>Ga0182217_1000151_pt1 | contig 10098 bp, 8 predicted proteins | sample G5R1MG_18_FD_128395 | JGI IMG/M metagenome (GOLD analysis project Ga0182217, IMG submission 128395) | Switchgrass phyllosphere microbial communities from Michigan, USA - G5R4_NF_03OCT2016_LD1 MG | ecosystem: Host-associated > Plants > Phyllosphere > Phylloplane/Leaf | place: USA: Michigan... | reverse complement strand
TCGAGCACCGGCGCGCCCTGCGCGAACTTGCGCGCGAAATGCGCGTTCGAGGCGCGGATCGCGTCGAGATCGGCGTCGGTCAGCAACTGCGGATGCGCGCCGCCGCCATTCCACTGCGCATAACGATGATTGTCGCGCACCAGCTTCAACCCCGGCTCGTTGCAGAGCACGGTCTGGCAATAGCCTTCGTCCGGGATCGACCGTCGCAGCAAATGCTTTTGCAACCGCAGATGCTGTTCGCTTGGGTTCAGCAGCACCGCCGCCGCCCGCGCGCTGCAGGTGAACCAAAAGTCGCCATAGAAACAGCGGAAGTTCTGCGTAAACGGTGAAAAGGGCGCGGCGAACGGCAGGTGGAGCGTGTAACGACCGAGCCGCAGGCGCCGCCGGGGTGCGTCGAAGCGCAGGATCGGAAACCAGAGCTCTGCGCCCTGATAGTGACTCCATTTCAAACGGCGGTTTGCGGGCGATTCGAAGTGACCCAGTTCGACGTTGCCGGGTCCGAACTTCGCCAGCGTGCCCTCCGGCGTATCGTCGACGAGGCGATAATCGATCAGCGCATCGGCGTCTGATGCCGCCAGCTCCGAGCGCACCACCCGGGCATCGCGGATCGGATAGTCCGCGGCGCTCAGCAGCATGAACCAATCCGGTGCGGCATCATCGTAGAGCAACCGCAACGCGGCAAGAAATGCGCCGACAATCGACCATTTCGCCCAACCGGTGCGGATCGACGGCTCCACGAAGCGCACGTTGCCGGGAAATGCCCCCTTATCGATCGGACATTGCGCGCTGTCATGATGACAGGCGATCGGCGGATCGTCGTACAGACGGTTGAGCGCGCCCACGAGCCGCAGCAATTGCGCGGGATCGCGGTGCGACAGGATCACGAAGCCGATGGTCGGATGGTTCGACAGGGGACTGACTCCGGTCACGAGCGGCGGAATAGTGCCATCATCCTAACGTAACCCTACCATCGCGGTCGACGGGCGATCGGCCGCCGCGCTGGCGCCTGACAGAAAAACGGCGGCGCACCCGCTGGGTACGCCGCCGCCTTTCCTTTCGTCATCGCCGCGGCGCCGGTGCGCCGACGGCGATGCCGTGATCAGATCGCCTGCGCGAAGCGGACCGACGGACGGCGACGCATCGCGTAACCGACGACGCCGAAGCCCAGGATCATCAGCGCCCAGGTGCCCGGCTCCGGCACGGCCGGTGCCGCGCGGAACGCGACGTTGCCGCTGTAGGTCGCGCTGCCGCCGGTGACGGTGCCCGAGACGACCAGCGTCTGCGGGTTGGCCTGCGACATGATCAGCGACTGCGTCTCGGCCCGGTAGTTATAGTCGCCAACCGCGATCAGCGACAGGTCGGTGCCGTTCAGCGTCACCTTGTCGAGGACGAAGTTCACCACCGGATCCATGCCCGGGATGTTGAACGCCAGCGTGATGAGATTGGCGGTGACAAACCCCGAGGTCGGTACCGTGAAGGTGTAGCTGTCGGTGAACGAGCCGCTCTTGGCAGGCGACGCGAACGCGCCGTTGAAGCTGCCGTTGCTCTCGGTCAGCGTGATGTCGGTCGCCGCCATCGCCGGCGCCGACACTGCAAACGTGGCCGCAGCGATTGCGGTCGCGAAAATCTTCTTCATGCTCGAAACTCCCCTTAGACCCTGTTGACGTCCGTCCGTACCACTCACGCGACCCGCCCCGATCAGGCGGTAGTGAACCGTTTCTTAACCGGCCACCTGATGATTCGATGTATCGCACCTTAACGAAGCGAAAACCATCATCTTTTTATCGAGACCCCGCTTTCCTTGCCTCGTGCTGTTTTTGCACTGCCCGAAACGCGACACCCAGCGATACGACCCGATAAACCGGCTTCTACTCGCTTTGGATGCGTCGCAACATCGGCGTCGCAGTCCACTTTTGGGACGTAAGGGTCAGATGGGACAACAAAAATGCCGAACGCGCCGGAGGACGGGTTTGACAAGGGATTTCCGGCTCAAACCCGCGGGCGGTCACGGGCGAGAAGCACGCGCAGTGCGCCCACGGCCACGATCCCGATCCCGCCGATTTCCAGAACCCAGTTCCAGCGCGCGCCCAGTATCGCCGAGTTGATGAAGCGGTCGATGTGATGAAACGAAGCTGCACGGATGATGACGTAAGTATAGACCAAGCAAACACCCAGAGCGGCAATCCGCATGTTGCGTTGCAGCACGGGCAAGCGGCGCATGGCTATCATGGCCAATATTAGTCCACCGGCGGCGACGGCCAGGATGAACGCTAGCTGAAGGACGCGGCGCTCCGCGAACCAGCCGAGCCGTAGCGACATGTCGCGCATCACCTGCGTGAACAGCGACTGGAGGTCGAGCTGCTTGTTGATGCCCAGCGCCAGCATCGCAAGCGCGACCCCCGCCCAGAAGCGCCATCCGTCACGTGCCTGCCGTCGTTCGCGACTCGCCACCGCCGCGCAGATCGCCGCGGCGATCAGATAAAGCGCGACCGTTACCCAGCCGATCACGCTGGGATCACCGATCCCCGGCGACCACCGCGGGTTCACCGCCGCTGACCGCGGTGCCAGCGGTGCGCGAGTCGGAAGATCCGCGGTCCGTCGACCAGATAGCGCCGCCACAGCCGTCCGGGCTGTGACGCGAGGCGGTGCGCCCATTCGAGGCCGAGCTTCTGCACCGCCAGCGGCGCGCGGCGCTGGCGCCCGGTGATGAAGTCGAGCGACGCCCCGATGCACAGTGCGCAGCCGTGCGCGCCGCCATCGGCAGCGATCCGCGCGGCGAGCACCTCCTGCTGCGGCGACCCGACCGCCAGAAGAAGGAAGCGCGCGCCGGAATCGCGCCCGAACGCCGTCGCCGCCGCCAGCGCCGTGGGGTCGCGCAGCATGCCCATCGGCGGCACATGCTGGACGAGGTCGAGCGCGGGGAACCGCGCGCGCAGCGCCGCCAGCAGCGCGGCGTCGCCGCCGATGATCGCGATCCGGTCACCCGGCTGCGCCACCTCGTCGAACAGTCGCACCGTCAGGTCGCTACCCGGCGCGAGCGCCAACGCGATACCGTAGAAGCGCGCGAGCCGCGCCAGCACCCGGCTGTCGCACAGCGTCAGCGCCGCGCCGCGATAGGCCTGCCACAATTCGCGCCCGAGCGGCGCCCGCTCGCCGAGCGCCTCCAGCCGGACGAGATGGTCGACGTTTGGGGTCACGACGTAGCGGAACGGGGTCGCGGGCGTGATCCGCGCCAGCCATGCCGCCGCGGCGTCGGTGTCGAGCGGATCGAAGTCGATGCCGATGAACGGGCGGCGCACGGCCGGGACGGGCTCAATAGGCATTTTTGTCGAACGCCAGATTGACGACCGTCTCGACCATGATGCGCAGGTCGAGCATCAGCGACCAATTGTCGATGTAATACCGGTCCAGCTCGACGCGGCGCTTGGCGCGATCGATCGTCTGGATCTCGCCGCGCAGCCCGCGCACCTGCGCCAGCCCGGTGATCCCCGGCTTGACGCGGTGCCGCGCCGCATAGCCGCGCACCGCGTCGAAATAATAATGGTCGCCGACCTTCATGTGCGTGGCGTGGGGGCGCGGGCCGACGATCGACATCTCGCCACGCAGCACGTTCCAGATCTGCGGCAGTTCGTCGATGCTCAGCTTGCGGATCACCCGCCCGACCGGCGTGACGCGCGGATCGCCCTTGGTGGTGCGCGCCGCGCCGCTCACGTCCTGCCGGTCGGTGTACATCGACCGGAATTTCCAGACCATGATCTCGCGGTTGTTAAACCCGAAGCGCGGCTGCTTGAAGATCACCGGACCGCGGCTGGTCAGCTTGATCGCCGCGGCGGTCACCAGCAGCAAGGGTGACAGGAACACCAGCGCCAGCGTCGCGATAATGAAATCCTCGACGTCCTTCACGATCGTATTGCCGTCGCGCATCTGGCGCTGCCACAGCGTCAGCACCGGGATCTGCCCGACGAAATTCACCCGATAGTCGGGCGCCAGCGCGATCGCCTCGCGCGGGATCAGCGACACGTCGACCGCCACTTCGCTGAGCTTCTCGATGATGAGCTCGATCCGCTCGCGCGTCATGTCGGACAGCGCGATCAGCACCTGATCGACCTCGCCGTCGCGCGCCATCGCGAGCAGTTCGGGAAAGCCGCCGATGAACGGCAGGTCGTCCACCGCCACCGGCGCGGCGTCGCGGTTGTAATCGTCGGCCACCCCGACCAGCAGCAATTGCGGCAGCGCCTGCAGATCGAGCATCCGGCAGGTGCGGGTCAGCGTCTCCTTATCCGCACCGTACAGGACGACGCGCTGCCGGATCCGCCCGTTCGTGGCGAGCCGGCGTAGCGCGGCGCGCAGCACGAAGCGGCTGACGAACAGCAGCGCGACCACCGAGCCGACATAGGCGAGCGTCAGCCCGCGCGAAAATTCGTCCACCAGCCCGAATTGCCAGACGATCGCGCTGCTGAGCAGCGCCGACATCAGATAATCGACCGCCACCGCGGTGTCGCCGGATTGCAGGATCACGAACGAGTGGCTGTAGACCCCGCGCGACTGGCGGATCAGGAAAAAGGCGACCCCCGCGATGAAGCCCGCCGCGGTATGCACCCCCGGCACCACCGTCTGCTGAGCGATCACGGTATAGAGGATCACCGCGACCGGCGCGCTGACGAGCAGGCACAGCAGGTCGACCGCCACCACCATCGAGGGGATGACGTTCGACGTGAAGCGTCGTCCCTGCACCGTTCGCGAACCCGCCACCTGTTGCCGTCCCGACTCCGTCGGGTCGTTGCCGCCCCGCGCTACCATTGCGCCCGCGCTAACCGCTTTTGCTCAACAAATTGCTGCTGAAGATCCGCGAGTTCGTCCAAACGCCCGGCCTTGACGAGGAACGCGCGCAGCCCGTCGAACAGCGTCGGGTCCGCGCCTCCGATCGCCTGGATGCCGGCGCGATAGGTGTTCTCGGCCAGTTGCGGCTGTCCGGCGAGGGCATAGGCGCGTGCGAGCCGCACGCGATCGTCGGCCGAGCGCGGCTTGCTGGCGACCAGCCGTTGCGCATCGAACACCGCCTGCCGCCCGCGCCCGGTGCGCAGGTAGAGATCGGTGCGCGCGCGCAGCGCCATGATATTTCCCTCGTCGAACGCCAGCACCGCGTCGAGCAGCTTGAGCGCCTCGGCATCGCGCCCCTGCATCGCCTGCGCCTGTGCCAGCAATGCCAGCGGCGCGGCGTTGGCGGCGGTGACCGGCAGCGACACCAGCGGCGCGACCAACGCCGCCGCCTCGCCCGCCTGCCCCGCCAGCATCAGGAAATAGGCATAGCGCATCTTGTCGGCGGTCGATGCCTGCGCCGCCAGTTGCCGCACCTCTACCACCGCCGCGTCGCGCGGCTCGTACTGGAGCCACAGCCCGAGGATGTCGATCAGCCGCCCCTCATGTCCGCCGCTGCTCGCCAGCGCATAGGTCAGCTCGTGCGCCGCCGCGCGCTCGCCCAGCCGGTAAAGCGTGCGCGCATAGTTGACGCGCAGCGTCACGTCCTTGGGGCGCATCGCCAGCTCGCGGCTTTGCGCTTCCTTCTGCCCGGCGAGATTGCCGAACCGTCCGGACATGTCGCCGAGCGCGTCGAGCGCGGTCGCGTCGCTGGGATGGCCGGTGACGAAATCGCGCAACAGCGTCAGCGCGGCGTCGGGCTTGCCCAGCCCGGCGAGCGCGCGCGCCTTCAGGATCGTGGCATTGGTATCGTCGACCCGCGTCGCCAGCACCGCATCGGCATGTTTGAGCGCGGAATCATAATCGCGGTTGCGCAGCGCGACGAAGCCGAGCGTCGTTTGCGGTGCGGGGTCGTCGGGGCGCAGCAGCAGCACCTGCTTGGCATAACGCTGCGCATCCTCGGCATGGCCGCCGATCACCGCCAGATCGGCCAGCGCCTGCAACACCACCGGGCGGCTATGGTCCAGCTCGTTGGCGCGCAGATAGGCGTTGAACGCCCCCGAATAGTCGCCCAGCGCCAGTTCGACTCCGCCGAGCTGCTGCCAGTAGTCGGGGTTCGAGTCGTCGAAGCCGACCGCCTGCTGCATCGCCAGTCGTGCCATAACGGGATCGTTGTTGGCCATCGCGGCCTCGTAGACCGCGGCGAATTTGGCCGCGCGTTCCTCGCGCGAACGGCAACCGGCCAGCAGCGTCAACGCCATCGCCGCCGCGACGATCGCCCGCCTTTTCATTGCCCGTCGAACCGGGGTCCGCTTCACCGATGCCCCCCGCACAAGAATGCTGCCCATCCCCAACAATCTCGTACGTACTTCGTAAGGAAAATGCTGTAAGGCACCTGACGGTCAGCGCTTTACCCGATAAGGGACGGGCTGGCAAACGATGGAAGCGGCCATGTGCACGGCAGCGTCGCGGGCGCCGGCACGTCGGCATGGGGGAACGACATGAAGACCAAGCTTTTTTGCGGCATCGGGCTGTTGCTGCTCCAGGCGACGCCGGCGCTGGCGCAACAGCCCGCCGCCGCCTCGGCGCGCGCTGCTGCCGCACCCGGCGCGCTGGTTCCGTATCGCATCAACCCCGGCGACGAACTCGAGATCTTCGTCTGGGGCGAGGAGCGGCTGCAACGGACCGAGCGCGTGCTGCCCGACGGCACCTTCTCGTTCCCGCTGGTCGGCAAGGTCGACGCGCTCAACGCGCTGCCGGGCGAGATCGAGGCGCGCATCACCAAGGGCCTGGAATCGCAGTATCGCACCGCGGTGCCGCAGGTCACGGTGTCGGTGAAGACGCCCGCCGGCCTGCAATTCTCGGTGCTCGGCAAGGTGCGCAGCCCCGGCTCGTTCAACCCCGGTCGCTACGTCAACGTGCTGGAGGCGCTCAGCTTCGCCGGCGGCCCCGCCGAGTTTGCGCAGCTCAGCAACGTCGTCATCATCCGCAAGACCGCGACCGGCGCACAGGCGATCCGCGTCCGGCTGAGCGACATCCTGAAGGGACAGGTGGCCGACGTCACCAACGAGACGCTGCCGCTGGTGCGCGGCGGCGACACGGTCATCGTTCCGTGATGTCGGGCAAAAGCATGACGCGCGGCGCCGCCGCGCTGCTGCTCGCCTCCACGACCGTCGCGCTGCCGCTCGCACCCGCGGTCGCGCAGGAAACGCGCGTCGCGGTCGACGTGACCGCGGGCGGCGCCTATTCGACCAACCCGTTTCTGGTCCGTGACGGCGGTGAGGGCGCGGCCTCGACCGAGCTGGCGATCACCCCGCAACTCAGCTTCGTCGACGAACGCAACCAGGCGTCGCTGGTCGCGCGCTATCGCCGCAGCGACTATCTGACGCGCTACAGCGCGGCCGAGGCCTATGGCTTCAGCGCGCTCGCGCGCCGCGCGATGAGCGCCCGGCTCAATCTGCGCGCGGACGTCTCCTACGACAGTTCGATCATCGGGCAGAATGGTCTGGGTCTCGTCGGCGCCGTCAATCCCAATCCGATCCCCGGCCCCGATCTCGGCACGCCGGACATCTCGCTGATCGGGCTCAACCAGCGCCAGAATGCGGTCGCTGCGGCGTTCGGCGCCGACTATCGCCTCAGCACGCGGGACACCGTCACCGGGCAGGTCAGCATCAATCGCGTCAGCTATGGTGACGGCGGCAACGCCTTCCTGCTCTCGTCGCGAACCGCCGCCGCCACGATCGGCTACAGCCGTTCGCTGTCGGAGCGGCTGAGCGTCGGCGCGCAAGGGTCGGGAACGTGGATCGACTATGACAATCCCGGCTATTCGGGCCACACTTACGCGCCGCAGGGGACGCTGACCTACCAGCTCAGCCCGCGGGTGAACCTCTCGGGCGGTCTCGGGGCGGTCTTCGTCTCGTCCACCACGCCGGCCGGCACCGTCACCGCCACCGGCCTGTCGGCCAATTTCAACGGCTGCCGCGACGGCGGCCGCTCGGTGCAATGCCTGCGCGCCTATAGCGACGCGCAGCCGACCGGGCTTGGCGACGTGTCGCGGCGTTACGGGGCGGCGGCCGATTATTCCTATCAGCTGCGCGAGTTCGACGTCGTGCGGGCGTCGATCGAATATTCGCGGCTGAACACCACCTCCAACACCACCCTGCAGGCGCCGCGGACCGACTTCGTGAGCGGACAGGCCAGCTATGAGCGCAGCTTCACGCGCCGCATCTTCGCCGGTGCGTCGGTGGGCTACCGCCACGCCAACGGGCGCGGCTTCGGCAGTCCGTCCGACGTGACATTCCGGCTTTTCCTGCGAACCAGACTGGGCGACATCCGGTGAGTGACAGCGTAGACATCGACGACCAGCCCGCCGCCGGCGGCGGGTTCATCAACTACATCCCGCGAATCCTGTGGGAGCGCAAATGGTTCGTGATCGTGCCGTTCGTGCTGCTGTCGGTCGCGGGGATCGTGACCGCCTTCGCGCTGCCGCGCATCTATCGGTCCAGCGCGACGCTGCTCGTCGAATCGCAGGAACTGCCTTCGACGCTCGTAACCTCGCCGATCAACTCGATCATCGACCAGCGGATCGCCAAGATCCGTGAGCAGGTGCTCAGCCGTGGCGATCTGATCGCGCTGATCGAGCAGAACAACCTCTATGAGCAGGAGCGTCGGTCCAAGCCGCTGTCGTCGATCGTGACGCAGATGCAGGAAGCGACCAAGCTCGGCGCGGTCAGCGGCGACATCGGCGGCGGAGCGCAACAGGGCGGCACCAATACGATCGCCTTCACGATGAGCTTCGACTACGCCGATCCCGCCAAGGCGCAGGCGGTGATGCAGAGCTTCGTCAGCCGCTTCCTCGAGATCGACGCCACCACCATGGCGGCGCAGGCGAACAATACGGTCGACTTCCTTCAGGATCAGTCGCGCAAGCTGACCGATCAGATCAACCAGATCGAGGGCCAGATCACCACGATCAAGGCGCGCAACGGCAGCACGCTGGCCAGCGGCGGGATGGTGATGCCCGCCAATACCGGCAGCTACAGCGCGCAGATCGCACAGTTGCAGGGCGAAAACCGGCAATTGATGGCGCAGGTCCAGCGCAGCGGCGGCAAGGACCCCATGGTCCAGCAGGCCGAATCGGCGCTGGTCGCGGCGCGTGCGGTGTTTGCGGAAAGCCACCCGGACGTGGTGCGCGCCAAGGCGCGGCTGCAACAGGCCAAGGAAATCGCCGCCTCGCAGGGGGGCAGCTCGGACAGCGCGCTGATCCAGAGCCAGATCCAGGCGAACAACGCGCAGATCGGCCAGCTCCAGCAATATCGCGCGTCCGACGAGGCCCGTGCCGCGGCCGGGATGGCCGCGCAATCGCGCGCGCCGGTGTTGCAGGAACAGGTATCGCAGCTCGAGGCCCGCGCCACGACGCTGCGCGACCAGCTCCGCGAGGTGTCGGGCAACGTGCTGCGCGCGCAGAATTCGGCGCGCATGGCGCAGGAGCAGAAGGGCGAGCGCCTGTCGGTGATCGACCCGCCCTCCGCGCCCGACAAGCCGGTGTCGCCGAACCGCCTGCTGCTGATCGGCGGCGGGATCGCGGGTGGTCTCGGGCTCGGCGTGGTGCTGGCGCTGGTGCTCGAATTCCTGCTGCGCCCGATCCGCGGCGTCGGGCAGATCCAGAGCCTGGGACTGGAGCCGCTGGCGCTGGTGCCGACCTTCGTCGCCGACCTGCCGCCCGGTGCGAAAAAGCGCCGTGGTTTCTTCCGCCTGCCGGCGCTGCGCCGGCGGCGGCGCGCCGACGCCGAACCGCAGGGGGCGCTGTGATGACCGAGAATGTGATGACCAAGATCGCCAGCGACCTGCGCCCCGAAACCCCGCTGCCGACCTTGCAGGAGGCGCAGCAATTCGCCTGGTCGGCTGCGCTGGCGAAGCAGCGCGGCATTTACGGGTTCGACAGCCGCGACGTGCGCTCGCGTCCGTTCAACCTGCTGCGCTCACGGCTGCTCAAGCTGCACCGGAACAAGGGCTGGCGGCTGTTCGGGATCGTCTCGGCGACCCCGGCGGTGGGCAAGTCGTTCATCGCGACCAATCTTTCGGCGGCGCTGTCGCGCACGCCCGGCATCGACACGACGCTGGTCGACCTCGACCTGCGCCGGGGATCGATCGCGGCCAATTTCGGGCTGACCGTCGAGC
>Ga0182217_1000149_pt1 | contig 10134 bp, 7 predicted proteins | sample G5R1MG_18_FD_128395 | JGI IMG/M metagenome (GOLD analysis project Ga0182217, IMG submission 128395) | Switchgrass phyllosphere microbial communities from Michigan, USA - G5R4_NF_03OCT2016_LD1 MG | ecosystem: Host-associated > Plants > Phyllosphere > Phylloplane/Leaf | place: USA: Michigan... | reverse complement strand
ACGATCGCGACTTCCTCGACCGGACGGTGACGGTGACGCTCGGCCTCGACGGATCGGGGACGGTCGACGTCGTCGCCGGCGGCTATGAGGATTGGGAGCGGCAGCGCAAGAAGCCCGCCGAGGCGAAGAAGGCCGCCGCCCCCAGGGCCGCGCCCCCTACCCCGGCACAGGCGAAGACCAAGCTCACTTACAAGGATCAGCGCGACTACGACCAGTTGCCGGCGCGGATCGAGGCGATCGATGCCGCGATCGCGCGCGACGAGGCGCTGCTCGCCGATCCCGCGCTCTACGTTCGCGATCCGAAGCGGTTCGCGGCGCTGACCGCGGCGATCGACGCGGCGCGGACGGAGAAGGACGCGGCCGAGATGCGCTGGCTGGAGCTCGCCGAGCAGGTCGAGGGGCTGGGCTGACCCTGCCTAGCCCAGCGGCCGCCCCATCCGGCCCGCCAGTTCGGTGACATATTGCCATGCCACCCGGCCCGAGCGGCTGCCGCGGCGGGTCGCCCAGTTGATCGCCTCGGCGGCGTCGAACGGCAAATCGTAGCGCGCGGCATAAGCGGCGACGATCGCGCAATAGCCGTCCTGGTCGAGCGCGTGGAAACCGAGGCTGAGCCCGAACCGGTCGGCCAGCGCGAGCTGGTCATCGATACTGTCGCGCGGATTGATCGCGCCGTCCTGTTCGGCGATGTCGCGCGGCACCAGATGGCGGCGGTTGGCGGTGACGAGCAGGCGGACGTTGCCCGGCCGCGCCTCCGCGCCGCCTTCGAGCAGCGAGCGCAGCGTGCGCGCCTCGGCGGGCGCATCGAAGCCGAGATCGTCGAGGAACAGCGCGAACGCCCGCGGCACCGGCGCCAGCCGGGCGAACAATTGCGGCAGCGCATCGAGCCCGACGACCTCGACCAGCGCGATATCGCCGCCCTCGCCCTGCACCGCGCCGATCGCCGCCTTGACCAGCGCCGACTTGCCCGTACCGCGCGCGCCCCAGAGCAGCACGTCCTGCGCCGCCGCCCCGGCGGCGAGGCGGCGCAGATTGTCGACCAGCGCCTCGCGCTGCTTGTCGACGCGGATCAGCAGATCGAGCGGCAACGGCGCAAAGGCGCGCGCCGCGACCAGCGCGCCGCCGCGCCAGACATAGGCGGGATAGACGGTCGCATCGTCGCTGGCGGGCGGCGGCGGGGCGAGACGGTCGAGCGCCGCGGCGATACGCGCTAGGGGATCGGTCATGGCGGCGGTCATGCCGATGCCACCCTGACCGTGCAAGCGATCAGGCGTCGATCTGGCGCGCGTGCGCCGCGATGCGCGGATCGTCGGGCGCCAGCGAACGTGCCTTGGCGGCAAGCTGGCGTGCGCCATCGAGATCGCCGACGGCCGCCAGCGCGACCGCATAGGCATCGCAGACGACGGCGTTCATCGGCGCCAGCCGATAGGCGGCACGGCCATAGCTGCGCGCCACCGCGGGGTCCTTGCCGGCGGCATAGGCCAGGGCGAGATCGGCGAGCAGCGCGGCATCGCGATTGCCCGCCATGCGGCGGACGCTCTCCAGCGTCTCGACCGCGGCGTCGCTCTCGCCGTTAAGCACCTGCCAATGGCCGAGGATACGATGCCCGGTCAGGCTCTGCGGATTCTGCGCGAGATAGAGCGACAGCGCGGTCGCCGCCTCGCGCGGCCGCCCGGCGCGGCCCCAGGCGTCGACCAGCCGCACCATCGTCGGTTCGTCGAAGGCGAGGCTGGCGGCACGCGCATAGACCGGCGCCGCCTCGCCATAGCGGCCCGCCACGGCAAGCGCGTCGCCGAGCGCGACCTGCGATGCCGGCGCGCCGGGGCTGGCGACGACGAGCGCGCGCGCCCGCACGATGGCGCCGGGCGTGTCTCCCGCGGACAGCTGCGCACGGATCACGCCGAGCAGGTAATTGGGATCGCCCGGATCGTCGCGCGCCTCGGCGAGCAGCGCCGCGACGCTGTCGTCGCTGGCGAATGCGCTGGCGGCACCCTGCGCGCCCCGGGCGGCGCGATCGAGGAAGCGCGCGGCGGCGACCCGATCGCCGGTCGCCTCGAACGCACGTGCGACGAGCGTCAGCGTATAGGCGTCGGCATCGTCGCGCAGCGCGATCGGCCGCAGCTGGTCGAGCGCCCCCTGTGCGTCGCCCGAACGGAGCAGCGCCATCGCGAACAGCCGGCGCACGGCGATATTGAGCGGCTGATCGCCGGCGAGCTGCCGCCAACTGCCGATCGCGCGCTCGTAGCGGCCGCGCGCCTGGTCGAGGCTGCCACCGAGCAGCATCGCGCCCGGCAATGCACCGATCCGGTCGCCGGCACGCTGCAACAGGTCGCGCGCGAGCTCGCCGCGGCCGGCGCGGGCGGCGAGCACCGCCTGCAGATAGAAAACCTGCGGACTGCCCGGCCTTGCCGCCAGCGCGCGGCGGGTGGCGGCGAGCATGTCGGCATAGCGCCCCGCCTCGCCCAGCGTCGCGGCATATTCGATCAGTGCCGGGTGATAATAAGCGTCGCGCCGCAACGCCGCCTCGAACCACGGCAGCGCCGCGACGAGTCCGTACCGCGTGCGGACGATCTCCGCCTGCAAGGTCAGCGGCACCGGATCGCCCGGCGCCAGCCGCGCGGCGCGCGCCGCCGCCGCCGTCGCGCCCGCGATCTCGCCCGCGTCGAGCCGGACGCGGGCGAGATCGGTCCACACGCCGGCATCGGGCGCCCGGCCGAGCAGATCGGTGAGCAGTCGCACCGCCGTGGCGCTGTCGCCCTGCATCGCCAGCACGCGGGCGCGGGCCCGGATCGCGTCGCCGTCACCGACGGGGGCGAGCGCGGCGGTATCGAGCGCGCCTTGCAGATCGGACTGGAGGAAGCGGGCGCGCGCACGCAGTCCGGCGAGCGCCGGCGTGCGCAGCGTCCCGGTGCGGCTCAGCGCGCCGTCCGCCGCGGCGCCCTCGCCAAGTTGCAGATAGGCGCGTGCGAGCAACAGGATCGCCGGCCGCGACGCGGGCTCGGTGGCGAGCACCGCCAACGCATGGTTGCGTGCGGCGCTGTAATTGCCGCGGTCATAGGTCGTCCGCGCATCGGCCAGCGCCCGGACCGGATCGACCCGCGTCGGCTGGCGCAGCAGCATCGCCAGCGTGACGAACGCGAGCAAGAGCAGCGATGCGACCGCGATCCGGTGTCCACGCCGCCAGCGCGGCCATGCGGCACGTCGCCGCGGCCGGCGCCGCAGCAGCGGATAGGGACCGTCAGCCATGCAGATCGTAGCTCTTGAGCAGGTCGTACAGCGTCGGCCGGCTGACCCCGAGCAGGCGCGACGCGCCCGAAATATTGCCTTCCGCGCGCGCCAGCGCCTGACGGATCGCCTTCCGGTCGGCGACCTCGCGCGCGACCCGCAGATTGAGCGGCAGCGTATCCGCCGCATCGCCGCCGAGATCGAGATCGGCGGCGGTGACGAGCTTGCCGTCCGCCATGATGACCGCGCGCTTGATCCGGTTCTCCAGCTCGCGGACGTTGCCCGGCCAGCCCCAGGCGTCGATCGCCGCCAGCGCGTCGGGGGCGAGGCCGGTCACCGGCACCTTCATCGCCGCCGCATGCCGCCGGACGAAGGCGCGCGCCAGCAGCGCCGCATCGCCCGGCCGTTCGGCCAGTCCGGGGATCCGCACGACGATCTCGGCGAGCCGGTAATAGAGATCCTCACGAAACCGCCCATCGGCGACCATCGCCTCGAGATTCTGGTGCGTCGCGCAGACGATGCGCGTGTCGACGGGGATCGGCTTGCGCCCGCCGATCCGCTCGATCACCCGCTCCTGCAGGAAGCGCAGCAGCTTGACCTGCAAGGCCAGCGGCACGTCGCCGATCTCGTCGAGGAACAGGGTGCCGCCCGCCGCCTGTTCGATCTTGCCCGGCGTCGTCTTCACCGCGCCGGTGAAGGCGCCCTTTTCATGGCCGAACAGCTCGCTTTCGAGCAACATCTCGGGGATGGCGGCACAGTTGATCGCGACGAATGCGCCGCGCCGGCGTGGCGAGCGGTCGTGGACGCCGCGCGCGAGCAATTCCTTGCCCGTCCCGCTTGCACCCAGGAGCATGACCGAGACGTCGGCGGGGGCGACCCGCTCGATCGTGCGCACCACCCTGGCCATGTCGTCGGAGGCATAGATCAGCCCGGCGAAACCCGCCCCGGCGCTGTCGCGTGCGGCGAGGCGGCGGTTCTCCGCCTCCAGCGCGTGAACGTGGAAGGCGCGCGCCACGATCAGCCCGAGCGCATCGATATCGATCGGCTTGGCGTAGAAATCCCAGGCGCCGAGCCCGATCGCGGTCAGCGCGCTCGCGCGCGCGCCATGGCCGGAGGCGACGATGACCTTGGTATCGGGCTTGAGCGCGAGGATGTCGGCGAGCGTCGAAAAGCCCTCGCTGGTGCCGTCGGGGTCGGGCGGCAGGCCGAGGTCGAGCGTCACCACGGCGGGCTCGTGCAGCCGCAACGCCTCGATCGCCTCGCCGCGCGTCGCCGCGCCGATGATCTCATAGCCTTCATAGGCCCAGCGCAATTGGCGCTGGAGCGCGAGATCGTCCTCGACGACGAGCAATTTGGGCAAGGCGGGCGTATCGGTCATGCGGCATCTTCCAGCGCGGTGACGGCGGGCAGTGTCAGGCGGAAGCGCGTCCCCTCGCCCTCGCGGCTCGTCACCTCCAGCGTCCCGCCCATCGCCTCGGCGAGTTGCCGCGCCTCATAGGCGCCGATGCCGAAGCCGCCGGGCTTGGCCGAGGCAAAGGGGCGGAACAACTGGTCGCGAACGAAGGCGGCGCTCATCCCGCAGCCGCTGTCGATCACGTCGAGGAAGACGCTCGTCCCGTCATGGCCGGCGACCAGCTCGATCACCGCGCCGGGCGCGCTCGCCTCGATCGCATTCTGAAGCAGATGGCCGAGCAATTGGTCGAGCCGGCCGGGCTGGCCGAGCGCCACTCCCTGCCCCGCGACGCGCACCGGATGCTGCGCGCGGCGGCTGGCGGCGAGCCGCAGCGCGAGCGCGGCGAGATCGACGGGCTGCACCGGCTCGGGCGTGGCGCGATGATGCTGCGACAGGCGGGCGAGCAGGGCGTTCATCCGCGTCGCGGAATCGCGCAATGTCTCGACCATGTCGGCGCGGAACTCGGGATTGTCGGCATGGCGTTCCGCGTTGCGCGCGACGAGGCTGAGGCCGCTGACGAGGTTCTTGATGTCGTGCATGATGAAGGCGAAGCGGCGGTTGAACTCGTCAAAGCGGGCGGCGTCGGCCAAAGCGGCGTGGGCGCGATCCTCGGCGAGATAGCTCGCCGCCTGCCGCCCGGCGACGCGCAACAGGTCGAGATCCTCCCAGTCGAGCGCGCGGTCGACCGGCGGCCGGGCGAGCAGGATGACGCCGATCAGGCTGGTGCCGTGGATCAGCGGGACGAGCGCCCAAGCCTCGGGATGGTCGCAGATCCATGCCGGGATCGTCGCCGCCTCGTCGGCGGGCGCCTCGCCGCGACGTACCTGGTCGAGCTCGACGATGCGGCCGCTGGCGGCGAGATGGTCGCGCAACGGCGGCTCGGTCGTGCCGGCGTCGCGCCAATGCCATGCCGCACCGGCGCCGAGCCCCTGCCCGTCGGGCACCAGCAGCAGCCCCGCGGGCGAGCCGGTGAGGTCGGCGATCGCGTGGACGATGCGCAGGTCGAGCGGATCGGCGCCCGGCGTCCCCAGCGTCGCGGTAAAGCGCTGCCATTCGGCGCGATAATCGTAGCGGTGGCGGAAGAAATGCTTGGCGACCTTGACCTTCGCCCAGGCACGCAGCCACGGCGTCGACAACAGGGTGATCAGCGCGGTGGTCGCGCCGAGCACGATCGCGGTCTGGACGATCCGCACCGTATCGCCGGCATAACGCGCCGCAACCTGCGTCAGGATGACCGTAACCGCGGCGTAGAGCAGCACCGCGGCGACCGACACGGAGCGCAGCACGACGCCATGCGACACGGTCAGGCCCCGCGCCCCGCGCCGGGTGGCAAGCGCGAGGACCAGCGCGACGCCGATCATCGCGAACCCACGTACCGCGATCGCGCCGGGTGGCGTCGCACCGAGACCGTAACCCAGCATCGCGATGAGCAGGTCGATCCCCCAGATCGCGGCGAGCGTCGCGGCGACCGGCACCGCGAGATCGCGATAGCGGGCATCGCCGTCGAAGGCGACATGATGGACGAGCATCAGCCCGGCGACCGCGGCGAGCATATGGACGATCAGCCGGATCGCGCCGACCGCGGCCACCGCCGCCGCGGCGAGCGGCAGGCCCTGCAGGATCGCCAGCGCCGCCGCCATGATCGTGATCGCCGCCGCAATGGCATAGACGGCATAGAGCGGCACGCTGCCCGATCGCGCATCGCGGACGAGGGTCAGTAACATGCCGAGCCAGACGAGGTTGCGCAGCGATTCGGCGAGCCTCGTCGCGACGTCGTTTTCACCGATCCCCGCGACGGCAAGGCTCCACAAGGCGGTGACGATACAGGCGAGGATCAGCGCGCCGCCGCGCGCGCCCGCCGGCGGCGCGCGCAGCCGGCCGAGCGCGAGCAACCCGAACGCCAGTGCGGCAAGCGCATGGCCCCAGAGGATCAGCGCCGTCATCGGCTCAGCGCGCGCCGACCGGCCACAGCACCACGCGCAGCGTCTGCAGCAGGATCAGCATGTCGAGGAACGGCGAATAATTCTTCGCATAGTACAGGTCGTACTCGAGCTTGTGGCGCGCGTCCTCGATCGATGCGCCATAGGGATAATTGATCTGCGCCCAGCCGGTGATGCCGGGCTTCACCATATGGCGTTCGGCGTAGAAGGGCAGGTGCGCCTCGAGCTGCTCGACGAAGTGCGGGCGTTCGGGACGCGGGCCGACGAAGCTCATCTCGCCCTTCAGCACCGCCCAGGTCTGCGGCAGTTCGTCGATCCGCACCTTGCGGATGAAGCGGCCGATGCGGGTGATGCGCGGATCGTCCTGCTCCGCCCAGACCGCCTGCCCCCCGACTTCGGCATCCTGCCGCATCGAGCGCAGCTTCACGATGTCGAAGCCCTCGTTGTACAGGCCGATGCGGCGCTGCCGGTAGAAGGCCGGCCCGCGCGATTCGAGCTTGATCGCCAGCGCGGTGACGAGGATCAGCGGCAGGGTCAGCACCAGCAGCAGCAGGCTGGCGGTGACGTCGAACGCGCGCTTGAACGCGCTCGACACCATCCGCCCCGAGGCGAAGCCGTCGGAGAAGATCAGCCACGACGGATTGACCGAATTGAGGTCGATGCGCCCCGTCTCGCGTTCGAGGAAGCTCGATATCTCGCTGACCATGACGCCGGTGGTCTTGACGCGCAGCAGGTCCTTGAGCGGCAGCGCGTTGCGCCGCTCCTCCAGCGCCAGCACCACCTCGCTCGCGCCATGGTCGAGGACGTGCGCGGCGAGATTGGGGATGGCGTCGCGCGGCGTCGCGCCCGCGACGACGGTGTCGGGCTCGCCCATCGCGACATAGCCGGCGACGATCACCTTCGCGCCGGGCTCGGCGGCGAGCGCGCCGATCCTGGCGGCGCGGCGGCCGGCGCCGAGCACGATGATCCGCCGCTTGAACGTGTCGCCGCCCAGCGTCCGCCCGAGCAGCGCGCGCACCACGACCAGCAGCACCGCCGCGATTCCCGTCGCATAGGCAAGGTTGGAGCGCCACAGGGCGAGCGGCGGCACCAGGAAGAACAGGATCGAGAGAAAGGCGACGCCGATCAGGATCGCGACCGCCAGCCGCGCCGCGGCGAAGCGCAGCGACAGGAACGAGCCGACGCCATAGGCACCCACCGCGATCAGCGCGATCTGCAACGCGCCGGCAAAGGCGAGCAATTGCGGCAGCCGGCTCGTGACCGGGTCGACCGCCATGCCGATCTGATGCGCGCGGATCACCCAGCCCAGTTCGGCCGCGGTCATCAGCAGCAATGCATCGACCAGGCCGAGCAGCAACACGGCATGGGGTACGTAATGCTTGAACAGGCGGATCATGCCTGCAATCTCCGACACCAGCCTGTAAGATTTTCCGACAGGAGAATACGCCCATGACCGAAAATTGCGAAGAAACTTTGAACGCAGCGGCCATGTTGGTCGTTTCGCGCCCGCATCCTTTCGGTTAAGAAGCCATATCCAAGGAGTTAACCAACCGTCATGACGATCGTCCCCGTGATCCTTTCCGGAGGGTCAGGTACCCGCCTGTGGCCGATGTCGCGCCCCGAAATGCCCAAGCAGCTGCTCGCCCTGACCGCCGAGGAGACGATGCTGCAGCTCACCGCGAAGCGTGCGCATGGCGAGGCCTTCGCCGCCCCCATCGTCGTCGCCAATGCGCGTCACGCCGACCATATCGATGCGCAGCTGAAGGCGGTCGGCGCCGCGCCGCAGGCGGTGATCCTCGAACCCGTCGCGCGCAACACCGCGCCCGCGATCGCGCTCGCCGCGCTGGCCGCCAAGGGCGAGGATGCGCTGCTGGTCATGCCGTCGGATCACGTCATCGCCGACGTCCCCGCCTTTCACGCCGCGATCGAGGCGGCGATGCCGCTGGTCGCCGACGGCTGGCTGGTCACCTTCGGCATCGCGCCCGACGCCCCTGAGACTGGCTATGGCTGGATCAAGGTCGGCGAGCCGCTGGCGAACGGCGTCCACCGCGTCGCGCGCTTCGTCGAAAAGCCGATCCGCGAACGCGCCGAAGAGATGCTGGCATCGGGCGATCACGCCTGGAACGGCGGAATCTTCCTTTTCCGGGCGGACATCTTCCTGGGCGCCCTCGCCGCGCATGCGCCCGGCATGCTGACCGCGACGCAGGATGCGATGACCAGGGCACGCCGCGACGGCGTGCGCATCCACCCCGATGCCGAGGCGTTCGGCGCGTCGCCGTCCGACTCGATCGACTATGCGGTAATGGAGCGCGCCGAGCGCGTCGCCGTCGTGCCGGTGGCGATGGGCTGGAGCGACGTCGGCAGCTGGGATGCGCTGCACGCGATCAGCGACCGCGACGCGGACGGCAACGTCCACCGCGGCGAGGTGCTGGCGATCGACACGCGCGACTGCCTGATCCGTTCGGACGGCGTCCGCATCGCGGCGGTGGGGGTCAGCGACCTGATCGTCGTGGCCAGCGGCAACGATATCCTCATCCTGCCGCGCGGCCGCAGCCAGGAGGTCAAGAAGCTGATCGAGGCGATGAAGGACGACTGACGCCGGGCACAGCGGCGGTCAGCCGGTGACCGCCCATGCCCACAGACCCGCGAGCCCCGCCGCGCCGATGAGCAACTGGCGGGGCCGCAGCGTCGCGAAATAGGCCGGAGCATTGCCGGCCAGCGCTGCGCGCCGGTCGAGAAAGGCCGCCAGGACATAGCCGACGAGGAGCGGCAGCAGCGCCCCCGTCGGGCGGCCGATGACGAGCGCCAGCCCCGCCAGGATGAAATAGGTGATGCTGGCGGCGATCTCGACCGGCTTGGATGCCCGAGCGTAACCGAAGCCGAATCCACGACGTACGCCGGCGATGAAGGCGAGCACCAGCGCGCCCCAGATGATCCCGAGTTGCACCGCCCAGAACGGCCATGGCGGCGGCAGCAGCCAGGCGCCGATCGCGGCGGCTACCAGTGGCAGCATCGGCCCGTAACCGAGCAGCGCACCATCGGCGGGGATATCGGGGCGATCGGCATCGTGGTTCATGCCGCCGCCAACGTGCGGCACGTCGACCGGTTGCCTGGCGGTACGACGGTAAGACGATCGCTGCCACCGCGTCGATCCCGGCCCGCAGGCAGGATGCGAAAAGGGACCGGCGGTCGCCCGCGCGGTCCCTTTCCATATGTGCGTGAAGCGACCGTCATGGCGCAATGCCGTGACGTCCGACGGGCGTGGCGGCTCGGCCGCCGACCCGCCGGGTCTTCGGATACCGTAACCGGGGCAGCGCTGCGCTGCCCCGGTCCGAAATCAGAAGTCCATGCCGCCCATGCCGCCCATGCCGCCACCGCCGGGCATGGCCGGAGCCTTGTCCTCGGGCAGTTCCGACACGGTCGCTTCCGTGGTGATCAGCAGGCCGGCCACCGAAGCGGCGTTCTGCAGCGCGGTGCGGACGACCTTGGTCGGGTCGATCACGCCGGCGGTCACCAGGT
>Ga0182217_1000148_pt1 | contig 10137 bp, 16 predicted proteins | sample G5R1MG_18_FD_128395 | JGI IMG/M metagenome (GOLD analysis project Ga0182217, IMG submission 128395) | Switchgrass phyllosphere microbial communities from Michigan, USA - G5R4_NF_03OCT2016_LD1 MG | ecosystem: Host-associated > Plants > Phyllosphere > Phylloplane/Leaf | place: USA: Michigan... | reverse complement strand
GCGACGGCATTCTCGCGCGCGGTGAACTCGGCGTCGCGCTGCTCGGGGGTGAGGGTCGTGGGGGTCGAGGCCATGGTCGGAGCTTCCTTCGCGGTGAAAACGACGTGAACGGGCGTCCCCTCCTCGGGGGCGGCGGCGTAGATCATTGCGTCGGCCGGATCGCCGAGGATTTCGAGCGTCTCGCCATCAGCGGCGAAAGCGAGCGCCTTCTTGAGCGTCCCCATTCCGGGAATACCCGGCGCGGAACCGCCGAGCAGGCCGACATGGCGGGGGCGCCACTTGCCCGGCTCGGGGTTGGCCTCGTGCGTCGGGTCGAAAAACGCCATTGAGCGATTGAGCCATGCGCCGGACTTGACGCCCTCGATCGCCGCGTCCGTCATGCTGGCGACGGTGGCGAACAGGCTATTGCCGTCCGCGCGGAACTTGCTGATCGTCCCGGCGGCGGGCGTGTCGTCCTTCGGATGGCCGAAGCAAAGCGGCACGGGATTGGCCGAGCAGTCGAACGTTGCGACCTCGGCCAAATGCTCCGGCTTGATATGCCGGCTTGCAGCTCCGCCTACGCGGAACACTTCGATTTCACGCTCGATCATGCCGCCAGAAATAACGCGCGCGAGTCGGAGCGGTAAGGCTGCATCATCGTCGCACGCCCGCGCAATGCCCTTGCAACGTTGGCGCAACGTGATATTGAGGACGGGCAACGCAAACGGAGTGCCGCACATGCCCTTCCGCAACCCCGTCAAGATCGCCGCCCGCCGGGCCGTTCATCTGGATTTGCTCGCGACCTATGACGATCTGTTTTCGAGCGCCGCCCGCACAATGATGGCGAGCAATTGCTTCACGGTGCCTGCGCTCGACTATCTCACCCGCAAGCGCCGTGCGATCCGGGCGGGATATTTCCGTCAGCGATATGGGCGCGACTATTACGCCGAGCGCAACATGCCCCCGGCAGCGGTGCGGGCGTGAGCCGCTTCGTCGACGAGTGCCGCGCCAGGGCGAGACATGCCGCCGGCTGCGCGGCCGGATATGCGCTTTGCGGCGAGGACGACCTCGTCAAGATCGCCGATCGCATTGCGGTGGCGCTCGGCGCGGCAGCGGTCGATATCGAGGCGCTTGAGCGGGCCGAGTATGCAGCGGCGCGGGCGGCGACGGCCGGCCGCAGCGTGAGCGCGGCGCTATGAACCGGCCCCGCCCATCTCGCGCCGAGCTTTCGGCCGAATATTATCGTTGGCTGCAACAGCGGATCGACGCGATCGATGCGTTCATCGGCCCGCGTCAGCCGCTCGCCTATTTCAACGATTGCGCCGAGCCGGTCTATCGCACGGTGCTGCGGTGAGCCGGCCGCCGGGCTTCTATGCCGACCGGGCGCGGAACCCCTTCCGCCTCCTGCCGCCGTCGCAAGCGATGATCGCGCGGGCGGCGCGAGCTGGCGTCGACACGTCCAGCCGCACGGCAATCGACGCATGGCGCGCGGCTGGGGAGCCGGACGCGGACGGGGTGGTGTCGTGAGGTTCACCATAACGACACATCGCCGCTTGCCGGGCGTCGGCCTGTCGCTCGCCGGCAATTGGGGCAACGTCCGGTATGCGGACGACGCAGCGGCCGAGCGCGCCGCCAAGGATCATGCCGGCAAGACTCCGCACATCATTCAACGGGAGACGATTCGATGACTATTCGCGGGATCGCAAACGGGGTGGCGATCATGTTCGTCGCCTACCTCTTGACCTTCGCTGTTATCGGATGGCGGGGCGTCGTGACGCTCGTCGCCCTGTCCGCGATCCTCACGTTCGGCACGCTGATCGTTGCGACGATCCGGGTCGACGTCGAGGCCATTCGCCGGGCGCTCGGCCTGTGAACGCGCCTCGCACCTCCGACATGGAGGACGTCGCCGCCGCGATCCGTGGTGCATCTGCATCCCCGGCCGCAAAGGTCGTGCGGGCCGCGCTCGACGTCGTCGCCGAGGACTGCCGGGAGGCGGGCCGCTATCACGAGGCGGTCGCGTTCGCCTCGCTTGAGGTCCTCGCGTCCGACGAGTCGCTCGCGAGGCTGGCGAGGCTGATCCGTTGAGCGCCACGACGCCCCGCGATAAGGCCGAGCGGTGCTTTGCCGTCGCGCGCTCGACGACGCATTCCGGCGAACGCGAGAACGCGATCGGCCGCGGGATGGCGATTTGCGAGCGCGAGGGCTTAGACCTTGATCTGTTCGATATCCCAGGACGGGCGCGCAGCCGTGTCCCCGATCCGCCGGCCTCCCGATATCGCGAGGACCTGTTCCGCGCGTCGAGAGCGCCGTCGTCATACTCCCCCGAGGAGATGCGCGACGTTTTGCGTCGATATCAGGCCGAAATGGGCGACATGGCTGCCGCATTCCGGCAATCCCACGAGCAGGCCCGAGAGGCGGAGGCGCGAAATCGCGCGGCGTCGCGTGCGTTCAGCGAGGCTATCAACGCGGCGGCTGCAAAGGCGGCTGCAAAGGCGAAGTTGGCCAAGGCGGATCAAGCGGCTGCCGTCCTATGGGCTGCCGGCTGGCGCGTGTACCCGGTCGACGAGACAAAAGATCGTTGGACGGTCGAGTTTAAGGACGAATTGAGCGAGTGCAGCGCCGCCGAATTGATCCAGCTCGCCGCAGTCGCCAAGGTGAACGCCGCCGGGCGAGACGCGTCGGCCTGCCCGATCTGCGGCAAACCGGCGGCCGAGACGCGGTTCGGCGCGCCCTGTTACTCCTGCATCCCCAAGGCCGGAGCATGATCGTCGATCTTTACACCGATGCGGGGATCAAGGACGGGGTCGCGACCTGGGCGACCGTGGCGATCGTGCCGGGGGCGGTCGATCCGTTCGAGGCGTCAGGCCGCCTGCGCGCCGATACTAATTGCTCGGCAACGGCGGAGCTGCGCGCCGTCGCGAACGCGATCCACCGCCTCGTCAGGCGCGGCGAGGTGCATGCCGGCGACGAGGTCCACGTCCGAACGGATAGCCGGTCGGCCGTCGAGCGGATCATGCGGCGGCAGGTCAAGCGCCCGGAGTCGACGATGGCGCGAGCAACGGTCGTGATCCACAAGCTCGCCGAGGTTCACGGCCTCACGATCAGCGCGACTTGGGTTCCGGGGCATAGGCCGGACGCTTCCTCGCCGCATGCGCGCTGGAACAATCGCTGTGACGCGCTCTGCCGAGCGGCCCGCGCGATGCCGCGGCCGACCAAGGCGCGCAAGGCGCTGAACACGGCCAAGCGATTGAGCGGGGCGGGGGATCGCCCGTTCGCGCCGCCCGAGGCGGTGCCGCTGGCGCGGGAGCGGCTCAAGCCGATGCGGCCGACATGATCGCGCCCGTTCTTCTCCTCGCGGCGCGGCGCTGCGGCGAATGCCTTATGTCGCGGGATCGGATCGTCTCCGGCGAGCGCGCGGCAGAGATTGTTCGCGGCTGCCGCGGCAGCGGGACGCACTTCCTCTGTCACAAGGCGCAAGGTGACGACGTTATTCACTGTCGCGGCGTTCACGACCGGCTGTTGCGCGATTGGGGTGGGTCGAACGCCTACCAGCTCGCGACGAGGCTCGGCATTGAGGTGCGCGAGGTTGATCCGGACAGTTTGGAGCAAGGCGAATGACGATCACGACGGATATCGACGAGAAGATCGCCGAGGAGGAGGTCAAGGTTCAGCACGGAAAGCGGCCGAAGCCGATGGCGCTTCGGATGGGGCCTAGCGCATTCGCTGCCCTGTGCGCCTGTCATCCTGAACGGCCGGCTGATGCCGGGCGGGAGTGGCGACCGACGCACTATCGCAAGATCCATATCGAGGCCGTTTTCGCTTCTAGTGGAGAGGACCCGGCGGAGGTGACGTCCAGTTGCTTCAACGGATGGGAGCTGCGCGCGTGAAGGGCGAGCGCGACGACTTTGGCCGCCTCGACGTGTCCGACGAGGAGCTTGCCGCGCATCACCGCGGGGCGCTGATCGCCGCGTCGCTGTCGGTTCAGGCGATCGAGCGCCTTCTCGGGTGCGATCGATTTGAGGCGCAAGCGTTTCAGGAGGGGGCAGTTATTGACCTCCGCCGCATCACGGCCTGGGGTAACTCGTGACGGACCTGCCCGACGACGACGACCTGTTCGCCGTTCGCCCGGCTCCGCGCAAGGCGCGGGCGAGGCCTGCCGCTCCGCCGCCGCCCAAGCCGTCTGGCCCTGTGTTTCGCAAGAACCCCGGCCGTTTGCCGGACGAGTGCAAGGGCAAGCGCATCCTCGCCAAAATGCGACACGGCGGGATCGGCCGATATGACGAGGGGCCAATGTCGCCGAAAGGATGGCCGGCGGACGGGCAGGGCGGTTGCCGGTGGAAGCTGATCGGCGACGAGACGGATATCGTCGAATACGCGATCCTGTGATACGAATCGCGGAGGCGGGTTGCCCCACTTCCCGCCGGGGCCGGCAGCCTACCCCCCCGAGGAGCCGGCCCCACCTTCCCGCTTCTCGATTTCCGCGTCGGCCTGCTCAAGGTGCTGCCGAACCTCGTCGTTGCCGGGAAGCTGATCGATCAGGCGCGCCATCTCGGCGCGGAAATCGATCCACTCGGCGAGGCTGGCGAATGGCGTCGGCGGGTCAATGATCACGAGAACAGCTCCGTTACGATGCGGGCGAGCAGGTCGGCGTTACGCTCGGCCGCCTGGGCGCTCTCGCCCGCCAGCTCGGCGCGATAGGTGATCTGCCCGAGCCGCTGCATTTGCAGCCATGCGAGGTGGTTAAGCAGGAGGCTCGCGTCGGGGATCGATATCTCAAGCCGGTTGACCGCGGCTTGCAGCTCGCGTTGCAGGGCGCCCGAGACGGCCTTGAGCGTTTTCGGATTGAACTTCTTCGCTCCCGCCTCGGCGTAGAACGAGGAGCCGTTGTGCCCGTGCGCCCAAATGGCGCGGGCGGCCGGGGCGTTCGACAGGACGCGAATATCCGCCTCCGAAAACGACGAGGACGACGGGTGGTTGTGATGCAGCGTGAACGATCGCGACGGATCGGCCAACGCGCGAACGAGGCTATCCGAGAACACGACGGACGACCGCGTCCCTTTCTTGCGCTCGACCGTCTGCCCGGTCGCCTCGTCATATGCGACGAGATGCTCAACGCCGTCCCGGCGCCCGTTGTCGAGGACATAGTCGCGCTCGATCGCGTCGCGGGCGGCAATGTCCACCTTGGGCGGGGCGGCCGGGGCGGGCGTCTTGCGCTGGCGCGGCGCGGCGGCTGGCGGCTGTAGCGCGTCCCGGCGAGCGCGGGTGGACGCCTTCTCGCCGGCCGGGCGCGGCGTGCGGCGCGGGGCGGGCGGGGCGACAGGGGCCGGGGCGACAGGCTCCGGCCGCACTCCCAAGCCGATCCGGTCGAGCTGGCGGCCAATATCCTTGATCGACGAGGCGCGGAGGATGGCGTCGAACGCGTCGCCGCCTTCCGTCGCCGTCTTGACCGGATCAACCGGGGGGCGGCCGGGCATGCGCTGGGGCTTGTCGTTGCTCGGCCGCACCATAGCGTCGAGCTGGATTTCGATTGGCCCGGCCGGCGCCAGGAACACGGGCGGGCCGAGGCGCCTGATCCGGTCCTGTAGCTCGTCCTCCGACGTGATGCCGTCGCGCGACCGGGCCAAGTCCGAGCGCGTCATTTGCGCGATACTGCAACGGCAGCGGAACCCGAGGGGCGTCCAGTAGACCGACCAAAATGGATGGTCGACGGGCAGGATAATGCCGTCCCATGCGCGATGATCGCTATGCGAGTGCGGCGGGCGGCGGACGCGGTTGTCGCGGACGGTGAAGGCGCGGAGGTAGGGCGCCAGATGCTTTTGCGCCTGATAATTCTCCCACCGGCCTGCGGATCGGGCGAGGCGGAGGTTTGTGTCATAGATCAGGGCAACACGGGATGCGATTTCCCCCTGATCGCCGCCGAGCCAACCCTTCGCCTTGAGCGTCGGGATCACGAGGCCGGCAAAGTCCTTGGCCGAGCCGCCTTGCGCCACGTTCGCGACGATCGCGGCATAAATGTCGTCGATCACGTCGGCACCGGCCGTCTGCGCCGCGGTGAACGCGCGGGCATATTCTTCCCGCCCGAGGTCGCGGTAGGAGCCGATGGCGCGGGGATCGCGGGCGAGAAGCCAATCCGTGATATCCGGCGCGGCGATTTGCAGCGGCAGGAGCTTGCGCGTCGGGGGCGTCTCGGCGTCGAACGTGAGCTGCATGTCGTCCAGATACGCGAACGGCCCCGCCGTTGCCAGCGGGGCCGCCTCTCGCCCGGCCATCATTGCGACGGGTCGCTCCGGCTACACGGCGGCGAAACTGGCGCGGCAGGGACGGGCATGATCCGCCGCAACGGGGCTGCGCGAACCCCGCTTCCCCTCCCCTCGCCTGTCCGTTCAGCCGGGGCGTTTGCAACCGCCGTCCGGCATCCTGGGGGGAGCCTTACCGCATGGTCGGGGGGCCGTTCAACGCCGCCGCCTACCGCGACAGGCCCCCCGTTCGGCTGCTCAAACGGTGAGAGCTGGCAAGTGCGTGCCGGCTCTTTCCGTCCGTATTCGGTTGTGGGTCGGGGAGGGGCGTCCATACCCCTCCCCGTGACGCCTCCCGCAGGGAACCCTACAGACGTCATCCGCTGCGCCCCAATGCAAACGGCCCGCCCCTATGTCAAGGGACGGGCCGCCAGCGTTCGGCAGGTCGGAGGCGATCAGCCGCCGGAAATGGCCGTCACGCAAGGGAACGTGATTTCGCACGGCATGATATCGTCCCACTTCGCCAGCGGCGCGACCGCCGGCTTGCGCTGCCGCATGATCGGGCGATCGACGACGGCGCGGCGGCCGGGCGCGGCGTCGACCTGGATCGCGGCCGGCGTCGACGTCAGCCGCTCGCGCGTCTCGGCGCGGCATTCGAGAACGACCTGCCGGGCGTTGAGGTCGGCCGGCTGATAGGTGCCGCAGACGTTGCGGATGGCGCGATCGATCGAGGCCGGGCTGTCGGGTGCGGCGACGCTGTTGACCGTGTCGCCATAGAGCGGGACGTCGCGCGAGGCGGCGGCGGCCGGGGCGGCGAGAGCGAGAAGCGATAAGATCAGGAGGCGCATGTCATTTCCCTTCGTTCGGTGCCGTCTCTCCGGCTGTCACGCACTGGGAGGCGTTCCCCCGCCATATTGCCGGCTTGGCGGGTCCGGGTCCATTTCCAGCGATGCCGGTTTTCAGGCCGACTTGCGGGCTTGCACGAATAGGACCGTAAGGTTTTCGCCCCGCCGCTCTTGTGGCACGCGTGCAATGCCCGCGCAATGATTAAAATGGCGTAAGCGCCGCGATGCGCTTCGCCCGGCGGCGATGGCGTCGCTTGAGCGCGCGTCGGTCCGCCCCGGACATGGGCGGCAGGTCGGGTTCCTCGGGGAGATACGCGTCGAGCGGATCAAGGCGGCCGGATGCCAGCGCGGCGAGAATGCCGGCCGTGCCACCTTGGACCCGGATCGTCACGGGATCACGCGTCGACAAGCTCGTCGGCGCCGATCGCGGCGGCGGCGCGCTCCGCCAGCATGGGGAGGCCGGTGAGGCGGGCCAATCGATCAATCGGGAGCTGTTCGATCGCGTCGAGGATCGCCACGCGGGCCTGTTCGACCGTCTCCACGCCTTGCAGCGCGCCGCGTATCTGCTCGCCCATGGCCTCGAACACGGGATCGGCCTCCTCGACGAGCTTCGCGATCAGGCGCTCGATCGCCTCCTCGTCCGCCGCGGTGAACGCCAGGGCGCCGAATGCGTCGCTCGTCTCGCTCTTGATCGGCTCGAATATCTCCGGCCCGAAACGTAGCTGCCCGGTGAACGGCTCCACCTTGGCGAGGTCGACGTCGGCCGCGTCATAGCTGATCGTGATATGCGGCTTGTAATCGGGGAAGTCGGACGACGCGCCGCGCTCGATCATGCCGTCGTGGCGATAGCGGAGGTCGCTTGAGGCGAAGCGGAGAACGACGGCGTCGTCCGGCGCACCTTTCCCGAATCGCTCGACGAACCGCGGCCCGCCGCCCTCGACCGTCAATGTCCCGTCGCTGTTCTGCCCGTAAACGTAGTCGCCACCGATCGCGAACCAATCGACCGCCGTCTTGCTGTAGAGGATCGTGACATGCAGGTCCTCCGCCGGGCAGGTGACGGAAAAGCCTTGCCGCTTGGCCCATGCGATCACCTCGTCCGCGTTGAGCAGCTTGCGCGAGACATACAGGGGCGAGAACGCGCCCTCCCCGCCCTGCGCGGCGAATTGCGCGATCCGGTTGCGCTGCATGTCAGCCGCCGCGCCCGCCGCGACGGGCGGCGCGCTTTTCGCTTGGGCGAGTGCCAGCTCGCGCGCGGCCTTGGCCTCGGGCGTCTCGCGGTTCAGCTCGTATCCGTCGCCGTAGATCGCTTTGACGCTGTCTTCGGTGCGCTGGATTCCGATCCCGTCGAGGTCGACGTCGCGCTTGGCCGTTTTCGACAGGTCCTCGCCGTCGTCGAGAATGCGATAAACGTTCGGCGGCAGGACGTCCGGCCCGTAATTCCAGCGCGTGAGCCATTTGCCGAACTGATAAATGCCCTCGGAAATCAGGTCCGAGTCCGCCTTGACGATTTCGGCCTTGACGTCGGCATGCTCGCCGGCCTGATCGCTGTTAAGGCCGCTCGAAACGCCTTTCGACGTGCCCGGCTGCCCGAGAACGACGCGCATAATCGCCTCATTCTGCTCGCCGAGGAACTGTTGATAGTCGACCGTGCCGCCGCTGCGCTGCGATTCGAGGATCTTGAGGCGATCGTTCGCGAGCGTGCCCTCGGGCAGCAATACGGCGCTGTCCTTGCCAACCGCGACCGCGGCGGAGAGAAGGCGATCCTTGACGACCTGATCGTCCTTTTGCGCCTCCGTAAACTCGACGGCGACGGTCGGGTTGCCCCGCTTTTCGAGGTAGAGCGCCCAATGTTTGAGCGCCGACCGCTTGAAGAATACGGGCCAATAACACCAATGGGCGAGGCCGAGGCCGTAGAACGCGAAGTCGTGCGTCCCCCCGGTGCGGAGCGTGATGAACTTGTTCGCCGGCAGGACCTCGCCCTCGATCGACGAGTTGACCGCGGCGACGAACCGCAGCTCGCCCGTTTCGGTGAACGCGAACCATCGCCGATCGGGGACGACGATATCGGATAGCCAAACGATCAGGCGCCCGTCGCGCTCGCGCATCTCGTACAGGCCCTCGCCGACGCCGTACCCGTAGAAAACGGCATAGTGCAGCAGGCCCGTGACCCGGTCGAACCCGAGCGCGTTGAGCATGGCCCGGAAATCCTCGCCGGCCTTAACGGATCGGGGGTCCTTGTCGTCGCCGGGCGTGACTTCCCAATCGCGCGAGGTGATCGCAAGGCGGCGCTGTTGCAGGGTCGACATGACGGTGTCGTCGGTGAGGAGCGCGTCATAGAGCTTGAGGCCGGAGCCGTCTCGGGCAAGGATCGGGTCGTCGTTGGTCGCCAGGACGCTGAGATAGCCGGCCGGGAACCACGATCGATCACCCGAACGGCTCACCATCCCGGCTATCGTCGGCGGGGCCTCGTGGTCCTCGGGGGTGGCGGCGCGCATGGGGGCGATGCGCTCCGGTTCGGCCGGCTTGAGGAACCCGGCCTCCTCAAGGGGGCGGCGGAACAGCGCGGGAAGTGCCATCAGAACGGGAACCCTTGATTGAGCGACGGGACGGAGCCGAACCCGGCCCCCTCGGCGACGGCGCTGTTATCGCGAAACTGATAGCGCGAGTCACGCTCGACGACGGCGAGGGTATCGCGCGTCCCGGCGCTGGCGCTCTCGAACGGGATCGTCCCGGCGAGCGCGAGTTGATTGAACGCGTCGGCGAACGCGTCGACCTGATCGTCGTGCGACGCTTTCGGGAAGCCCGTCAGCTCGTCGAGGAACTCCGGTATCCAATCGTCGACGCCGACCTCGTCAGGCGGGCCGCTGTTGACGAGGTAGATATGCCCGTATTCCGCCTGGATCGACACGGCGAGGGCGCGCTCCACCTTGCTGCCCCTCGGGCGCTCCATAACGACCGGATATCCCGCCAGCGCCTTGACGTAGGCGTCCGCTTGGAACTTGCCGGCGGCGGCCGGCTCGATCGGCAGCCGGACCGTTGTCCCGCGCGGATCGGTGCCGGCGGTCGACAGGACGAGG
>Ga0182217_1000146_pt1 | contig 10141 bp, 13 predicted proteins | sample G5R1MG_18_FD_128395 | JGI IMG/M metagenome (GOLD analysis project Ga0182217, IMG submission 128395) | Switchgrass phyllosphere microbial communities from Michigan, USA - G5R4_NF_03OCT2016_LD1 MG | ecosystem: Host-associated > Plants > Phyllosphere > Phylloplane/Leaf | place: USA: Michigan... | reverse complement strand
TGACGTCTTCCTCGGCCAGCCCGATCCGTTCACGCACCCAGGCGAAATACAGCAGTTTCATATCGTCCCATCACGCCGTTCGTCTCGAGCAGGGTTCGAGCGAAGTCGACAACCCGTCTGTCGAGAGATGGTGCCGCGCAGCACCTTCCCGACAGGTCGCCTCGACTACGCTCGACGCGAACGGAAGTCGCTCAATCCATATGCTTCAAACCGACCCGCAGATAATCCCAGCCGGTGACGATCGTCAGCGCCGCCGCGCCCCAGAGGCTGGCGAGGCTCGCGACCTTGATCCACGCCTCGCCCGGCAGCGCACCCGACAGGATCAGGCCGCCGAGCGAGACGAGCTGCAACGTCGTCTTCCACTTCGCCAGCCGCGACACCGGCAACGACACCTGCAATCCGGCAAGAAACTCGCGCAAGCCGCTGACCGCGATCTCACGCAGCAGGATTACCAATGCGGCGATGATATGCACCCCGGTAATCGCCGCGACATCGTCGTGGCGCGTGCCCACCAGCATCAGGATCACCGCCGCGACCATGATCTTGTCGGCGATCGGATCGAGGAACACGCCCAGCTTCGACACCGTCCCCTGCGCACGCGCGAGATAGCCATCGAAATAATCGGTGATCCCCATCAGGCAGTAGAGGCCGAACGCGACCCCGAAACCGAACCGCCAGCTCGGCCACCAGAGGAACGCCACGAGCAGCGGCACCGCGACGATCCGCGACAGCGTCAGGATGTTGGGCAGGGACAGCATGGGTGCGACGTGGACCCGTGACGCAGGCAGCGCAAGCGCCCGTCGACCGAAAATCGCCGTTGGATCGTAGCGGAGCAGCGGCTATGGCTCGAACAATTGCCAACAATCCGGGGGCCGGGTCCCGCGTCATGATCAATGCCCTCGGGCTTCTTAAACGGCGGCGATTCCTGCCGCTGTTCACCACGCAATTTCTCGGTGCCTTCAACGACAATCTCTTCAAGACCTCGATGGTGCTGTTCGCCACCTACGAGATCTTCGCCGACGAGACGCAGGAGAGTTTCTTCAACGCGCTGACTGCGGCGCTGTTCATCCTGCCGTTCTTCGTGCTGTCCGCGCTCTCGGGGCAGCTCGCCGATTCGAGCGACAAGGCGCGGATCATCCGGCTGGTGAAGACGGTCGAGATCGCGATCATGGCGGTCGGCGGCGCGGGGCTGATGCTCGCGCGGACCGGCGCGGTGACGCTGCCGCTGGTGCTGATGCTCGCCGCGGTCACCGGGCTCGGCGTTCATTCGACGTTCTTCGGCCCGATCAAATACGCGATCCTGCCGCAGCATCTCGACGAGGAGGACGTGCTCGGCGGCACCGGGCTGGTCGAAGCCGGTACCTATCTGTCGATCCTGCTCGGCACGATTCTCGCCGGCTTCGTCTATCGCTCGCCGGTGCTGGTCACGGCGCTGACGCTGGCGGTCGCGCTGCTCGGCTGGCTGACCGCGCGTGCGGTGCCGCCAGCGCCGCGGCTCGGGCCGAAGCTGGTGCTCGACTATAATCCGGTCCGCGCCTCGTGGCGGCTGATCGCCGAGACGATGCACATCCCGCGGCTCTTCCTCGCGATCTGCGCGATCAGCTTCTTCTGGACGATCGGCTCGGTGCTCATCATCGTCTTTCCGCCGCTGGTGAAGAACGTGCTGACCGCCGACGCCAGCGTCGCCAGCCTCGTGCTCGCGGTGTTCTCGATCGGTGTCGCGATCGGGTCGGTGGTCATCAACCTGATGCTGCGCGGGCAGATTTCAGCGCGCTTCTCGCCCGCCTCGGTGATCGCGATGGGGCTGACGGTGCTCGCCTTCTGGTGGGTGGTCGGGCTCTGGACGCCGGCCCCGGAGGGGCAATTGTTCGACATGGCCGGCTTCATCCGGCAGCCCCATGCCGTGCTGGTGCTGCTGGCGTTGCTGGGGGTGGCGATCTTCGGCGGGATGTTCGTGGTGCCGCTCTACGCGTTCCTGACTACCACGGTGACCAAGGACCATACCGCGCGCACCGTCGCAGCGAACAACGTCGTCAACGCCGGGGCGATGACCTTCGGCTCGATCGCCGTCGCGGGGATCACCGCGCTGGGCGTCACGCCCTCGGAGCTGTTGCTGGTCGTGGTCGGAATGTGCGTCGTGTCGGCGATGATCGCGCAGCGCCTGCACCGCGCGTGCGACTGAGCGCCTAGAAGATTATCGTCGAAAACGTGACGAAGAAGGCGGCGAAGCTGAGCAGGAACAGCCGCACGTCCTGATCGCCCGCCGCGGCCGGTTGCGCGGCGGGGGGCGGCGGCAGCGTGCGGCGGAAAGGGTGTCCGGCACCCTCGTTCGTCAGGACAAGTCGGCGTTGCATGGCCATGTCTTAACGTCCTGTTTACATTTTCGGCTACCATCGACCGCGCGCATGCATGTATCGCCGCGGGACAGCAGGGAGAGAGAAGATGCCGCTCTATGCCTTCAAGGGCCAGCGCCCGACCCGCGCGCCCTCCGCCTGGGTCGCCCCCAGCGCCGACGTGATCGGCGATGTCGTGCTCGGCGAGGAGGTCGGCGTGTGGTTCGGCGCGGTGGTCCGCGGCGACAATACCACGATCGCGATCGGCGCGCGCAGCAACGTCCAGGAAGGCGCGATGCTCCACTCCGATCCCGGCGTGCCGCTGACGATCGGCACCGAGTGCACGATCGGCCATCATGCGGTGCTCCACGGCTGCACGATCGGCGACCGCACGCTGATCGGCATGGGCGCGATCGTCCTCAACCGCGCGATCATTGGCGCGGACTGTATCGTCGGGGCCGGCGCGCTGGTCACCGAGGGCAAGGTCTTCCCGCCGCGCTCGCTGATCGTCGGCAGCCCGGCGCGGGTGGTGCGCGAGTTGGATGACGCAACGGTCGCAGGGCTCAGACTATCGGCGGCGCATTATGTGGAGAATGCGCGCGCGGCCGCCGAGGGGCTGGAGCGGATAGAATAAGGGCCTCCGTCATCCCCGCGCAGGCGGGGATCCAGACGCGCAGGTCTGCATAAGAACCGCGCCGCCAGCGGTTCCGGATTCCAATTTGCGCGGAATAACGGTGCCGAAAAAACCCGCGCCACCTGACGTTGCGTCAATCTTGCCACGCCCTGGCCCGCCCCACATAACCCGGTCATGTCGATCCCCCCGCTCCTGTCGCGCCTGCGTCTCCCCGTGATCGGGTCGCCGCTGTTCATCATCTCCAACCCGGATCTGGTGATCGCGCAATGCAAGGCGGGGATCGTCGGATCGTTCCCGGCGCTCAACGCCCGTCCGGCGGCGATGCTCGACGAATGGCTGCACCGCATCACCGAGGAACTCGCCGCCTACGATCGCGCGCATCCCGACGCGCCCGCCGCACCGTTTGCGGTCAACCAGATCGTCCATAAGTCCAACGACCGGCTTGAGGCCGATCTCGCGGTCTGCGCCAAGTGGAAGGTGCCGATCACGATCACCTCACTCGGCGCGCGCGAGGAACTCAACCAGGCGGTGCATGCGTGGGGCGGCGTCACGCTCCACGACGTCATCGACGACCGCTTCGCGCGCAAGGCGATCGAGAAAGGCGCCGACGGGCTGATCGCGGTCGCGGCCGGCGCCGGCGGCCACGCCGGTCGCCTCTCCCCCTTCGCGCTGGTACAGGAAATTCGCAGCTGGTTCTCCGGCCCGCTCGCGCTGTCGGGAGCGATCGCCAGCGGCGATGCAGTCTTGGCCACGCAGGCGATGGGCGCGGACTTCGCCTATATCGGCTCGGCGTTCATCGCCACCGATGAGGCCAACGCCGACGCGCGCTACAAACAGGCGATCGTCGACGGGCGTGCCGCGGATATCGTCTATTCGGACCTGTTCACCGGCGTCCACGGCAATTACTTGCGCGCGTCGATCGTTGCCGCCGGGCTCGATCCCGACGATCTGCCGCAGGGCGACCTCAAGACGATGAGCTTCGCCTCGGGCGGCGCGGCCAAGGCGTGGCGCGACATCTGGGGTTCGGGTCAGGGGATCGGCGCGATCGACACCGTCGTCCCCGCCGCCGCTCGGGTCGCGCAACTGGCGGAGGAATATCGGGCTGCCCGCGCGCGCTTGCTGGGCCGATAACGTCCTCGCCGCCCCGTGACTGGCCCGCTTTCTCGTACGTGGATCGAACGCTAAAAGGCGGTCGCCAGCCGGTCGAGCATCGAGCGCGCCGGGCTCACCACCGGCATCTCGCGCGCATGGGCCGCGTCCAGCAGCGCGACGCGGCGGTGGAGGTCGACGCTGCTCGCGATCAGCCCGCGCGCCTGCGCCGGAAAGCGCGCCAGCATCCCGGCGTCGGTGGTCGGCGCGTCCCCCAATCGCCGGGCCGGATCGAGCGCCTGCGTCGGCGGCAATTCCCCCGCCGCGATCGCGCGCTGCGTCAGCAGCCAGGCGATGACGTGCATCAGCCGCGTCGTCACCTTGAGCGACTCGCAACTGAACGCGACGCGCTCCATCGGCGGCAGCGCCTCGCGCTCGACGCGCCCGCCCTCGTCGAAATAATGCCGCGCCTCGTCCGCGAGCACCATCGCCTCCGTATAGAAGGAGTCGATCAGGCGGCGCTGCAATCGCGGGTCATGGGCGTGGTCGGCCATGCCCGCGTCCTTGCCACGACCGCCGGTCGGCCGCCAAGCGCGTTCATCACGTTTGCGCCTCGCCCGAGCTGCCGAACCGTCCCGAAACGCGCCATTTTCCGGGCGGGCGTCAGGCGATGATGTCGGGGATCATCTGATCTTCCAGCAGTGCGATCTCGTCGCGCAATCGCAATTTGCGCTTCTTGAGCCGCATGAGCTGCAACTGGTCGGACGCGCCGCCCTCCGCCAGTGCGGCGATCGCGGCATCGAGGTCGCGATGCTCGACGCGCAGCGACTCGACGCGCGCCGTCACGTCCGCCTCACCACCGATGTCGTTCATCGCCCGCCCTCCCGACGCCTGAGTCGTGCCTGCATAGCGGCCGCATCCGATCGGCGCGACCCGTCCCACGAAAGTCGCAGATGATCGTGAATAAGCAAAAGTAAGGGGACATCACGCCCGTTTCGTGATTTCCTTTCGCTCCCTCTCAACCACGAAGGAGACTGCCATGCAGACCGCGCACATCTCGGCCCTGGAGGCCAAGCACGCGACGATCGACCAGCGGATTGCCGCCGAGTCGCAACGTCCCGTGCCCGATACGATCGTGCTGGCGGACCTGAAGAAGCAGAAACTGCGGTTGAAGGAGGAAATCACCTCCTCGCACTAGGCTGAGCAAGGTGGCGCCCGGTGGACACGTTCCGCCGGGCGCTTTGCTTTTCCCCTAGCCCGCGCACCCGACCAGCCCGGCGAGCGGCACCACCACCGTGTCGCGCCCCTCCCGATCCAGCCGCAACGTCGCCACCGGCACCGCCGCCCCCGCGGTCAGGTTCTGGCGCAACTCCACGGTCATCTGCACCGTCGCGACCACATCGCCCGCGCGATAGACGCTTTCCGCATTGAGGCCGAGCTGCGCAGCGCCCGTCGCCCCGGTGCGCGGCAGATCGATGGTCTTGCCGTCGAGCACCAGCCGCAGCGTCGCAGGGTCGGCGGTCGCCATCGCCGCCAGCGTCCGCGTCGTCCCGGTCGAGAAGAGATAGGCCGCACAGCCGCGCGCGGGCAGCGCCTGTTGCGGGAGGGCGTCGATCGGCAGCCCGTCGATGCCGGGCGCCGGCGCGGCCGCCTGCGCCGCGAGCAGCAGAAACGCAAACTTCATGCCGCCATGCCTATCATGAGCAGCCACGCCGGGTAAGCCGCGATCGCGAGCAGCGTGCCGAGCGGCAGCGCGTCATCGGCGGCGACCGCCCGTCCACGCAGCTTGTGTAACAGCACCCAGCCGATCCCGACCAGTCCGGCGACCAGCAACACCGCGGGCAGCATCCGCCACCCCAGCGCCAGCCCGATCGCGCCGAACAATTTCGGATCGCCCCCGCCCAGCCCCTCGCGTCCGCGCCACCAACGATAGCCGGCGCCGATCAGCCACAGCACCGCAAAGCCACCGACGCCGCCAGCCAGTCGTTCGCCGAGCGCCGGCGGCGCGATCCACGCTCCCACCGCCGCGACCAGCGCCAGCGCGGCAACCAACGGATCGGGCAGCCAGAAGTCGCGCGCGTCCATCACCGCCAGCACCAGCAACAGCCAGCCGAACCCCGCCCCTGCCATTGCAACCGGCCCCGGCGCGACCAGCGCCGCGGCGACGCCGACAGCGGCGCAGCCGGCCTCGACCAGCGGATGGACCGGATCGATCCGCGCGCCACAGGACCGGCAGCGCCCGCGCGCGACGAGCCATGAGAGCAACGGCACCAGCTCAGTCGCCCGCAGCGTCCGCCCGCACCCGTCGCATGCCGAGCGCCCGTGCTCGATCGATCGTTCCTGCGGCCAGCGCAGCGCGATGGTCGCGAGGAAGCTGCCGACGACGGCCCCCAGCACGCCCAACACCACCGCCCACATCCACCGTCTCAGCCCTGCTTGCGAATCAGGTACCGATACACGCCGAAGCTGTTGATGCCGAGCAGCACGCCGTTCTGCACGCCGAGCGGCTCGTCGCCGGTCAGCCACGCGCCGGTGATCCACGCGATCGACGAGGTGACGAAGATCGCCATGCCCCAGCCCGTCACCCGCCGGCCATTGTCGAGCGAGACCATGAACGCCGCCGCGATCCCGCTGAGCGCCGCATACCATTTCAGCGCTTCGGCAAGGCTCTGCATAAAGCTCGCCTAGTCGTTTGCGCCCTGCCGGACGAGCGCTTACATGCCGATCGAGATCAAGCGAGGAACCGCGAAATCATGGCTACCGATCCCATCGTCATCCTGTCCTATGCGCGCACCCCGATGGGCTCGATGCAGGGCAGTCTCGCTGCGCTGTCGGCCAGTGAGCTGGGCGCCGCCGCGGTGAAGGCCGCGGTCGAGCGCGCCGGGGTCGACGCCGCCGCGATCGAGCGCATCTATATGGGCAATGTCCTGTCGGCGGGGGTCGGCCAGGCCCCGGCCCGCCAGGCCGCGATCCATGCCGGGCTCGGCGAGCATGTCGAGGCGACGACGCTCAACAAGGTCTGCGGTTCGGGGATGCAGGCCGCGATCCTCGGCGCCGAGGCGCTTGGCGCGGGGTCGATCGACCTGCTGGTCGCGGGCGGCATGGAGAGCATGACCAACGCGCCCTATCTGTCGAAGGCGCACCGCGGCGGCGCGCGCTTCGGGCACGACCGGCTGTTCGACCATATGGCGCTCGACGGGCTTGAGGACGCCTATCAGTCCGGCACCGCGATGGGCGTGTTCGCCGAGGACACCGCGCGCGAATATCAATTCACGCGCGAGGCGCAGGACGAATTCGCGATCGCCTCGCTGACCCGCGCGCAAAAGGCGCAGGCGTCGGGCGCGTTCGAGCGCGAGATCGTCGCGGTCGAGGTAAAGGGACGCAAGGGCACCACCACCGTTTCGGCGGACGAGCAGCCGAGCAAGAGCGATCCGGCCAAGATCCCGACGCTGCGCCCCGCCTTCACCAAGGACGGCACCGTCACCGCCGCCAATGCCTCGTCGATCTCCGACGGTGCGGCGGCGCTGGTGCTGACCCGCCTCTCGGTCGCCGAGAAGCTCGGCATCGCGCCGGTGGCGCGGATCGTCAGCCACGCCGCGCACGCGCACGCCCCGGCGCGCTTCACCACCGCCCCGGTGCCCGCGATGCGCAAGGCGCTGGAAAAGGCCGGCTGGTCGGTCGGCGACGTCGATCTGTGGGAGGTCAACGAGGCGTTCGCGTGCGTCGCGATGATCGCGATGCAGGAACTGGCGCTCGATCACGAAAAGCTCAACATCAACGGCGGCGCTTGCGCGCTCGGCCATCCGATCGGCGCATCGGGCGCGCGCATTCTCGCCACGTTGCTCGGCGGGCTGCAAACGACCGGGCAGAAGCGCGGCGTGGCCTCGCTCTGCATCGGCGGCGGCGAAGGCGTCGCGATGGCGGTCGAGCTGATGAACTGACCCGCGCCCCGGGCGTCCCCCGTCGCCGGACGTAGATCGTCAGTGCGAGCGTAGCGAAGCAATCCAGGGCGGCTTGGTCCGGCGCTGAATTGCTCCGATGCGCTCGCAATAACGCGCCAGCGGGCCCAGTTCCCCGCGACAAAACGTTGCACCGACCCGGATCGGCACCCTGAACGGTTGCACCACGCGCCACTTCCGGCGATCCCCTCCCTGTTCCTATCCCGAAGGAGGTTGCGCGCCTTGGAAGTCGTCTCGGTCGTTCTGTTGTTGTTGTTTGCCGTCGTGATCAGCGGGGCGATCGCCCGCATCCTGCCGATCAACATTCCCGCCCCGCTGGTGCAGATCGCGTTCGGCGCGGCGATCGGCATGGCGGCAGACCTGCGGGTGACGCTCAATCCCGAGATCTTCCTGCTCGTCTTCCTGCCGCCCTTGTTGTTCATCGACGGCTGGCGAATCCCGAAGGACGAGTTGCTCAAGGACGTGCCGGTCGTCGTCGAGCTGGCGCTCGGGCTCGTCCTGACCACCGTCATCGGCATCGGCTTCTTCATCGACTGGCTGATCCCCGCCATGCCGCTGGCGGTATCGTTCGCGCTCGCCGCGGTGGTCTCGCCGACCGACCCGATCGCGGTGTCGGCGATCGCGGCGCGCGTCCCGATCCCGCGCCGCATGATGCACATCCTCGAGGGCGAGGCGCTGCTCAACGACGCGTCGGGCCTCGTCTGCCTGCGCTTCGCGATCGCCGCCGCACTCACCGGTGCCTTTTCGCTCGCCGATGCCGCGGCCAGCTTCGTGTGGCTCGCCGCGGCGGGGATCGCGATCGGGGTCGTCACCACCGTCGCGATCACGCGCGCCAAGGCCTGGGTGTCACGCCGCTTCGGCGAGGACACCGGGTCGCAGGTGCTGGTCAGCCTGCTGATCCCGTTCATCGCCTATATCGCCGCCGAGCATGTCCACGCCTCGGGCATCCTCGCGGTGGTCGCGGCGGGGGTGACGATGACCTTCGCCGAGCTGTCGCGGCAGGCACTGCCCGCCACGCGGATGCGCCGCAATTCGGTTTGGGACACGATCCAGTTCGCGCTCAACGGCATCATCTTCGTGCTGCTCGGCGAGCAACTGCCGGTGATCCTCGCCGGCGCGCGCGAGACGGTCCGGCTGACCAACCACGACAATCCCTGGTGGCTGGCGCTCTACGTGCTCGCGATCGTCGCGGTGCTCGCGGGCTTGCGCTTCGTCTGGGTGTGGCTGTCGTTCCGGCTGACGGTGCTGCGCCGGAGCGTCGACGACTCGCCGCTGCGCAGCCCCGACTGGCGGGTGTTCGCGGCGATGTCGCTTGCCGGGGTGCGCGGGGTCATCACGCTGGCGGGCGTGCTGACGCTGCCGCTGGTGCTCAGCGACGGCTCGCCCTTCCCGGCGCGCGATCTTGCGATCGCGCTGGCTGCCGGCGTCATCATCGTGTCGCTCGTTGCGGCGAGCATCGGGCTGCCGCTCGTCCTGCGCGGCCTCGCGCTGCCGCCCGAGCCGTCGAAACAGGGCGAGGAAAATCGCGCGCGCGTCGCCGCCGCCCGCGCCGCGATCCGCGCCGTCGACGGTGCGCAACACGATCTGTCGCGCGACCGCGACGACGTCGACGTCTATGCCGAGGCGGCGACGCGGATCATGGACCTGTACCGCGAGCGGATCCGCGTCCGCGTCGACGGCGAGCCCGAACTGGCGGTGATCCAGCAGAACGAGCGCATCGACCGCGTGCTGCGGCTGGCGGCGATCCGCGCCGAGCGCGAGGAGGTGTTCCGGCTGGAACGCACGCGCGCGATCGGCAGCGAGACCGCGCACCGGCTGACCCGCGAGCTGGATTTGCTGGAGGGCCGGTTGCGGGGATAGTGGCCCCTCCGTCATTCCCGCGCAGGCGGAAATCCGGACGCGCAGGTCATCGTTGGAGCCACTGATGTCCGAGGTTCCGGGTTCCCGCCTGCGCGGGAATAACGGAAAAGCTGTTATCCCTGCTCCGCCAGCGAAAAGATCCGCCGCGCCGCGACCCATTTCACCCCCGGCTCGGCCCATGGCAGACGCCGCTGGTAGGCGTCCATCTTCGCCTCCCACGCCTGCACGTCGGGATCGGCCGCATCCGCCGCCGCCTTGCGCGCGGC
>Ga0182217_1000145_pt1 | contig 10154 bp, 7 predicted proteins | sample G5R1MG_18_FD_128395 | JGI IMG/M metagenome (GOLD analysis project Ga0182217, IMG submission 128395) | Switchgrass phyllosphere microbial communities from Michigan, USA - G5R4_NF_03OCT2016_LD1 MG | ecosystem: Host-associated > Plants > Phyllosphere > Phylloplane/Leaf | place: USA: Michigan... | reverse complement strand
GTCGCCTCGTCGGAGATCACCGTCGACATCCTCGGCCTGCTCGCCGAACGCACCGGCAGCCATGGCGAGGCGGACCGGATGGCGCGGATGCGCGCGGCGCGGCTCGGCAAGACGCGCTCGGGCGAGGTGATCGCCAGCGGGTTGCACCAATATCTGCAAGCCTTCATCCGCGAGAACGGCCAGTTGCACGAGGCGATCGGCCGCCAGTTCCGGTTCGTCTGATGCGCCTGTCGATCGATCACCGCACCGTCTACCGTTTCAGCGAGCCGCAGAGCCGGCTGGTGCAGATGCTGCGCATGACGCCCGAGAACAGCCACGACCAGACGGTGGCGCGCTGGCGGATCGACGTGGATTGCGACGCCAAGATGCGGCGCGGGCGCGACGGGTTCGGCAATGCGGTCACGATGCTCTACGCGGAGGGGCCGATCGCCGATATCGAGATCGCGGTGCGCGGCGAGGTACTGACCAGCCATTCCGATGGCGTCGTACGGGGGGTCAATGAGGCGCTGCCGCCTGCGGTGTTCCTGCGCGCGACCGATGCGACGCCGCGCGACCCGGACATCGCTGCGTTCGCGAGGGAGGTGACGGCCGGCGCGGACAATCTGGTCGCCAAGCTGCACGGCCTTAACCGGGCGCTCAACGCGCGCTTCGCGCCGGAACGGGCACGACCTGAGCCAGGGCTGAGCGCTGCGGCGGCGTTCGCGCGGCCGGCGGCGACGTCGCGCGATCTCGCGCAGATCTTCACCGTGGCGGCGCGGTCGCTCGGCGTGCCGGCGCGCTACGTCACGGGCTACAGTATCGTCGAAGGCTCGCTGCGTCCGACCCCGCACGGCTGGGCGGAGGCGCATGTCGAGGGGCTCGGCTGGGTCGGCTTCGATCCGTTCACCGGCCGTTCGCCGCAGGAGGAAAGCGTGCGGGTGGCGGCGGCGCTCGACGCCTCGGGTGCGGCGCCGGTGGCGGGCTCGCGGCTCGGCGAGGGGGAAGAAGAGCTCGACGTTGCGGTCAAGGTGTCGGCCGCGCAGTAGCGGCAATCGCCAATTTGGACTTTCCGCTCATTGCTCAACGGTTTATCATACGATAGCAGTGAGCACTGCGTGGATCGTCTCTCATCACCCCCTCTCGTCGTCGTTCCTGCCTCGCCGTCGCCGGCGATCCGGCAGGCGATCGATGCCTTCGCGCGCCGGTTCGACCGGGCGGATCCGGTCGCCGTCGGCTTTCGCGATGCGGTGCTGCCGATGGCGGTCAGCGACCCGACATTGCCCGACAATCCGATCGTCTACGTCAATGCCGCGTTCGAGCGGCTGACCGGCTTTGCCGCCGAGGATGTCGTCGGCCGCAACTGCCGTTTCCTGCAAGGCCCGGCGACCGCGCCGGAGGACGTGGCGCGGCTGCGTGCCGCGATCGCGGCGCGGGAGCCGATCGAGATCGACCTGCTCAACCATCGCCGTGACGGCAGTGCCTTCTGGAACCGGCTGACCGTCGCGCCGGTGTACGGCGAGGACGGTGCGTTGCGCCATTTCGTCGCGTCGCAGACCGACGTGACGCTGGAGCGGCACGGCCTGGTGCGGCTGCGCGAGGATCGCGACGCGCTGCGCGTCGAGGTCGCGGCGCAGGAGGTGGCGCTGGCCGAGCGCGAGCGGCATCTGCAACTCGCGCTGCGTGCCGGCGGGCTCGGCTATTGGAGCTACGACAGCACCACCAGGACGCTGGAGGCGTCGCCGGGCTGCAAGGTCGTGTTCGGCCACGCGCCCGATGCGCCGTTCGCCTATGCCGATTTTGCCGCGGCCCTGCATCCGGACGATACCGGACTGGTCGCCGAGGCGATCCGCGCGACGCTGGAGGATGGCGCCGATTGCGGGCTCGACTATCGCATCGTCACGCCGGGCGGCGAGCAGCGCTGGGTGCAGACACGCGGCGAGGCGATGCGCAGCGAGGATGGCGTGACGACCGGGATGATCGGCTTTTCGACCGATATCACCGCGCGCAAATTCGCCGAGGAGCATCGCGCCGTGCTCGCGCAGGAACTGACGCATCGCGTCAAGAACACGCTGGCCACGGTATCGGCGGTCGTCAACCAGACCTTGCGCAACGCCACCTCGATCGACGTGGCGCAGGCGGCGATCGCGGGGCGGATCGCCAGCCTGGGTGCGGCGCACGACCTGCTGATCCGCGACGAGGTCGAGGGGGCGGCGATTGCCGAGGTCACCTCGCGGGTGCTGATGCCGTTCATGGATGACGACGGCTCGGCCTTTTCGATCGCGGGGCCGGACATCCGCCTGTCGCCGGCGATGACGCTGGCGCTGTCGATGGCGCTGCACGAACTGGCGACCAATGCGGCGAAATACGGCGCGCTGTCGGTTGCGGGCGGGCATGTCGCGGTACGCTGGTGGTATGTCGATGCCGACGATCGCCACCGGTTCCACTTCTCGTGGGTCGAGAGCGGCGGCCCGGCGGTGGTGCCGCCGACGCGCACCGGCTTCGGCACGCGGATGATCGCGCGCGTCCTCGGCGAGCATGTCCGCGGCCGCGCGATGATCGACTACCCGCCCGAGGGCGTCCGCTTCCTGATCGAGGCGTTGCCCTGAGGGGCGGCGGGTGGCTCAGCCGCGATAGCGCAGCGCGTCGAGCAACAGGCTGAACGCCGCCGAGGGCTGACGCCGGCTGGGATAATAGAGGTAATAGCCGTCGAACGGCTCGCACCAGTCCGCGAGCACGCGGACGAGCGCGCCCTGTTCGACCAGCGGGCCGACGCGATCGCCGACGACATGCGCCAGGCCATGGCCGGCCACTGCCGCGGCGAGGATCAGCCCGACCTCGTTGACGACGATCGGTCCGTCGACCTTGACGTTGAGGACGCGGCCGTCCTTCTCATATTCCCAGATATACAGGCTGCCGTTCGGCATCCGCCGGTTGAGACAGGCATGGCCCGCCAGATCGTGCGGCGTCAGCGGGGTGCCGCGGCGCGCCAGATAGTCGGGCGAGGCGACGGTCGCCATGCGCAGCGGCGGACCGATCCGCACCGCGATCATGTCCTGCTCCAGCCGCTCGCCGAGCCGCACGCCCGCGTCATAGCGTTCGGCGACGATGTCGGTCAGGCTGGCGTCGATGTCGAGCTCGACGCGGATGTCGGGATAATCGGCGACGAGCCGGTCGATCGCCGGCCACAGGATGGCGCGTGCGGGATGTTCGGGCGTGGTGATGCGCACGGTGCCCGCGGGCTTTTCGCGCAGGTCGGTGAGCGAGGCGAGGCGGCCGTCGATCGCTTCCAGCGCGGGACGCAGCGTCTCGATCAGCCGTTCGCCCGCCTCGGTCGGCGCGACGCTGCGCGTCGTGCGGGTCAGCAGCCGCAGGCCGAGCTTCGCCTCGAGCCGGCGCATCGCGTGGCTCAGCGCGGACTGCGAGATGCACAATTTGGCCGCCGCGCGGGTGAAGCTGCGCTCCTCGGCGACGACGAGGAACAGCGCGAGGCTGCCGAGATCTTCGCGATGGAGGTTCAGACTCATGACAATCGGTCATAGGCCCAAGTGACGCCACCCGTCTAATGGCGCGGCGGCGGCGGTCCTATCTTGTCCCTGCACATCTTGCAGAAGGATAGGGTCATGCAGAAACGTTTCCTGGGTCGCAGCGGTCTTGAAGTCTCGGCGCTGGGCCTCGGCTGCATGGGGTTGAGCCATGCCTATGGGCCGCCGACCGAGCGCGGCACCGCGATCGCACTGCTCCGCGCGGCCCATGATCGCGGCGTCACCTTCTTCGACACCGCCGAAGCCTATGCGCAGGGCGCGAACGAGGACCTGCTCGGCGAGGCGCTGGCGCCGGTTCGCGACTCGGTGGTGATCGCCACCAAGTTCGGCTTCGCCGGCGGCGTCGTCACGGACGGGCTCGACAGCCGGCCCGAAAATATCCGCGCGGTGACCGATGCGGCGCTGACGCGGTTGCGGACCGATCACATCGATCTGCTGTATCAGCATCGCGTCGATCCGAACGTGCCGATCGAGGAGGTCGCCGGGACCGTGCGCGACCTGATCGCGGCCGGCAAGGTCCGCCATTTCGGCCTGTCCGAGGCGAGCCCCGATGCGATCCGCCGCGCGCATGCGGTGCAGCCGGTCGCGGCGCTGCAAAGCGAATATTCGATGTGGTGGCGCGAGCCCGAGGCGGAGATCCTGCCGCTGCTGGAAGAACTCGGCATCGGCTTCGTGCCGTTCGCGCCGCTCGGTCGCGGCTTCCTGACCGGTGCGATCGCGGCGGATGCCACGTTCGACGAGAAGGATTTCCGCAGCAACGTGCCGCGCTTCGCGCCCGAGGCGCGGCGTGCGAATCAGGCGCTGGTCGACCTGATCGCGACGATCGCGACCGAGAAGGGCGCGACGCCGGCGCAGATCGCGCTCGGCTGGCTGCTCGCGCAGCGGCCGTGGATCGTGCCGATCCCGGGCACGACGAAGCTGCACCGCCTCGACGAAAATCTGGCGGCGGTCGACGTCGCGCTGGCGCCGGAGGATCTGGTGCGAATCGACGGGGCGCTGGCGGGGATCGAAATCCACGGCGACCGCTATTCCGCAGCGCAGCAACGGTTCGTCAATCGCTGAGCAACCGCAATACAAACGGAAAAGGGGTGGCTGCGGCCGCCCCTTTTTTTCGGTCGTCCTTTTGCGTGGGGCGCACCGTTTCTATGATGGAAATGCAGCGTATCGCTGGATTTAATTGTCCGACATGTGGCTGTCGGAACGGACGGTTGTCGCCATTGTGCAACACGGCACGCCAACTTACTCAATGTAAGTCCAAAATCGTCTCAATTAACGGGGGATTCATCTTTTAGGTCCACTTCGGTGAGCAGCGGCTGGTCCGGGTATTCCGAAAAGACAGCCAGAATCTCGCGGGTCGATCACCCGCCCTATCGAAAGACCCGCCGATGTTTTCCTGGTTCACAACGGTTGCGCCGATACGCACCAAGTTCAAGGTGCTGCTCGCGCTGCACGGTACCGTCGCCGCTGCCGGCGTCGCCACCACCTATCTGGCCGCGCAGGCGACCCCGACGCAGGCGACGATCTACGTCGTCTTCTCCGCCGTGCTGTTCGTTGTGACGATCGTCGCGGTGCTGCTCAGCGGCAAGGCGATCAGCGATCCCTATGTCGCGTCGGTGGTGCGTATGGAGGGCCTTGCGGCCGGCGATCTGGAGAGCCCGATCGCGTTCACCGACTATCGCGACTGTATCGGTCGGATGTCGAAGGCGATGCACGTCTTCCAGCAGAATGCGGTATCGGTCCGCAATTCGACCGCGGCGCAGGAAGTCGTCGTCGGTGCGCTGGGCGAAGGGCTGACGCGTCTCGCCGCGAGCGACCTCAGCTATCGCATCGATCGCGCCTTCCCCGCCGATTACGAGCGGCTGCGCGCCGATTACAATGGCGCGATGGATTCGGTCGCGGAGACGATGCGTGCGGTGACCGAAGCGACCAGCGGCATCAACAGCGGTGCGACCGACATCCGTCAGGCGTCCGACGATCTGTCGCAGCGGACCGAGCAGCAGGCGGCAAGCCTCGAGGAAACCGCCGCGGCGATGGACGAGATCACCTCGACCGTCCGCCAGACCGCCGCCGGTGCGGTACGCGCCAACAGCGTCGTCGAGGAAGCGCGCATCGAGGCCGAGCAGTCGGGCCAGGTCGTCCGCCGCGCGGTCGACGCGATGAGCGGCATCGAACGGTCGTCGAACGAGATTTCCGAGATCATCTCGGTAATCGACGGCATCGCCTTCCAGACCAACCTGCTCGCGCTCAATGCGGGTGTCGAGGCGGCGCGGGCCGGCGATGCCGGCCGCGGCTTCGCCGTGGTCGCGTCGGAAGTCCGGGCGCTCGCGCAGCGCTCCGCCGAGGCCGCCAAGGACGTCAAGACGCGCATCACCGCCTCGTCGGAGCAGGTCGACGCCGGTGTCGAACTGGTCAGCGAGACGGGCAAGGCGCTCGACCGCATCATCACCCGCATCGGGGAGATCAGCGCGCTGGTGTCGCAGATCGCCTCGGCCGCCGAACAGCAGGCGACCGGACTGCAACAGGTCAACACCGCGGTCAGCGAGATGGACGGCGTCACCCAGCAGAACGCCGCGATGGTCGAGGAAGCGACCGCCGCTGCACGCAGCCTGTCCGCGGAGGCCGACGAACTCGCCCGCCAGGTCGCGCGCTTCAAGATGAGCGCCGGCGAGCCGGTGCTCAAGGCCGTCCCGGTGGTCCACCAGTTGCAGGATCGCGCCGCCGATGCCGGCCGTCGGATCGCCCGCTCGGCGCGCCGAGCGAGCAGCGGCAGCGCCAGCACCGCGATCGCCATGAGCGCCGACGACTGGTCGGAATTCTGATCCGCCGGCGAATCGACGGGGGCCGATTCGCATGACTTCGACGACGACCCGGAAAGGGGGGTGGCCGGTGCATATTCGATACGATCATAACGACCGCCGGCATCGCGACCGCGCCGCCCCCCGCCCGGCGCGGTGTCGGCGTCTTCGGGCGGACCGGCGCGGCCGCATCATTACACCCGATTTGGTTGCTCAACACGTCGTTAAACACACTGTTCGATCCTCTTTCGTCGTGGACCGCGCGGATCGCCGCCGCGGTCGGTCGAGGGGGACTGATGTGATGTTGAACTGGTTCGAGAAGCGGGCGCCGATCCGCGTCAAATTCCGCGTGCTCGCCACGGTGCAGGCGCTGCTCGGCGCGGTGCTGATCGCGCTCACCGCCGGCGCGGCGACCGGCATGATCCATACGCCGCCGGTACTGGACCTCGTCGTGGCGGCAGGCACCGTCGCGATCATGGTGGTCACGACGCTGTTGGCCGGGCGCGTCATGTGCCGGCCCTATGTCGAGACGGTGCTGCGCATGGAGGCGCTCGCCGCGGGCGATCTGCAGGGGCCGATCGCGCATACCGACAATCTCGATTGCGTCGGCCGGATGACCAAGGCGATGGCGATCTTCCGCCGCAATATGGAAGAGGCGAACATCGCCGAGGCGCAGCGCGCGATGGCCGCGGCGCTTGCCGAGGGGCTGCGCGAGCTCGCCGCGGGCAATCTCACCTTTCGCATCACCGCGGACTTTCCCGCCGACTTCGTCGGCCTGCGCGACGATTTCAACGCGGCGATGGACGCGATGATGGCCGCGGTCGCCGCGGTCAATCACGCCGCCGCGAATATCGACGCGGGCTCGAACGACATCCTGCTCGCCTCCGACGATCTGTCGCAGCGCACCGAACAGCAGGCGGCGAGCCTCGAGGAAACCGCTGCGGCGATGGACGAGATCACTTCGACCGTGCGCGAAACCGCCGCGCGCGCCGGCACCGCCAATGGCGTCGTCGGCGCCGCCCGCGACGAGGCCGAGCAATCGGGCAGCGTCGTCGCCCGTGCGGTCGATGCGATGAGCGGGATCGAGCGCGCCTCGAACGAGATTTCGGAGATCATCTCGGTGATCGACGGCATCGCCTTCCAGACCAATCTGCTCGCGCTCAACGCGGGGGTCGAAGCGGCACGCGCCGGCGATGCCGGCCGCGGCTTCGCGGTGGTCGCCTCCGAAGTGCGCGCTTTGGCGCAGCGCTCGGCCGAGGCGGCGAAGGACGTCAAGACGCGCATCACCGCCTCGTCGGAACAGGTCGATGCCGGCGTCGAGCTGGTCAGCGAGACCGGCAAGGCGCTCGGCCGGATCATCGGCCGCTTCGGCGAGATCGGGACGCTCGTCGGCCAGATCGCCAGCGCGGCCGAGCAACAGGCGTCGGCCCTGCAACAGGTCAACGTCGCGGTCGGCGAGATGGACGGCGTCACGCAGCGCAATGCCGCGATGGTGGAGGAGGCGACCGCCTCGGCCCGCACGCTGTCCGCCGAAGCCGACGAACTCACCCGCCAGGTCGCCCGCTTCCGCACCGACCGACGCACGACGCCGCCGGTACTGGCCGCGGTCAGGGGTGTGCCGGCGGTCCACCGCTTGCAGCAGCGCGCCGCCGACGAAGGGCGTCGTATCGCCGGCAAGGCGCGCAAAAGTAGCGCGGCGGTCGCGGTTGCGACCGACCAATGGTCCGAATTTTAACGTCTCGCCCGTAGCGAAAGTCGAAACATGATGTCCTCGCCTGTCCCCTCCCTGCTTCCTGCGACGCTCGATACGTCGGCAGCGGTCCCGCTTCGCCGGGCGCTGCTCGACCGGATCGATCGTGGCGAGCCGGTGCATCTGGACGGCAGCGACGTCGCCCGCGCGGGGCTCGCCTGCCTCCAGGTATTGGCGAGCGGCCGCATGACCGCGCAGGCGCGGGGGCTCGACTTCCGCCTCGACCATTGCAGCGACGCGCTGGGCCGCATGATCGCGCTCGCCCGGCTCGACGATGCGCTCGGCCTCGGCGCCTGAAAGGACGGATGATGAACCTCGACGAGATCCAGCAGATCTTCTTTCAGGAATGCGACGAAGGGCTCGCCACGATGGAGGCGAGCTTCGGCAGCGTCCGTCAGGGCGCGTATGACAATGAGACGATCAACACGATCTTCCGCTCGGTTCATTCGATCAAGGGCGGGGCGGGCGCCTTCGGCCATGAGCGGTTGCAGGCCTATACGCACGAATATGAGACGCTGCTCGACCTCGTCCGCAACGGCACGCTGTCGCTGACCCCGGATCTGCTCAACACGATCGTCGGCGCGTTCGACATGCTTGCCGATCATGTCGCCGCGGCGCGCGACGGCGGCGAACCGCCCGCCGACGGCGCGATGCTGGCCCGGCTGGTCGATGCGGCGACTCCCGCACCGGCCGCCCCGGCTGCACCGGCCGAGCCTGTCGAGGCGGTCGTGCCGGCCGTCGCGGCGGACGCCGATTTCGACTTCGCGCCGGTGGCGTTCGCCGGCGACGATTTCGACGACCTCTTCGCCCTGTGCGAGGCGCCGGCACCGGCGCCGGCCGGCACCGCCGGCGAGTGGCGGGTGACCTTCGTCCCCGGCACGGATGCGCTGGAGAATGGCGGCGATCCGCTCCTGCTGCTGCGCGAACTGACGATGCTCGAAGGCGAGGTGGTCGCCGTCGACGTTTCGCGGCTGCCGACGCTCGACGCCTTGCACCCCGAGCGATCCTATCTCGGCTGGACCGCGACGGTCCCCGCCGCGGTCGCCGAGGAGGATATCCGCGGCATCTTCGAATTCATGGGCGAATGCGAACTCGACATCGCCCGGATCGGCGGACCGGTCGCGGAGAATGACGACGAACTGCTGATCGACCTGCTCGACGAGCCTGCCGCACCCGCGGCGCCTCCCGCGGCCGAGCCCGTGACGGCGGCGCCCGCGCCGGCGCCCGCCGCCCCGGCACCCGAGCCGGTCGCGACGATCATCCCCGCCGAGCCCGCCGCGCCGCGCGTCGCGGTGCCGCCGCCCGCGCAGACGATCCGCGTCGACCTCGACAAGCTCGATCGCCTCGTCAATCTGGTCGGCGAGCTCGTCATCACCCAGGCGATGCTCGCCCAGCGCCTGTCCGAACATGCGATGGGCGGGATCAGCGAGCTGACCGACCTCGATCATCTGACCCGCGAGCTGCAGGAATCGACGATGGCGATCCGCGCGCAGCCGATGAAGACGGTGTTCAGCCGCGTGCCGCGGATCATCCGCGAGCTGGAGGTCGAGACCGGCAAGCGCGTCCGCCTCGATATCGTCGGCGAAATGACCGAGGTCGACAAGACCGTCGTCGAGCGGATCGGCGAACCGCTGACCCACCTTATCCGCAATGCGGTCGATCACGGGCTGGAGACGCCGGCCGAACGGCTCGCCGCGGGCAAGCCGGAGGAGGGCGTCGTGACGCTGTCGGCGGCGCATCATTCCGGTCGCATCGTCATCACCGTCGCCGACGACGGTCGCGGCATCGACCGCAAGCGCGTCCGCGCCAAGGCGATCGAGCGCGGCATCATCGCCCCCGACGCATTGCTCAGCGACGAGGAGACCGACAATCTGATCTTCGCCCCCGGTTTCTCGACCGCGGCGACCGTCTCCAACATCTCGGGCCGCGGCGTCGGCATGGATGTGGTGCGCAAGAACGTCCAGGCGCTCGGCGGCCGCATCGGCATCACGTCGCATTTCGGCTCGGGCTCCAGCTTCGCGCTGTCGCTGCCGCTGACGCTGGCGGTGCTCGACGGCATGATCGTCACCGTCGGCGACCAGACCTTCG
>Ga0182217_1000144_pt1 | contig 10212 bp, 7 predicted proteins | sample G5R1MG_18_FD_128395 | JGI IMG/M metagenome (GOLD analysis project Ga0182217, IMG submission 128395) | Switchgrass phyllosphere microbial communities from Michigan, USA - G5R4_NF_03OCT2016_LD1 MG | ecosystem: Host-associated > Plants > Phyllosphere > Phylloplane/Leaf | place: USA: Michigan... | reverse complement strand
TTGCTGACGCTGGGGATCGGATCGCTGTTGCTTGCCGCGCTCGAAGGCGGCGCACGGCGCATCGCCGCGATCCTCTCGATCTTCGGCTCGGCACCGCTCTTCTTCTATCTGCTGCATCTCTATATGCTGCATGCGGCGAACCGCGTCGCCGGCCTGATCACCGGCCATGGCGACGGACTGGTCAGCGTGCCGGCGGTATCGCATATGTGGCTGATCGCCGCGGTCGTCGCCATCCCCTGCTGGATCGCCTGCCGTACCTTCGCCGCAGCGAAACGACGGAGCGACGCGCGCTGGATGCGCTATCTCTAGATGCTGCCCGGCGCAGATCGAGCGCCACCGGATCGACGGCGATGGGAGGAGCCGGCTCCACGGCTCTCGTTTCGCGAGACTGACGCGCCTCGCGCGTAGCGGCGCGAACGCTCCTTATGCCGCCATCGCCCTGAGTCGGCCATCGCGCGCGGCGGCATAACAGCGGCCCTTGCCGGCGCGCTTTGCCGCATAGAGCGCCGCATCCGCGCAGGCGAGCAGCGCCGCCGGTTCGTCGCCGCCTTCGGCGAAGGCGACGCCGATGCTCGCGCCAACCCCGCCCTGATCGGCGCGATCGGCTAGGCGAACGGTCGACACGCCATGCGCGATACGCTGCGCGAGATCGGACGTCGTCGGGCCCTCGTCCGCCGCCGTGCACAGGATGACGAACTCGTCGCCGCCGATCCGGTAGACGCCGGCGCCCGCGGCGATGACCCGGATCGTCTCGCCGACGCTGACGAGCAGGGCATCGCCGGCATCATGGCCATGGGCATCGTTGAACGCCTTGAAGCCGTCGAGGTCGAGATACAGCACCGCTGCGCGACGACGCTCGCCGATGGCCGTCGCCAGCAGGTCGTCGAGATCCTCGTAGAGACGGGTGCGGTTGCCGAGCCCGGTGAGCGGATCGGACCGCGCCAGCATCGCATTCCGGTGCTCGGCGAGGATCATCCGCGTCAGCGTCCGGTGGTTCTGCATCGTCTGCGAGCAGGTCATCACCGCAATCGCGGTGAACTGGACCGCCGCCAGTCCCAGCCCGCCGCCGGTGCGCCATGTGATCGCGACGCAGACGGGGAGGGCGATCGCGGCAATGGTGGTCAACGCCAGTCGGGGCAGCGCCGCCCAGCGCGATCCGATGCCGGCGAACACGCCCAATACGGAGATGATCGCCATCAGCATCAATACCGGTGGGCCGTCGGCGATGCACAGCGAACAGCCGATGCCGAACACGATGAACAGCATGAACATCGAGCCGACGACCGCGCCGCGCCCCCGCCGGGGGCTATGCACCCCGTCGTCATGGCGGAAGGACAGATGCAGCCGATAGGCGATCAGTATCGCGTCGATCGCAAGCCAGCCGGTCGCCCAGACATGTTCGGTGAGCAGCGCCGCCGAAACGCTCATGATCATCACCGACGCGCAGGAGATGTAGACCGCGGGCCGCCGCTGGATGACCGTGGCGAGCATGTCGTCCCGTACGTCGGGATCATCGGCGAGGGAGGCGGTCAGCCAACGCACGACCCCCGCAAGCCGTGCGCCGACGCTATGGAACCCTGTCGTCACATTCGCCTTTCCTTGCGCGCGCCCCCTCTCGAGAGGCGCGACAAGTATAGGACAAACCGGTTAAATCTTGTTCACCAGCGGCAAACGGTCACGCCGGCGCCCGCACTGCGTAGCGCAGGTGTACCGCGCCCCCCGCCATGGTCTTGCAGTCGAGCAGCGCGAGTTCCGCCTTGCCCTTCAGCCCGTCACCGGCCGCCACGATGCGTTGCGCATCCTCGCCCCCGTCCAGCGCCGGCGCGACCACGACGCTCAATTCGTCGACCAGCCCGGCGGCGAGGAAGGCGCCGTTGATTCCGGCGCCGCCTTCGAGCAGCAGCGTCTCGATACCGAGGTCGCGGCGCAGCGTCGCCAGCGCCGTGGCGAGATCGATATCCACGGTGTCCGAGACGATGTACGACACGCCGTCGTCGGCGAGTTCGGTGAGATGCGCGTCGTCCACGTCGGCGCCGAGCAACACCACGACATGATCGCCGCCGATGTCGGCTTTGCCGAAATGCAGCTTGCCCGACCGGTCGAGCGCGATCGCGAAGGACGTCGCATCGCGCGCCTGCAACAGCGACGGGCGCACCGCCGCGCCGCCGTTCGCGGGGGGATGCGGCGCGCCCTTCGCCATTTCCGCCATGGTGACGCGTCCGACGATCCAGCCGTCGGCACCGAATTGCTCATGCAGATCTTCGTAGACGCGGGTCCATGCGTCGACCGTTCCGTCCGGGCTTCCGGTATAGCGGCTGGGATGCAGACCGCCGTCGATCGACGACGTCATGTGACAGATGATGCGGGGACGTTCGGTCATATCGGAAACTCGCAGCTGATGAGACGGCTTCAACGCAGTGCCGTTGCGCCGGCTCCGCGGCTGCAATTCCCGTCCGGTTCTGGACGCGGATCTGTTGCCCGACCGGGGAGCGATGCGGAGGGCCGGCAGTGTGCGGCGCGGAGGATCCGATGCGCCCTGCCGCCGTACCCCCGCCAGCCCCGGTGGCAAGCGCCAGGTCGATCCAGTGCCGTCATCGTCGGGGCGAATGCGCCCCCACCGTCACGTGCCTTTCGGCGGGATCGCGACGATGCCGACCGCATCCGCCGCGTCGCGCAGCCGGAGGTAGAGCATCCCCGCCGGGGCCGGCGCCGGCAGCGTGATATCGACCGCCCCGTCGGTATAGCCGTCGGCGATCGTCTGCGCGCCGTCGAACCGTTCGTTGCCGGCGACCGCGCCGATCAGGAACAGCCGGCTGCCGGTCCACGTGCAGGTCGTCGGCGTGGCGCAGGCGATCGCCTGCACCGCCGGCAGCCGGACCGCGGTGCCGAGCGGCGCCCAGCGGCTGCCATCGCCATCGCGCACGATGCGGAATCGCAGCGGGCCATGCGCCGACACGCCGAGCGCCTCGCCGGGAACGAAGGTGACGATACCGGTGGTCGCGTCCTGCAGGTCGTAGCCCTGACCCGCGACGATCCGTGTCGCCGCGCTGCCCGTCATGGTCGCGATCTCGATGCTTTCGCGGCCGGTCAGCGGCGCGCCCGCGTCGAGGCGGAAGGCGAAGGTGACGCGACTGTCCTGCGCAAAGGCATCGTCGGGCCGCAATGCGATCGGCAGCGTGCCGGCACCCGCATGCGCCGCGATGCTCCGGTGCAGCAGCATGGGCGATGGCCGCGGCGGTGTGACGGTGAGCGACGCCGTCTTGTGCCGGTCGCCGGTGAAGGTGACGTCGCCGGCGACGCGCTCGCCCGCCGCGAGCGTCCGTGCCGTCGCGGCATCGACGGGGACAAGGGTCAACCGGTCGGCACTGGCGGCGCGGGTGAGGGCGCCGGGGCGCCAGACCGTCCTGCCGGTTTTCACCTCCAGCACCTGATCGAGCCGCGAGCCGGTCAGCACGGCCGCCTCGTCGCCCGCGGCATAGCTGATGCCGTCGATCCGGCCGACCTCCTGCAGCGCCGGCAGCGTCAGGCGAACGGGCGTGCTCTGTGCGGCGCCGGTGATCGTCAGCGTCACCGGGCCGGGCGCCGCCTTGTCGAGCGGCACGTCGACGACGATCGTGTTGGGCCCGTCCTGTTTCCAGGCCAGCGTCTGCGCCGCTGCGTCGCCGCGCGTCATCGTAACGCTGTCGATACAGCCGCCGCCGTCGCCCGTCAGGGTCACCGCATTGCCGCGCCCGACGACCAACGACGCCCGTGGTGCCGCCGCCCAGCGATTGACTCGCGGATTGGACAACCGGAAGCGCGGGCCGTCGAAGGCGGTGAACCCCCATTGGCCCGCAAGCCGCGCGTCGATCGTCGCGCCGACGTTCGTGTCGGGCAGCGCCCGGTCGAGGACGAATCCGCCGCGCCGCGCATCGGCATGGACCGGGATGTCGAATGGCGTACTGCCGTCCGGGGCGGCGCGCAGGAGCATTTCGTGCGCATAGCGTGTCGCATAGACCAGCGGCGCCCCTTCGACCGGCAGCACCGCCCCCGGCGCGGCACATAGCAGCGGCGCGCCGGGGGCGGCCTGCAACGGCGGCGGCTTCGCTGCCTCGATCGCGGGCAGGCCGATGACCATCACCGACGCCGGCTTGGCAAAGGACAGGGGCGTGTTGAGCAGCAGGGTGATGCCGCTGTCCGCCATCTTGCCGAGCGCGGGCACGAATTGCAGCTGCGACGACTGGAATGCGCCGAACAGGCGGAAGATGTCGCGCACGACGCCGATATACGAGCTGTACGAGCCATAGCCCGCCTGCGGCGTCGAACTGAGCTGGAACGCCAGATCCGCGGGCGCGCCGGTCAGCGTATCGGCCAGCGCGGAGCTGTGGGTGTCGGCGAACAGCAACGTCTCGCGATCGCCGGTCAGGCAGGCCGCCTGCAATTCGGCCGGCTGTTGCAGGCATTCCGCCTTCAGCTTGATCGCGAGGCTGCGGGTCAGCACCTGCGAGGCGGCGTTGACGCTCGCCGGGTCCTGCCGCCCCGCCTGGACCAGCAGGTCGAGGAACGTATCGAGCCGCGCCCGGTCGAGCGTCGCCTGGTTGAGGTCCTGGACCGCGCGGACGAAGGCGCCGGGCTGTTTGCGGACGGCGCTGACGATCGCGTTCCTGCCCGCGCCGCCCTCGGGCAGCACGAACAGCACGAGCTGCTGCGCGCCCTTCGGGACGACGAGCGACAGGTCGCCGCCCTTGCTCTTGCCGCTGACCGTGTCGTGGAACCACGCTTCGGGCGGGCGATCGACCGCGCCGCGGAGGAAGGCGGCGACCATCCGGAACCGGTCGCGGTGGCCCGCGGTCAGATCGAGCTTGACCGAGATCCGGTCGCCCTCCGCGAGGTTGGGCACCCATTCGAGCGGCAGCGTCGATCCGTTGCGCGTCACCGCGACGTTCAGACGCGGCCCGGCCAGATCGAACGGGGAGGGGGCCGCCTGCGCCGGCACCGCCGTCGCCAGTAGCGCAGCCAGGGTCAGATAACGGAGGATGCGTGCCATAAGACGGGGCTCAGCCTAGGATCGGACAGCGGTGACGATCCGCCTGTGCCGCCGCCATGTGGTTAGAATGTGGCTGGACTCCGTGGCACTGGCGGTCCGCGCCGGATCACCAGCCGCCGCCGTTTTTGTTCGGCCCCAGCTGCGTGCCGAGAATGTGCCGCGACGGCCAGGCGCCGATCGCATGCACGGCGTGGCCGGGCGCAACCGGGGGCATGCGCTTGGGCCGGTCCTTGTGCGTGCGCACGAGCATCTCGATCGTGTCGTGGGATTCGCCGCTGCGCACGGTGACCGGGTGGAGGCCGGGCGTGTCGACCATGACCGTCGCGCGCCATGTCGCGGCGGCACCGGGCAGGCGGACCATTGCGTGCTGGGCACCGGCAATCTCGACGACGGGTGGCTCCGCCGTCTCGCCAAGCACGCGGGCGACGATATCGACCGGCCCCGGCGCGGGAACGTGGCGCGGATCGTGGGTGCGCGTGACGAGGCGCGTGTCGGCGGGGGACAGGATCTGCACGTGCGGCCAGGCCGTGCCGATCGTGCGGAACGTCCAGCTCGGCACGCGACCATGGACGCTGACGATCGCATAGCCCGGCGTGCCGCCGTCCTCCTCGATCTGCGCGGTCGACCGGGTGGCGCCATAGACGACGCGGCCGTCGTTGAGCAGTTCGTTGTAATGCGTATGTCCGGTATCGACGAAGGCGACGCCAGCCTCGGCGAAGGTGGTGGCAAGCGTTTCGCCGCCGTCGTCGAGGTCGCATGGATAGGCATGCATGAACACGAGCGGCGTCTCGTCGGCATCGTCGCTGGCGGCGAGCGCCGCCTCCAGCCGCCGCCGCTGCCCCGCACCGATGCGGAAGTCGGGGCCGCCGCTTCCCGCGCTGACGATATCGAGGAACAGGCAGCGATGTCCGGCGATGACGCGATCGAACGGCCGCATCGCCTCCGGCGTACCGTCGAGGAACGCCGCGAGCGTGCCGTCCTCGAAATCATGGTCGCCGGGGATGGTCAGCACCGGCAGGCCGAGTGGCGCGAGCGCGGTCTGGATGCGGCGATACTGTTCGGGCGTCGCATGGTTGGCGTTGTCGCCGGGAATGAAGACGAAATCGATGCCTTCGGCGACCGGCGCCAGTTCGGCGACGATCCGCTCGAGCCGGGCGATGCCCTGCCATTCGTCCGCCTCGTCGGCGTGCAGGTCGCCGATATGGACCCAGGTGATCGTGGCGGTCATGCGCGTGCTCCCTTACCCTGGCAGGCGGGGCGCAGGATGCCCGCGAAGCCGATCCATAATGCGAGGCTGGCGAGGGCGAATGCCCCCAATATGTAGAAGGCCGTCCGATAGCCCAGCGCCTGCGCGAGCCAGCCGCCGATCGCGGGGCTCAGCGATGCGCCGAAGCCCTGGACCGTCATCACCGCGCCCTGGCCGACGTTGACACGCCCGGTGCCGTCGAGCAGGCAGGCGACCAGCCCGGGGACCGCGACGCTTTGCAGCCCCGCCCCGATGCCGTCGAGCGCCTGCACCGGCCAGACCCCCCAATGTTCGATGAAGGTCCCGGCCAGCATGCCGCGCAGCGGCAGTGCGGCGAAGGAGATCAGCAGCACGATCCAATAGCCCCTGCCGGCCGACATCCGCATCGCGACCAGCGCCGCGGCGATCATCACCGCCTGCGCGACGACGACGGTCGTCGCGGTGAACAGCGCCGCATTGCCCTTGCCCGCGCCCACCACCGCAAGACTGTAGAGCGGCAGCATCGCGCCATTGCCGAGATGGAAGCAGGCGAGCGCCGCGGCCAGGATCAGCATCGGCTTGTTCCGCAGCAGCGCCTTGAAGCCCTCGACCTGGCCGCCCCCGGCATCGTCGCCGTCGCGGTCTTCGAGGCCGCGGGCGGCGCGATGGTCGATCGCGTGCTCGGGAATCATCAGCACGCTGCCGATCGCCAGGACGCCGAAGACTGCGGCGAGATAGAAGATGGCGGGCATGCCGAACCGCCAGCCGAGCCAGCCCGATAACGCCGCGCCGATCATGTTGCCGGCATGATTCCACGCCTGATTGCGGCCGTTCTGTGCGTTGAACCCCCTTTGTCGTACGACGCCGAGCGTCATTCCTGCGACCGCGGGACCGATCGCCGCGCCGGCGACGGCGGTGCCGACCTGGCTGATCGTCACCACCCATGCGGATTGCGACAGCAGGATCAGGAACGAGGCCATCACGGTGCAGATGCCGGTGACGATCACCACCAGACGCTTCTTCTCGCTATGGTCGATGAAGGCGCCCGCAGGGGCGGTCATCACCATGCCGGCCACTCCGCCGGCGGTCATCACCGTGCCGATCGGTCCCGACGTCCACCCGCGCTGTTGCAGGAACACGCCAAGGAACGGCCCGATTCCCGCCTGCATGTCCGCCATGAAGAAATTGAGCGCCTGCAACGCGCCGGTCGCGCGTTTCCGCTCGTCATGCGACGCGGGCGATGCCCCGGTCGACAGTACCGCTGCCATAGTGTCGCTCCGCCTGTTCGTGGCAGAACCTGCGATCGCGCAATTCGGTGCATCGTGACGAAAAGTTCATCTCGATGCCGATCGACAATACGTAAACTATAGTGTCCGACTTTATCCGCTGCGAAGGCGAATGGCGACGATCATTGGGATGAGCGGACCGAATAGTGTCGCGCGACGGATCACGCGCCGCGGGTGACGACGGCGGCGACGAGGGCGATCCGGTCGACGTCGCGATAGGCCGGACCGTCGAGCTCCTCGCCGAAGACGTCGGGGTCGATTTCGCGATAGCGCATCGTGCAGCCATGCGCATCCGACGCCGCCGCCAGCGCCGCACGCAGTGCGTCGTCGCCGCGGACGATCGCGCTGCCGGTATAGAGGATCAGGCGGCCTGCGGGCGCGAGGCGTCGCATCGCCATGACCGCCATATCGAGCGACACCTGCCCGCCGTGCATCGCGCCGCCGTCGCGATACAGGCGGCCGCCACCGTCGACGATATAGGGAGGGTTGGCGGTGGCGACGTCGATCGCCCCTACGATGGGATCGAGCGTCGCGCTCTCATGGACCTCGGCGGCGATCCCCGCGGCGGTGGCATTGAGGCGCGCGAAATGCAGCGCCGCCGGATTCACGTCGGTCATATGGACGCGCAGGCCGGGACAGGCATGCGCCGCGACGATGCCGCCGACGCCCGAGCCGGTGCCGATGTCGACCATTTGCGCATCCGCCCCCGCCGCATAGTCGCGCAGCTCCGCGCGGATCAGATCGGCGAACCGGTAGCTGTCCGGACCGAAGAACACCGCGTGTTCGTCATCGGTCGGATAGGCGGAATGAAGGAACAGATCGTCGTGCAGGCGCGAGACACGGATCGTGGCGCGTCGCAGCGCCCCCTCGTGACGGACGACGCCGGCGCGGTCGAGCAAGGCTTCGACCGCCGCGTCGCAGGTGCCGGGGCGATAGGGGAGGCTCCAGCCGAGCACGTCGGCGATCGACGCCGCCTCGCGCCGCTCCGGCCGCGCCACCACGCGGGCATGCGTCGCCGGCGTTGGGGTCACGAAGCGATAATCCTGCGTGCGGAGCAGCGACAGCAGGTCGCGCAGCGCAGCGTCCGCGCTCACGCCGGCGATCCCGCCCTGGAACGCGCCGTCGCCGGCGCGGCGGCGAGGGCGTCCATCAGGATGCGGCTGTAGATGCGGTGCGTCTCGCTTTCCTCATGATCGCCGGCTGCGGATGGCGCGATGCCGAGTGCCGCGGCGGGGGTGAAGGTGAGCTCGCCGAAATAGACCGCGTCGCTGCCGTCGTAGAGGTCGACGCGGACGAATGCGAACGGCGCCGATAGCGCGCGGGCGGCGGCGACCATCGTCGCCAGCCGGTCCGGTGCCGCCATCGCGAAGCCCGCTGGCGCGTGCAGGCCATCGCCGTCGTGCATCGGCGCGAAGTCGGGCACGCGATACAAACGGTTCCACGATCGTCCGAACCGGCCGTGGTCGATCTGGCACACCAGCGGTTCGCCATGGATACAGTGGAATTTGTAATCGTCGGGTGGCCCGGCGACCGGGGTGGGGATCATCGCCTCGACGATGATCTTCCGCGGCAGGCCGCGATACTGCATCTCGCGCAGGATCGACGCGTAATCGGCCGTCGCGAGGCCGTACAGGGCGGCGAGGTCGGCGGGGCCGGCAAGATCGCGCAGAAAGGTGACCGCACCGCTGGCATGCGCCGGCTTGGCGATCGCCGCGGTGCCGATGAACGGACGCAACAGGTCGAACAGATGCGCGACCGACGCCACCGCCTCGATCGGGATGATGGCCAGCGTCGTCGGCGCGGCGATCCCCGGCGCCAGTCGCTGCGCCTCGGCCTTGGCGGTTTCCTTGTCGACGAAGGCGCGCTGCAACGCCGACCAGTCCGGATCGATCATCCGGTCGAAGATGACGTCGTTGATCAGCGCGCGCGGGTCGTGCGCCGGCAACGGCCAGCGCCGGAACCTGCGCGCGAAATGCGCACCGGCGATCACATGATTGAACGCACGCGTCATGGGGAACGGCGCGGCGGCCACACGTGCGGACATGCCATCGTCGCAGACCGGCGGTGGTGCGTGGTTCAAGTCGGCGGTCTCTGGCTGAGGGCTGGGGCGGATCGCGCCCGCTATAGCTCGAAAACCCGGTTCGGATACAAGCGGTTCGATTCGTCCGCCATGCCGTCAGCACGCTAGCAGCGATGCGGGCTACCGAGGTACGGACTGTACGATGGAAGAGAGGCTGGATGAAAAGCAGCGCCGCGCAAGGGCTTGGCGACGGAAAATGGCTCCCTGAGTAGGATTCGAACCTACGGCCGCTCGATTAACAGTCGAGAGCTCTACCGCTGAGCTATCAGGGAACGTTGCGTCGTGGAGGGGGTCTATAGCCGCCAGAAATCGGAGTGCAACCCCGTTGTCACCTTTTTCCACAGCTTCGTGTCAGGAGACGAACTGCTCCATCGTGATGCGGTCGTCGAGCGCGTGCTCGGGGTCGAACAGCAAAGTCAGCTCGCGCGCGCGGTCCATGCAGATCGCCACCTCGGCGACGTCGCGGAACTCGCGCTGGTCGGCGACCGCCGATACCGGGCGCTTGGCGGGGTCGAGCACGCGCAGCGTGATCCGCGCCTTGTCGGGCAGGATCGCGCCGCGCCAGCGCCGCGGTCGGAACGGGCTGATCGGGGTC
>Ga0182217_1000143_pt1 | contig 10254 bp, 7 predicted proteins | sample G5R1MG_18_FD_128395 | JGI IMG/M metagenome (GOLD analysis project Ga0182217, IMG submission 128395) | Switchgrass phyllosphere microbial communities from Michigan, USA - G5R4_NF_03OCT2016_LD1 MG | ecosystem: Host-associated > Plants > Phyllosphere > Phylloplane/Leaf | place: USA: Michigan... | reverse complement strand
GAGCAGCAGCGAGACGAAGTTCAGCCCGCTGGAGATGCCGAGGCTGGCGGTGTTCAGAACGGCTGGGCGCGCCACGTTATTCCTCTTCTCACGATCCGCCGGAAGGGGCGAGCTGCGGCGTCGGTCGCCGCAACGATAAGCGGGACGCGCTAGGGCGCGGGCGAAATCCGCACCGGCCCCAGCGTCGCCATCCCGCCGGCCGGCACGATATGGCGCACGACGGCGTTCGCGCCGACGATCGCGTCGTCGCCGATATCGGCCTCGCCGACCACCACGGCGCCGGCGTAGAGCACCGCGCGGTCGCCGACCCTCGGATTGGCGGGCGCCTCGGCGGTGCGGCGGCCGAGCGTGACGTGCTGATAGACGGTCACGTCCCGGCCGAGCACCGTCCCCGCGCCGATCACGATCCCGACCGGGTGCGGCAGCCGCAATCCGGGGCCGATGATCGCGCGGCCGCTGAGATGGCAGGCGTAGCGCTTGACCGCGCGCCGGTCTGCCAGCACCGCAACGAGCGCGCCGATCGCCCCGCCGCGCACGCGACCCCAGCGCATCACCCGATAGAGCACCGCCACCGCGAACCCGGGGCAGGTGAACCAGCCGATGATCGCACCCTTGATGCCGACACGATTGCAGTTCGCGAACAGGTCCGCTCGCCAGTTCGTCACGCGTTCGTCCTCATGGCTGCCGGTGCGTGGCGGCGACCGGCTGGATGAAACGCCAGAACATGGTGCCGACCCCGCAACATTCCGAATGCCGCCTTGCATCAATCCGGGCGTGCGGCAAGCGTTAAGGTGCCATGCAACGGAAAGGGCCCCCTCCCGGTCGGGAGGGGGCCCATCGCCGCGACGCGACGGCGCGCGGCTCAGCGCTGGCAGTAGCGCGGGTTGTCCGAGCGCTCGACCGCATTGCCCGCCAGCGCGCCCGCACCCGCGCCGATCACCGTGCCGAGTGTGCGGTCGCCACGCCGGTCGATCGTGCGGCCGAGCAGCCCGCCCGCGATCGCGCCCAGCAGTGTGCCGGTCGTACCGTTCTGGCACCGGGCGCGGTACGAATAGCGGCGATCGTCGCGGTCGTTGCGGTAATAACCGCGATCGTCGCGGTCATAGCCGCCGCGGTCATATTCGGCATAGCGCGGGCCACGGTTCCAGCCGTCTTGATAGGCGTCGCGATAGGCGCGGTCATGGTTGCGATAGCCGTCGTCGTCATAGCCGCGATACTCGCGCTCGTAATAGTCGCGCTCGACCCACCGCTGCGCCTGCGCCGCGACCGGGGTCAGCGCGGCCATCGCCAGCGCCACCGATCCGAAACCGACCGAGATCTTCTTCCACATGATCCAGCTCCCCTCACGCATCACCGACGCAGGCCCGAGCGGCTGCGACACTGACGGGGATAGACTCGCGCGATTGAGCGGAGACTGAATGCGTCCGTTATCCTGCGTTAAGGTCGATGTTCAAACCGCCACCTTGCTCTACCCGTCATCCCGGACTTGATCCGGGATCCCGCTTCTTCTTCGATCGCTCGAGAGAGGCGGAGCCCGGCGCAGGGGCGGGGAGGGTCCGACCGTCATTGCGAGCGCAGCGAAGCAATCCCAGGGCGTCATGGTCCGGCTCTCGATCGCTTGGCTACGCTCGCAATGACGGGGCAAGGTGACGTGGTCGGACCCTAAGCCACCGACCCTTCGGTCAGCCCCGACCCGCTGAGGATCAGCGCAATGCCGATGTCGTTGCGCAGCGCCGGCGGCAGCGTCACCTCCAGCGCGTCGCCGGTGCGCACGAAGCGCAGCGGCGCATCGCTGCCCGGCACCGTCACGCGCTGCACCGTCCCGCGCCCGACGCGATTGTCCGTCGCCAACAGCGTCAGCCGCGCGACCCCATCCTCCGGCCAGCCGAGCACCAGCGCATGCAACCGCTCGCCCTTGGTCACGTAGCGGATGTCCTTCGCGCCATAGAGCGACTTCGGCCCCCCTTCCGAGAACAGCCCGCCCGCGGCGTTGCGCGGCCCCTCGCCATGCACGCGCCACGGGCGGGTCGCGTAGATCGCCTCGCCATAGCGCTGCATCCACGCCGCGATCCCCTCGACGATCCGCTCTTCCTTGTCGTCGATCGTCCCGTCGCCGCGCAGCGGCACGTTGACCATCAGATTGCCGTTCTTCGACACCACGTCGCACAAGGTATGGATGACGGTCGCGGCGGACTTGTAGCGGTCCTCGTCATAGACCGCCTGATCGTAATGCCATTCGCCGATGCAGGTGTCGGTCTGCCACGGGAAGCGCTCGATATAGGTCTTGCCGCCGCGCTCGACGTCGTCGACCACGCCCATCCGGCGCTGCGGCGGGATGTTCTTGCCCGTCACCACCGCCTGCACCTGCCCACGGTTCCACGCCATGCTGCGGTTGTAGAAATAGGCGGTGATGTCGAGCCCGGCCTGTTCGAGCGGCAGGTCGAAATTGTCGAAGTAAACCAGATCGGGGCGATAGCGGTCGATCAGCTCCTGACAGCGCAGATACCAGTTGCGCACGAACGCCTGATTGGCGGGCGTGCCCTCGTTCCACAGCCGGTCGTGCGCCTCGTGCCACGCATTGGCCTCCAGCAGCGTCTCGATCCCGTCGGGCATGATGTCGTCGCGCCCGGTATAGAGCTGTTGCGGGTCGAGCCCCTCCCACCATTTGCCCTTGCCGTCGGCGGCGGTCAGCCGGAACGCGTCATAACGCTGCCCGCGCCGCGGTCCCTCGGCGTCATAGCCGTACGCGGCCTGATTCCAGTGCCAGGCGTGCGCGGAATGGTTCGAGACGCCGAAGCGCAGCCCGCGCTCGCGCGCCAGTTTCTCCCATGTCCCGACGATGTCGCGCTTCGGCCCGACGCGCGTGCTGTTCCACGCGTGATGCGTCGAGGCATAGCAATCGAGATTGTCGTGATGGTTGGCGAGCGCCATGAAATAGCGCGCACCGGCCTTCTGGTAGAGGTCGATCAGCCGCACCGGGTCCCATTTCTCGGCCTTCCAGCGGTTCTGGATTTCCATGAAGCCGGTGTCGGCGGGGTGGCCGTAATGCTGCAGGTGATGCGCATATTGCGTCGACCCCTGCAGGTACATGTTGCGCGCATACCAGTCGCCGGCGGCGGGGACGCATTGCGCGGTCCAGTGCGCCCAGATCCCGAACTTGGCGTCGCGGAACCAGTCCGGGACGCTGTAGCCGTCGGTCAGCGAGCGCCAGTCGCCGATGAAGGCGCGCGGGGCGGGGACGCGCACCGCGCGTGCGCCGCCGGGACGCGTGCCATAGGCGCAGGTGCCCGGCGTCGCCGCGCCCGCGGGCAGCGCCGCCACCGCCGCTGCGGTCGCGCCCGCGCCCAGCGTCTGCCTGCGTGTCACCTTCATGGCTGCTCCTCTCCGGGTCGTTCTTCAGTTTGAGAACTGGTTTTCATCATCATGCCCGGCGATCCGGCGCAACGCCACCCCCTTTCGATGCGCTTGCGGCGGCGGGCGTCCTGCCGCACAGATCGCGACAACAATCCTGCCGGAGTTTTCCATGCGCCGTTCCGTGCTGTCGCTGCCGCTCATCGCTTTGGCCACCGTCGCGGTGCAGGCGCCCCAGACCGGGACAAAGACACAGCCGCCCGCAGGCGGCGACATCCCCGCGAACTTCCGCCTGCCCACGGTCGCGCGCGACTATATCAAGCAGGAGGTGATGATCCCGATGCGCGACGGGGTGAAGCTCCACACCGTCATCGTCATCCCGAAGGACGCGACCAACGCGCCGATCGTGCTGACGCGTACCCCCTACAACGCCTCGGCGCGTGCGAACCGCAGCGACAGCCCGTCGATGCTGAACGCGCTGCCGCTCGCCGACGAGATCTTCGTGAAGGGTGGCTACATCCGCGTCTATCAGGACGTGCGCGGCAAATACGGGTCGGAGGGCGATTATGTCGTGACGCGCCCGGTGATCGGCCCGCTCAATCCGACCCCACCTAACAAGATTGGGGTCGATCACGTCACCGACGCCTACGACACGATCGACTGGCTGGTGAACAAGGCGAACCTGCCGCAGTCGAACGGCCGCGTCGGGATGATCGGTTCGTCCTACGAAGGCTTCACCGTCGTAATGGCGCTGCTCGCGCCGCATCCCGCGTTGAAGGTCGCTGCGCCCGAAAGCCCGATGATCGACGGCTGGATGGGCGACGACTGGTTCCATTACGGCGCGTTCCGGCTCGCCAATATCGCCTGGCTCGGCGGGCAGACCGGCTACAAGAGCGGCGGCCCGCTCCCGCCGACCGGCGGCTATGACGATTACGACAATTTCCGCGACAAGTCGGCGGGCGATTGGGCGAAGCAATCGGGCTACGATCAGCTGCCGTACTGGACGCGCATGTCGCAGCATCCTGCCTATGACGCCTTCTGGCAGGGGCAGGCGCTCGACAAGTTGCTCGCCGCCAACCCCTCGAACGTGCCGACGCTCTGGGAACAGGGGCTGTGGGATCAGGAGGATATGTACGGCGCGATCACCGCATGGGAGGCGCTGAAGGCCAAGGGCAAGACCGGCAACAACTTCCTCGTGATGGGGCCGTGGCGGCACAGCCAGGTCAACCGCGAGGGCCGCAGCCTCGGCCCGTTCCAGTGGAACGGCGACACCGCCGCGCAATTCCGCGAGCAGATGGTGCGTCCGCTGTTCGATCAATATCTCAAGGACGGCGCGCCCGCGAACCTGCCGACCGCCGCGATCTACAACACCGGCGAGAATCACTGGGACCGGTTCGCCAACTGGCCGCTGGCGTGCGAACAGGGCTGCGCCGCGCCGCTGACCCCGATGTATCTGCAAGCAGACGGCGGGCTGGCGCTCGCGAAGGGCGCGGCCGGCGGCGACGCTTATGTGTCCGATCCCGCCAAGCCGGTCCCGCATCTGCCGCGTCCGGTCAATTTCAACGACGGCCGCTGGGGCGACTGGCTGGTCAGCGACCAGCGCCCCGCCGACGGCCGCACCGATGTGATGACCTATATGACGCCGGTGCTGACCCAGCCGCTGCGCGTCTCGGGCGCGCCGATCGCCGACCTTTATGCGAAGACGACCGGCACCGACGGCGATTTCGTGGTCAAGATCATCGACGTGCTGCCGGCGGACGTCACCGACGCGAAGATGGGCGGCTATCAGCTTCCGATCAGCCTCGACATCTTTCGCGGCCGCTATCGCGACAGCTTCTCGAAGCCGAGCGCGATCCCGGCGGGCAAGGTCCAGCGCTATCGCTTCCGGCTGCCGACCGTGAACCACGTCTTCCAGCCGGGGCACCGCGTGATGGTGCAGGTCCAGTCGAGCCTGTTCCCGCTCTACGACCGCAACCCGCAGACCTATGTGAAGAACATCTTCTTCGCGCAGCCCGGCGATTACCGGAAGGCGACGGTGACGATCGAACGCGGCGGCGCAAGCGCGAGCGCCGTGCTGCTCCCGATCGTGCCCGTCACACAGCCGTCGAACTAAAGGCCGTCGCCCCGGACCTGATCCGGGGCCCCGCTTCTTACTTCTGCTCCCCCAGCTCGAGACATGCCCGCAACCCGCGCCCGTCCTCGCCCGGCGCGAGCGTCAACACGCCCCCATGCGCCGCGGCGATCCGCGCGACGATCGACAGCCCCAGCCCCGAGCCACCGCTGCGCGCCTCGCCCTTCCAGAACCGCTCGCGCATCTTCACCAGCCGCTCGGGCGCGATCGCCGCGCCGTCATCGCCCACGCACAGCCGCGCGCCCGGCCCCGCGACGACCGTAATCCGCGCTCCCGCCGGCGTGTGCCGCACCGCATTGTCGATGAGGTTCTCCAGCGCCAGCGTGATCGCCGCCCGCTGACCGGGGATCGTCACCGCCCCGTCGACCTGCAACGCGATCGTCCGTCCCGAGGCGAGCACCGCCGGCGCACGCTCCGCCACCGCCTCTTCGGCGAGCGCGCCGAGATCGACCGCCGCGCCGTCGTCCTGCACCGGCCGCTCCAGATCGGCGAGGCTCAGCAATTGCGCGATCACCCGCGCCGCGCGGTCGACCTGCTGCAACAACGCCGCGCGCGCCGCCGCGTCCGTCACCGCATCGGCGCGCAGCCTGATCGTCGCCAGCGGCGTGCGCAGCTCGTGCGCGACATCCGCCGCGAACGCCGCCTGCGCCGCGAACGCCTGCTCCAGCCGGTCGAGCGCTTCATTGGTCGCCGCCGCCAGCGGCTCGATCTCGACGGGCAGCGTCCCCTGCGGCAGACGGCGGTCGAGCGCGCGCGGCCCGATCGCGGCGGCAGTCTGTGCCGCGCGCCGCATCCGCGCGCGGATACCGCGCGTCAGCCACGCCGCGGCCAGCGGCCCCAGCATCACGAACGGCAGCAGCAACAGCACGAACCGCTTGAGGAAAGTGGTCACGATATCGTCGGTCACCACTTCGGGCGCGGTGCTGTCCTGCGACACCACGATCCACCGCCCGGCGTCCACCGGCCGGCTGAGCACCGCGACCCGCCCAAGCCGCACCAGTTCCGGCCGACTCACCAGCGGCACCGCCCCCGGCACCGTCGCCCCGCGCGCGGCGAGAACATGCCGCCCGCCATCCACGATCGCCATCGTCAGCCCGCCCGCGAGCAGGTCGACGCTCGCCAGCGCCCGCCGCGCATCGCCGCGATCGGCGCTCAGCCGGTCGGCGACGCGCTGCGCCTGCTGGTGGAGCACCTCATGCTGGTAATGCCGCGCGACGCGGTGGAGCAGCGCCCCCACCGCCACCGGCAAGGTCCCCGCGGCGGCCAAGGCGATCGCGATGTGGAGCAGCGCAAGCTGCCCGAACAGCGACCGCGGCCACCACCGCCTCATGCCGCGCTGCGCAGCAGATAGCCGACCCCGCGCACCGTCTCGATCCGCGCGCCGGTCCCCGCCTCGTCGAGCCGCTTGCGCAAGCGGTGGACATAGACCTCGACCGCGTTCCTCGAGCCCTGATCGCTCCCCGCGCCGAACAATTGGTCCTCGACCACGCGCTTGGGCACGACGTTCCCCGCGCGCCGCAGCAGCAGCTCCAGCAACTCGGTCTCGCGCGTCGACAGCGTCAGCACCTCATCCCCGACCCGCACCATCCGCGTCTCGACATCGAAGGTCAGCCGCGCGCACGTCAGCGACACGCCCAGATAGCCGCCCTGCCGCCGCAGCACCGCGAGCAGCCGCGCATGCAGTTCGTCGGCGTCGAACGGCTTGACGATATAATCGTCCGCGCCGTCGTGCAGCCCGCGCACCCGTGCCTCGACGCTGCCGCGCGCGGTCAGCACCAGCACCGGCCGCGTCTCGCCCGCCGCGCGCCGCCGCCGCAGCCACGCCAGCCCGTCGCCGTCGGGCAGCCCGAGGTCGAGCAGCAGCGCGGCATGATCGACCGCCGCCATATACGCCTCCGCCTCGTCCAGCGACGCGGCATGGTCGAGCGTCAGCCCGCGTTGCAGCAGCGCCGCGGCCAGCGCGTCTGCCAACGCCCGATCATCCTCGATCAATAATATGCGCAAGAAGCCCCCGCAGCGCAGCAACAGTAAGAAACATGTAAGTCGGCATCGCTACGGGCCTTACGGTTCACCGTACGCAGAGTCGATCATGCACGCAGCCGACGAATCCGTTCCGCTTCCCTCCGCGAACCGTCTGTCGCGCCCGGCGCAGTGGCGCTGGCTGGCGATCATCGCCGCCGCGTTGGTCGGAATCGTGCTGCTCGTCACGCTGATCGGAAAATGGACCCACAAGGAGGAGGCGCCGCCCGCGCCGCCGCCGCCCGGCACCTTCCGCCCGACGCCCACCCAGCTCGCCGGGCTACAGACGATGCGCGTCGGCGAGGGCGGTTCGGCCGAGCAATTGCTGGCCAGCGGCGCGATCACCGTCGACGGCGACCGCAGCACGCCGGTGCTGATGCCCTATGCGGGCCAGGTCGTGAAGGTGCTGGTCGAGGCGGGCGAGCGCGTCGTGCAGGGGCAGCCGCTGATGCTGGTGCGCACCGGCGACTTCGTCGAGGCGCGCAGCGGGCTGTTCGCCGCCCGCGCCGCCTATCAGAACGCGCAGGCGCAGCTCGTCGCGGCGCAGCGTGCGGCCGACCGGCAGAAGCAGATCTACGAAACCGCCGGCGGCGCGCTGAAGGATTATCAACAGGCGCAGGTCGATCTCGCCGCCGCGCAGGCGAGCGCGCGCACTGCCGCCGCCTCGCTGGGTGCGGCGCGCGACAAGCTCGCCGTGCTCGGCAAGTCGCCCGCCGAAATCCGCCGGCTGGAGAATGTCAGCGAGGTGGCGGGCATCCATGACGTTACCACGCTCCACGCGCCGATCAGCGGGCTGATCGCATCGCGCGACGTGGCCGCCGGACAATATGTCGGGCAGGGCGGCGACAAGCCGGTGATGACGATCACCGATCCGTCGCGCGTCTGGCTCGTCGCGCAGGTCGCCGAGGGCGATGCGGAATCGATCCACGTCGGCGATGCCGCCACCGTCACCACCCCCGCGCTGCCCGGCCGCACGTTCAGCGCGCGGATCGATCTGGTCGGCGCGGCGCTCGATCCGGTCACCCACCGCCTGCCGGTGCGCGCCGCGATCGCCAATCCCGGCGGCGCGCTCAAGCCGCAGATGTTCGCCAGCTTCGCGATCCGCCGCGCCAGCGCGGGCGCCGAGATGCGCGTCCCCGCCGCGGCGGTGATCCACGAGGGCGAGCAGGCGCGCGTCTGGGTCGTCCAGCCGCACGGCGTGCTCGCCTCGCGCGACGTCGTCACCGGCGACAGCCAGGACGGGCAGGTCGCGATCGTCAAGGGGCTCGCCCCCGGCGAGCGGATCGTCACCGCCGGCGCGCTGTTCGTCAACGAAGCAGGGCTCGGCGCGTGAACCGCATCGTAGGCTTTGCGCTGCGGCAGCGGCTGCTGATCGTCGGCGTCTTCGTCACCATGCTGGTGGCGGGCGTCATCGGCTTCCTGAATCTCAATATCGAGGCCTATCCCGACCCGGTTCCGCCGATGGTGGAGGTCATCACCCAGACGCAGGGCCTGTCCGCCGAGGAGATGGAGCGCAACGTCACGATCCCGATCGAGGTGCAGATGGCGGGCATCCCGCATCTGACCGCGATCCGCGCGATCAGCCTGTTCGGCCTGTCCGACATCAAGATCCAGTTCAGCTACGATTACACCAACGAACAGGCGCGGCAGCAGGTCATCAATCGCCTGTCGCAGCTCCCGCCGCTGACCGGCGGGGCGCAGCCGACGCTGTCGCCGACCAGCCCGGTCGGCGAGATCTATCGCTATCGGATCGCCGCGCCCAAGGGCTATTCGGTCATGGACCTCAAGACGTTGCAGGATTGGGTGCTGCAACGCCGCTTCAAGCGCATCCCCGGCGTGATCGACGTCACCGGCTGGGGCGGCAAGCTGCGCGCCTATGACGTGGTGATCGACAATGACCGCCTCTCCGCGCACGGCGTCACCGTCAACCAGGTGTTGCAGGCGATCGCGAAGAGCGACGGCAACGTCGGCGGGCAGACGATCAACTTCGGCGCACAGGCCGCGATCGTCCGCGGCGTCGGGCTGATCCAGTCGCCGTCGGGGATCGAGAACGTGCTGGTCGGCACCGCCGGCGGGCAGCCGGTGCTGGTGAAGGACGTGGCGAAGGTCACGATCGGCAACACGCCGCGGCTCGGCATCGCCGGCTACAACGATCAGGACGACATCGTGCAGGGCATCGTGCTGATGCAGCGCGGCGCGCAGTCGATGCCGACGATCGAACGCGTCCAGAAGGAAGTCGCCGAGATCAACGATTCGGGTGTCCTTCCCCCCGGCGTCCGGCTTGAGCGGATCTACGACCGCTCGGATCTCATCAAGCTGACGATCCACACCGTGCTCGAAAACATGGTGGTCGGCATCCTGCTGATCTTCGCGCTGCAATGGCTGTTCCTCGGCAATCTGCGCAGCGCGATCATCGTCGCGGCGACGATCCCGTTCGCGCTCGCCTTCGCGATCCTGATCCTCGTGTTGCAGGGCGAGAGTGCGAACCTGTTGTCGGTCGGCGCGCTCGATTTCGGGCTGGTGGTCGACGCCTGCGTCATCATGGTCGAGAATATCTTCCGCCACATGGTCGAACGATCGGCGCACGTAGAGGGCGGCAAGGGCCATTATTCGCTCGCCAGCCGCTTCTCGGCGGTGCTCGGCGCGTCGAGCGAGGTCAGCCGCGGCATCTTCTTCGCCGCCGCGATCATCATCGCCAGCTTCCTGCCGCTGTTCACGCTGACCGGGGTCGAGGGGCACATCTTCGGCCCGAT
>Ga0182217_1000142_pt1 | contig 10275 bp, 8 predicted proteins | sample G5R1MG_18_FD_128395 | JGI IMG/M metagenome (GOLD analysis project Ga0182217, IMG submission 128395) | Switchgrass phyllosphere microbial communities from Michigan, USA - G5R4_NF_03OCT2016_LD1 MG | ecosystem: Host-associated > Plants > Phyllosphere > Phylloplane/Leaf | place: USA: Michigan... | reverse complement strand
GCCGGCGCCGCCGCCGCGATCGGTGCGCAGAGCGCCGATCCCGGCCCGGTGCCGAGCATGGGCGATTTCCTGACCTCGCTCATCCCGTCGAACATCGTCGCGGCGGCGGGCGCCAGCGCGATGCTGCCGGTGATCGTGTTCTTTTCGCTGCTGGCGGTCGCCTCGACCCGACTAGCCGACGAACCGCGCCGCACCCTGGCGATGGTGTTCGAGGGGCTGGCCGGCGCGATGATGGTGGTAATCGGCTGGGTGCTGGCAGTGGCGCCGATCGGCGTGTTCGGCCTGGCGTTCGGCGTGGCGGCGGGCAGCGGCGGCGCCGCGATCGGTGCGCTGGCGCACTACATCGTGATCGTCGCCAGCGTGGGCGGCGTGGTGTTCCTGGGCGGCTACCTGCTGGCGGTCGCGGTCGGCAAGCGCTCGCTGTTCACGTTCGCGCGCGCCATGCTGCCGGCGCAGACGGTGGCGCTGTCGACCCAGTCGTCGCTCGCCAGCTTGCCGGCGATGCTGGTCTCGTGCCGCCAACTCGGCCTGCGCGAGAACACCGCCGAGTTCTCGCTGCCGCTGGCGACCGCGCTGTTCCGCGCCACGGGCCCCGGCATGAACATGGCGGTGGCGGTCTATGCCGCGCACCTCACCGGCGTGACGCTGAGCCCGATGGTGCTGGCGGCAGGCATCCTCACCGCCTTCGCCACGACCTTCGGCGCGGTGTCGCTACCCGGTGCGATCAGCTTCGTGACCTCGGTCGGCCCGGTCGCCATCGCCATGGGCGTGCCGGTGGAGCCCCTGGCGCTGCTGGTGGCGGTGGAGATGCTGCCCGACCTGATGCGTACCATCGGCAACGTGACGATGGACGTGGCGATCACCAGCGTGGTGGATCGGCTGGACGGCGAAGCAGCGGTTGAGACAGTGCATTGACGACGGATTGAACTCGTCGACCCGGACTTGATCCGGGTCGACGCCGGCCTTCACGCCTCCAGTTCGACGTCCCAATAGAGCCAGTCGCGCCAGGTTTCGTGCAAGTGATTGGGCGGAAAGGCACGGCCGCGTTCCTGCAGCTGCCAGCTGGTCGGCCGGATCGGCGGGATCAGCGGCGGCATCTTCGCCTGCTGCGGGGTGCGCCCGCCCTTCTTCATGTTGCACGGCGCGCAGGCGGTGAGGATGTTTTCCCAACTGGTGCGTCCGCCCAGCCGGCGCGGCACCACGTGGTCGAAGGTCAAGTGCGCCGGGCTGCCGCAATACTGGCAACTGAACCGGTCGCGCAGGAACACGTTAAATCGGGTGAACGCCGGAAACTCGGATGGGCGCACATACTGGCGAAGCGCGATGACCGAGGGGATCTGCATCGTCCAGCTCGGCGAATGCACCGCGCGTTCATAGGTGCTGACGATGTCCACGCGTTCGAGCACCACCGCCTTGATCGCGGTCTGCCAGGGCCACAAGCTGAGCGGGTAGTAGGAGAGCGGCGTGTAGTCCGCGTTCAATACCAAGGCGGGACAGTCGGAGAGACTGCGGGAGGGATCTCCCTCCGCGCTGCGGAACCGGGCCGCGCGCTCGATCAGCTCCGACTTGAGCATGGCCTCCTGTCGCAGGCCGGCATTGCGGTTTGATGGCAGCGCATGGCTGCTGTTTCGAGCATCTGCGCGGGTTTGCGTCAAGTTCGGTGTGGGGTGGAAATCCACAGGTGATGATAGTTCGGGGTCAGTGGATAGGTTGCTGTCCCTTCCACAGCACTACATGCAAGATGCATTGCACCCGCCCCGCGCCACCGCCAAACCCCAGCCATGACCCACACCCGCTTCGCCCCCAGCCCGAACGGACCGCTGCACCTTGGCCATGCCTACGCCGCGATCATCGCGCACGACCTGGCCCGCGTCCAAAACGGCACCTTCGTGCTGCGGATCGAGGACATCGACGGCACCCGCAGCCGCGCCGAGTTCGTGGCCGAAACCTTCGCCGACCTCGCCTGGCTGGGTCTCGCATGGGACGGCGATGCGGTGTTCCAATCGCACCGGCTCGCCACCTATGCCCAGGCCGGCAAACAGCTGAAGGCCCAGGGCCTGCTCTATCCCTGCCGCTGCACCCGCGCGGAGATCATCGCCGCCGCCACCCGCATCGGACCCGACGGCCCGGTCTATCCCGGCACCTGCCGTCACCGCGAGGTCGATCCTGAGGGCGCCGCCTGGCGGCTCGACATGGCCGCCGCCACAGCGCTGGTGGGGCCGCTCGCGTGGGTGGACGAGATCGCCGGCCCCCAGCGCGCCACGCCCGAGATCTTCGGCGACGTCGTGCTGCTGCGCAAGGACCTGCCCGCCAGCTACCACCTCGCCGCCACGCTCGACGATGCCGCCGATGGGGTGACCCTGGTCACGCGCGGGATGGACCTGTTCGCCGCCAGCCATGTCCACCGCCTGCTTCAGGCATTGCTCGGCCTGCCGGTGCCCGCCTGGCATCATCACGGGCTGCTGGTGGAGGCGGACGGCCGCAAGCTCGCCAAGCGGCGCGGATCGCCGTCGCTCGGCGATCGAAGGCGCGCCGGAGAGGACGGGCCCGCGCTCGCCGCTGCCCTTCGGGACGCGCGCCTGCCCGCTGGTATTTCCCTGTCGCAAAGCCTACATTCGATCCCATGAACTACATCCTCATCCCCATCATCGGCGGCCTGATGATCATGGTCGTGGTCAGCCTCATTCGCGGCATCGTCGCCTTCCTGCAGAGCACCAAGGTGGATCTCGAAAGCGATCCCGGGGCTACCGGGGCTACCCCGGCGCAGCTGATGCAGAACAAGATGATGTTCAACCGCATCAAGTATCAGGCGGCCGCGGTCGTCGTGGTCGCGCTGCTGATGGCGATGGCCAAGTAAGGCCTTGGTTCGACTCAACCGGATCTACACGCGCACCGGCGATGACGGCACCACCGGCCTCGTCGACGGTTCGCGCCTGCCCAAGCACGCCGCGCGGATGGAAGCGATCGGCGCGGTGGACGAGGCGAACAGCGCCATCGGCCTTGCCGTCTGCGCGCTGGTGGACACGCCCCACGCCGCAGCACTGACTCGGATCCAGAACGACTTGTTTGATCTCGGCGCCGATCTCGCCACGCCGGGCGACGACTTCACGCCCGGAGAAATGACGCTGCGGATCGTGCCGGCGCAGGTCGAGTGGCTGGAAACGACCATGGATGCGCTGAACGAGGACCTGGAGCCGCTGCGCAGCTTCATCCTGCCCGGCGGCAGCGAAGCTTCCGCCCGCGTCCACGTCGCGCGCGCAGGCACCCGCCGCGCCGAACGCGCCGCCACGGCGCTGGCGGCCGAGGACGCGGTGAACCCCGCCGCGCTCGCGTACGTCAATCGCCTGAGCGACTACCTGTTCGTGCTGGCCCGCGCGATCAATGCCGGCGCCGATGGTGACGTGCTGTGGGTTCCGGGACAGAACAGCTAGATTGCTGTCGCCGGGACACGGTCTACTCCTAACGTTAGTTTCCTCGTCGCCGCATCGTCGCTAGAGACCGCCCGAACATTCAAGCGGGAGAACACGGCATGCAGACAGTCGGGATCATCGGTGCAGGCATCATGGGGGCGGGCATCGCCCAGACCGTCGCCGGCAAGGGCATGGACGTCATCCTGTCCGACGTGTCCCAGGACCTGGCGGACAAGGGCAAGGCCGGCATCGCCAAGAGCCTGGCCAAGCTCGTCGCCAAGGAGAAGGTGACGCAGGCCGACGCCGACGCGCTGCTCGCCCGCATCACCCCGGTGGGTGACTATGCGACGATGACCCAGGCCGACCTCATCATCGAGGCCGCGACCGAGCGGGAGGACATCAAGGCGAAGATATTCGAAGCTGCCGGCAAGGTGCTGGGCGCGGACGCGATCCTGGCGTCGAACACCAGCTCCATCCCGATCACCCGCATGGCCGCCGGCTCGCCCGATCCGACGCGCTTTTGCGGGCTGCACTTCTTCAACCCGGTGCCGCTGATGGGCCTGGTCGAAGTGATTCCCGGCCTCGCCACCTCGCAGGACACGATCGACAAGATGAAGGCGTTCGGCGAGGCGCTGGGCAAGACCGTGGTGCTGGCGGGCGACGCGCCGGGCTTCGTGGTCAATCGCATCCTGTGCCCGATGCTGAACGAGGCGATCTTCGTGCTGGGCGAGGGTCTCGCCTCGGTCGAGGATATCGACGCCGGCTGCAGGATCGGCCTCAACCACCCGATGGGTCCGCTGACGTTGAGCGATTTCGTCGGCCTCGATACGCTGTACGAAATCATGAAGGTGTTCCACGCCACCACCGGCGATCCCAAGTACCGCCCCGCCCCGCTGCTGCAGAAGTACGTCGAGGCCGGCTGGTACGGCCGCAAGAGTGGCAAGGGCTTCTACGACTACTCCGGCGAGACGCCTGTCCCCTCACGCTGAGGTCGCCGGAACCGACTCCTTCGCCCGTGGGTTGCTGCGGGTGAAGGAGACATTCAGCATGATCGACCGCAACAACGACCTCGGCCGCGAGGACATCGTCCCCGAGCAGGAAGACGAAGAAACCCAGGCCCAGACCGTCGCCGACGAAGCGCTCGACGACACCGGCGAAGAAGGCCTGAGCGACAGCGAGAAAGTGCCAGGCGGCATTGAGGACTTCGACGCGCCGGACCTGGTCGACCGCATGAAGCAGATGGACAGCAGCGGCAACATCGACATGGGCGCCTTCGACGGCGAAGAGACCATGGACGATCTGGAAAACAAGTACGGCTCGCGCAACGCGGCCGACGAGGATTTCGCTGAAGACGATAGCTGAGGGTTGGCGGATTAACTCCGCTGCACAAACCTATGTACCTTGAACTTCGTCATCCCCGCGGAGGCGGGGATCCATCTCCTGACATCGCCGTTGGCGCAGCGGTGAGGACTACACGAGCTTGCAGCATGGCTGCGTCAAGCCGCACCGTCAGACAAACCGCGACTACCGGAGATGGATTCCCGCCTACGCGGGAATGACGAAGGTGGGAGAGTGCGAGTTGTGGTGAGGGTGAGGGCGCGGGTGCGAGCGGGTGTGGCAGCGGCGAGGGTAACTGCCTACTCCGCCGGAGCATCCGTCGCCCACGGGTTCACATGCGCCGGCCCCGACTTCGCCACCGGCGCCTTCGCATCATCATCCGGCGACGGCACGCTGCAATACGCCGTCAGCAGCACCCCGGCACACCACCACAGGGCCCGCCAGCGGCTGCGGAACACGGTCTTCATCGAAGGGCCGAGAGTCGAGATCATCGCCTCTCCCTACACCCGGCACGGTTAAGCTTCGGTGCCCGCCTCGCGCTTCAGCTGATACAGCAGGTCCAGCGCCTCCCGCGGGCTGAGCGCGTCGACATCGACATCCTTCAGCCGCTCGCGCAAGGTGTCGCACACTTCGACACGCGCAGCTTCGGCGGCGGCGAACAGCGGCAGGTCGCCCAGGCCCGCCGCGAGGCCGCCGGTCTTGGCGCGGCCTTTCTCCAGCTTGTCGAGCACCGACTTGGCGCGGGCGACGACTTTGGCGGGTACCCCGGCGAGCCGCGCCACCGCCAGGCCATAGCTGCGATCCGCCGGGCCTTCGGCCAGTTCATGCAGCAGGACCAGGTCGCCCTTCCACTCGCGCGCGCGGACGTGGTGGAGTGAAAGCGCGTCGCAGGTCTCGGCCAGCCGGGCGAGTTCGTGGTAGTGAGTGGCGAACAGGCAGCGGCAGCGGTTGGTCTCGTGCACCGCCTCGGCCACCGCCCAGGCCAATGCCAGGCCATCGTAGGTCGAAGTGCCGCGCCCGACTTCGTCCAAGATCACGAAGCTGCGTTCCGTCGCCTGCGACATGATCGCCGCGGTCTCGACCATCTCGACCATGAAGGTCGATCGCCCGCGCGCGAGGTTGTCGGAGGCGCCGACGCGGCTGAACAGGCGATCGACCAGTCCGATCCGCGCGGCCGTCGCCGGTACGAAACCGCCCGCTTGCGCCAACAGCACGATCAGCGCGTTCTGGCGCAGGAAGGTGGACTTGCCGCCCATGTTCGGGCCGCCGATCAGCCACAGCCGATCCTGCGCGGAGAGCCGGCAGTCGTTCGCTACGAAGCGATCGCCGCGGGTTGTCAGCGCCGCCTCGACCACCGGATGCCGGCCGCCCTCGATGGTGAGGCAGGTCTCCTCGACGATCTCGGGCGCGGTCCAGCCGCCTTGCGCCGCACGCTCGGCTTGCCCCGCCGCGACATCGATGCGGGCGAGCGCGGCGGCGGTCGCGGCGATCGCGTTGCGCGCCGCGATGACGGCGGCGACCAGCTCCTCGAAGTGCGACTCCTCCGCCACCAGCGCATGGCCGCCGGCCTCGGCGATGCGGCTGGCCTCTTCGTGCAGCGCCAGCGCGTTGAAGCGCATTGCGCCTGCCATGGTCTGGCGGTGGGTGAAGCCGCTGTCCGGCAGCATCAGCTTGTCGGCATGGCGCTGCGGCACTTCGACGAAGTAGCCGAGCACGTTGTTGTGCTTGATCTTGAGCGCTGCGACCCCGGTCTCGTCGCGGTACCTGGCCTCCAGCGCGGCGATGGCGCGGCGGGCACTGCCCGAGGTGCGACGCAGTTCGTCGAGCGCGGCATCGTAGCCCTCGGCGATGTAGCCACCTTGTCCACGCTCGGTCGGCGGCGCAGGGACCAGCGCGCGGCTCAGCCAGTCGACCAGCTCGCCATGGCCCGCCAGCGACGGCAGCAGCCGGGCGAGCAGCACCGGCAATCCTTCGCGCCGCACCAGCCGCTCGTGCAACGCCCGCGCACCACTCAAGCCATCGCGCAATTGGCCGAGATCGCGCGGACTGCCGCGCTGGGCGACAACGCGCCCCAGCGCCCGGCCGATGTCGGGCATCGCCCGCAAGGCGCCGCGCACGTCCTCGCGCAGCAGCGCGTCGTCGTGCAGCCAGCCGACCAGATCCAGCCGCTCGGCAATGGCTCGCCGGTCGAGCAGCGGGGCGGAGAGATCCTCGGCCAACTGGCGCGCGCCGGCGCCTGTGACGCAGCGGTCGATCGCGTCGATCAGGCTGCCCTTGCGCCCGCCTTGTGCCGCTTCCAGGATTTCCAGGCTGGCGCGTGTCGCCTCGTCCATCGCCAGCGTCGCTTCGCTGCCGCGCGCCTCGGGCGGCAACAGCAACGGCAGCTTGCCCCGCCCGACATGATCGAGATAGGCGACCAGCCCACCGGCCGCACTCAACATCGCGCGGCTGAACCCGCCGAAGCCATCGAGCGTGGCGACGCCATGCACCGCCTTCAGCCGCGCCTCGCCGTTGTCGCTGGCGAAATCACGCGAGGGCCTCGGGATCGCATCGACCGGCAGGTCCCAGCCTTCGGGCGCGACCAGCTCGCTTGCGCCGATCCGCGCCAGCGCCGCGCCCATGCGGTCGGGCGCGCATTCCTCCAGCTCCATCCGCCCGGTCGAAATGTCGCAGGCGGCGATGCCGATCGCCCCGCGCACCTCGCACACCGCCGCCAGCACGTTGGCGCGGCGCGGCTCGAGCAGGGCTTCCTCGGTCAGGGTACCGGCGGTGACGAAGCGCACGATGTCGCGGGCGACCAGCGTCTTGGAGCCGCCGCGCTTCTTGGCTTCGGCCGGGCTTTCCACCTGCTCGGCGATGGCGACGCGGCATCCGGCGCGGATCAGCCTGGCTAGGTACCCTTCCGAGGAATGGACCGGCACCCCGCACATCGGGATCGGCGCACCCTGGTGCTCGCCGCGGCTGGTCAGCGAGATGTCGAGGATCGCCGCCGCCTTCTTCGCGTCGTCGAAGAACAGCTCGAAAAAGTCGCCCATGCGGTAGAACAGCAGGCAATCGCCCGCCTGCTCGCGCAGGGCGAGGTACTGCGCCATCATCGGCGTAGGGGCTGCAACATCGGGCATGGTTGCGCCGGACTAGCCCTAAGTTGCAGGATTCGGAACCACGCCAGCACCGCTTTCCCCTACCAAGAGCGGACAACATTGGTTACGGCCCCCCACGAATGATGAGGCTCCACCGCGATGGAGCCGTACGTCCGCAGCGGGAGAATGGCGTGTCAGACGATACCAGGGTTGAGTTTACCGACCGCGAGGCGCTGTTCTATCACCAGACCATCCGCCCTGGTAAGATCGAGATCATCGCCAGCAAGCCGATGGCGACGCAGCGCGACCTGAGCCTCGCCTACTCGCCCGGTGTCGCCATCCCGGTCCAGGCCATCGCCGACAATCCGGGCGACGCCTACGAATACACCGCCAAGGGCAACCTGGTCGCGGTGATCTCCAACGGCACCGCGATCCTCGGCATGGGCAATCTGGGCGCGCTGGCGTCCAAGCCGGTGATGGAAGGCAAGGCGGTGCTGTTCAAGCGCTTCGCCGACGTGGATTCGATCGACATCGAGCTCGCCACCGAAGATCCCGATGCCTTCATCGAGGCGGTGGCACTGATGGAGCCGAGCTTCGGCGGCATCAACCTGGAAGATATCGCCGCGCCGGAGTGCTTCATCATCGAGCAGGCCTTGCGCGAACGGATGAACATCCCGGTCATGCATGACGACCAGCACGGCACCGCGATCATCGCCGCCGCCGGCCTGATTAACGCCTGCAAGATCACCGGCCGTTCGCTCAAGGACGTGCGCATGGTGGTGAACGGCGCCGGCGCCTCCGCGCTGGCCTGCACCGCGCTGGTCAAGGCGATGGGCGTGCCGCACGAAAACGTCATCGTGTGCGACCGCTCCGGCCCGATCTATCCCGGCCGCGATAAGGTCGACCAGTGGAAGAGCGCGCATGCCGTTCCCACCGAAGCGCGCAGCCTGGAAGAAGCGCTGATCGGCGCCGACATCTTCCTGGGCCTGTCCGCCGCCGGCGCGCTGAAGCCGGAATGGGTGGCGAAGATGGCCGACCAGCCGATCATCTTCGCGATGGCCAACCCGACGCCCGAGATCATGCCGGACGACGCCAAGGCCGTGCGCCCCGACGCGATCATCGCCACCGGCCGGTCGGACTTTCCAAACCAGGTCAACAACGTGCTGGGCTTCCCCTTCATCTTCCGCGGCGCGCTCGACGTGCGGGCGACCGCGATCAACGAAGAGATGAAGATCGCCGCCGCCAACGCCATCGCCGAACTGGCGCGTGAGCAGGTGCCCGAGGAAGTCGCCGCCGCCTATGGCCAGAATCACACGTTCGGCCGCAACTACATCATCCCGGCGCCGTTCGATCCGCGCCTGATGGAGCGCGTGTCCAGCGCCGTCGCCAAGGCGGCGATGGACAGCGGCGTGGCGCAAAAGCCGATCGAGGACTTCGACGCCTATCGCCATTCGCTCAAAGCCCGGCTGAACCCGACGACGTCGGTGCTGACCAACGTCTATGCCCAGGTGAAGGCCGAGCCCAAGCGGATGATCTTCGCCGAGGCGGAGCACGACGTGGTGCTGCGCGCGGCGGTCCAGTATCGTGAGTTCGGCTATGGCGAACCGGTGCTGGTCGGCCGCACGCAGGCCGTGCTCGACAAGATGGCCGAACTGGGCGTCAGCGATCCGCAAAGCTACGAGATCCAGAACTCGGCGGTGTCCGAGCATATCGAGCCGATGGTGGAGATGCTCTACGAGCGCCTGCAGCGCCGCGGCTACCTGGAGCGCGACGTGCGCCGCATGGTCAACCAGGATCGCAACGTGTTCGCCTCCGGCCTGCTGAAGCTGGGCGTGGGCGACGCGATGATCACCGGCATGACCCGGCCTTTCGCGCAGTCGTTCAAGGAAGTGCGCCGCGTGCTGGATGCCAAGCCCGGTGCGCTGCCGTTCGGCATCCACATGATGGTGGCCAAGAACCACACCGTGTTCATGGCCGACACCACCATCAACGAGCGGCCGAGCCCCGAGGACCTCGTGGTCATCGCCCGCGAGACCGCCGCCGTCGCTCGTCGCCTGGGCCACGAACCGCGCGTGGCGTTTCTGTCCTACTCGACCTTCGGCAATCCGTCCGGCCGCTGGCTCGACAGCATCCGGGGTGCGGTCCACATCCTCGATCGCGAGGAGCAGCCGTTCGAGTACGAGGGCGATCTGGCCCCCGACGCCGCGCTCAACCCCGCGATCATGAGGCTCTACCCCTTCTCGCGCCTGTCCGCGCCGGCCAACGTGCTGGTGATGCCGGGGCTGCAGTCGGCCAACATCTCGGCCAAGCTGCTGCGCGAAGTGGCCGGCGCCACCACCATCGGCCCGATGCTGATCGGCATGGAAAAGCCGGTGCAGGTCGTGCCGATGACCGCGATCGCACCTGACGTTCTGACCAGCGCGGTGCTGGCGGCGGCAGGTGTGCTG
>Ga0182217_1000141_pt1 | contig 10307 bp, 10 predicted proteins | sample G5R1MG_18_FD_128395 | JGI IMG/M metagenome (GOLD analysis project Ga0182217, IMG submission 128395) | Switchgrass phyllosphere microbial communities from Michigan, USA - G5R4_NF_03OCT2016_LD1 MG | ecosystem: Host-associated > Plants > Phyllosphere > Phylloplane/Leaf | place: USA: Michigan... | reverse complement strand
GATCCGACCAGGGACAGTCCCCATATGGATTACTTATAGCCTCAGGGATGTTCGAACGGCACGTGCCGGGCAGATCCCGTCCTGCCCTATTTAGGCGATCGGAGGCTGGTCCTCAAGGTGCTGTGCATCAAGATCGTCGGCAATCGCCTCCAGCCGGCGCGAGATCGTGACGATGCGCGCCTGAAGCTCGGCGTCCGCCGTCTCGACCTGCGCCTGGTGGTCGGCGGTGCGCGCCATTTCCGCGCGGACTTCGTGCACTTCGTCCGCCAGCATCAGAGCAGCGAACAAGAGCATGCGCGTTTCGTTCTGGGCGATGGCACCGGATTCGATGACCTTGGCGTCGATCATACGCCCGAGGTCGGCGACGTGTTTTTCCTCGCCGGCCGCGCAGGCAACGGTAAAGCTGCGCCCACCGATCACGAGCTGCACATTGCTCATGAGGGCGCGCCATCCGGTTCGGACTCGTCCGCCTGGCTGGCGACCAAGCCGTCAATCCGGGTCAACGCTTGCTCCACCGCGAACTTCAGCGCCGCGTGGCGTCGTTCCAGATCGTCGTCGACAGGCGCAGGCAAGGGTGACGCCGATCTCGCCCGCTCGCGCGTGGCGGCCTCGATCCGCGCCATCGCGCCTTCGATCCGATCCAGAGACCTCAAGAGTGATCCCTCTTCCATGTCTCCTCGCTAGCGCGGAATGCCGTGCGCACAAGCACCTGGCGCAAAAACCTGTGAATGAGTGTTCGCATCTGCGGCATTCTCCCGCCGCGATGGCCGGAGTGAAACTTGACGCCCGTCCCTCCAGCCGCGAAGGAGGCCGCGAAAAATCGAATCGATCGAATGCACGCATTCCTCGCGCGGAGTAGACCCATGAGCACCGACCCCACCCGCTTCGCGCCGATGGCGAACGCCATCCGTGCGCTGTCGATGGACGCGGTTCAGGCGGCCAACTCGGGCCACCCCGGCATGCCGATGGGCATGGCCGATGTCGCGACGGTGCTGTTCAGCGAGTTCCTGCGTTTCGATCCCAAGCGTCCGGACTGGGCGGATCGCGATCGCTTCGTGCTGTCGGCCGGGCATGGCTCGATGCTGATCTACTCGCTGCTGTACCTCACCGGCTACGACAGCCCGACGATCGACGACATCCGCAACTTCCGCCAGCTCGGTTCGGTATGCGCGGGCCACCCTGAGAACTTCCTGATCCCCGGCGTCGAGTGCACCACTGGTCCGCTGGGGCAGGGGCTGGCGATGGCGGTCGGCATGGCGATCGCCGAGCGGCACCTCAACGCCACATTCGGTGATGATCTGGTCGACCACAACACCTGGGTGATCGCCGGCGACGGCTGCCTGATGGAAGGCGTGAACCACGAAGCGATCGGCCTCGCCGGTACGCTCGGGCTCGGTCGCCTCAAGGTTCTGTGGGACGATAATCGCATCACCATCGACGGCGATACCTCGCTCTCGACCGTCGAGGACATCCCCGGCCGCTACCGCGCGTCGGGCTGGGACGTGTACGAGTGCGACGGCCACGACTTCGCCGACATCGAGCAGGCGCTGGCCAAGGCCGCGATCTCCGAGAAGCCCACGCTGGTGCGCTGCCGGACCGTGATCGGCAAGGGCGCACCCAACAAGGCGGGCAGCCACGACGTTCACGGCGCGCCGCTGGGCGCCGACGAGATCGCCGCGACCCGCCTGGGCCTGGGCTGGACGTCCGAAGCCTTCGTCATCCCCGACGACATCCTGGCAGACTGGCGCAAGGTCGGTTCGAAGGGCGCCGCCGCGCGCGACGAGTGGGAGCAGCGGCTCGCCGCCGATCCGCAAGGCGCGGAGTTCCAGCGCCGCATGGCTGGCGATCTCGGCTCGCACGCCGACGTCACCGCCGCTTTCGACGCTTGGCTTTCCGGCGACGCGAAGATCGCTACGCGCAAGGCCAGTGAGAACGCGCTCAACGTGCTGGTGCCGCTGATCCCCGAGATGATCGGCGGCTCGGCCGACCTCACCGGCTCGAACAATACCAAGGCCAAGAACCAGGCACCGCTGACCGCCGACGACTACGCCGGACGCTATGTCTACTATGGCATCCGCGAGTTCGGCATGGCCGCCGCGATGAACGGCATGGCGCTGCATGGTGGCGTGATCCCGTACGGCGGCACGTTCCTGATCTTCTCGGACTATTGCCGCAACGCCATCCGCCTGTCCGCGCTCCAGCAGACCCGTGTGGTCTACGTGCTGACGCATGACTCGATCGGCTTGGGCGAGGATGGCCCGACGCACCAGCCGGTCGAGCACATCATGTCGATGCGCCTGATCCCGAATCTCAACGTATTCCGCCCGGCCGACGTGATCGAAACCGCCGAGTGCTGGCAGCTCGCGTTGCAATCGGAGAAGACGCCGTCGGTGCTGGCGCTTACCCGCCAGAACCTGCCGCAGCTGCGCCACGAAGGCGGGATGCTCAGCGCCAAGGGGGCGTATCGCCTCAAGAGTGCGCAAGCGGCCCGCAAGGTCATCCTGATGGCGACCGGCTCCGAAGTGGCGCTCGCTGTCGATGTCGCGGCGGCCCTTGAAGCGCAGGGCATCGGCGCGGACGTGATCTCGGCGCCATGCCTCGACTTGTTCGAGCAGCAGGACGAAACCTACAAGCGCGATCTGCTGCCCGACGCGACGCCCGACCAGATCCTGCGCGTCTCGATCGAGGCGGGCGTGACCTGGGGTTGGGAGCGCTACACCATGGTCAACGGCCTCAATATCGGTCTTGACCGCTTCGGCGCGTCGGCTCCGGCCAAGGACCTGTTCGACAAATTCGGCTTCACCGTGGAAGCCATCGTTCCCAAGATTCTGGAAAAGCTAAACACTTAAGGAGGGTAGTTCTCATGGCGACCAAGGTTGCGATCAACGGTTTCGGACGTATCGGGCGCAATGTCGCGCGGGCCATTCTCGAGCGGCCCGATTGCGGCCTGGAACTCGTCTCGATCAACGATCTGGCCGGCGCCAAGGCGAACGCTCTCCTGTTCAAGCGTGATTCCGTACACGGCACATTCCCCGGCACCGTCGAAGTCGACGGCGAGGATCTGATCATCAACGGCACCCGCATCAAGGTGACCGCCGAGCGTGATCCCGCCAACCTGCCGCACGCCGCCAATAGCGTCGACATCGCGCTGGAATGCACCGGCTTCTTCACCGACAAGGCCAGCGCGTCGAAGCACATCGAAGCGGGCGCCAAGCGCGTGCTGATCTCGGCCCCGGCCAAGGGCGCCGACCTGACTGTCGTCTACGGCGTCAACCATGACCAGCTGACCGCCGAGCACCTCGTGGTCTCCAACGCATCGTGCACCACCAACTGCCTGGCGCCGCTGGCCAAGGTCCTGCATGAGAAGATCGGCATCGAGCGTGGTTTGATGACCACGATCCACTCGTACACCAATGATCAGAAGATCCTCGACCAGATCCACTCCGACCCACGCCGCGCGCGCGCGGCCGCGATGAACATGATCCCGACCAGCACCGGCGCCGCCGTCGCCGTGGGCCTCGTCCTGCCCGATCTCGCCGGCAAGCTCGACGGTTCGTCGATCCGCGTGCCCACGCCGAACGTTTCGGTGGTCGACCTGACCTTCCAGCCGAGCCGTGAGACCACCAAGGACGAAGTCAACGCTCTGCTCAAGGCCGCTGCCGAGGGCGAGCTCAAGGGCGTGCTGGCCTTCACCGAAGAGCCGCTGGTCTCGATCGACTTCAACCACGATCCGGCATCGTCGACCGTCGACAGCCTTGAGACCGCCGTGCTTGAAGGCAAGCTGGTGCGCGTGCTGTCGTGGTACGACAACGAGTGGGGCTTCTCCAACCGCATGGTCGATACGGCCGGCGTGATGGGCAAGCTGCTCTAAGTACGACGACGATGACGGCGTCGGGTATTCTGGCTGGCATCGCGCGGCATGGACGTGCGCGCGGACCGATCGAATTGCTCGACGCCGTCTCGGTCACGACCGAAAGCGGCGTGCAGGGCGATTTTCGCGGGGCCGTGCGTCCTGGCGGCAAAGGCCGGCGGCAGATTTCGCTGATCACGGCTGAGGGCTGGGACGCGGTGATGGCGGACCTGCATCTCGGCGTGGACCAGGTGCTGCCATGGCATGCCCGGCGGGTCAATCTGCTCTCGCGCGGCATCGTCTTTCCGCAGACCACCGGCTACGTCATCGCGATCGGTGCGAGCCTTCGGTTCGAAGTTACCAAGGAATGCGACCCCTGCGGGCGCATGGAAGAACTACTGCCGGGGCTGAAGGGCGCGATGCTACCCGATTGGCGCGGCGGGCTGCTCGGCAAGGTACTGACTGCCGGCGACATCGCCATCGGCGACGCAATAAGGATCGAGACATGAGCACTTTCAAGACCCTGGATGATCTTGGTCACGTGACCGGCAAGGTCGCGCTCGTGCGTGTCGACCTCAACCTGCCGATGGCGGATGGCGCTGTCACCGACGACACCCGCATCCGCGCCGCCGCACCGACGGTGCTGGAATTGTCGGCGAAGGGCGCCAAGGTCCTGCTGCTGGCGCACTTCGGCCGGCCCAAGGGCGAGCGCAGCTCGACCCAATCGCTGTCCATGGTGGTGGGCGCTGTCGAGACGGTGCTGGGCAAGGAATTGATGTTCGTGCCCGAGATCGCCGGTCCGGTCGTCGCGCAATCGATCGGTATTCTGCGCGCCGGTGACATCGCCATTCTCGAGAATACCCGCTTCTGGAAGGGCGAGGAGAAAAACGATCCCGAGCTGGTCGCCGCGATCGCCGCCAATGCCGACTTCTACGTCAACGACGCCTTCTCCGCCGCGCATCGCGCCCACGCCACCACTGAAGGCCTGGCGCATGTGCTGCCGGCTTATGCCGGACGCTCGATGGAAGCGGAGTTGAAAGCGCTCGACAAGGCTTTGGGAACGCCGGAAAAGCCGGTCGCGGCCGTGGTCGGGGGCGCCAAGGTTTCATCCAAGCTCGACGTGCTGACGCACCTGGTCACCCAGGTCGATCACCTGATCATCGGCGGCGGCATGGCCAACACGTTCCTCGCCGCCAAGGGCGTCGACGTGGGAAAATCGCTTTGCGAGCATGACCTGGCCGATACCGCCAACCAGATCCTCGGCACCGCTGACAAGGCAGGCTGCACCGTGCACCTGCCTTATGAAGTCGTTGTGTCGAAGGAGTTCGCCGCTAACCCCGTCAGCTTGCGCACTTGCAACGTGCACGAAGTTGCCGCCGACGAGATGATCCTCGACGCCGGTCCCTCGGCTGCCGAGGCGCTGGGTGACGTGCTCAAGACCTGCAAGACGCTGGTGTGGAACGGTCCTTTGGGCGCGTTCGAGATGGCGCCGTTCGATGCGGCCACGGTGGCGCTCGCCAAGACGGCGGCGGCCCTGACCCGCGAGGGCTCGCTGGTGTCGGTGGCCGGCGGTGGCGACACGGTGGCGGCGATGAACCATGCGGGGGTGGCGCAGGACTTTACCTACATCTCGACAGCGGGCGGGGCTTTCCTCGAGTGGATGGAAGGCAAGGAATTGCCCGGCGTCGCGGCGCTGCAGGCGTAAGGCCGAGCACACCTCTTCTTCGTCATTCCCGCGCAGGCGGGAACCCATCTCCTGAGGTCCCTGGTAGCGCAGCGGCGGATGGTCGGACTCACCTAGCCGCATAGTTGCATCGTACCTCATCGTCGCGTCGGTCGTCAGCACTGGAGATGGATTTCCGCCTGCGCGGGAATGACGAGGAAGAGGGCGATAGACAACCGAAGTGGTGTGAGACGAGGTGAAGTGGGTCGAAGACAGTGCGTAAAAACCCGTCGCCAGGATCCGGATTTCGCACTAGTCACGCCCCGCAACGATGATGAAGCCGCTACCTGAAGCCCGCAACCAAGCGGATGGCCAGCCTCCGGCGCGATACGTCACGCTGGACGGGATGCGCGGGCTGGCGGCGATCGCGGTGGCGCTGTTCCACTTCGACATCTACCTGATGCCGCATGGCTATGTGGCGGTAGACTTCTTCTTCGTGCTGTCCGGCTTCGTGCTCTACCGTAGCTACCTGCCCAAGTTCCGTGACGGGCTCGGTGTCGGCCGTTTCATGGCGCAGCGCTTTGCGCGGCTCTATCCGCTCTTCCTGCTCGGGCTGATGCTGGGGCTTGCTGTCGCGGTGCAGCAGATCTGGGTGTCCGACCCACACGCCCCCTCGACGAGCGACCTTGCCACCACGATGCTGTTCAACGGCATGATGCTGCCGTCGCCCGCCGGATTGCCGTACTATCCGCTCAACGTGCCGTCGTGGTCGCTGTTCTTCGAGATCGTCGCCAACCTGGCGCTTATCGTCCTGATCTTCCGCCTGCCGCGCGTGGCCTTGCTGGGGATCTGCGTGGTCGCGGCCTTGGGTATGGTGCCGATCATCCTTGACAACGGATCGGGCAACATCGGCGCCTTATGGGGCGAGCATGGGATTGCCCTGATGCGCACAGCGTTCTCGTTCACGCTGGGCGTGCTGATCGCGATGTTGCCGCAAGGGCGCTTGCGGCCTTCGGGCTGGCTGGGCGTCGCCTGCATCGCCGCCATCGGCGTGCTGCTGGCGATGCCGGTGCCAAAGGCGTGGTTCGCCGCCTACGATCTGGCGATCATCCTCTTCTTCTCGCCGGTGCTCGTCTACCTCGGCAGCCGGTGCGAGCCGCTGCGCTTCGCCGCTCCGGCAGCCGCGTTCATCGGCGAGGTTTCCTATGCGCTTTATGCTGTGCACTGGTCCTTCATTGAGCCGATGCGCGATGTTGTCCGGAATGTGGGACTGAGCCCGGTGCCCGCCGCCGCGATGTTCCTGTCGATCATGCTGGTGGCGGCCGGTGCGGCCGTGCGTTGGTACGATCTGCCGCTCCGCCGCAAGCTCACCGCCATGCTGCGGCGCGACGACAGAAAGGCTAACGCGCTGAGTGCCTGACGGTGCAACTAAATAGATGCCGCAGTTGCGAACAGACGGTAACGCCGATAGACCCGCCACACCGATTACGAAAACGACAGGGGAAGAGCATGCAGACATCCGACATGACCGCAAAGATGGCCGCCGGCAAAGGCTTCATCGCCGCACTTGACCAGAGCGGTGGTTCGACGCCCAAGGCCCTGAAGGGCTATGGCATCGAGGAAGGCGCATGGAGCGACGAGGCCGGCATGTACGGCCTGATCCACGACATGCGCAGCCGCATCATCTCCTCGCCCGCGTTCACCGGTGACAAGGTCATCGGCGCCATCCTGTTCGAGCGCACGATGGACGGCCAGGTCAATGGCGTGCCGACCCCGCAGGCGCTGATCGCCAAGGGCGTGGTGCCCTTTATCAAGATCGACAAGGGCCTGGAGGACGAGGCCAATGGCGTACAGATGATGAAGCCGATGCCCGAGCTCGATACGCTGCTGGCGCGGTCGAAGGCGCTGGGCGTTTACGGCACCAAGGAGCGCTCGGTGATCAACTCGGCAAACCAGGAAGGCATTGCCGCCATCGTCAAGCAGCAGTTCGAGATTGGCAATCAAGTGCTCAGCCACGGCATGATGCCGATGCTTGAGCCCGAGATCAACATTAAGAGCGAGACCCGCGCTGAGTGCGACGCGATACTGCTCGCGGAAATCCTCAAGAACCTCGACACCTTGGCCGAGGGTGTACAGGTGATGCTGAAGCTGTCGCTGCCGATCAAGCCGGGCACGTTCGATCCGCTGGTCGACCACCCCAAGGTTCTGCGCGTCGTCGCGCTGTCTGGCGGCTACGAGCGCCCCGAAGCCTGCGCCGAGCTGGCCAAGAACAAGGGCATCATCGCCAGCTTCAGCCGTGCGCTGCTGCAGGACCTGCGTCACCAGATGAGCGATGCCGAGTTCGACAAGTCGCTGGGCGATGCGATCGACGAGATCTACCAGGGCTCGACCCAGAAGACCGAGGCGACGGCCGCGGCCTGATCTTCGGCGCCCCTTGCAGGCTTACGGAAAAGGCGGTGCCCTGGCGCGTGCCGCCTTTTTTCGCATGTGTGCCGTTTGCTGCAACCGTGCCACCTTGAATAGATCGCGCCAGCGGCCTTGCTCGCGCATGCAGCAGAACCCAGATGGGACGGGTAGCCGGAGCCATTGGCGCTCCGATCCACAGGAGCATTCCCTTGCCTTCACCCAAGCTGTTCGAGCCGATTACCGTCGGCGGTCTCTCGCTCGACAATCGCATCGTCATCGCGCCGATGTGCCAGTATTCCGCCGAGGATGGCTGCATGACCGACTGGCATGTCATGCACCTCGGGCAACTCGCGTTGTCGGGCGCCGGCCTGCTGACGATCGAGGCGACGGCTGTGGTGCCGGAAGGGCGCATCTCTTATGGCGATGTCGGCCTTTGGAACGACGAAACCGAGGCGGCGATGGGCCGCGTGCTGGAGAGCGTGCGCCGCTATTCCGACATGCCGATCGCGATCCAGCTTGCCCATGCCGGGCGCAAGGCGTCGACCGATTTGCCGTGGCTGGGAGGCAAGCAGATCGCACCCACGCACGAGAACGGCTGGCAAACCCGGGCACCGTCGCCGCTCGCGTTTGCCGAGGGTGAGAACCCGCCGACCGCGTTGAGCAAGGATGAGATCGCCGGTCTGGTCCAGGCCTTTGCCGAGGCGGCGAAGCGCGCGGCGCGGCTCGATATCGCCGCGGTGCAGCTGCACGCGGCGCACGGTTACCTGATGCACGAGTTCCTCTCGCCGCTCTCCAACCAGCGCACCGACGAGTACGGCGGCAGCCTGGCGAACCGCATGCGCTTCACGCTTGAAGTGTTCGACGCGGTGCGCGCGGCGTTCCCGGCGGAGCGTCCGGTGACGGTGCGCGTGTCCGGCAGCGACTGGGTCGAGGGCGGCTGGGACGCGGAGCAGACGGTGGCGCTGATCCAGGCGCTCGAAGCGCGCGGCTGCGCGGCGGCGCATGTCTCGAGCGGCGGGCTCGATCCGCGCCAGCAGATCCCGGTGGGTCCAAATTACCAGGTGCCGCTCGCCCGCGCGGTGAAGCAGAGCGTTGGCATTCCGGTCGTCGCGGTCGGCCTCATCACCGACTTCGAGCAGGCCGAGGCGATCGTCGGCACTGGCGACGCCGACATGGTCGCACTGGCGCGCACCATCCTCTACGATCCGCGCTGGCCCTGGCATGCCGCCGCGCACTTGGGCGCTCACGTCAAGGCGCCGCCGCAGTACCTTCGCTCGCAGCCGCGCCAGTACAAGGACTTGTTCGACCAAGCGGCAGGCTGAGGCGCGAGCACACAAAAAAGCGCCGCGCTCTCACCTGAGCGCGGCGCTTTCGTTTGACCAAGAGTGGAAGTTCAGGCGGCGAGCCGACGCACGGCCGGTTGCTCCCGTCCGATCATGTCGATCACCGCGCCGATCTGCGCCTCGGTGAAGCCGGCTTCCTTGGCTTCCTTCAGCGCCGAAACGGGCACGGTGTAGCCATTGTGCCAGGTCTGCACGGCCAGCCGGCGCAAGGCCTCGAGCCGCTCGTTGGCGAGCACGGGCGAGGGGCGCGCCGGGCCGAGGATCATGCGGGCGAGCCAGGACCGGCGGCGCACCGGGCGCAGTGTTTCCATCCTGTCTTCGCGAGCGAGCACCACCACCCGACGCTCCAGTTCGGACAGCGGCTGGGTGACGATGAACGGCGCCTCGGCCTCGGCGGCACGGACGGCGCGCTTGGGCACCGCGAACAGCGCGGAGTGGGCGATCGGCAAGCCTGCGGGGGCGGCGTCGGCGAATTCGATGAAGGCCATGTCTCGTACTCCCTGGGACAAAAGGCCCTGGTGCGTGCCCCGAGGGATGGGGGACACGGGCACGCACCAGGACGTCTTTCGGCGCGGGGGGGAAGCGCCGAAAGGGGCTGATGCCAGCACAGGAGATCGAGAGGATCGGCGGCGACTGGCGGAAGGTTTCTATACCAGCCGGTATATAAGCCGAGTGAGTCGCTGTCAACGCGGTTTCTGTACCGCGCAGTAACAAAGTTGGGAAGAGGGTCGCCGGCAAAACGTCGCGAGCCTACGCGGTGGAGAGAAGTGCGACATGGCCGTCGGCGCACGTTGACTTGGCGAGGCTGCTCTCCCATCGTCCGGGCACTCGCTGACAGCGCGGGAGAGACCGGTGCGATTCGCTTCTTGTGGATCGTATCGGCGCCGAAGGAGCAACCGCCCCGGAAACTCTCAGGCAAAAGGACCGCGCAGCGTCGATAGCGACACTCTGGAAAGTGCCTCGTCCGGATCGGGCCAGGCCGCCGAAGGTGTAACCCCGCAATCCGGCCTGGCTGGCGGTGGGGGAAAACTCTCAGGCTTCCGTG
>Ga0182217_1000140_pt1 | contig 10458 bp, 10 predicted proteins | sample G5R1MG_18_FD_128395 | JGI IMG/M metagenome (GOLD analysis project Ga0182217, IMG submission 128395) | Switchgrass phyllosphere microbial communities from Michigan, USA - G5R4_NF_03OCT2016_LD1 MG | ecosystem: Host-associated > Plants > Phyllosphere > Phylloplane/Leaf | place: USA: Michigan... | reverse complement strand
GCTATATCGCGGGCGACCAGATCCCGCTGGTGCCGTTCTTCTTTGAGTACACCGTTATCGACGGCATCACGCGATTCCAGGGCATGGTGCGGCCGGCAATCGATTCTCAGCGTCTGCTTAACATCGCGACCAGCAACGTCGCGGATTCGCTGGCTGCCCCGACCGACTCCACGCCTATCGTCGCACCCGAGCAGATCGACGCCAAGCTCGCGAAGGACTGGGCTGAGCGCAAGGTCAAGCGTCCCGCGCTGTTGGTGCTGAAGCCTGTGTATGGTGAGGATGGCCAGATTCTACAGGCCGGCTTGTCGGGGATGATTGAGCCGCCCGCTGTATCGCAGGCCGCGGTCGCGCTGCTCCAGTTCTCGGACGGTGCCGTAGCCGACCTGATGGGTGAGACAGATCGTCCTGAGACAGTGCCCACCAACACCAGTGCTGCGGCTATCCAGCTCGTCAACGATCAGGCTGACGTCAACGATTACCTGTGGCACGACAACTTCGCGCTAGCGCTCGCTCGCTCGGGCCGCATCTGGCTTGGCATGGCGAAGGAGCTGTATGCCGAGCCCGGCCGCAAAATGGTTGCGATTGACCAAGAGGGCGCTGAGAACGAGATCACGCTGTCTGAGCCGACTTATGGCAAGAATGGTCAATATCTCGGCAATGACCTAACCAGCGGTCAGTATAACGTCGTTGTCGACGTTGGTCCCGCCACGAAGACGCGCCAGGATGCGACCGTGCGCGCGATGCTGGCGATTGCGGATAAGTACGCTGCCATCCAAAACATCGACAACGCCAATGCCGCATTGGGTGTCGCTGTAATGAATATGGAGGGCGAAGGTATCGAAGGCGCTCGGGCCGCTGTCCGCAAGCAGCTTCTCCCGTCAGGCTGGATCGAGCCCAGCGAGGAAGAGAAGGCTGAGCTTGAGGCGGCACAGGCCAACGCTCAGCAGCAGCCTGATCCTAACACCGTTATCGCGCAGGCTGCGATGGTGACGGCACAGGCGGATCTTAAAAACGCTGAGACGAAGGCCATGGAGGCCAACGCTCGCTATCTGACGGCTCAGGCCAATCTCAAGGTTGCTGAGGCGAAAGCCGCCGCCACCTTGGCATCTATTCCGCGTGACGATGCTAAGCAGCTGCTCGCTGAGGTGCAGGCCGAGACGAGCAGCGACCGCGAGGACGATCGGCTGCATCTCGATGCGGCATCGACGGTAGCCGATCACAATCGGCAGGATATGAGGGACCTCAATGGCAACGCTGGCTGAAGATCTGACCAACGAGTTTGAGGACGATCTGCCCGAGGTAGAACCCGAAGACGACGGCGGTGAAGCGCAGGAGTCTGAGGGAGATGGCGAAGCTGAGCCGGAAGGTGACGGCGACGACGCCCCTGAAGAGGTTGACGTCGTCGGCTGGGGTGATGCTGAGATTGAAGCCGCGGACGAGCCCGAGGGCGTTCGCAATCTTCGCGCCGCACTGAAGCGTGAGAAGGAGCGCGTCAAGGAACTTGAGCAGCGCGCGGCTCCGAAGGTCGACGAGGTTGGTCCGAAGCCGGACTATGACGACTATTTCGACAAGCCCGAGCAGTTCGAAACTGACTATGCTGCATGGCTCGAGCGCAAGCGCGCAGTCACCGAGCGTGAGGAGGTGCAGAAGGTAGCTGCGCGCCGCCAAGCTGAGAAGTGGCAGTCGCAGAGCCAGGCGCTTGACGATGGCTACACCGAACTTCGCGCGCCGGCCAAGGATGCCGCTCGAGCCATAGTTGAGGAGCAGTTTGCGGGCGAGCCGTTCGCCTTTCTCGTCAAGGCCGCTGGCAAGAACGCGCCTGCTTTCATCTACGCGCTCGGCAATAGCGAGGAACGCCGCGCCGAACTGAACGCGCTCAAGGAAGAGGGGAGCTGGGCTGAGTTTATTGCAGCCGCAGCCGTCATGGCAAAGGAAGTGAACGTGCAGCGTCGCAAGCCCACCACCACACCTGAGAAGCAGCATCGCGGGTCCACCAACGGCGTCGGCGGCAAGACTGACACCGTGCTGGCTCGCCTAGAGCGTGAGGCTGACGCTTCGGGCGATCGTACCGCGCTGCTCGAGTACCGTCGCAAGCTCCGTGCGCGTGAGGCTGCGCGTGGATGAATACCCGAAGATGATGTATCAGGCGGGCGGCGTGGAGTTGATCCACGGGCGCCCGCTGATGACGTTTGTCGTCAATGACGCGATCGAAGAGGCTGTAGCGATCGAAGAGGGGTGGCATGCGTCCACCACGCCGCCTGAGGCTACTGAGCCGTTGAGGCGTGGGCCAGGGCGGCCTAGGAAGATAGAAGCTTCCTAGCTTTCTTTCGGGCCCAAGTTGCTTCCATTTTGGCGCGGCGTTCGGGTGACCATCCCGGCAATCTCTTGCCTAACTTGGCCTGACGAATAGCTTCTTTTGTAGCTTCTGAGCGGCGCAACCCTGTCATGCCTTTAGAGACAGCGGCCCGGTGTTCCGGAGTGCTAAGGCGCGCTCGCAACACCTCTGCTTGTGCAGCCTTGCGTTCCGGCGTCCAACTATCCTTAATAGACTTTGCAGCTTTCCGCCTCGCCTGTGGGCCATGTAAGGCGCCTTTCATTGCCTCCGTTAGCGGCCTTCCAACCCCACCATCGCCGCCTCCTGTCAGATTATAAAGGCGTAAATTAAGCGCTTGGTAGCAGGATATTGCCTCTCTTTCTGCAAGCCTGAGGGACGCGTCATCATCTGACAGGAACCACTCAGCCCATTCGAATGCGTCAAAGCCATATTTCCGGAGGGCGCAGGTGAAAGGCTGCATCTTTCCATTCCGTGCCGCGGAATGATGTGTAAGCCGCCGAGCGGCGAGTCCCATCACGCTTTTGCCGATGTAGAATGCGCCGTTGACGGTGTTCAGAGCGATATATACACAGCCATTTGCCATGCGGGCCTCCATCCCGTGTGAGGGCCGGGGGTGCGCTAACACCGCCCGGCCCAACCTTTTTAACGGGGCTTGCATCGTTTCGCAAGCGCGGGTATTGTCCGCTTACGCCATCGGCTTCCAGGGTGCCGCGAACCTCTGCGTAATAGGCTGCTATCAGCAACTTTATTGCGTTGGAGGGTAATTATGGCAAACAATTTCACGAAACAAGAGATCGTAATGTTTGACGACCTCGTCGACGGTTTCGACGACGCGCTCGTTATTGCCAAGCAGGCGACCAAGTACGTGCCCGGCACTCCTGAGGAGATGCAGCGCGGTCGTGACCAGTTCTGGATTCCGGCGCCCATGATCGGCGCGACCTTCTCGGGTGTGGACCAGACCAGCAACTTCGGCGACATCACGCAGACGCAGGTGCCGGTGCAGGTCGGTTACTTCGAGTCGGCGAACGCCAAGATCGGCCCGTTCGATGCGCGCAACGACAGCGCGGTTCGTCAGTGGATGGAAGCCGCCAAGCAGCGCCTTGCCAGCCGCATCAACTTCACGCTGTACCAGACGGTCGCACTTCAGGGTTCGATCACCGTCAAGCGCACCGTGTCGCCTACTGGCTATGACGACGTCGCGCTTGCCGACGCCGCCATGACCGAGATTGGTGCGTCGATGCTTGACCGCAAGATGGCGCTGGCGCCGCGTGTCGCCAACGCGATGGCCGGCAACCTTGCTAGCCGTTCTGAGGCGACCAAGCGCTCGAGCGACGCTTACGAGCGTGCGATGATCAACAGCGACATTGCCGGCTTCGAGGTGTTCAAGAACGACCAGACGATTCTCCTGACGGCGGCGACTGGCGGCGCGACTACGGTCAACGGCGCCAATCAGTACTACGTCCCGAAGGCGACGATCCTCGACAACCTCGGCGTCGAGCAGAACGTCGACAACCGCTACAGCGACCTCGTCGTCACTGCGGCAAACTATGTGGGCATCAAGCCGGGCGACGCGTTCACTATTGCGGGCGTCAACTCGGTCCACATGATCTCGAAGCAGAACACGGGCCAGCTTCAGACCTTCCGCGTGATCAGCAAGCCGACTGCGAACACGATCCGTATCGCGCCGGCTCTGATCTCCGGTCAGGGCGCAACGAAGCCGGAAATCGAGTACCAGAACGTCACTGCTACCCCGGCAAACGGCGCGGCCATTACGTGGCTGAACACCACTGACGCGGCGCTCAACCCGTTCTTCACGAAGGGCTCGCTGCTGCTCATTCCGGGCAGCTACGCGGTCAACGCGCAGGACGGCTGGAACGTGACTTCGGCGACGACCCCGCTCGGCATTACGCTGACGATGGTCGCGCAGGGCGAGATCAACGACCTGAGCCGCAAGATCCGTGTCGATGCTCGGTGGGGCACCGCACTGACGAACCCGCAGCTTGCGGGCGTCGAGCTGTTCAACCAGGCATAACGGAGGCTGACGATGGCTACCAAGAAGACTGACGTGCCCGAGAGCGCTTCGGCGCAGGACGGCCTGGGCCTCACCGACGCAGAGCTGGCAGCGGCTCGCAAGGAAGGCGCGAAGGAGGACGCCAAGGAAGCGGCCAAGGATACGCACCGCTTCCTGACGGACGGTCAGAACCTCGGCGATAACCAGCCAGACCGCTGGCTCGGCTCGGATGAGGTGATGCAGTACGCGCCGACCCTCGACCTCTCGGTTGAGGACTTCGAGAAGCGCATCAACGGCAAGGATGACGTCGATCTTCCCGAAGAGAAGATCTACGGCCTCCTGAAGCTGGAGCGCTCGGGCCAGAACCGTACGCCTTACGTCAAGGCGATGATGAAGCGCCTCGGCCTCAAGAAGGAGGATTTGCCCGCTGGTGGTCCCTCCTACACCAACGACCTGACGAGCGTCAGCGACCTGTGACTACCAGCCCCGCGGTTTATCCCCGCGGGGCACCTATTCAGGGTGGGTCATGCCAGTTTTAACGCCTTTCCGTAGACTGACTGACCCGCTGCAAGTGCCTGTTGCAGCGTCGGTGACGCGCACCGACGTTACCGCTGGCTACATCCCCGATGGCGCCGAATCGTTCTGGATCTGCAACCCTAACTCGTTCTGGGTGCGGCTGAAGGGTTCGGGCATCAACCGCATTAACGGTATTGGCATGAGCGGCGATTACGTCGCCGTTGTCGGTGACACGGGATTCGGCACGGGCTGGCATTTCCCGCCAGGGTACTGCGGCGTGTTCATGTCGCAGAAGCCGCGATACCTTTCCACCATCGCAACGAACGCGCAGGGACTGACGCCCGGAGACGGGTTTCTCGAGCTTGCTTGGGGGTCGGGCGTATGAGGTCGGGGAGTGGCTTCATTCCGCCCTCCGCGGGGCCTGCAGGCCCCAAGGGAGACAAGGGCGATGCGGGGGCTCCGGGAGCATCTGGCGCGCAAGGTGTTGCTGGCCCGGCTGGTGCTACTGGCGCGCAGGGTCCGAAGGGTGACACCGGTGCTACTGGCGCCAAGGGCGACACCGGGGCAACGGGTCCCGCTGGATCCCAAGGGGCGGTAGGCGCGACGGGTGCCACTGGCGCTGCCGGCGCTACGGGCTCGCAGGGACCTGCTGGCTTTGGCACGGTTACTCCGTCGACCCCCACGCGCGTGATTGGCACGGCGTTCCAGCCGCATGCTACCAAAGCGGTTGAATGCAGCTATTCGATCAAGACGCAGGTGACGAACCCGGTCTTGGCGGGAACGTCCACGGCGACGGTGCGCCTGCTGAGCGACGCTTCCAACCCGCCGACTACAGTGCGAGATGCCGTTGAAGCAACCTCGGGCGTCGGCGTGTCGGTCACTATTGCCCTGACAACGAGCAATACGGCTGCGTTGCGATACATCGTGCCGGCGGGTCATTACGTTCTCCTCCAGCAGGCCATAGTTGGCACTGGCTCTGCTTCTATCGCTGCTCAAACTGAAGAGGTTTTAGGCTGATGACCGTTCGACTTCTCCGCCCTTATGCGGGTCAAGCCGCCATGACGGTCTACACGGGCAGCGATGAGGATGTGCTCAAGGCGACCGGCTCTGCGGATGACAACCTTGAAGGTGCCAGTGATTATGCGACCTTCAAGCGCCGTCAACAGGGCTCGCGGCTGAGTGCTGGCGGGCTCACGTCCGCGCTTCAGGCTAGCGGTGTGCCGAGGGTATTCGGCAACCCCAGCCCTTACCGCGTTGTCGCATCGCGCGGGAAGGTGCCTCATAACGCAAACACGATGGCGAGCAAGTACGGCGCCACCAACGGCGCTGCTGCGGTTCGCCGTGAAAGCCGGCGGTGGATGCCGTTCCTTTCGGTCGCGCCTTCGGGCCGTCTGTGGATCATGTTCCAGAACAGCTATATCTCGGGTAATGCCGGCGGAGAGATGGCCGGGCCAACCGGCGTTACGATCATGGCTGGGCTCGAGGTGGTGAACAACGGTACCGCCGTAAGCCGTGCCATCAAGTTCCCCGCGGCGACTGCGGGGATCGATCCCGATCGCACGTTCGGCCTTGGCGCCGTCACTACAGGCGACCAGACGACCTACACGCCTGCTGCCGGAGAAATCTGGTTTGGCTACGTCGACCTGACCGACTATGGCTTTACCGCCTGGCCGGCGAATGCGGATGTATGGGTCCGTACCAGCGAGGCTTTCACGTCAGGTGTCGCGCTGCTTGATCAGTTCAGCACGACCAGCAGCATCCAGAGTCCTTCCAGAGATTGGACCCGAGTTTTCGACAGCACGCAGACCCAGGCGGCTGCCAACCAGACGCTTGGGACCGGCGACATCACCGGCACGGCGGGCAACGTAGGCACCGGGAACGCCGCGGCATGGAGTGCTACTGCCATTCTCGGGACCTGGGGTGTGCAGTCCTTGCCGAGCGTGCTGGCAAACGGCGACAGCATCCTTACGGGATCTTCCTTGACGTTTGATTACGGCGCCGACGTCAATGGCGGTGCGGGCAACGGGTCTGGCAGCTTTCAGCATATTGCGTGCCGGCGGGCGGGCCTGCCGTTCGTTGATGGCGCTCGGGGCTCAGACACCTACCAGAGCTTCAACCTTCAGCTTAAATCGCAGACGCGCAAGATGCTGATGCTGTTTGTAGACCAGATGATCGATGAGATGGGCATTAACTCGGCCGGTCCCGGCGCCGACGCTAATCTGGCGAGCATGCGTAAGCTATACACGGAAGCGCGGTCGCGTGGCGTGCGGCGCATCATCCGCACCACGCTAACGCCACAGACGACCAGCACAGACAACTGGGCGACGCTTGCTAATCAAACGCTATCCGCCTCGCGGACGGTCACGAAGGATTTTAACGCAAAAGCAATCGCAATGACCGGCCGCTATGACGGGCCCGACATGATTGTGGACGTTTCTGGTGCCATCTCGTCACCGCTGGATCCTGACAAGTTTCTGACCAACGAGGGTAATCTCACTGCAAATTATGGCGTGATCGACGGTCTCCATCCAAGCCAGCTTGTGCAGCCTCTTGCGGCAACCCCGCTTCAGAGCGCACTAGCGCAGCCGCTACTGTAATGGCGACGGCACTCCGCAAAGACGGGCGGTCCTACACGTACCGCATCGTCGGAACGAAGGTTGTGGATAAGCCACGATCGATCGTTGACGCGGAGATTTCCGGCGGCAATCTGATCATTTATTTTTCAGATGGCACCCAGGACAATACGGGCATTGTCGGCACCACACTAGCCAGCACGTTGCCGCAGAATGCGGTCGTAAGCAGGATAACGGGGCAGCTTCTGCTCAGCCCGGTGACGGGTGACCAACTCGTGGGAGGCGTGCAGCCGTGACGCAGTTTCTTGACAAACCTGACCTGATCGCGGCGGATTTCGCTGGTGCAGCGGCTGACCTTGGCCTTCTTACGACTTCGCAATTTACCGATCAGGCAAACGTAGCCGGGTTGGTCAGCGCCACTTCGTTTCCTTCTGTACTCCAGCCAGTTCTAGACGGAAAGGAGTACCGGACTGAGCGCTATCGCGTCGTAATGCCCGATACCGGTGACAGCGCTTCGCTGCTCAACGACAGGCTGGAAGAGCTGGGCACGCTTGGCGGCGGCACTCTTATTCTGGATAGCGGCGGCGCTCCCTTCGTGGTTAATAGCACGATCAACGCCGCATTCTCTAATGTGAGCATCGTTTCCAGGGCGGGCAAAAATACGCTTAGCTTCGTCAAGGGCAATACCTTCCCTGATGGCGATACGCTGCTGTCCTGCCGTGGCGATGGCAGCAGCGGCAACACCGGCACCAGCCATGTCAGCGGCAACGAGCTGAGCGGGTTTGCTCTGAGCGGGCGGTCCCCGAACGGAACGCAGAAAGCTGGCTATCTTCTCGACACGAGCTACACGGGGGGCTTCCACTACCGCAATCTGGCGTTCCGGCGCTGCAATAACACGGCTTGGTATCGTGAGGAGGAGTGGGACGCTACCGCATACGATACCCGTCTGATTAACTGCGGCGGCCCCAATGGTTCGACTGACGCAGCGATGCGAATTGTTAGCTCCACAGCTGACAGCTCGAACAATCTGCGCCACTATGGCACTTGGTGGGAATCGTTCCAGCACATGGCTCTGTCGATCGAAGTCGGCACGAACACCGGAGGAACCGGTCCTTACGGCATTCTTTTCTCTGGCGGCAAGGTTGAGTCTATCTACCTTGTGGCGAATTCGACTCTTATCCAGGTGTCGGAGAAGTGTCGGGGCATTATTATGCGCGACCTGATCGTGGCTATCGGCGGAGTTAATGCCGTTGGTGGGCTGGTGCGCGGCATTGAGATGAACGGCCAAGCGTCCATTTGCGAGGGCATCGAGTTTGACGTCCGCAATCAGGACTTTGTCAGCGGCACTCAAACCCTTGCGCGCAAGCCGACGCTAGACTGGGGTGTTAAGACGCCAACCGCTTCGAGTCTTTCAGGCGGCACGATTCGGGACATTTATGTAGGCCCAACCTCGTCCGCATCGGTGAACAGCCTCATTTATCTGACGGCACAGAACAGCGGCGGCGGGTCACAGGATTTTCAGGGCCGTCTTGCGATTGAGAACGTCAAAGGGGCAAATGCCGCATGGCCGATGTTCAGCGGGACGGGCTATGATTCCGCATACGGGGTCAACACGATCGGGGCGAAAACGCCGCAGACCATCGGCGCGCCAGGGCTTCAGCAGACCAACACCTCAACGACCGGCACGCCCAACGTCACGCTGCGCAAGGGGCATGCTACTAACCGCCAGCCGCTTCCAATCAGCTTTGCTAGCCCAGGGACGGCTACCATTCCGCAAGGGCTGGCAGTGGCTGGTGACGTCATCGAAATCACGCAGGAGGGTAGCGCGGCGGTAACGCTCACGCCGTTCTCCGGAGTAACCCTTGACGTGCCCACGGGCTTGAGCGCCACGACGCCAGGGCAGGGGCGCTCGGTTCGCGCACGTTGCCTTGCCACTAACGTCTATCGCGTGATCGGCTAATGGCGAACACACCGATCAAGTTCACCAGCAAGGGCACGGTTGAGGTCAGGATCTCACTTACGCCGCGCACCATCGTGAATTCGGTGATTCGTGGCAATGAGCTTGTCCTGACATATAGCGATGGCGCAATGCAAATCGTGGGTGCAGTGCCGGTGGTCAATCCTGGACCTCCAGCGCCCACGCCTCCACCGACGCCCACGCCTGCTCCTACTCCGGCTCCGGTATTCACGACCCTACCTTCTATCTCGCCAACGTCAGGGCAGGTAGGGACAATCTTTACCGCGAACGACGGTGTCTCGAGCAACACGTCGAGCAAGGCGCGCCGCTGGTTGTTGGGCACGACGGCTATCGGCACCGGAGCGACAGTCACCCCTAGCACGGCGGGACAACTGACGCTTGAGGTAACCGCAACGGGGGTTGGCGGCTCAACTAAGTCGACAAGCGCAGCTGTTGCAGTGGCTGCGGCTCCAGCGCCTACCCCGGCTCCCACGCCGACACCCGCTCCGACTCCAACTCCAACTCCAACGCCGGCCCCCACTCCAACGCCTAGCCCTACTCCTACCCCCACGCCATCGCCTACTCCTACGCCTACTCCTACTCCTACTCCTACTCCTACGCCGACGCCTGCTGTGCAGCCATTTGCGCGAGGCACGGGCGCATCCAGCGGCAATGAAGAAGCCCAGATGAATGCGCTGGACTCTTTCCTCGGGAAGCCGGTCAAGTACCAGCTCGCATTCTTCGATCAGCGTAGTTGGCAGCAGTTCTCCGATAGCATCCCCTACATCCGGGACCAGTTTAAAGGTCACTGGACTATCTGGTCGGTACCGCTCGCCTGCGCCTTCGGCACGCTATCGAACGTAGCGGCAGGCCAGTACGACAGCACGTTTAATGCCTGCGCGGTGGCCATGCTGGCTGCGGCGAATATTGGTCAGCCCGCGAACACCCCCATCGTCTTCCGCTTAGGGTGGGAGATGCAGCTCCTGTTCCAAGAACAGCGCGCATTCGACGGCTCCGATCCGCCTAACCCTGACGCCAACACCTACAAGGCGGCATACCGCCGCGT
>Ga0182217_1000139_pt1 | contig 10466 bp, 9 predicted proteins | sample G5R1MG_18_FD_128395 | JGI IMG/M metagenome (GOLD analysis project Ga0182217, IMG submission 128395) | Switchgrass phyllosphere microbial communities from Michigan, USA - G5R4_NF_03OCT2016_LD1 MG | ecosystem: Host-associated > Plants > Phyllosphere > Phylloplane/Leaf | place: USA: Michigan... | reverse complement strand
CCCCCAGCCCCGCTAGAAAGTAAAGCGTTAACAGTCCCTCTGCGAAGGGAAGCTGGCCCGTTTCACGCAGGCGATAGCGGTGGGCAGGTCGCGCGGGCGAGTGGCTAGTACCCAGCTTGGGCGTGCGCACGAAGGGCGAGGCCCTACCTAGGAACCCTTGCAAAACAGCCTGGGCATTGCGGAGGGTAAGGCCCATCGACAAAGCCAGGAAGAGCCCGAACGTGGGCATGAACCAGCGGTCCGCATGGGGTCCTGCCCGCTGCCAAGCGGTATAATAGAAATAGCCCAGCGGCAACAGCGTGAGCACAAACCCGGCGGCGAGTCGAAAAGCGGGTTCGAAAACTGCCCGATGGGCCCGCAATCCCACCATGGGTACGCTCAAAAGCGCCATTACCAGAATAAGGGCAAATACGGTGCTGTTGAGCAGGTGAAATGTGGCGTGCAGCTTGGTTGCTACCGACAAAGCGGGCGCTCGCCACACGCGGCCCAGGTGCTTGCGGGCAGTTTCGGCGGCCCCTTTGTTCCAGCGGTGCTGCTGCGACTGCAGGGCTACCAGGCTCGCCGGCAGTTCGGCAGGAGCTACTACATCGGGCAGGTAGCGAAAGCACCAGCCGCGCAGCTGGGCTCGGTAACTCAAGTCAAGGTCCTCCGTGAGCGTGTCGGCGTGCCAGCCCCCCGCGTCCACGATGCAAGTACGCCGCCACACGCCGCCCGTGCCGTTAAAATTCAGGAAGTGCCCCCCCGCCTGCCGGCCCACCTGCTCCACCAGAAAGTGAGCGTTGAGCCCGAAGGCCTGCAGGCGCGTCAGCAGTGAATCGTTTTCGTTCAGGTGGCCCCAGCGGGTTTGTACCATCCCGATGTCAGGGCCGGTGAAATACGGAACGACGCGCCGCAGAAAGTCCGGTGCGGGCAGAAAGTCGGCATCAAAAATGGCAAGCAGCTCCCCATCGGTTTCGGCTAGGCCGTGGGCCAGCGCGCCAGCCTTGTAGCCCTGCCGGGTAGGACGGCGCACGTGGGTGATGTGGCATCCCCGCGCCTGGTGGTGCGCTACGCGGGCGGCGGCCAGGGCCACACTGTCATCGGTCGAGTCGTCGAGCACCTGAATACGCAGGCGGTCGGGCGGATAGTCAAGGGCGGCGGCGGCATCAATGAGGCGTTCCACGACATTCCACTCGTTGTACACGGGCAGCTGCACCGTTACGAGTGGCCACCTGGCGGGCGCGGGAGGCAGGGGCATGGCCCTGGCTCGCCGCGCCCGCCAGGTAAGCCGCCACTGCGTGACGCTGAACCCGAGCATAAAGACCAGACAAAGGCCGTAAATGACGACCAGCCCGGTTTCAAAAAGAAGCATTTAGAAGTAGGAAACGAAGATGACGAGTTGCCGGCTCGGTGACCCGTCAGCAGACGGCCTGCTGCCAGGTAGCACACTGATGGCCTAAAAAAGCTGCGCTACAGAATGCGGAGCGAATCGGCATGTACAAAGGCCGAGCTAGCCAACCGGCCCGTCTGGGGACCATTCTCCAGGTTGAGTACCCCCCGGGGGCAGGCGGTGGCGCAGAGCCCGCAGCCCACGCAGGCTGCCCGCACAATGGGCTCGCCGCGCTGGGCGTACTGCTTCACGTCGATGCCCATCTCGCAGGCGTTGGAGCAGTTACCGCACGAGATGCACTGCCCGCCGTTGGTACTGATGCGGAAGCGCGAGAAGTGCTTTTGCAACAGCCCCAGGTAGGCCGCCATCGGGCAGCCAAAGCGGCACCACACCCGCGAGCCCATCAGGGGGTAAAAGCCCACCCCGATAACGCCTGAAAACACACTCCCAATTGCAAAGCCGTAGAACTGCCCTAGCGGCCCCGTGACCACGCCTAGCGCGGGCACCGTCCCCGATGCGCCTAGCCACAGCAGGGCCGTGAGCAGGATAATCAGCCCCAGAATGGGGTACAGCAGACGCACCTCCCAGCGCCAGGCCTGACGGCTCTTATCGGAGAGGTGGCGGTAGGCGTCGCCAGCGGTCTCGGCCAGGCCGCCGCAGCCGCACACCCAGGCGCAGTACCAACGCTTGCCAAAAAAGTAAGTGAGCACCGGCGTGGCCAGAAAGGACATTACTACGCCCCAGAACACCATGAAGGCCCCTAGCCCCCCGCCGTGCAGCAGTTGCGCTACGGTGCCAGGAAAGAGGTAGTCGTACTTCAGCGGCCAGAAGTAGGTGAAGTAGTACTCAGGCTGTTGCAAAGCCAGCAGCAGACCCGGCAGCAGAAAGCCGAAGCCCAGCTGGAAAAACATTACCGAAGCCGTGCGCGCCAAGTGGTAGCGCGAAAAGCGGTATTTCCACAGCGCCCGGCCGCCCAGCACCAGCACGGCCAGCGTGTAGAAGGTGCCGTAGAGAAACCATTGGTCGGCTGCCCGGTGGCGTAGGGATTGACTGAAGGGGTCTAGGGCACGAATAAGATTGGTGAGCAGCCACGGGCACCAGTATAGTACCACGTAAAAGCCGGTGAAGGCTACGCCCGTAGCCCAGGCCACGGTCCCGCGGCTGGTGCTGGCCTGCCGCCAGAGGTCATGCGGATGCCAGCCCGGTGCCGAGCGCCCGAAGGCCAGCCAGGCCCAGGCCAACGCCCCCCCGCTCAGCAGTAGAAGCGCGAGACCCAGGCTGAGGCGGGCGCGAGCCACATCGGCATCGGCGGCCGCGACCAGCAGCGCCAGCAGGCCCAGCGCCACGGCCCCTAGGGCCGGCTTTTCGCCAGGTTGGGTAGCGGCCGCCGGGGGCTGGACCAGGGCCAGGGAAGCGTCAGAAAAGTCTTGCATGATATGATTTTAGTGAAAACAGCTAGCCAGCCCAGGCCCCGAAAAGACCCCGCCGGCGCGGCGCGCCCGCCAGCGGAATGGCCGGAAACTGCCGGGTAAATTCGCGTCGGATGGCCGGCTCGTGCTGGCGCGTAAACTCGGCGTCGAAGTTGGCGGCGGCCAGTTGGGCCACGACCGTGCCGATGGGCGTTTGCGCGTGCAGCCAGCGCTCCCACACGTCCTGGCGCTGACGCAGGCCCAACGCGTTGACGCCCGTCACGGCGTGGCCGGCGAGCTGAAAGTTGAGGCGCAGCAGGTGCCGGCCGTTGGGGTGCTGCCAGCAAAAGCTGGCCGTGTCGGCTGGGAGCTCAGCGGGCACACGGCCGTAGGTCTGGTATTCGAGCGTAAAGAATTTGGCCGAGTTAAACCATTGTCCGCGTCGGTAGGGCGTGGGCTGCCCGCAGATGGTGTGGGCCACGGTTTCGCCCTGCATCCGGCCGGTGTACCAAAGCTGCTCCACGGCTACCTCCCCGGGGGGCGGCTGGCGGTGCTGGGCGCAGTCACCGGCGGCGTATACGCCGGGCGCGCTGGTTTCAAGCAGCTCATTCACAAGAATACCTCGGTCAGTAGCTAAGCCAGCGGCATGGGCCAGGACCAGATTAGGCTGCACCCCCGTGGCCAGGCCCACCCACTCGGCGGGCAGTTCCTGGCCGGTACTGGTGACTACGGCCCGCACGCGGCCCTGGGCATCGCCGGCTAGTTCGCGCAACTCGGTGTTTGTCCTAAAATCAATGCCTTGGCGGCGAATGTGGGCTTCCAGTAACGCTGACTCTTCGGGTGGCAGCACAGACTGCCAGTAGCGGCTTTCGCGCACCAGCCACGTCACGTGGATGCCTCGCGAGTGCAACATCTCAGCCAACTCCACCCCGATGAGGCCCCCGCCCACCACCACGGCGTGGCGGATGCTCTGGGTATCGCGGGCCATGCTGGCCACATCGGGCAAGCCGTAGAAGCCCTGCACGCCGTGCAGTTGTTGGCCCGGCCAGTCGGCAAAGCGTCCCACCGAGCCGGTAGCCAGCAGTAGGTGGTCGTAGGACAGGTCCGCGCCGGTGGCTAGCTGCACGGTACGGGCGGCCGTATCCACGCCGGTGGCCAGGGCGTGCACCAGCTCCAGGCGGTTTTCCATCCAAAACCAATCCTCGTAGGGCTTCACGTCGGCGTAGCGCAAGTGCCCCAGATACAAGTACATCAGGGCCGGGCGGGAGTAGTGGTGCACGCTCTCGGCCGCCACCAGCGTAATGCGGGCATCGGCAGCCAGCCGCCGCGCCGTGATAGCCGCCGTGACGCCCGCAATACCGTTGCCAATAATAACGAAGTGCATAAGTCGCAAATGAACACCCAAACTCGGCAGTACGCCGCCCGGTAGGTTCGGTACTTACGTAGCTACCCCCGCCGGCCGATTGCGTACCCCCGGTTGTTCCTTTACGCACCCATCCCGCCTCCCTCTTGGTATTGACTACTTCCCCACGCATTGGCGTGCTTATTCCGGCCCACAACGAGGCGTTATCTATCGGGCTCGTGCTGGGCGAAATTCCGGCTGGCTTGGCGCAGGAGGTAGTGGTAGTAGATAATGCCTCGACCGACGCCACCGCCGCCGCCGCCCGCGCCGCTGGGGCCACGGTGGTGGCCGAGTCCCGCCCCGGCTACGGGCAGGCCTGTCTGGCTGGGCTGGCCTACTACGCCGCCCAGCCCGCAGGCCGGACGCCGGAAATCATTGTTTTTCTCGACGGCGACCACTCCGATTTCCCCACCGAGATGCCCGCTGTGTTGGCGCCCATCCTATCGGGCGCGGCCGAGCTGGTGATTGGCTCGCGGGCCTTGGGCGAGCGCGAGCGCGGGGCGCTGCTGCCGCAGCAGCGCTTCGGCAACTGGCTGGCTACGCGCCTGCTGCGCCTGCGCTACGGCGGCACTCATACCGACCTGGGGCCTTTTCGGGCCATTCGGGCCGACGCGCTAGCTCGCCTGAACATGGTCGACACCAATTATGGCTGGACAGTGGAGATGCAAGTAAAAGCCGCCCGCCTGGGTTTACGCGTGGCGGAGGTGCCCGTGCGATACCGCCGCCGCATCGGCACCTCTAAAATATCGGGTACGGTGCGGGGCACGCTGAGCGCGGGCTACAAGATTCTGTGGACGATTTTTAAATACTGGTAATCCCCGCGCGTTGCAAGCTGTGCCTTCCTTTTCAACCACTTTCCCCTGGCAGCGGGCCAGCCAGCTGCTGGCCCTACTGCTGACGGGGGCCGCCTACTGGGCCCTGGCCTATGCCACCCCGCGCCCGCAGTTTGGGCAGCTGCTTGGGTTGTTCGCGCTGGCCGGCGCAGCCTACACGTGGCTGCTGCACACGCGGTTGCCGCTGCGCTGGGGGCTAGGCGCGGCGCTGATATTTCGGCTGCTGTGGCTGCCGGCTACCCCGGCGCTGAGCGATGACTTTTACCGCTTCCGCTGGGACGGCTTGCTGGTCAGCCACGGCTACAGCCCGTTTGCCGAAACGCCTCGCCAGCTGCTGCTTGCCCCACCCGCCGACTCGGCTACCCTGCCGATGGCCGCGCTACGCGGCCTGCTGCCGCACCTCAACTCGCCGGCCTACTACTCGGTGTACCCGCCCGTATGCCAGGCTCTGTACGGCGCGGCGACGCGCGCTTTCCCCACTTCCCAAACCGGCTTTCTAGTAGTAGTGCGCCTAGCCCTGCTGCTGGCCGATGCGGGCGCGGCGGCGCTGTTGCTGTGGCTACTGCCGCGGGCCGGCTGGCCCTCCCACCGCGCTCTGACCTACCTGCTGCACCCGCTGGTAGTGGTAGAGGTAGCGGGCAACGTGCACATGGAGGGGGTAGTCGTGTGCTTTTTGCTCCTGACGGGCGCTTTGCTGGCGCGCTATCGCCAGCACTTGGCGGCGGGTGCGCTAGCCCTGGCCGTGGCCACTAAGCTGCTACCCCTGCTGGCGCTGCCCCTGCTAGTCCGGCACCTGAACTGGCCCCGCTTCTGGCGCTTCGGGCTGGTGCTGGCGGGCAGTCTGCTCGTGCTGTTTCTACCCTTCTTATCGGCGCAGTTGCTTGAGCATATTGGCCGCAGCTTGGGGCTTTATTTTCAAAGCTTTGAATTCAATGCCAGCGTGTTTTACGTGCTGAGGGCCGTGGGTAGCTGGCTAATGGGCTACGACCTAGTTGGCGCCCTGGGGCCGCTGCTGGGGCTAGCGGCGGCTTGTTTTGCTTTCTGGCTGGCACGGCGGGCGGAACTGCCCACCTTAGCTGCGCTACCGCACTGGCTGCTGCTTACGCTCAGCGGTTACCTGGCGCTGGCCACCACCGTGCACCCCTGGTACCTAGTGCCGCTGGTGGCGCTAAGCTGCTTTTCGCCGTTGCGCTACGCGCGGATATGGGCGGGCCTAGCAGTGCTTTCCTACTCAGCCTACCGTACGCCGGCCTATACCGAAAGCGGCCTGCTGCTGGCCCTGGAGTACGGCGGGGTGCTGGCCTGGGCCGCCGGGGAATACTACCTGGGTCGCTGGTCGCTGATTACCCCGCCCACCGTCGGGTACTAACGCCCGCGCCAAGTTGCCAGGTCCTGGTCCGAGTCCACATCGTGCAGCGTGGGCAGCCGGGCTACGCGCAGCCCCAGGCGGGCAGCATCGGCCAGCGTATCGGGCAGCACGGTAGCTGTACTCCAGGTTTTGTTGTCGAATAGCTCGGGGTGAAGCTGCTTCATTCCCAGTAGGTAATAGCCACCGTCATCGGCCGGGCCCACTACCAGGTCGTGGTCAAGTAGTCGGTCGAAGGCCTGGTGTAATAGCCCGGCATTCAGGCCGGGGCAGTCGGTGCCAATGATGACTACCCGCCCTGCTCCTGCTCCCAAGGCTTCGACAAATGCCTGCGCCATGCGCGCGCCCAGCGCACCGGTGGCGGGCTGCACGCGCCAGGGCAGACCGGGCCACTCGGGCCGAGATTGTAGCGGGTCGGCACCAGTTGGGGCATCGGCCAGCCAGACCGTAGCTGGCACCTGGGCGGCTACTACGGCGGCGGCCGTCAGGGCCAGTAGCTCGCGGTACACCACCAGGGCTTCCTCAACTCCAATGCCCGCCGCCAGGCGCGTCTTCACTTTTCCCAGTACTGGCTCGCGGGCAAAGACCAGTAAATGTGGGGGCGAGGAGGCAGCAGGATTCACGTGGGTATTAGTTAAGTATGGGCAGGAGTGGCAAGCTACGACTAGCCCGGCGAATGATGCCCAGCCAGCATCGGCCTTTACCCGCACCCTTTTACTTACTTGTCGTACCTGAATCGACGAGTAAGAACGCTTTTATCTCCTCGACGGTGGCGCGGGCCGTGCGCCCCACCCCGATGAGGGTGGCCGAGGCAAAGCCCGTCCAGGTGCCATAGCCCACCAGCCACAGGCCCGGCTGGGCGGTGGCGCGGGTGCCGGCCGTCGCCACGCGGCCATCGGGCTGCACCACGCCCAGCGGCCGCAGTGGCGCCAGCGCCGGCTGAAACCCCGTGCACCAGATAATCGCGTCGAATGCTTCGGCCCGGCCATCGGCCCACATTACCCCATTAGCTGTAAACCTAGCTGGAGGCCGTACGCTCTGTAGCACGCCCCGGGCTCGCGCTTGCTTCACCTCATCCACCATCACAATGTCACCTAGGCGGGGCGGCGCGGGAGCGGCTGGCCCGGCGTGGTAGCGCTGGGTGGCCTGGGTGAACAGTACCCGGCCGTCTACCTCATCAGGTAGCAGCCGCGGTTCTTGCTCGGTGACCCACGTCGTGGCGGCTACCCGCGACACCTCGGCCAGAAGCTGGGCCCCGGAGTTACCACCCCCCACCACGAGCACGCGCTGGCCCGCGAAAGGCGCAGCGTTTTGGTAAAAGGCCGAGTGTAGCTGCTGGCCCTTAAAGTTGTCCAGACCCGGGTAGGTCGGGAGAAAGGGCTGGGACCAACTGCCCGTGGCACAAACCACGGCCCGCGCCTGCCAGGTGCCCTGGTCGGTCAGCACGGTAAACCCACCCGCCGCGGCCGCCACCCGCGCTACCTCCACAGGCCGTCGCACGGGCAGAGTGTAGCGCTGCTCGTACTGGGTAAGGTACTCGATGACGGCGTCGCGGCGGGGAAAGGCATTATCCGCCGGGCGGGGCATCAGCCAGCCGGGCAGGGAGCTCGCGTCGGCGGGCGAAAATAGGTGCAGCGAGTCCCAGCCGTGCTGCCAGGCCCCGCCCGGCTGGGGCTGCTCATCGAGCAGTACAAACGAGAGGCCCGTGCGCCGTAGGTAGTAGCCCACGGCCAGGCCGCTCTGCCCCGCCCCGATTACGACTACGTCAACGGTTTGTGGGGACATTGGAAAAAGCTAGGGCTGGATAAAGCTCGTCTGCGCAAACTCTGTTGCGTAGACCTTCACCTGGTCGCGTACGGCGCGGAAAGCGGTCACGATTTCCTCTTCACTACCCGTGGCTTTGGCGGGGTCCGGGAAGTTATGGTGCAGCTTTTTAGCCGACGAAGGAAAGACGGGGCAGACCTCATTCGCGTGGTCGCACACGGTCAGCACGTAGTCGAACGGCACGTGGACATACTCGTCCACGTGGTTGCTGGTGTGGTGGCTGATATCTACGCCGTCCTCCGCCATCACGCGCACGGCGCGCGGGTTCACGCCGTGTACTTCGACGCCCGCGCTGTACACGGTTGCTTGGTCGCCTAGCTCCTGAGTGAGGTAGCCGTGCAGCAGTTGGCTGCGGCAGGAGTTGCCGGTGCAGAGCACCAGCACGTTTTTCTGATTAGACATAATCAAGGAGTTACAATAACAGACTTAATCTTGCGGGACGACGCTTTTACCGCCGTACCAGCGGCGGCGAAACCAGAACGCCAGGTTGACCAGCGCAATCAGGGCCGGCACCTCAATCAGTGGGCCGATGACGCCGGCGAAGGCCTGGCCCGAATTCAGACCGAACACGCCGATGGCCACGGCAATGGCCAGCTCGAAGTTGTTGCCGGTGGCCGTGAAGGCGATGGAGGCATTCTCCGCGTAGTCGGCGCCCAGGTACTTGCCGGCGGCGAAGCTGAGCACGAACATGATGCCGAAGTACAGGGCCAGCGGCAGGGCGATGCGCAACACGTCCAGCGGGACCTGCACGATGGTTCCGCCCTTCAGGCTGAACATGACCACGATAGTGAGCAGTAGCGCCACCAGCGTAATGGGACTGATAGCCGGAATGTACACTTTCTCGTACCACTCGTCGCCTTTTAGGCGGCGCAGAACAGTGCGCGAGAGAAAGCCGGCCGCGAACGGAATGCCTAGATACACCAGCACGCTCTGCGCAATGTCCCAGATACCGATGTTGACGGCGTAACCTTTCAGCCCGAAGTAGGGCGGCAGCACGGTGATGAACAGCCAGGCCAGCACTGAATAAAACAGCACTTGAAAGATAGAATTGAGCGCCACCAGCCCGGCCGCGTACTCGCGGCTGCCGTCGGCTAGGTCGTTCCAGACCAGCACCATGGCGATGCAGCGGGCAATGCCGATGAGAATCAGGCCCATCATGTATTCGGGCTTGTCTGGCAACAGCCAGATGGCCAAGAAGAACATCAGTAGCGGCCCGAGTATCCAGTTTAAAAACAGCGAGAGGCCAATGATGCGCGTGTTCTTAAAAACCCTGGGCAACTGCTCGTACTTGACCTTGGCCAGGGGCGGGTACATCATCAGAATCAGGCCGATGGCCAGCGGCACGTTCACGGTGCCGACCGAGAAGTAATTGATGGCCCCATTGATACCGGGCACGAAGTAACCTAGGCCAACGCCCAGGACCATGGCTAGGAATATCCAGAGGGTGAGGCCCCGGTCAAGGCCCGAGAGTTTCTTTTCGGCCAGCGCGGCCGGCGCCGGAGAGGTAGGCAGGGGTTGGTTCAGGGTTGTCATAGAACGTATTGAATTAAGCGACGCCGACAGTCGGGCTGCGCCGCTCTAGCTGCACCGTGTTGCGCCACATGCCGTGGTGCTGGCCAATGCGCTCGCGGTGGCCAATGAGGCGGAAGCCGGCCTGCGTATGGAGGGCGATGCTGGCAGTGTTTTCTTCAAAAGTGCCGGCTTGCAGCGTCCAGATACCGTGGGTTTCTGAGTCTGCAATCAGGGATTCCAGCAGCTGCCGACCCACGCCTTGTCCGCGGGCTTCGGCGGCGATGTGGATGCTGAGTTCGGCCACACCGCCGTACACGCAACGGCTCGACACGGGCGAGAGGGCCGCCCAGCCCAGCACAGTGCCGGCCTCGTCAACGGCGACCAAGCGGCTGTGGGCCAGGTGCGCCCGGTCCCAGGCCTCCCATTCGGGGGCCTGCGTTTCAAAGGTGGCGTTGCCAGTAGCAATGCCCTGCTCATAGATGGCGCGCACGGCGGGCCAGTGCGCGGCGGTCAGGGGGTGCAGCTTCATCAGGAGATAGTAGAAAGGGAGATAATAGCCGGGTTATTTGCGGTTGAGCAGGTAAGCCCCGGCCACGAGTAGCAGCGCGCCGGCCAGCCGGCTCAGGGTGAGGGGGCTGCGCACGATACCCAGCAGCCCCAACTGGTCAAAGAGCAGCGCCGTGAGCAGTTGGCCGGTCACGACCAAGGCGAAGAGCGAGGCCACGCCCACCCGTTGCAGGGAAAAGACGAT
>Ga0182217_1000138_pt1 | contig 10494 bp, 30 predicted proteins | sample G5R1MG_18_FD_128395 | JGI IMG/M metagenome (GOLD analysis project Ga0182217, IMG submission 128395) | Switchgrass phyllosphere microbial communities from Michigan, USA - G5R4_NF_03OCT2016_LD1 MG | ecosystem: Host-associated > Plants > Phyllosphere > Phylloplane/Leaf | place: USA: Michigan... | reverse complement strand
GACATATTCAACGGCAAGCTCTCACAGTCTCAGGTTATGGGGCTGGATGCTTTGCTAGAGGAATACGAGAAAGACCCATTCGACCTGCGCTGGATGGCCTACATGCTCGCCACAGCGTACCACGAGACGGCGGCAACCATGCAGCCTATCGCAGAGTACGGGAAAGGCAAAGGCCGCAAGTACGGAGTTCCTGGCAAATATGGTCAGGTTCCGTATGGAAGAGGATGGGTTCAGCTAACTTGGGACTTCAACTACGAGAAGGCTGATGAGGAGCTAAACCTCAACGGCGCGCTCCTGAAGAACTTTGACCTAGCTCTGGATCTTCACATCGCCACACGCATTCTATTCCGTGGCATGTTTGAGGGCTGGTTCACTGCCAAGAAGCTTTCCGACTATTTCAACGATAAGCTGACGGACTGGGTAAACGCCAGACGCATCATCAATGGAACTGACAAAGCTCAGCACATCGCCGGTATTGCTCAGAAGTTCCACGCCGCTCTCAAAAGCGGATCGGAGGCAATGGCATGAGAATCTACGCTTATCTCGCTCTAGCAATCGTTGTTATCAGCATCCTTGGTTGGGGATACGCAAGCGCCTACAAGTCTGGTAAGAACGAAGTCGTTCAGAAATTGCAAGCTGACCGTGTCGAAATCCTGAAGGATGGAAAATCTATCGATGAAAAAGTTTTGTCTGCTGATGATGATGGGCTTGTGTGCATCTTGCTCGACAACTGCGAGTCTGACAAGCCCCTGTGACGTTCTGGTTAAGATGACGCCAAAGGAAGAGTCTGCCCGTTACCTCGTGGCGAATGACCGCCCTCTGGCTCAGAGCATTGCGTCCCACAAAGGCCGCTATAAGCAGTACAAGTGCGGTGAGTAATGGACGCGTTACTAGGCCAGCTAGCGGAGATTGGTGGAGTCCCGGCTATTATGCTGGGCTTTATGATATTAGCTGTTGGCTATCTCTACAAGCGCGTGGAAGCTCTACAGAAAGAGAATATCGACACTCTCAAACTCGTCTTGCCCCTCATGGAGAAATTTCAAACTGCAATGGAAGCCAGCCTTCGTGCCGTATCTCGGAAGGGGAACGAAGAATGAGCGTCCTTTCTTGGTTCTCGCCAAAAGTTAAACGCATGGAAGCTGAAAAGAAAGAGCTAAAGGTAGAGTTGGCTCATGCCATTGTGAATTTTGAGCGCCGCCGCACAGAGGTGCAAAGAACGGCAGATGATGTTATGAAACTTATGCATCGCAGGCGGAAAGATGACCCGAAATGAAACGATTGAAATCTAGCCTTGTCGCTTGGTCCCTTGGCGGATCACTCGTTTCCTTCACTGCCCTATTCTATAGCCTGCCCTATGAGCGGTTTCTAGATCTCGCACTAGCGGTAGCGTTTGGCGTGTCATTCGCAGGGACGGTGAAGTATGGCCGGGATGCCTTCAGGGCTTTGCGCTCTGGTCGGTCTGGCGCTGAGTTCTTGATTGTCGCCGTCTTTGCCATGTTTTCCATCATCCTAAGCCAAAGGGTTTGGGTGATCGTCCTGCGCATCCTAGACCGCCCTGACTGGCTTGTGGACTCGCCTATCGTTGTTCTTATCCCCTGGCTTCTTGCGTGGGCTATGTCGCTTGCTCTGATTGCTCCTGACATTGATCTGGAGCCGGAAGATGCAAAGACCAACATATGGAAAAGCATTTCGCTATTCATCGGCGGTGCATTGGCTGGATTCGTTATCGCGTCTTCGTTCTCAACTAAGGACGCCGTAGAGGTCTCCAGACTGTCAGCGTGGCCTCACCTTGCCCATCGTCCTACTTGCCCGCGAGAAAGCGTGTGGGTGTCGTCTACGGGCGTTTACCACACTGCTTCGTCGCCATACCGTACCAGTATCTATCCACGTCATTGTTTCAACACGGTAGAGGAGGCTGAGGCTAAAGGCTACCGTCCTCCTAAAGGCCTGAAACCTTAGCCACCGCATACAGCCCTATTGATACGAAGACGATAAACACGACTATCCAGTATGAGCCTTTCATGGGGTTGTTCATGGCTCGACATATCCAGGCTTGAGGTGAGGATAATACCAAGGTGGCTCATTCTCTTCTGTCGTGCAGATCTTCCATCCTCCAGCTTGTGGCATATTCACGTTAGACAGCGCCTTTTCACACTGTTCGATATTGTCGAACTTGATGTGGACTTCTCTGCCATTTTGCCATGTCCCTGGTAAAATAACGAAAACCAAAACAAATTTTGCAATCATTTCTTCGTCCTTCCCGCGCAATATTCTGCTACTCGGCCTGAGTCCCTGACATTCCCCTCAATAGAGACACTTATCTGAGCGGCCTTTAGTTTGGCTTGGGATGGTGACAAATCCTGCCGGAAGATTGCATTAACTAGAGCTTTGTCAATAAGAGCCTGATCCACGTACAGCTTGCACATTACGCGATCCGCTGTGTAGGTGCCCGCAATAGTCACATCATCCATAGCGTTGGCATTTTGAGCCACCAAAACTAAAAAAGCTAATGGAAATATATAATTCATCTTTCCCTCACCATCCGATAAGAAACCCAAAAGACAAAGCCGTTGAAGATAGGTGTAAATAATATAACCTGATGCCAAGACACTTCAGAAAACGATTTAATCTGGTATTCATTCATTATCATTTTGAGAAAAAATGACACAAACAAAGAGTACAGACTAAAAAGAACCCAAAGTGCAAAAGTAACTTTCCCTTCTACGCTCATTTCGAGCTACTCCGTGCCCAGTTAAAACCATCAATAATGTAACTAATATTTTTTTCTGAAAGCTTCAGATCTTCCCACATTTTCCTCAGTTCGCTTGAGGTGATTATTTCTATGGAATTTCTGCCGTGCTTCTTTCCGTTAAAGTCAATAATTACGCGTTTTTTGACGTGTTTGATAACGCCTCTGTAACCTTTTTCAGAGCTGTGCCCATCAGAAACTCGGATAAATACATCACCGACCATTGCTGTATTTTTCCTTTTTGCCTGCTGCTTCTCCATGCCAGTCTTCAACATTTTCGCACCATGTCCAGTTTGAGGTTAACGTTTTGATAGGTGAATCACATCTCGGACATTTTTCAGCGATTGAATATGATTTTTGTTTCATTCCATATCGCACCCAATGTCTCAAAGCATCTTCAGCTCCATCACCCATGTCAATCATTCCCGAATCTATTGTAAATTAGAAAAACGAGATGTATACCGGCTATCGTAGGAATAGCGTACCAAGCTGCGAAATACACAAATTGATCTAGATACTGTTCCATATCAGAGCCTTTGCGGGCTGTGCGAATGCCATGCATCCAGCCGTTGTCACTGCTGCTGCGATGACCGTATTTCCGATGAAATCAATCATTGTCCGTTTCCTTGAGTGTAGCGCGGGCCGTGATAAGAGCGCCAGCGAGAAGAGTCCACTGCCTTCCTGGAATAGCTCCCTGTCGGCTAACTTCCGTAGCCTCTCGCTCTAGTCTTGCGAGTACCCCGCGAAGCTTAGCAATCTCAGAATCCTTGTCTGCAATCAAATTAGCTAGATGTATAAGGCGTTCAGTGCTCACAACCATACTCCCATGATCCATGTTGCTAGGAAGCCTGCGGAGATCCATTCTACAGGCAGAATTGGGCTTCTCATTTCATCCTCACAATGTTTTCCTGATTGCGCAGGTCAGTAGCCTTCTGCCCATGCTCTGCCACGATAGCTGCCCATCCCATGATAAAAGTGAATAGTCCGATCATTGCGATGGAGTGTGTGTTGCTCATTTGAAGCGCTCCACTATAAACCAAAGATTACAAATCAAAAGGTACATCAACGCCTCGTTAGGCAATTGGCTTCCGGTCTTAAAGATAGCAAAAACGGCTAGAGCACCGTAAATTAATCCAGGAATCATTTTGTCTCTCCGTAAGGTTCAAGTTTCGCGATAATAGCTGCACAAGCCAGCGCGACAATCCTATTCCCGCCGCGCTGCTTGTAGTTGTTAATGCTCTCAAGAGACACACCTAGAAGCTCGGCACACTCTGCCCCACTCTTGCCAACGTCTTCGACCCATTGCCCGAACGCCTTGGCGCTAATGCCGTATCCGTCGCCCGCTGTAAGCCGTGAGACAATCCTAGCCGCTTTGCCTGGACGGTTCACCTTGCGCGGACGCTTGGTAATACCGCAAATCCAGTCCTCAGCCTCGTTGTCCCATATCTGCCAGTGGCTTTCGCCAGTCTGCTTTACTTCGTATCTCATGCTCATAAGGTCTCATGTCCTCCTGTGTGTGTCAACAATTATTTATGATGGCAGACCAGAAATAATCCTGGCTGTAGCTCGATCCGTCGCCTCTAGTTCATCGTACATTGAGTAAATCGCGAAGAGAGTGAGACCCAACACCCACGGATTGATCCCCTTCCCTTGCCACCACTCTACCTCATTGCCTGCGTGGCTCTGGCGGTGCATCTCGGAACTTATGGGCAGCGCAAAAATATCGGGAGCCTTGGTTCCCTTTCCTCGTCCGTAATGGCCATAGAAAGGCTCTGCTGTAGACGTATGAGCCGCCTCTACGCCGTACTGGCCACTTATGCAGCATGGCAGGGTGTGAAGCCATGAAAGGTAGTCCTTGCGCCTCTCTGGCCGTTTCTTGGGGAATGAGAAGGCCTCAGCCGGTCGGTTAATCATTGCCATGCGATTTGATCCTATCCTGGTTCGCCGCGTAGCACTTCCCTTCAAAGCTGATCTTCATAAGCGGCTTGTTCGAATACCTCATCATTCCAGAGTTGATGCATTCTCTCTCAAGGCTCTCATCGAATATCCCGATCTCTCGGTTAGTCTTATATGCCTTGAGGATGACTGAGCGGAGCTTGGGGCTAATCATTTCTTGTCTGCCGTTCGTTGCTTCCTATCGCGTGAATGGCAATGGCTTCAATATTAGCCAAGGCGATGTTTACGCCATCGTTGTAAGCAATCGATCTTTTGTGGCCGTGCGCTTGGTTACGGATTTCCTGAAGCGCGTCCAGAAGCCCATAAGCATTGTTATATAGTCTATTATCCTCACTCACGACTTCATCTCCTTCACCAGCATCCGCGCGTTGTGGGAATGGATCTCCCGCTCAACAGCCTTGTACGCTTTCTTCTGCCTCTTGAGCCTGTCTCGCTTAGCCATCAGCGCGGTTAGCATTTCGTCGTCCACCTCTACTGAGATGTTGTCTGCCAGAAGCTCGTAATGAGCCTCAAGCCAATCATGCTTGGGAGGTGACCATAGGGCGGATATCCAGGTCTTGAACTTTCTTGATGCATTGCGGATTTTCATGGTGAAATCTCCTTGTTGGGTCGCCAATGGGTGATGTAAAGGTCGTCGTAATAGCATGACCAAAAAGCCTCGTCACCGTCCTCAATCCACCATTCTTGATGGCAGACAGCGCCGCTTTTAGTTCGCAAGTCGATAATCGTCCCGTCTTTAGGGGCAGTCTCAATTGGTTGCCAATCCTCAGCTATCTTTTGGTTCTCGTAACGCATCTCTTTTGTCCTTTTCCTTCTGACGCAATTTCGCGCCTATTCGGCCAAGAAACCTGCACCATCTACCAAATAAACTCGTCTCTCCGACCGCCTTTGCCATCCTGTCAAGCTTGATCTCCATGTCAGAAATTTCCGAAATAGTCTGATTATGCTCGTGCCATTCCTTCTTCATCTATTCCTCCTTATGCGTCCATCGGACGCCGTGTCTTGAGCCGTACTCGTAAATAACTTCTATCAAATCGCTCATCTGCTTCACCGTGAGGCGCGACGAACGAAAACCTAGAGGGAATGGCCCTGAGTCATCCAAACCTTCGCAGAACTGCACCTGATGGCCTGTAGAATTCATGAAAGCCGCTTTCCATGTGTCTGGCGTCCATCGTCTTCCGTCTGGTTTAGCCCTGCTGATGTCACTGAGCATCGCGTACATTTTCGCGGACTGCTCGTTTGAGCGTGTTGCCTCCTTGATAGAGACAACCGCATTCTTGGGGGCCTTGTCTATAAGCTGCTTGGCGAATGAGCGCTGTCTATCGCCTACAAGGATGACCGTTTGCCCCATCAGAACACAATGTCATCATCGAATGATTCACGTGCGACGTTCTTCTTGATCTCTTCACGCCGCTGCTCCTTTGGCTTTACGGCTAGGCTGAAGAATTTACCCTGATTGCCTTCCTTGAGCCACCCAGACAGCCAGTAGTGCGTTCCGTCGATGATGAGGTCGCCCTGATAGTCTGGGTGCGTGTCTTTCTCCTTGCGAGTATTTTTGAAGAGCGAACCGCTCATGTTTTTCTTTTCATACGCCATGCTAATTATCCTGCCTCTACGTTGTTCAGTTCCCGGCCATCCTGGCTCGTTACGGACTCTTGCTCTTTCAAGCTTGCGCCAAACTCCTGCATTTCCTTCTTGAGGTTTTCCTGCCACGAGATCGGAAGCTTCTGGCGTAGCTCGATGCACTCCGCGTCCTTCCACCACCGCTTTACATCATCAGTTTTCGTGCACTTGCGGAGATCCTTGTTAAGGCTTGTGAACAGTGCGCGAGCCTCCTCATTACGTGGCGCATCTGGCTTTGGCGTTTCCTTGACGGGCTTAGCCTCGTCAGCCAATTCAGAAACGTATTTGCTGTCATCGTAGCGGCCCATGAAGATATCACCGGCAAAGCCAATCATTGACAAAGCCTTGATAAGCGCATCCGTGACAGATTTCTTAGGCGCGTCCTCATCAGTGAACGGCTTGCCGCTGCTGCGTACACCGCTGAATGGAGTGCCGCCAATATGCTCAACCTCGCCTCGCTCACCTTCCCACTTATACCAAACCTTGACCTTGGCGATGTGCATCCGTTCAAAGTCACCGTCAGCCAACAGAGCGCCGCGCTCAACACGTTCCTCGACTGTAAAGCCCCAACCTATGCCGCAAGGTCCAAACGTCTCTGTAGCCTTCTGTACGAGGTAATGAGGCTTAGGAGATGTGCCGCTGTAGCTCTTGCCTGTAATCTTCTTCGTCTGCTCTAGAGGCGTCTTTTCGACTAGCGCCCAAAGCTTCATGTTGCCTTCCATATCACTCTCCAAAAGCTGCAATCATCTTCTTGTGAACCTGACGGACTCGCTCGACATCTTGAGCGCAGTACGTGGCTATGATGTCGTGCTTGCCTTCCTTGAACAACTTGGCAATCATTGAACCATCAACCTCACCCTTCCCTTCAAGACCAAGAGCGAAGCAGAGGTTGTCTAGGCTAATCGTTCCCTTAGCTCCCGCCCACTTGACCATTGTGTCGAAGATTTCATTTCCCCACGGCTTGGCTTCATGCGGCCACCAGTTCGGGAGGCGAATACCAAGAGCGATAGCCCGTTGGGTCAAGAAACGAACGTCGAAGCCGCTGATGTAATGGCCAACAACTGTCGGTGAACTGAATCTATTTCGTCCCGCTGCATCGAGAAAGGCAACGATAATGTCTAGTTCGTCAGAGACATCGTGTGCCCCCTGAGAAAAGACAGGTCCGCCATCTATTGCCCACCCGATGCAGCACACATGTCCTAAGCCGCCGTCAAAGCTGGTCTTATCGATAGCCTCTTGTACTGCGGCTTCCTTACTATCCTTCTCCCAAGCCAGAATGCTTTCAGGCTTCTTGATATTGCCTGGAGCCTTAACCGTTGAGGCTATACGAGCCTTGGCCGCTTCCGTCTGTGCCGGAATGCACTCTATATCGAGGTAAAGGTAGGCCATATTAATTCTCCAACCATGCCCAGGATTTACCTGTAGCTATAGACGTTATAGCAGTTTGACTAACCCCAAACTTGCTGGCTATTTTTCTTTGCGAAGTACAGCTTAAAAGATGTCTAATTTCTTTTACGTCTTTCTCTGAAAGAGAAGAGAAATGACACTTAACACCACGCTGGCTTTTCCCATGATCAATCATGTCCTGCCTGTTTTCCTGCCTCGTTGCCCACCTAAGATGGTTCCTGTTTGAGCAACCAAGATGGCCGTTCCCGCATGAATGCGCGGCCTCATGTTTAGGCGTAGGAGGATCTCCGTTAGCGCCTTGGCAAAGAAGTCTTGTTACAAGCTTCGCTTTCCCCTCAATTCTAATCTGACCATATCCGTTTACAGTCGCATAAGGCCATTTTATGCAGTCATCGCCATCGTACCCGTAAAGGTAGTCTAGCATTTTTTGAGCCGCTTTCTTGTCTGTACCGCCAGCAGTGGGGTTACCATGTCTCCATTTTCTCAAATAGTGCCTATTGCAAAGGCCCTTCTTGATAGACTGGTCATAGCACCCATCAACTGAACAGCTCATTCTGGTGCGTCCTCTACAGCGTCTCTCCATGCCTCAGCATAGCGAGTGTGTTCTTTATGTCTGTGGGTGAATAGGTCTACAAGGTAGGGCTTTTGAGGATGTTCCGCTAAGGCTACCTCTAGGTCTCGCTTGCATCTCTCAGCCTCTGTCTCGTGCCAGGAGGACCGTGTGATGCAGTAGGCCTTGGTGTATGGCTGGTGTGGAGACATCTCTTTCATGGATGTTTCTCCTTGGCGAGGGCGGCGCGAATGGTCTTAATAGCGTACGCCATGCCGTGGTGACGGCCTATCAGCTCGTTAGCCTTTTTATGGGCTTCGTATTCAGCCTTGCCAAAGACGCCTGTTCGAATTTTTGCTTCCCAACCTAGACATTCCGTTTTTGAGAAGAGTTCGAAAGCTTTAAGGTACGCGGACTCCGCTTCTTTCCAGAGAGCATCAAGAACCTCGTTCAACCGATCAAAATCTGAAACATTGGCGCAGATTGAATCCTGCTCGTGGAGAGCTTTAGCAATTGCGTCCCGAACATCGAACCATGCTTTTGTGTCACCATCGGCAACATCGACCGCATAACGGTTGGCTGTGGCATAGGTCTCTGGAGAGATTTTTTCAGAAATAGGCCCACGAAATGTTTTATTGTCCATCGACTTGCTCCGAGAATTCTTCCTGTGCCTCTGGGTCTGCCTCTACAGCGGCGGCAATGATCTTGTAGAGGAATGCACGGTCTGGGCTTGGAAAGCCATTCATGACACCCTTCTCGCGCAGTGTGAGGCCACGGCGACCGGCGATGTTCTCACCAGCAAGCTCTACGCTCTCACAGAAGAACTCGTGTGGATCTCCGTAGCCTGCATCGAAGTTGCTCTTGAGGATTGCCGTGCCAGTGAACTTGAGGCCGTCGATAACCTGACCGTCTAGAATGCCGCACAAATCCGCGAACTCGTATTCAATCTCTACGCTGCTCATTTAATTTCTCCGGTTAACTATGGTGATTTTGGCTGATGTTGCGGGGAATGTCAACGGTTATTTTGCATTGAGTTGGGAATATTCCTCTACAACCATGCGACGGACCCACACTATTTTAACCGGATGATCCTGGCTGTAGATCAGCGCATAATGTCTGGCGTCCTCTAGGCTACTCGACGCTGCGCACCATTCCCCATCCTCGCTGATTACCTCGTATTCGTCTTGGTGTCGTTCACTCATCATCTCTCTCCGTATTCCTTGACTATCTCTTTAAGCTCTAGGATTAGCTGTTTGTTTCTATTCGGGTTGGGAAGGGACGGCCTCAACGTAAGAAACGGAAACATCCCAATGATTTCCGTTTGGAAGCTGATCCATTGCCGCCCTAAATGCTTTATCTTCAAGAACGAGAGACCCATCCTCATTCTCCTCATCAAACTCTATCTCAAATGAGATTTTCACCAGAGCTTTGTATCTCATTTCGTATTTCCTTTTTGTCTTTAGGTGTTGGGAAATGCGGGTGGGAGGGGCGGAAGCGCTTGCCAGTGTGTTGGCTCAATATCCGGGTCTCTGTAGTCCGTACCAAAATCTGACTGGCTATTGATTACTCTGCTGCCGTCCCAGCTTGACACCCAATCTCGACCGTCCCAGCGTATAGTCCAAGGACCATACTGAACCGGCTTGTCGTAATGATCGTAGTCATTGCTGAAACATCCGATGATCTCTGTTCCATCCTTTGGTGCTGTTTTAATCGTATCCCATCCCATTTCCCTATTCCTTATCTTTGGTTGAGGTTGGGTTACCTAGTCTTTTTGCCGCCCTTTTCGCCGCATCTTCTGATGTATACGTTTTTGAACTAGTAAAGCGGTTGGTGCCAAACTCAATCTCTACGCGCCAAACGTCTTCCCTATCATAGCCTAAATGGTGCCCAGATAACCACTGCCTTACCTGTTGGAACTCGTAAGACTTAACCGCCTTCGCCTTCATTTCCTATTCCTCTATCCTATGACGCCCATTATAGCGTCTGTTGGTTGGCTTGGTCACACTTTCCCACACCTCGAAACGTAAATCAAGCGGAATAATCCGCATTAGCTATTGAACGGTGCGGAATTTTCCTATACCTATAGTCTCCAGAAAGAGAGGCTTAGGAATGCGTAATTTCTCAAAGGTAAACCCTCAGATTTGGGGTCGAAAGCCATTCAAGGACTTGAGCGACGGCGGCAAGCTCATGATTTTCTATTTTTTAACCT
>Ga0182217_1000137_pt1 | contig 10504 bp, 7 predicted proteins | sample G5R1MG_18_FD_128395 | JGI IMG/M metagenome (GOLD analysis project Ga0182217, IMG submission 128395) | Switchgrass phyllosphere microbial communities from Michigan, USA - G5R4_NF_03OCT2016_LD1 MG | ecosystem: Host-associated > Plants > Phyllosphere > Phylloplane/Leaf | place: USA: Michigan... | reverse complement strand
GGTTCAAGGCGCATTGCGGCGCGGGGTGGAGCGGGTCGGAGCAATATATCACCGGCTGCTACAGCGACGCGGTGCCGTTCTGGGGGCTACGCGGGGTTGCGGCGGGTCAGATACCGTATTTCGAGGCGCGGATGGAATATCCGGTGCTGACCGGGGCGCTGATCTGGATCGAGGGGCTGGTCGCGCGCGTGATCGGCGGGCGCGGCGCGGATGCCGCCGATTTCCTCAACGCGGTGACGCTCGGCAACGCCATCCTCGCGTTCGTCGTGCTCGAATTCATGCGGAACGCCGGGGTCGGGGTGCGGCGGCAATATGCGTGGGCGCTCGCGCCGCCGCTGGTGCTGTACCTCGCGCACAATTGGGATTTGCTGGCGGTGACGTTCGCGGTCGCCGCGCTGTTGGCGGCACGCCGCGGCGCCGAGCGCAAGGCGACTGCGCTGGCGGCGCTGGGGGGCGCAGCGAAGCTCTTTCCGGTGCTGATGCTGCCGCTGTTCGGACTGGGAGCATTGTTCCGCGTCGGGCGATCGTGGCCACAACGGTTGGCGGCGGCGGCAGTGCTGGTGGCAGTTGCGGTGGCGACGTGGGGCATGGTCAACCTGCCGGTCGCGGCGCTGGCGTTCGAGAACTGGCGCGAGTTCTACGCTTTCTCCAGCGAGCGGAGCGGGACGGCGGCGAGCGTCTGGGAGTCGATGGCGCAATTCGGCTGGTGGACCACCGATATTCCGACCCGTAATTTCTGGTCCTTCGTGCTGTTCGCAGGTGGCGCGGCGACGATCGTCACGGTCGGCTGGCGGAAGCACGCCGAGCGGCCGTGGTTGCTGTTCATGCCGGTGCTGGCGTGGTTCCTGCTGACCAACAAGGTCTATTCGCCGCAGTTCGATTTGTGGCTATGGCCGATGATCGTGCTGACCGGCACGCGGGTGCGGGCGATGGCGCTGTTCCTGCTCGGCGACCTGCTCGCCTATTTCGCGGAATTCTGGTTGTTCGCCGGGTTGGAGGGTGCGTGGCCGTCGGCAACGCAGTCGGACATTCTCGCCGCCGCGATCGTGCGCGGGGTGGCGATGCTGTGGCTGATCCACGGTGCGGTGCGCGACGATGCGCCGGGGTGGACGCTCATTCCGCCGCCAGCAGCTCCGCCGCCTGAAGATCGACCGACACCAGCCGGCTGACGCCCTTTTCGATCATCGTAACGCCGAACAGCCGGTGCATCCGGCTCATCGTCACGGCATTGTGCGTGACGATGAGGTAGCGGGTGTCGGTTTCGCGCGCCATCCGGTCGAGCAGATCGCAGAAACGCTCGATATTGGCGTCGTCGAGCGGGGCGTCGACCTCGTCGAGCACGCAGATCGGCGCGGGGTTGGTGAGGAACAGCCCGAAGATCAGCGCGATCGCGGTCAGCGCCTGCTCGCCGCCCGACAGCAGGGTCAGCGATTGCAGCCGCTTGCCGGGCGGCTGCGCCATGATCTCCAGCCCGGCCTCGAGCGGATCGTCCGAGTCGACCAGCGCGAGATGCGCCTGCCCGCCGTCGAACAACGTGGTGAACAGCCGTCGGAAGTGGCCGTCGACCGCCTCGAACGCCGCGAGCAGCCGCTGGCGCCCCTCGCGGTTGAGCGTGCCGATCGAGCCGCGCAGCCGGTTGACGGCCTGGCCCAGCTCGTCGCGCTCGGCGGCCGTGGCAGTGCCGGCGGCCTCCAGCTCGACGAGTTCCTGTTCAGCGACGAGATTGACCGGGCCGAGCCGCTCGCGATCCATCACCAGCCGCTCATGTGCGGCGGACTCATCGGCCGGGCTGGCGACCGAGTCGCGCTCGAACCCGACCTGCGACGGCAGGGTCGGGGCGGGGCACGCGAAGCGTTCGCCCGAGACGCGCCCCATTTCGACGCGGCGCAATTCATGGCCTTCGCGCCGCGCGATCGAACCGGCGCGCCGCTCGCGCGCCTGCGCCAGCGTCTCGGCGGCGCGGGTCAGCGCGGCCTCGGCGACGCGCAGCGCGACGTCGGACTCGCGCTCGGCGTCGTGCGTCGCGTCGGCATCGGCGCGCGCGGCGGCATGATCGGTTTCGAGCGTGGCGATCTCCGCGGCCAAGGCCGCGGGGCGTTCCGACAGGTCCGACAGCTCGGTGTCGAGCGTGGCGGCGCGCGCGGTCATGTCGTCGATCCGCCGCGCCGCTTCGCCCGCGCGGGCCCGCCAGCCGAGCGCCTCGTCGCTTGCCCCGGCCGCTCGGGCGCGCGCCTCGTCGAGCATCCGGTCCTGCGTGCTGCGATCGGCGCGGGCGAGCGCGACATGCGCGCGCGCCGCCTCCGCTTCGGCGCGCAAACGGGCGGTCGCCGCGGCGGCTGCGGCGCCGTCCGGCAAAGCGGCGACCGCCTGCGCGGCCGCGCCCTGCTCAGCCTCGGCTTCCGCCGCCTCGGCGGTGATGCGCGTCGCGCGCGCAGCGAGGTCGGCCTGCTGCGCCGTCAGTCGCTCGATCAGCGCGGTGGCGCGGTCCTCGTCGCGCTGTGCGGCGCGGAACGCCGTCTCGGCCTCGTCAAGCAAGGTTCGCGACGAGTGCGCCGCCGTCCGCGCGCGTGCGATCCGCTCATCGACCTTGGTGCGGCGGGTGGTGGTGGTCTCGACGGCCTGTTCGGCGGCCGGGCGCGCCGCCTCCAGCGCGCCGATCCGGTTGAGTCGCTGCAACCGCTCCGCCGCCGCGACGCCGCCGATCTCGCTGACATAGCCGTCCCAGCGGCGGACGTGCCCGGTACGGGTGACGAGCCGCTGGCCGACTTGGAGAACCTGCCCCGAATCTCCCTCGACCAGAAAAACCTGCGAGAGCCGGCGGTCGAGCGCAGGCGGCGCGGTGACGCGCGCGGCGAGCGGCAGCGTGCCGACCGGGGCGGGCGGGTCGGTCGGGTTCGGCGCGGCGCCGGTCCAGTCAGCGAGCGCGGTCTCCAGCTCGTCGCCGAGCACCGCGGCGAGCGCGCGCTCGAACCCCGGCTCGGCGCGGACCGCGTCGATCAGCCGGTCACCGTCGCGGGCGGTCGACTGCCGCAGCGCGGCCAGCTCACCGTCGAGCGCGGCCAGTGCCGCGATCGCCGCGGCGCGGTTTGCCTCCGCGGGGTCGCGTTCCTCGCGCGCCTCGGTCTCGCTCGCCTCGGCCCACGCCAGTGCAGCGGCGGCCTTGTCGGCCTGTGCGCGGGCGGCGGCGAGCGTGGCCTGCGCGGCGCTGCGCTGTTCTTCCAGCACGGCGGGGCTGTCGAGCGCCTCGATCGCCGCGGCGAGCTGCACCGCCTCGCGGCGGGCGCGGTCATAGCGTGCCGCCGCCGCCGCCTGCGCGGCAAGCGCGACACGGCGCTCGGCGGCTTCGGCGGCTTCGGCGGACATCGCCTGCGCGAGCGCGACCTCCGCATCGCGCGCGCGCCGCTCGGCGTCGGCGAGCGCGGCATCGAGCGCGGGGAGCGCGGCGGCGGTGTGCGCGATCCGCTGCTTGAGCGACTCGCGCTCGTCGGCGAGCCGCGCGAGCGCCGCCGCTGCGTCATGCGCCAGCGCATCCTCGCGCGCGCGATCCTCGTCGATCCGCACGCGCGCGGCGCGCATGTCGGACAGCCGGCGTTCGAGGCCGAGGCGTTGCTCCTGGAGGCGGGTGAGCCGGTGCGCGAGGTCGGCAGCCACGTCGCGCGCGGCGAGTGCGGCATCGCGCGCGGCGACATGGCGCTCGGCGGCGGCCTGTTGCTCGGCCTGCGCGGCGCTGCTGTCGGCGGTGGCGGCGGCCAGCGCCTGTTCGGCAGCATCGGACTCGGCCTTCGCCTCGGCAGCGGCCGCGGCCGCGTCGCGCCAGCGGGCGAAGATCATCCGCGCCTCGGCGAGCCGGATCTGCTCGGACAGCAGGCGGTAGCGTTCGGCGGCGCGCGCCTGTCGCCGCAGCGCGGTGATCCGCGTCGTCTGGTCGGCGAGCAATTCGTCGAGCCGCGCGAGATTGGCCTCGGTGGCGCGCAGCCGCGTCTCGGCGTCCTTGCGGCGGACGTGGAGGCCGGCGATGCCGGCGGCCTCCTCCAGCATCGCGCGCCGCTCTACCGGGCGGGCGGCGATCACCGCGCCGATGCGGTTCTGGCTGACCAGCGCGGGGGAGTGCGCGCCGGTCGCGGCGTCCGCGAACAGCAATTGCACGTCCCGGGCGCGCACGTCGCGCCCGTCGATGCGATAGGCGGAGCCGGCGCCGCGCTCGATCCGCCGCACGACCTCGCTTTCCTCGGGGCCGTCGGGTCCGTCGCGCTCGGCGAGCAGCGCGACCTCGGCGAAGTCGCGCGGCGGGCGCGACGCGGTGCCCGCGAAGATCACGTCCTCCATGCCCGCGCCGCGCATCGACCGCGCGCTGTTTTCGCCCATCGTCCAGCGCAGCGCTTCGAGCAGGTTCGACTTGCCGCAGCCGTTCGGCCCTACGACGCCGGTCAGCCCCGGCTCGATGCGCAGGTCGGCCGGGTCAACGAAGCTCTTGAAGCCGGTGAGCCGGAGGCGCTTTATCCGCATCGCTTCAGGCGATCGTGACGACCGTCATCCCCGCGAGGGCGGGACTCCAGAACCTCCGACCTCTCCGAAAGAAGCGTGATGTCCGCGCGTCTGGATTCCCGCCTTCGCGGGAATGACGATTGGGGGCGGCGGGGCGGCGAGGCTGGCGCAGGGCGGGCGCGTTCAGCACCCCCCTGCGCCGGGCGTCCGTAGCGACGGACGCCCGCCGGCATCAGGCGCCCGCGTTCTTCAGCGCCGTCTCGACCTGCGCCCAAGTGACGCCGTCGACCTTCGCGCCGTTGAGAATGAAGGTCGGGGTGCCGGTGACGCCGTTCTTGTCGGTGCCGTCCTGCATCATCTTGGTGAGCTGGTCGATCGCCTTGGCGTCGGTCAGGCAGGCGCGCGCCTGCGCCTCGGGGACGCCGCGCTGCTTGATGAACTCCAGATAGCCCATCTTCTCGGCCCAGGCGGTGGCGACCTGCGCGGGGGCGGCGTTCTGCGTCTGTTGCAGGAATGCCTGATCCTGCGCGATCTTCATCTGCGTATCGAGGAACTTGGGCTGATCGATATACATCTGCTCGAGGATCGGGAAGAACGGCTGCGGCCCGGCGCACCGCCCGAGCAGCGCCGCGGCGAGATCGGGCGGGCCGTGAACGAGGAAGTCGCGGAATTCGTATGAGACCTTGCCGCTCTTGACGTAATTGTCCTCGAGCGGGCGCATTCCGGTCTGGCCGAACGCGCCACACGTCGGGCAGGTGCGCGAGCCATATTCGACCAGCTTCAGCTTGGCATCGGGGTTGCCGACGACATAGCCGCCCGCCGGCGTCGCCGCGACGACCTGCGTCCAGTCCTGCCCGGCCGGCGCGGCGACCGCCTTTACCGATCCGGCGGGGGCGGTCGGCGTGCTGCTGTTGCCGCCGCCCGCGCCGCTGCCGCAGCCGGCAAGCAGCGACACCGCCGCCAGCAAGGGGATTCCGCTACGCTTCATCGTGTCACTCCGTCGCTCATTTCGCACCCGCCGTGCGCAATTGCGGCTGCAACTGCGCCCAGCCGACATTCTGGATCAGCCGCCCGTTGATCTCGAAGGCGGGCGTGCCCTGCACCTTCGACGTGCCTTCCGACACCGCGATCGTCTTCTTCACCGCGCTATCATTGGCGAAGCAGGCGCTGATCGCGGCCGGGGGCGCGCCCGCCTCGCGCGCGATCGCGGTGAGGCCGGCGGCGTCGGCGATCGCCGACAGTTGCGCGAGTTGCGGCCAGCTCGCGATCCGGTCGCGATTGGCCTCTGCCCAGTCGGCGGCGCGATCGAGCCATTGCTCCTGCTTCTGGAAGAAGGCGGCGTGGACGCGCGGGAAGGCCGCCGCCCCCGAACAGCGCGCCAGCGTCGCGGCGGCAAGGTCGATCCCGTCGTGGACCTGATTGCGCAGCTCGACGCTGGTCGACCCCGAGCGGACCATCGCGCCGAGCGTGGCGTCGGATTCCTGCGTGAAGTGCGCGCAATGCGGGCAGGTGTAGCTGACATATTCGACCAGCTTCACGCGCGCCTTGGGATTGCCGATCAGATAGCTGCCGCTCGCCACCGGGGTGGCGACCGCGGTCCACGGACGCGGCGCGGTGGCGGCGGTGAGCGCGACGGCGGCGAGCAGGGGGAGAAGAAAGCGCGTCATCGGACCTTCGGCAGCACAGGACGGGGGGCGGCGACACCGGAGGCGAGCGCCTCCAGCACCGCCTTCAGCTCGGGATCGGCGATCGTGCGCAGGCTCTGCCCCATTTCGGGCGGCGCGGGCACGAGGGACGGCGGGGCGCGGCGTTCCGCGCGGCGCGTGACCTCGCCGTGGCGGATCGCGACGCGCACCACCGCAGCATAGCCGAAGAAGCGGTTCACGCGCTCGATGATCTCGGCCGTCAGATGGCTCATCATCGCAGCATGAGCGCCGCGGACGGTCAGCGTCAACACGCCGTCCTGCTTCTTTCCCGCGGGAAAACGGATTGATTCCGGCGTGCTGGCGGCGGCGAGTCGCTCGCCGACGATCTCCGGCCACCGCGTGACGATCGCCGATTGCACGAAGCCGAAGCGGCGGAACGCCGCGCCGCCGACTGCGGGCAGCAGCTCGGCGACTTGCCGCGAGCGATTGTGGCGCGGGGTTTCGGATAAGGGATCGCCGGCGCGCTTGCTCATTCCGCAGCCCATGCCATAGCCGGGGCATGAACGCCAAGCACCGGATCGATATCGCGACTCCGTTGCTCGACTGGTACGATCGCCATCGCCGCGATTTGCCGTGGCGGGCGACGCCCGGCGAGACCGTCGATCCCTATCGCGTGTGGCTGAGCGAGGTGATGCTCCAGCAGACGACGGTGGCGACGGTACGTCCGCGCTTCACCGACTGGACGCGGCGCTGGCCGACCTTCGCCGACCTCGCCGCCGCCGGGGAGGGCGAGGTGATGGCGGCATGGGCGGGGCTCGGCTATTACGCCCGTGCGCGCAATCTGCTCGCGGCGGCGCGGATGATCGCGGCGGAGCATGGCGGCCGATTGCCCGACACCGAGCCGGCCTTGCGCGCGCTGCCGGGGTTCGGCGACTATACCGCCGCGGCGGTGGCGGCGATCGCGTTCGGGCGGCGCGCGGTGGTGGTCGACGCCAATGTCGAGCGCGTCGTCGCGCGGCTGTTCGCGATCGACGTGCCGCTGCCCGCCGCCCGCAAGCCGATCCGCGCGGCGGCGGACACGATCACCCCTGCGGTGCGCGCGGGCGATTTCGCGCAGGCGATGATGGACCTCGGCGCGGCGATCTGCACGCCGAAGCGGCCGCGCTGCCTGTTGTGCCCGCTGAACCATGCGTGCGCCGCGCACTCGGCCGGGACGCCCGAGGCCTATCCGGTCAGGAAGCCCAAGGCGGCACGGCCGCACCGGCATGGCACGTTGTTCTGGTTGCAGCGCGGCGACTCGGTGTTGCTGGAACGGCGGCCGGACAAGGGATTGCTCGGCGGGATGCGCGCCCTGCCGACCGGACCATGGAGCGAAAGGCCGCCCTTGCTGGCCGATGCGCCGGCGGACGCCGACTGGCGCATTCTCGACGAGCCGGTGACCCACGGCTTCACGCATTTCACGATCGACCTCGCGGTCGCGGTGGCGCACACCGGGGCCGCGAGCAACAAAGGTGAGTGGTGGCCGGTCGACCGGCTCGACGAGGCGGGCTTGCCGACGGTGTTCGCGAAAGCGGCGGATGTGGTGAGGAGACGGGCATGACGATGACGCGCTGGACGATGAAGCCGGTCAGGGCGGCCGGGCTGGGCGCCGCGCTGCTGGCAACGGTCGCGGCCTCGGCGCAGCAGCCGCAACCGCAGATGCGCGCGCCCGCACCGGCGCCGCGCGCGCCGGATGCTGCCGCGGCGACGACGTTGCTGCCCGCGACCAAGGCGCTGTACGACGGCTATGTCGCCGCGGGAAAGATGCCGGGGATCGTCGGCGCATTCGGGCTGGGCGAGTTGCCGACGGTGTTCGTCAGCGCGGGCCGGATCGCGCTCGATCCCGGCGCCCCCGCCGCCGGCCCCGATTCGCTGTGGCGCGTCTACTCGATGACCAAACCGATCACGGGCATGGCGGCGATGCTGCTGGTCGAGGACGGCAAACTGTCGCTCGACGATCCGCTATCGAAATACTTTCCGGCGTTCGCGACGATGCGCGTGCTGACCAGCCCCGACACCTCGCTGGAAACGCGCGCCGCGACCAAGCCGATCACGATCCGCGAGCTGATGACGCATACGTCCGGGATCGGCTATCAGATCAACGCCAAGGGGCCGCTGCTCAAGGAATATGAGCGGCTGGGGCTGGTGCCCGCAACCGTCAACGCGCAGATCGAGGCGCAGGCGCGCCGCACGCGTCCGGCGTCGCTGGCGGCGTTCGCCGAGCGCGTCGCGCAGGCGCCGCTGGTCGCCGAACCGGGAACGAAATGGCATTACTCCATGGGGCTCGACGTGCTCGCGGCGGTGGTCGAAAAGGCGAGCGGCATGTCGTTCGAGCGCTTCGTCCAGACGCGGTTGCTGGGCCCGCTCGGAATGAACTCGACCTTCTGGCAGGTGCCGCAGCGCGACGTGGCGCGGTTCGCGACCAATTACGCGTTCGTCGGCGACAATCTCACCCCGCTCGACCCGGCGGCGCGCTCGCCGTGGCTGCAGCCGCCGAGTTTCCCTTATGGCGGCGCCGGGCTGGTGAGCAGCGCGCGCGATTACGACCGCTTCCTCCACATGCTCCAGAATTACGGGACGTTGCAGGGCACGCGCGTGATGAAGGAGCAGACCGCGCGGCTGGCGATGTCGAACCTGATGCCGGCCGGCGTGTTCTTCGACAATGACGGGCAGCAGCGCGGCTTCGGCGCGGGCGGCGTGGTGTATCTGAACGACGATCCGAACGGCGCGTCGAAGGGCAGCTATGGCTGGGCGGGCGCGGCGGGGACGCTGGCGCTGGTCGATCCCGCCAAGCGCTTCCGCAGCACGATCATGGTCAATTATTTTCCGGCCGAGAAATGGCCGCTGGGCAAGGAAACCTATGCCGCGATCCGGCGCGACGCCGCGCGGCTGCATGGAGGGCAATGGTGATCGAAACCGGGTTTACCGGCGGTACGCTGGATCGCGCGGACGCGTTGCGGCACGATCCGCCGGCGGTGGCGACGTTGCTCGCCGATCCGGCGTCACGGCTGTTGCGGCTCGATGCGTTCGAGCCGGTGGTGGCGGATGACGGTGCGCTGTCGTGGGGCACGATCGCGGACGCCCCGGCCGGGGCCGAGTTCGTGTTGCTCGGGCTGGGCGAAGGGCGGGCGCATTTCGCGGCGGTGATCCCGGGCGCAGCGCCGCCGCCGCCCTATCGCTCCCCGACGCTGTTCGCGTTGCTCGACCGGCTGCGCGGCGGCGAGGCGGCGACCTTCGCGGCGGCGCGTGCGCTGATCGACTGGCATGCGCGGCATCCGTTCTGCGCGCGCTGCGGCCATGCGACGGTGCCGTTCCGTGCCGGCTGGGGGCGCAACTGCCCGAACTGCAAGGCCGAGCATTTTCCGCGCGTCGATCCGGTGGTCATCATGATCGCCGAGCATGACGGGCGCGCGTTGATCGGGCGGCAGGCGGCGTGGCCGGCCGGCCGCTATTCGGCGCTGGCCGGGTTTCTGGAGCCGGGCGAGTCGATCGAGGAAGCGGTGGCGCGCGAAATCGCCGAGGAGGCGGGGGTGCGGGTCGGCGCGGTGCGCTATGTCGCGAGCCAGCCGTGGCCGTTCCCGTCGCAGCTGATGATCGCGTGCATCGCCGAGGCGGAGGACGATGCGATCACGCTCGACACCAACGAGTTGGAGGATGCGCGCTGGGTGACGCGTGATGAGGTACGCGCTGCGCTGGCGGGCGAGGCAGGGGCGTTCGGTGCGCCGCCGCCCTATGCAATCGCGCATTCGTTGTTGCGGGCGTGGGTAGAGGGGTAGGGCTGGCTGTTATTGCGAGCATAGCGAAGCGATGACGGGCGTTCTGATCCGGCGCTGGATTGCTTCGCTGCGCTCGCAACGATGGGCGATCCGACTGCAAGCTTCCGTCATTCCCGAGGGCGGGAATCCAGAACCTCTGACGCCTGTGGCCTTTACGAGAACCTGCGCGTCTGGATCCCCGCCTGCGCGGGGATGACGGGTGGGGGTGAGCCGTCATCCACTTGCGTCGTCCCGGGCTTGACCCGGGACCCCGCTTCTTCTTCGCCGTGTCGGTAAGAAGTGGGGGCCCGGATCGAGTCCGGGGCGACCGCCCTACACGTCGAGGTTCGCGACGCTCAGCGCATTCTCCTGGATGAACTCGCGGCGCGGTTCGACGACGTCACCCATCAGCCGGGTGAAGATCTCGTCCGCGACATCGGCCTGCTCGATCGCGACCTTGAGCATCGTGCGGTTCGACGGGTCGAGCGTGGTTTCCCACAGCTGTTCCGCGTTCATCTCGCCGAGGCCCTTGTAGCGCTGGATCGCCAGCCCCTTGCGCCCCGACGCGAGGATCGCCTC
>Ga0182217_1000136_pt1 | contig 10658 bp, 17 predicted proteins | sample G5R1MG_18_FD_128395 | JGI IMG/M metagenome (GOLD analysis project Ga0182217, IMG submission 128395) | Switchgrass phyllosphere microbial communities from Michigan, USA - G5R4_NF_03OCT2016_LD1 MG | ecosystem: Host-associated > Plants > Phyllosphere > Phylloplane/Leaf | place: USA: Michigan... | reverse complement strand
GTTCGCATCCGAGCCAGGCAGTACATCCTGGAGGCCCCCTGGTGTCGCCCGCTCCCCAGCGAATGGCTCGGCTTTAACCGCGTCCACCATCTCGGCTTCGGGTGGCGATTCATGATCCGAGAGATTGGAAACAAGCCATGACCGACATCACGATCACAGAGGCGGATCGGGAGGCGGCGCAGTCTATCGAATGGGTGCAGACTACGATCGACGACAATGAGGCTATTGCGCGTGCCTTCGCAGCCCACCGCCTCTCCGCCATCGAGCAATCCGCCCAGATCGCTGAGAAGCACGGCACACACTGGGTCGCCAAAGACATTCGCAAGATGAGGGAGGGGTAGGATGGTGCATGTCACTCAGCATGCCGTGGCTCGATACCAGGAGCGGGTCAGCAACCTTCCCGACGAGAAGGTGCGCGCGGCTCTCGACATTCCCGCCGTAGCCCTCGCCGCCGAGATCGGGGCGCCGTTCGTCAAGCTGGGCACGGGGCAGCACGTCGTCGTGTGGGACCATGCCGTCATAACCGTACTGCCCAAGGACAAGCACCTGGGCACGATGTCGCGTGGTCGATGGGTTGAGACGCAGCCAAGAGGATACGCAGCATGAACGCCATCACCGTGATCAAGGCGGCGCCGGCCGGGCAGATCGAAGCCTGGGTGGAGAAGGGCCGCGCCCTGGTCTCCGAACGCCTTGATGTCGACTGGCGCATTGCGGACTGGATGGCGGAAGGGAAGGTCGCCGGCCATCTCAGCCAGGCCAAGTTCGACTTCCTGAGCGATAACCTGGGCCTTGCACCCAAGCGGCTCAAGGACGCGCTCAAGGCCGCCACCTCATTCCCGCCGGCTTTGCGTGACGTGTCGCTGTCGGTTGAGCATCACGCCGCCGTGGCCAGCCTCCCACGGGAAGAAGCGCTGCCGCTGCTGAAGCGAGCCTCTGCCGACCATCTGCCGGTCAATGCCCTGCGCGAGTACGTCACCCAGCACCGCTACGCTACCGGGCAGAACTTCGCGGACGAGGACACCGACAGCACGCTGGCCACGCACATCCTGCGGGCATGGAACCGTGCGACCCCTGACGCTCGCGAAACTGCATTCGCGATGATCGAGATCGCGGCGGCCCACCAGTTCACGATCATCGACGAGGACGAGGTACTCTGATGAAAGCCAAGCTGCTCCCCACCTCCGCGCCTAAGCCGATCCCGCCCGAGTTCCTGGAGAAGTTCGCGGCTCATGGCTGGCGGCGTGTCGAGAACATCTGGGGCCGTGCGACCGTGCTGGCTTGGCGGAAGGTGATCGGGGCCAAGCGGATGGCTGAGTGCCGGAAGCGGTATTTGCAGGAGCATGGACGGTGAGCAAAGAGCAGCAGGCCGCAGCACAGATCATGCGAGACATCATCGTCCGACACGGCGGTAGGCCTCGCGAGATGGTTCAAGTCGGCAGGGTATATCGTTGGCAAGCGCCTGATGGACGGGTCGCGAGCATCGGGTGGGTTCGATGAACGACAAGCAGGCAGCATTCGCCCGGGAGTATGCAGTGGACCGGAACGCCAAGCAGGCGGCGATCCGGGCTGGCTACAGTGCCGCCACGGCAGAGGTGCAAGGATGCCGGCTGCTAAGGAATGTTCAGGTCCGAGCAGAAATTAACAGGTTAGAGGCGGGGCACGCAGAAAAGATAGAACTTACAGTAGCTTCCATAACATCGCGGCTACTGGCGATCGCGGACAAGTCGGAGAAGCTGGAGAGCGCACCGGGCATGAGTGTAGCAAGGCAATCCCTCATGGACGCGGCCAAGCTGAACGGGCTTGTCGTGGAAAGCTCCGAGATCATCACCCGCTCGCCTGAGGAACGGGCCGCCCGACTTGTCGCACTGAAAGCCGAACGTGAACGCCTCGCTCGCGCGCATTGACGCTGAGATCGCCGCCCTTGAGGATGAGGCGATCGATGATCTGGAACGTGAGTGCGCCGCGCAGTCGCTAGCAGCTTTCGCGCGCCTTGCGTGGCCCGTGCTGGAGCCTGCTACCGACCTCAAGTGGGATTGGCCGCTGGATGTTATCTGCGAGTGGCTGGAGGCCGTTACAGCAGGCGAAAAGCGGCGCGTGCTGATGAACGTGCCGCCTGGGTCCATGAAGTCCCTGCTGACCGGCGTGATATGGCCTGCATGGGAGTGGGGGCCTAAGGGCATGCCGCACAACCGGTTCTTGGCGACCGCGCACATGGAGAAGCTGGCCCTTCGTGACAACATGAAGTGCCGGCGGCTGATTCAGTCGCGGTGGTATCAACGGCTGTGGCCTCTCGCCCTCACCGGCGACCAGAACGCCAAGGGCAAGTTCGAGAACGACAAGACCGGCTTCCGGGAGGCAATGGCCTTTACCAGCATGACCGGTAGCCGTGGCGATCGGGTGATCCTGGATGACCCGCATTCCGTGGATGATGCCAACAGTCCGGTGAAGCTGGAGAATGACGTGCTGACCTTCCGCGAGGCATTGCCGTCTCGCGTGAACAACGAGCGCTCGGCGATCGTGATCATCATGCAGCGGCTTCACGAGAAGGACATTAGCGCTGTAGCCGCCAGCCTCGGCTACGAGCACCTGGTGATCCCGATGCGGTACGAGGTCGATCGCCCCGGCCTGACGTGGCGCGGAGAGCGCACCGATGGCGCGCTGATGTTCCCCGCTCGCTTCCCTGAGGTGGCAGTACAGGAGCTTGAGCGGTCTCTTGGCGCCTATGCCACGGCCGGGCAGCTTCAGCAGCGTCCAGCGCCCCGAGAGGGCGGGCTGTTCAAACGGGCATGGTTCCGCATGTTGGACGCCGAGCCAATAGGCACACGGCGCAAGGTTCGGGCATGGGATCTGGCCGCGACCAAAAAGGCCACTAGCAATGATCCGGACTGGACAGCCGGTGTGCTGATGTCACGCACGCCAGAGGGGCTGTTCGTGGTCGAGGGCGTGGAGAGGCTGCGCGGCTCGCCCATGGAGGTGGTCGCCACGGTCAAGAGCAGGGCGGCAACGGACGGGAAGGCGGTCACAATCCGGCTTCCGCAAGACCCAGGGCAGGCGGGTAAGAGCCAGGCCGATCAGATGGTGCGTGATCTCGCAGGCTACCCCGTGAAGGTGGAGCGCCCGACCGGCGACAAGGCCACTCGCGCGATGCCAGCGGCAGCTCAGGCAGAAGCTGGCAATATCGCTATCTTGCGCACCGGCGATCCTGATCGGGATGCCTGGATTGAACCCTTCTTGGATGAGTTGACCATGTTCCCCGGCGCGGCGCATGACGACCAGGTGGACGCAATGGCCGACGCGTTGTCGGAGCTTGCCTTGGGCACCGCCCGCTACAACCCCGACGCCTTCTGACGGCGGTAAGATTGCGCCACCGGCCCGCATACCGTCGCGAGCATGGCCGGCTCCCTGATCCTCGATAGCAGCGGCGCACCAATCCCCGCGCAGTCCTCTCCCGTTCGCTACATCGGCGACGGCGTAACCGAGGCGATTGAGAGCGCTTCCTTCGGGCGCATGCAGCAACTCGGCGGGGCGATGTCCCGCATGTTCGCGCCGCAACTGGCCTATGCCGCGTATCTCGAAAGCGGCCTTCTCCAACGGGTGATTGAGCTGCCCGCGTCGGATCGCGTGCGCGAATGGCGGGACTGGCAGGCAGAGGCCGACCAGATCACGCTGCTGGAAGCCGAGGAGCGCCGGCTAGGGCTGCAAGGCAAGATCAAGTTCGCCGAGACCCTGCGCGGAACGGGTGGCGGGGCACTCATTCTCATTGCAGCGGGCAATCCCGATGAGCCCTTGCGCGTAACCGGCGCTGGGCAGTTGCTGGCCGTAAACGTCGTGAGCGCCGATCAACTGCAACTCGTCGACATCGACCAAGACCTGGGCAGCCCCAACTACGGCTTGCCCCGCGCGTTCAAGATCGGCTCCAGCGGCACCGAATTGCACCCGAGCCGGGTTGTCTGCTTCCGTGGCGATCCTCTGGCGGCAGGCATGGGTGTCAGCTTCGAGCGCGCGTTCTGGGGGCAGAGCCGCCTCGTGCGCATCTTCCGCGAGGTCATGCGATCGGACCATGCCCAAGAGTGGTTCGCCGCGCTGGTCAAAAAGGCCAAGCTGCTGCGGATCGGCATTCCGGGCCTGACGGACAGCGTATCGGATCCGGGCTGGCAGGAACGGCTCAACCGGCGGATGGGTGCCATCGCCTCGTCGGAGAGCGTGCTGAACGCTGTGGTCTACGACACCGGCGACGGGCAGAACGGCGCGGGCGAGAAGATCGACGACTACCAGGTCACATGGAACGGCATTCCCGCCATGATGGACGCCTTCGACCAGCGCGTTGCAGCCGTGTCGGGCATCCCGTTCACCGTGTTGCAGGGCCGATCCCCGGGCGGGATGAACGCCACCGGTGACCACGACCGGCGGAACTGGGAACGCGAGGTCATGGCTGGGCAGAGGCTGGAGCTACAGCCATGCCTCGATCAGCTCGACGATGCGTTGATCCCCTCCGCGCTGGGTTCCCGGCCTAAGGAAGTCTGGTGGCAGTTCGCGCCGCTCTCAACCCCGACCGAGGCAGAAGAGGCGAACCGCTTCAAGACGTGGACCGAAGCCGCCGAGAAAGTGCAGGCGTCGGCTGCAATCCCTGATGTCGCGTTCAACAAGGCCTACCAGAACAGCCTATCCGAGAACGGGTGGATGCCCGGGCTTGATGGCGCGCTGGCGGAGGTTCCCGAAGCAGAACGGTTCGGCATTACCGCCGAGCCCGAGGAAGAAGCGGAAGGAGGTGATCTGGATCTACGCGGCCAGGGCGGTTCCGAGGATGAGCCGCCCCGTCGTGCTGCGAATGACGGGAAGCCTGCGGAGGGCGAGTGACATGGCGCAAACTAGTCACATCAAGCTAAACCTGCGCGCTGATACGCGTCTAGCCCGATTGGTGGGTTGCGCCCTCTATCCGGCCGTGTTGCTTGGCCTCCTGAGCGTAGGCCAAGCCGTCGCTATTGCGATGAATTTTGTTCGCATCAGGGTTGCTGAGGCATGAAGTTCGCTCGCATCGCCATTCTGTCCATCGCCGGTTGCTTAGCTGTGTCTTACGGCTTGGCGCTTGCGGGCGAGCCTCGGGCGGTCTGGTTCTGGAGCGTGCTGGGGGTGGCGCTGTGATCGGCTTCTGGCTCGTGATAGGCGCCGTGGCTGTGGTCGCAATCAGCCTGATCTACTCGATCATCTTCTGGCGCACCTATGATGAGACATGGGCTTGGATCCACCAGCGCCATATCGCGACCGGTGCTGAGCGCCACATCCAGAAGGTTCGCGGCGTGCCGATGGTGCCGCCCGCGCCGCCTGAGGGCTATACACCCCCTCCACGCCCGAGCCGCTGATGCCCATTCCCGACGCCATGTTCCACCGCATCCAGCGGATGAACCGCGCGAACGAAGGTCTGCGCATCGGCACCGCTCAGGTCATCTACACTCCCGAGGGCTGTTTTACCCGCTATGATGATGGCTCGTCATACGCTGCCCACCCTCACGACACGCACCACTATCACGTCGTCGCCCACCGCTGCGGCTATGGCGATGACATCCTCCGCTATGCCCGTGAACACGAGGTCTGCCACCATATCGTCAGCGAATGGATCGGCGGCCACACAAGCAAGGTCCTCTGGCCTCTCGCGCATGGTTGCGAGCCGGACTGTTTCGATGCCGTGCAGGAAGAAGCCCTGACGATGACCTTCCAGCGCTGGCTGCGTGCGAATGAGCGGCCGATCATCGGCGGCGTGGACTGGGACACCCTGAAGCGCCGCGCCTTGGAGGTGCTGGATGCCTGACGACAACCATGCTCTTGGCTGCGCTACGGGCGGTTTTATCGCTGACCCGAGCCGTCCGTTCATCCTAGGAGACCAGCCACAGTGCTGCCTTGGGATGTTCTACGCTGCGCCCATTCCCTTGGTTCCGCCGCCCCGGCCCATTGACGCGCCTCCCCCGGCACGACCGAGCCGCTGATGCCCCGCTATAACCTCGCCGCCCTGATCCGCCGCCAACGCAAACCGCGCCGCGCTATCACTTTCCGCCCGATGAGCGCGCCTGCCATGTTCGCCACGGACCTGTTCGCCACGGTATATCAGCCGATCGTGGACGAGTGGGGCAGGGGGCTTGCCCAGATCATCGCCACATACGAGCGCACGCTGGCTGAGATGACCACGGACAGCCCGGCAGACGTGGGCGTAGTGATTGGCCAGGTCGAGATCGCTGCGGCAGGCATCCTGCTGACGGTTCGCGCCAGGCTGGAGCGTTGGGCGCAGCGTATCGAGACGTGGCAGCGTCAGAAGTGGCGGGCTGCGGTGCTATCCGGCTCCGGCGTGGACATCGGCATGCTGATCGGCCCGGCCGACGCGCAGATGACCGTCGAGGCGGCGATCGAGGCGAACGTCGCGCTGGTGCGCTCGGTGTCAGATCAGACGCGGGACCGGATCAGCGGTGCGGTCACTCGTGGGTTGCAGGCCCGCGCGCCGTCCGCCGACGTGGCAAAGGAGATCCGCGAAAGCACCGGCATGGCTCGCAAGCGGGCGCGGAACATCGCGGCCGATCAAACCGTCAAGATCACCTCACAGCTTAACGAGGCGCGGCGCAGGCAGGCGGGCATCGACAAGTGGAAGTGGGTTGCATCGGGCAAGGTTCACTTCCGCCCGGAGCACAAGGCGCGCGATGGCAAGGTGTATGATGATACCGAGTTGAGGGAAGACAGGCCGGGGATGGCGCCTTACTGCGGCTGCACGAGCCAGGCGCATCTTGATCTTGATGCGCTGATCGCGGAGCTTGCTGAGGCGGCTTAGCGCTTGGTGCGAACCGGCGATTCTGCTATAAAAAACGGGCTGAAACAGGTGGTCGAGACCTGCTCCAGCCCTGACCAAACGAACGTGGAGGTTCGATATGGCTAAGCCGTACATACGCAGAAAAGTTGTGCCCGAGAACCCGGTTGCTGTCGGCGCGCGGTTCACTAGGCTTGTGGTTATTGAGGATGGCTGGGAGCACGTCGGCTCCACTGGCCGTGTAGCAGACGTTCTTAAAGTTCGCTGCGATTGCGGCGTTGAGAAGTTCATCCGTCCGAGTGCTCTTACGCGAGGCACGACGTTGAGCTGTGGTTGTTTGCATAAAGAGCAGGCCGCAAAACTATGTATTTCCCGCTCAACCCACGGGGACTCTGGTCGGAATAGAGCGCCGGAGTACAGTGTTTATAGGACTATGCTGTCTCGCTGCTATAACCCCAAGGTGAGTAAGTTTGCTGATTACGGCGGAAGGGGGATCGCGGTCTGCGAGCGTTGGCGTGGGAAAGGCGGCTACGAGCGGTTCCTTGCCGACATGGGTAGGAGACCGCCCGGCATGTCTATCGAGCGAAATGATGGAGAAGGGCCTTATTCGCCTGACAATTGCCGGTGGGCGACCGCTGTCGAACAGGCCAACAATAGGCGATCAAGTCGTTTCATAAGCTACGCCGGGCGCCGGTTGTCGATTACACAATGGGCTCGTGAACTTGGGGTCAATCGGGCAACGCTAGGCGACCGGATTGCTCGGGGTTGGCCGATCGAAAAGGCTTTCACTGCTCTCATGTGACGGCGGTAAGAGCATGCAGGCCGATGACATATCGTGACCTGCATGTTTACCGATGCGCTTATCATGGACAAAACGTGGGAAGCCCCTGGCGGCTTTCTCGGGTTTTCCGCGCGCTTCGCCCGCACCGGCATTCAGATGTACGATGGGGCTGAGATCGACCCGTCCGGTGAGCACAAGCTCGCTGACGGGTCGGTACGGTTCAAACCGGGCACTCTCTACCCGGTAGATCGCCCTGCGGAGGAGGTCTTCTCCAATCGCGCGCTCGCGAGCTTCATCGCCAAGCCATTGACGAACGATCACCCCGCCAAGGGGGTGGACATCGACAATTGGCGCGATCTCACCGGCGGCGTCATCGGCGAGACGCTGCGTGATGGTGAGTACGCCCGCCTTTCTGGTCTGATGACCGACAAGGCTCTTATCGCCGACTATCGCGCAGGGAAGAAAGAGCTTTCCGGAGGCTACAGTGCCACGCTCGTCATCGGCGACGGAGTAAACGCCAAGGGCGAGGCCTTCGTAGCCAAGCAAACTCAGATCGACGGCAACCATGTTGCTTTCGTGTCGCGCGGCAGAGCGGGCAGCGCCTGCCGCGTAGTTGATGCCGCGCCTTGCGCTCCTGCCCCTCAAGCGCTGTTCGATTCCCTCACCACGGAGACACCCGTCATGAAGACCATGCTGATCGATGGGTTGACCGTCGATGTTGGCAACGCCGATACGGCCGTTGCTACGATCAACACCCTTATCGCCGCGCGCGATGCCGCCACCTCCAAGGTGACCGGCCTCGAAAAGGACGTGGCGACCAAAGACGCCGAGATCGTCAAGCTGACGGCTGACAAGGAAGCTCTGGAAGCCGCCAAGCCGACCCCCGCGCAGCTTCGCGATGCCGCCAAGGCGTTCGCGATGGTCGTCGATAAGGCGAAGGCTGCTGGCGTGACCGTCACCGACGCGATGGACGAGACCGCGATCGTCAAGGCCGTGGTGGATGCCAAGCTGGGCTCCAAGGCCGCGAGCTACACCGCCGACCAGTACGCCACCGCTTTCGATGTGCTCACGGTGGACGCAAAGGAGAATGTCGTGCCGCTGGGTTCGCCCAAGATCATAGGTGACAGCGCTGCCGACGTCGCATCGGCCCGCGCTCGGTGGCTGGCCGACAAGCAGAACGCCCACCGCCCAGCGGTCCAGGCTTAAGGAGAAACGACCATGGCCATTCTTCAGGGCAGCTTCGTCGAGGACATCGCGGTCGGTTATCCCGGCATGGAAGCGGACGGCGAGCTTTCGAACATCATCACCCGCACGCTAGAGGCGGGCACTGTCGGCTTCGGCAAGCCGGTTTACCAGGGTACGAACGATCGCGGTGTCGTCACCACGCAGAACGCCAATCTGATGGGCTTCACCATCGCGAACAAGACGCTCCCGGTCACCGACGCGCGGCCTGCGGATACCTATGCCGCCAAGGACAGCATCCGCGTCAAGGGGCGCGGCAAGATTTGGGTGACCGCAGGCGCTGCGGTTCAGGACCGGCAGCCAGTCTATCTGACCGCTGCTGGCGCCATCACCAACGTCACGACCGGCAACCAAGCCGCGCCGGGATGGGAATTTGACGACACGGCGGCAAGCGGCTCGCCTGTCCGTATCGTGCGCCGCTGAGGGGGCTGAAATGACCAAGATGATCTTCGACTCCGTGCAGGCGGCGGTGGCCTATCTGGATGCCAATCCGGAATGCCCTGGCGTCAGCTTCTCGGATGGCATCCGCAGCATCGACCTGAACGATGCCCAGCAGACGCTGGCCTTCCTCGCGCCTCAGCTTCTCCGCGTCGAACAGGGCACCTACATGGTGCGCTACCCGCTTGCGGACTATGCCGAGTTCATGCCGGTTGATACGACTGGCACGATCTGGTCGGCCGGTTCGCTCTACTACTCGGGCGATATCGCTGGTAAGCCAGAATGGTTCGACGTGGCGGCAGACGACATGCCCTATGCCGATGTCAGCCGGACCCAGTTCCTCCAGGAAAACCACATGGCCGGCATCGGCTACAAGTGGAACCGCATGGATCTGGAGCGCGGGCAGCAGCTTGGCGTTAACGTTCTCGCCGAGAAGGGCGATGCAGCTACCAAGACGGCTGAGCGCTTCATCCACAAGACCGCAATGCGTGGCGACGGGCTGAAGTTCGATACCGGCTTCGTCAACAACCCGCTTGCAACCACCGTCACCGCCGCACAGGCTATTGCCACCGGCACGCCGGACCAGGCTATCGCAGTGGTGAATGACGCGCTTACCTCGATCGAGGTGAACACCGGGGAAACCTACCAGGCCGATACGCTGGCCGTGCCGACTTCGGTCTACAACGTCATGGCCTCGCGCCGCGTGACCGATACCGGCGTTTCCCTCCTCCGCTATCTGCAGGACAACTCGGTGGTCAGTGGCTTGACCATCAAGAAGTCGCGGCATCTTGAAACGGCCGGAGCCGGCAGCACCCGTCGCATGATCGCCTATGCGAACACCCAGGAGGTTCACCGCTTCCACCTCCCTGGTGGTGGCCATCAGCTGTTTAACACGCAGCCGTATCAGAAGGGCCCGTTCTCCTGGGAGGTGCCCGGCCTGATGAACATCGGCGGCTACGAGAACCGCATTCCCAAGGCCATCACCTTCGTCGATGGAGTCTGAGCCATGAAGACCTTCACCAATTACGCTCAGGGCACGCGCGGCATCCGCACCAAGACCGGCATGGTGTGGCTTGACCCCGGTCAGAGCGAGAAGATCGACACAGACGACATCGTTGGCGAAGTGCCGGACCTGGGCAAGAAGGCGGACGCTGAACGCGAAGATGGCCCGGATGCTGGCGAATTCAATGCGCTTCAGCAGAAGGTCGCCGACCTCACCAAGCAGGTCGAGACGCTGACGGGTGAGAACAAGGCTTTGACCAAGGACAAGGCCGACCTCACCAAGCAGGTCGAGACGCTGACGAAGCCTGCCAAGTAGGCGCCGCTGTGGCGGATATCAGGGGCCGCTTCACTTACGGGTGCGGCGGCCCTTTTTGTAAGGACTGATAATGGCAGAACGCACCGTCAATG
>Ga0182217_1000134_pt1 | contig 10720 bp, 11 predicted proteins | sample G5R1MG_18_FD_128395 | JGI IMG/M metagenome (GOLD analysis project Ga0182217, IMG submission 128395) | Switchgrass phyllosphere microbial communities from Michigan, USA - G5R4_NF_03OCT2016_LD1 MG | ecosystem: Host-associated > Plants > Phyllosphere > Phylloplane/Leaf | place: USA: Michigan... | reverse complement strand
TGACCCGCGAGGCGGCCGAGGACATGAAGGCGGTGACCGGGGTGTACGACGCCTCGCTCGGCGCCCGCTCGAACGAGACCTCCGGGACCGCGATCCGCGCCCGGCAGATGGAGGGCGATGTCGGCTCGTTCGGCTACATCGTGAACTTCACCCGGGCGGTACGGCACACCGGGTCGATCGTCGTCGACCTCATCCCGCACATCTACGACACCCAGCGGACGCTCCGGATCATCGGCGAGGATGGCAAGGTCGACCTCGTCCAGATCAATCAGGCGCAGGGCGCGGCGCTCGACGATCAGCCCATCGACAAGATCATGAACGACGTGACGGTCGGCGCCTACGATGTCGCGATGGAGATGGGCCCGAGCTACACCACCCGCCGCGAGGCCGCCCTCGACGGCATGATCCAGCTCGTCCAGGCCGCGCCGCAGCTCGCCCCGCTGGTGCTCGACCTCCTCGCGCAGGCGCAGGACTGGCCGCTCGCCGACAAGATCGCCAAGCGCGTCCGGACGATGCTGCCGCTCCAGATCCAGGCCGAGGAGGCGCAGGAGGAGGGCAAGCCGCCGCCCCCGCCCCCGCCGCCGAGCCCGGAGCAACAGGCCGCCGCCGCTGCCGAGCAGCACAAGCAGCAGCTCGAAGCCGGGCGCCAGCAGATCGACCTCGCGAAGCTCGACGTCGAGCGCGAGCGCATCCACGCCGAGATGGTGAAGGTGCAGGGCGAGATCGAGCGGGCCGCCCATGAGGCGCAGGCCCGCGTCGCGGCGACGGCGCAGCCCGGCCAGCCCGACACCCGCGTCGATGACATCGCGCAGGCCCTCCAGCACCTGTCCCAGATCGTCGCCACGATCCTGGAAGAGCTTCCGCCCCCCGCGTCGGATGCCCCGCCCGGCCCCGAGAACGGGCCGCCCGCGCCCGAAGAGCCTCCGATGGGTGCGATGCCCATGGATCCCAGCCAGCCGCCTCAGGGCGGCTTTTCTTTTGACCCGAGCGCGCTGGGCCAGCCCGGCGCCGAGATGATGGGCCAGCCGGCATGAACCTCGACCCCTTCCGCCCGACGCCGTTCTCGACGCTCCGGGTGAGCGCCAACACCGCAGCCGGTGCGGCCGCCTCGCCCCCGAACCTGCCGCACGGGAGCGGGTCTCAGGTCCGCCTCTGGAACCGTGGCACGGTGCCGGCCCGCATCGAGTTCGGGAACAAGGCGACCATGGACCTGCCGACGGCCGCCTCGATGGCGCTGCCGGCCGGGGCCGTAGAGATCCGGAGCATCCAGCAGACCGAGCGCTTCGTCGCGGTCCTCGGCGATGGCGGCGCTCCCGACGTCGAGATCACGGTCGGCGCCGGGTTCTGATCATGCCGGGCTACGGGACAGGGCTGACGCAGGGGCAGGTCGCGGCGGCCATCGCGTCTGGCGTGCCAGCCCCTTCCGCCGCAACGCCCCCGGCGACGGCCCTCGACGGTCGCGCTGGGGCATCGCCCGACTTCGCGCGGGCCGATCACACGCACGCCGCGCGGGTGCAGCGGACGGTGGTCACGACGGCCGCCGACGGCACGTACAAATGGAAGTTCGCCCGGCCCATCGCCTGCCCGAAGGACGCGCTGCCGCCGATCGCCTACATGGTCGATGACACCGGCTCACCCGTCGTTGTGCAGGTCGTCGCGCGCGAGCTCACGTCGGACGGCATCACCGACACCCACACCTCAGCGACGGTGAAGGCGCAGCGCTCGCGCACCTTGCCGGCGGCGATCGTTTCGCTCACGGCGCTCCTCTCCTTCGACGTCTTCGGCCTCACCGCCGCTGGCGTGAAGGTGAACCTCTGGGCTGCCGACCCGACGCAGTGAGCTGCTCGCAGCCCTCGTCATTACTGCCGCCAATATGATAGATGCCGTCTATCAAAATAGGACTCTCCGATGCATCGCGTATTGCTCCTCGCCGCCCTGCTCCTTGCCAGCGTCGCGCCACAGCCCGCCTCGGCGCAGCAATCGCCGGTCTATCGCTCGTCCAGTCCGATCACGCCCGGCACGCCCGTTCAGCCGGGCGATGCTGTCGCCATGGCGTGCTCGAACAACGGCACGCTTCGCCTACAGATGCAGGACGGCAGTTACATTGATTTCTACGCACTACAGGGCACGGCCATCGTCGATAATCTGGCAGTCCGGGATGTCGTCGCCGCCTTCAGCACTGCGACGTGCTCGGTCTCCGTCCTGCGGCGGGGCTGACCTATGGTGACCTCGCAGCGGTTCCTCTCCGGGCTATTTCAACGCGTCGGTCGGCCGCTTGCGGTATTCCCGTCGAAGTCCGGAGGCGGACCCGCGCTTCTCATGATTTCTGGTGCGAACGGCACCGCTGCGGTGGGTGATACCGCCTCGTTCACGCCGATCATCTCCGGCGGTACGGCGCCCTACACCGTAACCGTGACAGGTCTCCCGCCTGGTCGCTCGGTTACCAACTCTGCGACCGGCCTGACGACCGGCGCCTACACGACGTCCGGCACATATAGCGCCACTTACACCGTGACCGACAGCAAGGGCGCGACAGCGAGTTTCACGCGGGTGGTAACGGTTACTGCCGCCGCCATCACCCTTCAGACCCTCTCGCTTTCTCCGTCCAACGCGACCATCGGCACGGCCTACAGCGGCACGATCACAGGCAAGACCTCTGGCTCGACCATTACGCTCGGCAACACGGGCGCGGCGGGCCTCTCGGTGTCCGGCTCGTCCGTCACTGGCACGCCGACTACGGCGGGCGCCGTCGATCTCGTGGAGACCCTATCGGGGGCCACAAACAACCCGCGCACCACGACCGGGCTTCTGAATGTCGTCGCCGCAAGCCAGATCCCGGTTGCGAACTGGCGTCTTGGCATCACCGGGGCCGTGACCGACAGCGCGGGCGACAGCACCACGCAGACCGCCATCCAGAACTCGTCCACCAACAAGCGCAACGCGGTGTTCTCGCTCGCCGCCAATCAGGCCCGGACCATTACCATCCCCGTCGCGTCTGTGAGCGCGCCGGGCGGCCTGCTTTACCTGTCGAGCTACATCCAGGACAGCGGCCTTGAAGATCCCACGACCGCGACCGAGAGCGCAGTTCAGCAATCCACGGACGGCGGGGCGACCTATTCGGCCCTGACCCTTGCGCAGGGCTCGAAGCTGGATCGCGGCCGGGCCTACCACCTCCCGGCCGGCCCCGCCCGCTTGGTGCAGTTCACCATCACCGCTGCCTCGTCCGCGTGCTCGGGCAGCGTCGGCGTGTTCCAGCGCCCGGCCTCCGGCGTAGCCGACATCTGGCTCATCGAGGGCGCGAGCTTCGAGGACCGCGCCTACAAGCCTTATCAGTGGACCGCGACCCTTAATTCGGTCTTGCCGGCACAGGACCCGATGGTCTTCAACCAAGGGTATGCTGGCCAGAACAGCCAGCAGATCCGCACCCGGACGCAGACCGACCTCCCGAACTTCCCGCTCGCTACCATCGTCATCGCCAATCAGGCCGGCAACACCGTCACGGCGACCCGCCCGTATTCGGCAGGCAACTCGCTGGCGCTCGCGCTGCACACCGAGGTCGCGACGCTCGTTCAGTCCGTGCTCGACGCCGGCAAGATCGCGCTCGTGCAGAACATCTCGTATCGCGACTACACGACGGCGCCGCTGGTCAACCAGAACGCGAACCCTGAGAACGGGTCGCTGCCGTACAACATCAACGAGGTCTATCCCGCGCTCCAAAGCAAGGCGCCGGAGCAGTTCGACGCCAGCCTGGGCGTGACGTACAACGACGTCTACGCCCTGCTCTTGCAGAACCCTGGCTGGCTGTCCTCGGACGGCGTTCACCTGTTCCGCGCGAACGATTGGGCGTCGCTGCGCGCCTATCAGGCACAGGTCTGGGCCGCGAAGGTCTACGGCACCACCCTGCCGAAATCGCTCTACGAGCAGGCTGTGGCTGCGGCCGAGGCCGGCAAGACCCAGGCTCTGGTCAACGCCGCGCAGACGCTGCTCAACATCCTCACCGCCTCGACCGCCAAGACGGCGCTGCAGAACCGCCTGAACGCCGTGGTTGTGCCGGCCAGCGCGCCGGTCAACACCGCCGTCCCGACCATCTCCGGCACGCCGCAGGTCGGGCAGACGCTCACCGCCTCGCAGGGGACGTGGAGCAATTCCCCGACGAGCTACGCCTACCAGTGGTCGGCTGGCGGCGCGGCGATCAGCGGGGCCACGTCTTCGACCTACGCGCCCGTCACGGCCGATGCCGGCAAGACGATCACCGTCACCGTCACGGCCACGAATTCGGCCGGCTCGGCATCTGCCACGAGCGCGGCGACCTCCGCTGTCACGGCGGCGGCGGCGACGCTCTCGGCGCTCACTCTGTCGCCCACGACCGCGACCACTGGCACGGCTTATTCCGGCACGATCTCCGGCAAGACGTCGGGTTCGACCATCACGGCCACCTCGTCGGACGGCACGGCGCTGACGGTCTCCGGCACGACCGTGACGGGCTCGTTCAGCGCGGCCGGCACGCCGACCGTAACCCTGACGGAAACCCTGTCTGGCGCCACGAACACGCCGCGCACCTCGACCGTCTCGCTCACTGTGTCGGCGGGCGTGACGACCCGGAAGGTGCAGGTCAAGCCTTACGTCACGGCCAATCTAGCGAGTGGCCTGGCCGACTGGAACGACGTGAAGTGCGATGTCGCCAACTCTTCGGCGAACGCGGCTGCGCTGAAGGACACGACCGGAGCGGCAACCGGGTTGTCCGCTTGGACCACCCTGACCGGCGGCGCGTCGATTGTCGATAACTCTCAGACACCGACATCACCGAACGCGTACCCCGATGCTATTGCTAAGAGCTTCCTCTACATCACGACCGGTTCTGTCGTGATGAACATCAAGGGGTTCGCAGCAAATCAGTCGATCCCGACGCTGAACGTTCTGGCTTCTCGCACAACGACATCGGATCGCACCTCAGTCTTTGCGACATCCGGTCAGCAAAAATCCATCAACGCAAAGAACAATACCACTCTGCTGACCTTTACCGGGCTCACGGCGGACGCCAATGGTATCCTTACTCTGGGGCTCAGCGTCGGTACGCCTGACGGTCAGTTCTCATACGAGAACGGGTTCGACTTCAGCTTCTAGCTCTGTTTGGACCTGATAAAATGCCTCAGATCAGCTATCTCACGAAATGCTTGCAGGATGCGGGCACGCTCTTGTCAAAGGTCGATTGATTTGAGGCGACCACCGCCCTGTTCAACGTCTACGGCGACACGCCCGGTCGTCGGCAGCTTTTCGGCTTCGTGCCTGCCGATTGCTGCTGAAGCTTAAATTTGTCGAGGGCTGGATCTGATTCCCAGCCCTTGACCCGTCGGGCAATCCCCGGCATTTCACCAGTGTCCCGAGACGTGTGGGCGAGGCCCCGTCTACAGACCCTCCGAGCGAGAGCATGGACATCAACGGCCTTCGGATCCCCCTGGATCATCTGCCGGTCTCCTTCGCTGGCCTGGAGGTCTTTCCACTTCAGCGGTTCGTTGAGGCCCATCCTCCGGTTCACGCGAAGGTCGGAGTGGATCTGCGTGTGAGCGAGGATGATCTCGCGCTATCGCCGTTCCAATTCACCCGCGAGAAGCTTGCTCCGGCCGAGTTCGCCCTGTCGCGCGCCATAGACAAGAATGGCCGACAGCACTTCGTGGGTGTCAGCTTCCAGGCATCAGAAGGCCGACTGCTGGTCATCGCTCACTGGCGCCACGACGCCTGACCACACTGAATTTCTGATCGACGTGCGCCGCCCCTAGCGGTCGACTCCGCGCGTCCGCTCCGATCCCGCAGGCCAGTGCACGAGGCGCAGGCCGCGAGGATGCCCCCGACCCGCCCGCTCGAAGCGCGGCGGGTTTTTTCATGGACTGACAGATGGACGAGGACCTGATCGTGCTGGGCGCGCAGGCGGAAACGCCAGCGGCAGGTGCAGAGGACTCGCGCGCAGCGGGCGCCGACGAGGGCCAGTCGGCCCAGATCGAGACCTCCGCTGCAACGCCAGGGGAAAAGCCGGCCGAACCTGCCGCCGAACCCAAGCCGGAGCCCAAGGCGGGCGAGGGCGAGGAAGGCGAGCCGGAGAAGCCGGGACGCCGTACCGGCATCCAGCGGATGCAGGACAAGATCGCCCGGCTCACGGCCGAACTCGCGACCGCTCGCAGTGCGCCCGCTGGCGCTGGCGAGGACCGCAAGACGGCCATCGAGAAGGAGATCGGTCCCGCCCCGAAGGAGGCCGATTTCGACGACTACGCCGCGTACGAGGACGCCAAGGCCGAACACCGCCTCAAGAAGGTGCTCGCCGAGCAGCGGATCACCGAACGCGAGGCCTCCGAAGCCACCCGCCAGGCCTCGGCCCGGCGCGAGGCCGTCGAGGCGTTCCAGGACCGCCTGGAGGATGTCCGGGATGCCATCCCCGACGCCGACAAGGCGCTGAAGGCGGCCGCCGACCGTGAGGTCAAGCCGCACGTCCAGGAACTCGTCGTCGAGAGCGAGAAGGGTGGGCTGCTCGCCTACTACCTCGCCAAGAACCCGGACAAGCTCGACGAGCTGAACCGGATGAGCCCGCTCAAGGCCGCGAAGGCCGTGGGTGCGCTGGAGTCCCGCCTCACCCTGGCGAAACCGAAGACCGCAACCTCCGCCCCCACCCCGGCCCGGCCCCTCGCCGGTTCGGCGGCGCCGTCGCGCGACCCCTCCGCCATGTCGATGGAGGAATACGCGGCGTTCCGGGCGAAGGCCTGACCCCGCTCACTCTCCTCACAGATCAGGAACCTTAAACCATGCCCAACCAGGTCATCACTCCCTCGCTCGTGGCGAAGGAAGCTCTCGTCATCCTCGACAACAACTGCGTGATGGCGAACCAGGTCTATCGGGCCTACGAGCCCGAGTTCAAGAATACCGTGAACGGCTACAAGCAGGGCGACACCGTCTCCGTCCGCCGCCCGGCGCAGTTCCAGGCCCGTCGCGGCAACGTCGCCGTCGCGCAGGACGTGGTCGAGGGCAAGACCGCGATCCAGATCAACCAGCAGGTCGGCGTGGACTTCAAGTTCTCGTCCAGCGACCTCACCCTGAACATCGGTGAGCTGTCCGAGCGGGTGATCAAGCCGGCGATGGTCCAGATCGTCAACGCGATCGATCTCGACCTGATGGCCCTCTACACCAACCTGTGGAACTGGGTCGGCACGCCCGGCAACGTGATCAACAACTTCTCCAAGCTGGGCGCCGCCGGCCAGCGTCTCGACGAGGGCGCCGTCCCCGGTGACATGCGCTCCGCCGTCCTGTCCCCGGCCGACCAGTGGGCGCTCCTGGGCACCCAGACCGGCCTCTACATGCAGGACGCGGCCAAGGACGCCTACCGCAAGGCGAAGCTCGGCATGATCGGCGACTTCGAGACGTTCAAGTCGCAGAACGTGCCGTCCCTCGTGACCGGCGCCCGTGGCGGTGCCCCGGTCGTGAACGGCGCGGGTCAGGTCACGGTCTACACGGGTGCGGCGGCCAACACGTACACCCAGACGCTCGCCATCAACGGTGCCACCGCCTCCGTGGCTGGCTTCGCCAAGGCCGGCGACGTGTTCACCATCGCGGGCGTGTTCGCCGTGAACCCGGTGACCAAGCGCGTGCTGCCGTACCTGCAGCAGTTCGTTGTGACCGCCGACGCCACCACCGACGGCACGGGCGCCGCCAACCTGACGATCTCGCCCCAGATCATCACGACCGGCGCCTTCCAGACCGTCTCGGCGGCTCCGGCCTCCGGTGCGGTGCTGACGTTCCTCGGTGCGGCCAACGCGACCTACTCGCAGAGCCTCGCGTTCCACAAGAACGCCTTCGCCCTGTGCATGGTCCCGATGGAGCTGCCCCCGGGCGCGGTGACCCCGCACCGCGAGAGCTACAAGGGCCTCTCGGTTCGCGTCATCCCGTTCTACGACGGCGTGAACGACGTGAGCACCTGGCGCCTCGACGTCCTGTACGGCGTGAAGTGCATCGACCCGCGCCTCGCGACCCGCGTCAGCGGCTAAGCCAGCCCACCCAGCACTGAAGACGAAGGGCGCCCTCGTGGCGCCCTTCGTCGTTTCCGGGGCCATGAGCGCCCCTCTCGCAGAGGCGTTCATGGAACCCACCTGGATCTATCACCCGACCGAGCCGGCCAGGATCGTCGATCTGGAGCGCGGTGCCGCTCCGCCCGACGGCTGGTCGCGTTCGCCGAGCGTGGTCCTCGACCCGAGCCATGCGACGGCCGAGGCGCTGACCATCGCCGTCACCGGCCGGTCCTTCGCCCTCCACTACGAGGGCTCGGAGGAGATGGTCGCGCCGACGACGCCCGACCCCGAGGCGCTGGTCTCCGCGCTGACGGAGATCGACCGGCTGAAGGGCATCATCGCCGCCGGCTCGCAGGAGAACGAGGCGCTCGTCGTCGAGATCGAGCGCGCCGAGGGCGTGCTCGGTGCCGCCGCCGCCGAGATCGGCACGCTGAAGGCCGCGCTGGAGAAGGCGCTGGCGGACGGCGCTGACCTCGCCGCCGCGCGCGATGAGGCCGGTGCGGCCGTCGAGCGGCTGTCGGGCGAACTCGCCGAGGCCCGGAAGGACCTCGAAGCCGCCACGGCGCCGAAGACCGGCGCGAAGGCCCGCTGACCATGAAGACCCGCGAGCAGCTGATCGCGCGCGTCCTGAAGAACCTCCAGGTGCTCGCCGCCGGGCAGGCGCCGAGCGACGAGGACCGCGCCGAGGTCGATGATCTGATCGAGCCCGTCTGCGCGAAGCTCCTCGACGACGGGGTCGCCAAGCTGACCGGCGACGAGATCGAGGACGCGGCCTACCTGCCGCTCGCCGCGATCATCGCCGAAGCCGCCATGGTGCCCTTCGGCATCGCGGGGGCGAAGGCTGCGGACCTCATCGGGCTCGCCACGCAGGCTCGCACGGACCTGAAGCTCGCCTACCGGGTCTATGACGCCCGGCCGCCGATGCGGATCGAGCACTTCTGGGGCCGCCGCTGCGGATCGGGCCGGGTGAGCTGATCCATGCCCGCAATCCAGTGGCCGCTCTCGTCCCGGCCCGGCCTCTCGGCCGCCGAGGGTGCGGGGCGTCTCATCAACGCCTTCGTCGAGCAGCTCGGCGACGGCGCCCGCGCGCCCGCGTCCCGACGGCGGGCCCCCGGCCTCGTCCGGTTCGCCGACACCGGATGCTACGGCCCGCGCGGCCTGCGCCTCGTCGGTTCGTCGGTGCTCGGGGCGTTCCACAACAAGCTCGTGGAGATCCACCAGGACGGCTCGGTCAACCTGCTCGGCCAGCTGCCGGTCAAGAAGGCGGTGACCATTGCGCGGAACAACCGCGCCCCGGTGCCGGATGCCGTCGCGGTCACGGAATACGGGGCCTACCAGGTCACCCCGACCTCTTCGCCTCGACCGCTCTCCATCCCCGGCGGCCTGCCCGCGCCGAACAGCGTGACGGAGCTGTTCGGGTTCCTCTTCTTCACCGCCGGGAATGGCTACTGCTACGCCACGGGGGTCAACAGCCTCGACTTCAACACGCTCGACTACACCGTCGAGCAGGCCCGGCCCGGCGGCCTGACACGGGGCGTCGCCTTCCGCGATGAACTCTTCCTGTTCGGCCCGGCCGGGATCGGCGTCTACGGCGGGCAGGCGCAGGCCAACGGCTTCCCGCTGGCCCGCATCACCGGCATCCCGCGCGGGCTGATCGGCCCCTCGGCGGTCGCTGGCCACGAGGAAGGCTGGTCGAACGAGCTGATCTGGGTCGGCGACGACGCGGTGGTCTACAAGCTCAACGGCTACACCCCCGTGCGCGTCTCGACCCACGACGTGGAGCGCGACCTCGCGGCGGCGGCCGCCATCGACCCCACCGCGATCGAGGCCTCGGTCCATCTCGTCGCCGGGCACGCGTGCTGGGTCGTCTCGATGCCGGCGCGGACCTGGGTCTTCGACCTGACCACCGGCCAGTGGCACGAACGCGCAAGCCATGAGGCGTCCCGCTGGCGTGCGTCGCAGTCGGTGAAGGCCTTCGGTCGCTGGCTCGTCGGCGACACATTCGGGACCGGGCTCCTGACCGTGACGGAGACTGCCCTCGACGAGGCCGGGTCGCCCCTGCGGTTCCGCGTCGAGAGCCTGCCGGCGCAGGGCTTCCCCCAGCGCATCGCGGTCCCCCGGGCGGATTTCGACTTCACCGTCGGCGTCGGGCGCCTCTCCTCCGATCCGACCATCCGCGACCCGCAGGCCCTGATCTCGTGGTCGGACGACGGTGGCGTGCGCTGGTCGAACCCGCTCTCGCGTCCGCTGGGTCGCCAGGGTGAGACCCGCACCCGCCTGACCCTTCTGCGCACCGGCATGACCGGGCCGCAGGGGCGGATCTGGCGCATCGACGTGAGCGACCCCGTCTACTGCGCCCTCCTCGGCGGTGCGCAGGCGCTCGACCCGAGGACCGAATGACCACCGCCCCCCAGATCCCGAACGCGCAGGCCCCGGCCGTGGCCATGCCGTCGGGCACCCTCGCCCGCGAGTGGTTCGCGTTCTTCGCCGTCCTGCTCACCGAGATCCGCGAGCAGGACGCGCGGCTCGCCGCCCTCGAAGCCAAGTAGGAGCCGCCCCGTGTCGTCCATCTTCTCGGGCAAGGCCGGTCGGCAGGCCGCGATCTTCCAGGCCCAGCAGCTCCAGCAGGGCCAGGACCAGGGCAACGCCGCCCTCGACCAGGGCTATCAGCG
>Ga0182217_1000133_pt1 | contig 10748 bp, 9 predicted proteins | sample G5R1MG_18_FD_128395 | JGI IMG/M metagenome (GOLD analysis project Ga0182217, IMG submission 128395) | Switchgrass phyllosphere microbial communities from Michigan, USA - G5R4_NF_03OCT2016_LD1 MG | ecosystem: Host-associated > Plants > Phyllosphere > Phylloplane/Leaf | place: USA: Michigan... | reverse complement strand
AATGGACCGACAAGCAGCTGTTCTGGATCCTCCAGCACGGCGTCAAATATACCGGCATGCCCGCCTGGGCGGTGCAGGACCGGCAGGACGAGGTGCGCCGCATGGTCGCCTTCGTTCGCCGCCTGCCCGGCATGACGCCGGCGCAATATGACGCTCTGGTCGCCGAGGCGAACCCCGGCGCCGATCTCGCCACCTGCACCGGTTGCCACGGCACCGACGGCCGCGGCCGCGGCGCGCCCGACATTCCGGTGCTCGGCGGACAGGACCCCGCCTATCTGCTCGCCGCACTGCAAGGCTATGCCGATGGCAGCCGTTCCAGCGCGGTGATGCAGCAGGTCGCGATGCGGATGCAGCCCGAGGCGATGCGCGATGCCGCCCGCCGCTTCGCCGCGATGCCCGGTCTCGGCGCGGCGCCCGCGGGCGATGCCGCCGCCGCCCGCATCGTGACGCAGGGCCTGCCCCGGCTCCAGCTTCCGGCCTGCGCCAGCTGCCACGCGCCCGGCAAACCCTATCCCGTGCTCGCCGGCCAGCGCCCCGCCTATATCGCACAGCGCCTGCGCCACTGGCGCGGCGACGAAACCGTGGTGGACGCGCGCAAGAGCCACGCGACGATGCCGGTCATCGCCCGCCGCATCCCGGAGGAGATGATCGACCCGCTCGCCCGCTATCTCGCCGGCCGACCCGCGGCGAACTAGGCGGGCGATCGCCTCGCCCACCCCCCGGCCGGCCCGGGCACCTGCCCGCGCGCCGCGAGATTCATCCAAATACCCGCCGCAACAGGATTTTAACGGCTCCGACGCTATCCGCCGGTCTCTCATCGGAGGATCGATCATGAAGCGCTTCCTGCTCTGCCTCGTCTTGGCGGGAACCGCCGGGCCGGCCTTCGCCTGGGGCAAGGCGCCTTATTACGGTCCGATGAAACGGAGCGGGCTCGGCTTCGGGCTTGGCTATCGGGACCGGATCGACAAGGACGGATCGTGGCGTATCGACGCCACCACCCGCGGCGAGGGCGACGCGATCGATGTCGCGCTGTACCGCGCCGCCGAGCGCGCGCGCGAGGCCGGCTATCGCTACGTCTTCCTGCTGGGCGGCCGGTGGTCGAAGACGCCGGGCATCGATGTGGCCACGCTATATGCGCGGCCGAGCCACGAGGCCGTCCCGCCGATCGGCTGCAAATCGCGAAAGGCCACCGCCTGCTATACCGCCGATGTCGCCGAGGTGCTGCGCATCCTCGGCGGGCCGGACGGCGCGCAGCCCGGCGTCGCCATCCTCGATCATCACGACGAATTCGGCCGGGCGGTCTATCTCTCCGGCTATGGCACCGGCGGCGTCGCCACCTTGATGCCCGGCCTGAAGATCCGCAGCGGCGTCACCACCATCGTCGATGGCAGGACCTATATCCGGACGATGGGCAGCGCGGCGGCGGCGCGGCCGGCGGCGATCTCGCCCGCCCCGGCGCCTGCCCCGGCGCCCGCCCCGGCACCGGCCTTCGCGTCGCTGCCGGCTCCCACCGTGCCGGCGCCTGTCCTGTCATACGCGCCGGTCGCGCCGGTGGCGGTTCAGCCGGCCGGCGTCCCGCGGCTCGATACGATCGAGCGGTTCGAACGCGCCCGTGCGACCGTGCAGCCCGTCCGCGGCGGCAATGCGAAACAGGGCTGGACGATCAGCGACTGAGGGGCGCCTGCCGGTACGTCGCTGTCCGGGATCGATGCGATCGACGCCATGACCCGCGCGATGTGGCGCATTTCCCCGTCCGGCGGAACACGCCCTGCCGCATTCGGGTCAAAAGAGCGGCAGGGCGCGGGCCGCGGCTCTTAGGGGGAACTGCGCGACCGGGATGATGATGACCCGCTTCGTCCGTCGCGATCAATGAGCGAGAAGCACCCACAGTCCCGGTAGAAAAGGGGTCGCCCGCGCGCTCAGCCCTTCGCGGTGATCGGTACGGATGCCCGCACGCGCCGCACGGCGGCGTCCGCCGGCACGGCCTCAGGCCGTTCCGCGTGCCGCGTGGCGTACAGGCGGCGCAGGATCAGCGCGAGGTCGCGCTCGGTGAGCTGCGAACCGGCATCGATCACCGCTCCCTCCGGCAGCGGCTCCACCCACGCCGCCAGCCGGTTGCACGCAGCCCCGAGGTCCGGGTCGAAGGTGTCGTCGAAATCAGCCATGCGCCGAACGTATGCCTTCCGCCCGCACCTGCAAGGCCATAGATTGCGGCCATGCAGGAGCTGACCCTCGCCGTCGTCGGCATCGACTTCTCCAACGCGGACGGCAGCAATCGCCGGTCCGAAGCGATGATGACGCTTCCCGGCGAGGTCGTCCTGCTGCGCCGCGAACCCAGGAACAGGCATGATGCCAACGCCATCGCCGTGATCGGCCCGCGCGGCGTGCAGCTCGGCTATCTCAGCGCCGAACGCGCGCCCTATATCGGCAGCCGGCTGGCGCGCGGCGAGGAGGTCGCCGCGGTCTTCCAGGGGCTGGAGGGCGGGGCGGCGTTCATCCGCGTCCGCTTCGGCGGCGGCGCGCCGACGATGCCGCAGCGTGCGGAACCACCCCCGCCGCACGACCCGCCCGCTTTCTATCCGGACGAGGACGGCCCCGAATGGGGCGCCTGACCGCCTTACGGGCCCCTACCGTCGCCCGAAGCCGGCGGTGCTGCTCGCGCCGTCGTCGTCACGCTCGCGCCCGGCCAGCACATTCTCCAGTTCCGCCAGCGTGTGCGGCACGTCCAGATGCTGCGCGCCCAGGAACAGCCGCGTCGCCCCGCCCTCGGGCACGGCGTGGGTGAGCTTGTCGATATCGACCAGCGCCTTGCCGCCGGACAGTATCTCGATCTGAACGAACCGCATGATCGTCTCCTCGCCGGCGCATCGTGCCGTCTGGCAGTGCAACCCGCGATCCCGCGAAAAGTCGCCGGCCCGCGCGCGGGATGCGGCGTCACGCGCCGGGTGCGGGGCCGGTCGACTGGCGGATGATGAGTTCGTGCCGGTGGTGGCGGCACATGTCGGGGGCCGTATCCTTGAGCTGCGCGACGACCATGTCGGCCGCCGCCACCGCCATGTCGAACACCGGCTGGCGGACCGTCGTGATCGCCGGCCAGGCGATCCGCGCCACCTCCGAATCGTCGAAGCCGGTGATCGACAGGTCGCCCGGCACCGTCAGCCCCGCCTCGAGCGCGGCGATCAGCGCCCCGACCGCCATGTCGTCGTTCTGGGCGAGGATCGCGGTCGGCCGGTCGGGCCGCTCCAGCAGCGTGCGCGCCGCGGCATAGCCGCTGTCGTAGGTGTAGAAGCCCGTCGCCACCCGATCGGCGGGCATCGGCAGGCCCGCCGCCGCGAACGCCTCCCCATAGCCCTTCATCCGCGCATCGGCCGAGGCGTGGGTGGGATCGCCGGTGATGATGCCGATCGTCCGGTGGCCGAGCGCGATGACGTGATCGGCGATCTCGCGCGCCGCGGTGACGTCGTCGACGAGGTTGCTCGGCCCCGCCTCGATCAGGCGCGTCGGCGCGATCCGCGCGAACCGGATGCTCGCTGCGGTCAGGTCCGCCATGATCCGGGCGCTGTCCGACGCCGGCGGTGCCAGCACGACGCCGTCGAGCGCCGCGGAGCGCAGCAGCCCGACGACATCGGCCTCGTGTTCCGAGATCGACGCGATGGGGATCACCACCAGCCGGTAATGTTCGTCGCGCAGCCGCTCGAGCACCCCCTTCTGGAGATCCACCACGTAGCTGGGCGACGGATTCTCGTAGACGAGGCCGATCAGATGCGACCGCCGCTGGACGAGCGCGCGGGCCAGCATGTTGGGATGGTAATTGACCGCCGCCGCCGCTTCCCTGACCCGCCGGATCACGTCCTCGGTCACATGGGGCTGGCCGTTCAGCACCCGCGACACCGTCTTGATCGACACGCCGGCGTGGCGGGCGACATCGACGATCGTGCTGCGGCGCTGATCCTGGACCATGGGGTGACCTACGGACTAACCTGCATTTGGTCCACTCTGGCATCGGCATCGCATGCGGAAAATCGCGTTGCCGGCGATTGACAGCGTAAGACAGATGCGCGCGAATGGCGGCAACGCCGCCTGTGCCGGCGAAGGGGAGAGCCGATGGACCGCCGCGACATGCCAGCAAGCCGGTCCGGTTCGCGGCGGATGCCGGCGCCGGCCGGAGCCGACGGGCGATGACGACGCCGTTCGCACCCGCCCGCGGGGCGAGGCTGACTGCGGCGTCGATCGGCAGGGAGCGGCAGCCGCTGCTCGAAGCGGACGGTTTCCTCGCCGATCCGATCGGGCTCGTCGCGCTGGCCGCGGCGGCCGACTTTCGCCCGGCGTTCGGGCCGGGGGGAGGCTATCCGGGGCTGCGTGCGCCCCTGCCGAACGCCTATATCGAGGCGGTCGTCGACACGCTCGTCGGGCCGCTCGCCGAAGCCTTCGCGCTCGGCGCGGTGCGACCGGCCCGGGCGCAGGGCGCATTCTCGCTGGTGACCCTGCCGCCCGATGCCCTCGTCCCGGCGCAGCGCGTGCCGCACGTCGACTCGGTCGATCCGATGCAATTCGCGATCCTCCACTATCTTTGCGACGGCGCGGCCGGCGGCACCGCTTTCTATCGCCACCGCGCGACGGGATTCGAACGGTTGAGCGACGACCGGCTCCCCGCCTACACCGCGACGCGCGCCGCGGAAGGGGCGCCCGACGGCTATGTCGACGACGGTGCCCCCTGGTTCGAGCCGGTCGCGCGGGTCACGGCCGCGATGAACCGGCTGGTGGTCTATCGCAGCTGCGTCCTGCACTCGGGAACGGTGCCGTCGCCCGACCGGCTCAGCGCCGATCCGCGACGGGGCCGCCTGACCGCGAACGTCTTCCCGACGCTCGCGCCCGCGTAACGGACGCCCCTCCCCCTCATCGTCCCACGGTCGCGGGGCGACCGGCACGCGCGAAAGCCCCTCGTCCATCACCCGACACCTCGGCCGCGGTGCAGCAATGTCGGCGCCGGCCGGAACCCCTGTGTCACAACAGACACAATGACTTTGTATACTTTCATTGCCGTTGACAACGTAGGACACGACAGTAACTTGCCATCATCGGGCAGGATTTCGCTGCCTGCGAAAAAGCGGCAATTAGCCGCAAGGGGAGGATATATGAGGGGTCTTGGATTAGTGGGTGCGCTCGTCTGCACGACATCGGTCGGCGCGATCGCAATGTGCATCGCAGGCCCGGCCGCGGCGCAGGTCGTGGGCGGTGGCAACGACGCCAACGCCCCTGCTACCAACGCCCAGCCGGGTTCCGAGGACGCGCCCCGCGCGGCGCAGGACGGCGCGACCACGACCCCCGCGACGGACGGCACCGGCGAGGACATCGTCGTCACCGGTATCCGCGCATCGCTGAACCGCGCGATCGACATCAAACGCAATTCCAATGGTATCGTCGACGCGATCTCGGCCGAGGATATCGGCAAATTCCCCGACACCAACCTCGCCGAATCGCTGCAACGCGTCAGCGGCGTGTCGATCAATCGCGTCAACGGCGAAGGGTCCGAGGTGACCGCGCGAGGCTTCGGCGGCGGCTTCAATCTGGTGACGCTGAACGGTCGCCAGCTTCCCGCGACGAACCTGCAAGGCGTCGGCGGCGACCAGAGCGTCGACTTCGCGACGGCGACGGGGCGCTCGTTCGATTTCGGCAATCTCGCCTCGGAAGGCGTCAGCACGCTGGAGGTCTACAAGACCGGCCGCGCGGCGATCCCGACCGGCGGCATCGGCGCCACCATCAACGTCATCACGCGCAAGCCGCTCGATTCCCGGCAGGCCGGCTTCTCGGGCTCGGTCGGCGCCAAGGCGTCCTACGACACCAGCATCGAGAAGGACGAGGACGGTCTGGCGAAAATCACGCCGGAAGTGTCCGGCCTTTTGAACTGGAAAAATGATAGCGATACCTTCGGGGTGGCGCTGTTCGGCAGCTATCAGAAGCGCAACTCGGCGGCGGCCAGCTCGACCTCCAACGCCTGGAACATCCGCACCATCGACAATCCCGGCGATATCATCGGCGCCAATACGGTGGTCACCAATCGTCCGCCGAGCGGAAGCCTGATCGCCTTCCCCAACGACGCCCGCTACCATTTCTCGGAATCGACGCGCGAGCGCATCAACGCCTCGGGCGTGCTGCAATATCGCCCCGTCGAAACGCTGTTGCTGACCGCGGACGTGCTGTGGGCGCAGAATCGGCAGAGCGAGGCGCGGCAGGACCAGACCAACTGGCTCAACCGCCCGTTCGGCAGCGTCACGTTCGACAACAGCCCCGTTCCCACCGCGACCGTCATCTCGCAGGACGTTCCGGATCCGAAGGACACGGGATACGAGCAGCAGTTCCGCGCGACGAAGGACAAGCTCCAGGAATATGGCCTGAACGCCGCATGGGACGTCACCGACAAGTTCAAGCTCGTCGCCGACATCCAGCATTCCAAGTCGCAGGCGCTGCCCGACGCATCGAACGGCGCCAGCTCCACGCTGTTCTCCATGGGCGCCAATGTGGTGAACAGCCAGACGATCGACTGGTCGCGCGGCTTCCCGCAGATCAACGAGACGATCAACGATTGCCGCGCCCTGCCCACCAGCTCCGGCCCCGGCCGGGTCATCGGCAATTGCAACGGCCAGCTGGACGCGGGCGATCTCGGCACGCAGGTCGCCCGGACCAATACCGCCAGGCAGATCCAGACCATCAACCAGGCGCAGCTCGGTCTCGGCTGGGATCTGGGCGAGGGAAGCAAGGCCGAATTCGGCGGCAGCTACATCGATTCGAAGCTGCGATCGACCCGCACGCAGACGACGCAGACGCTGGGCGACTGGAGCATCAGCAATCCGGGCGAGGTCGAGGCGCAGGCCGCCGATCTCATCAAGACCTTCTGCCTCACCTGCAAGTTCGACCATTTCAAGCCGGGCGTGACCGGCCCCGGCCTGAACGCCTTCCGCGGCAACGCCGTCGCGCTCACCAACCTGTTCTCGCAACTCTATGCGGACCGCGGCAATCCCGTGACCGCCGGGTCCGCCAACGACGACAGCATCCGCGAGAAGATCGCCTCGGTATACGGCCAGCTGACCTGGAAGGGGCAGATCGCGGGGGCCGACGCGACGTTGGTCGTCGGCGCACGCTATGAGGTGACGAAGGTGCGCGCCTTCTCGCGCGTCAACGGGCCGTCGGCGATCATCTGGACGTCGGACAACGACTTCAACGTGCCGGGGTCGTCCACCGCGTCGCCGCTGACCGGCCGCGGCAGCTATGACAATCTCCTGCCCGCGATCGATTTCCAGATCTCGCCGTTCGACAATGTGATCACGCGCGTGTCGTTCAGCCGCACGATCGCCCGCCCCTCCTATGGCGACCAGTTCGTCAGTTCGACGGCCAATGCCGGCAGCCGCGCCACCCTCTTCGGCGGCCAGCCCAATGGCACGACCGGAAACCCGAACCTGCGACCGCTCATCTCGGACAATTTCGACGTCTCGGCGGAATGGTATTTCAAGTCGTCCAGCTATCTGTCCGCCGGCTTCTTCGACAAGCGGGTGCGCAACTTCGTCGGCACCGGCCTGTCGAACGGCAATCTGTTCGGCCTGCGCGATGCCACGACGGGTGCCGCGGGATCGCGGTCGGGCACCGCCGCGGCGGCGCTTAGTCGCCTCGGCCTCGACCGGTCGGACATCAACCTGTTCAGCTACACGGCAAGGCTGATCCAGAACGGCGGCAACGTCGGGCAGACCGATGCCGATATCCGCGCCAACAGCTCGGGGACCTCGGTCAATCAGGGCTATTTCGACACCCTGTCGCGCTCGGTCGACATCACGCCGGATGCCAACGATCCGCTGGCGGTCTTCTCCATCGCCTCGCCGATCAACAATCGCGACGCGGAGATCTACGGCGCCGAATTCGCCGGGCAATATTTCTTCGGCCAGACCGGCTTCGGTGTCGCGGCGTCCTACACGCTCGTACGCGGCAACGTCGGGATCGACGTGCTGGCCGCACCGACGGCGGACCAGTTCGCCCTGCTCGGCCTGTCCGACACGGCGAATGCGTCGCTCATCTACGACAAGAACGGCATATCGGCACGCCTCACTTACAATTGGCGTGACAAGTTCCTGTCCGAGATCGGCCGCGGCGGCACGACCGACCGCAACCCGGTGTTCTTCGCGCCGTACAGCACGGTCGACGTGAACGTCAGCTGGGACATCAACAAACAGATCGCGGTTTCGCTGGAGGGCATCAACCTCACCAGCGAGTCCGTCCGCAGTTACGGCCGATCGGAGAACCAGACCTTCTTCGCCCAGGAAAACAAGCCGCGCCTGTTGCTCGGCGCGCGCTATCGCTTCTGATCGATACGATCAGCATCGTCCCCCACCTCGGCCGCTCTTCGGAGCGGCCTTTTTTTGGAAGCGCCGGGCATTCGGTCGCTGGCCGCATCCCGCAAAGTCGTGCAGCATCCGCCATGCTGCCTCCCAGCCAAGAGACATCCCGCCGATGAACCGAGTCCTGCTCAACAACGTCGATCACGCCGAGCTTCGCGTGGCGATCCGCGCGGGCGCCGAGTTCGGCGACCAGGTCAATCAGCTGCCGATCTTTCCGTCCGAGTTCGAAGAGGCGCAGCGCGCCTTTCCGATCGTCTTCCGGCCGGAAGGCGACGGTCTCCAGGCCTATGTCCTGCTCGGGCTCGATCGCGACGAAAACCTCTTTCTCGACGGCGCGCGCTGGACGAGCAGCTACGTGCCCGCCTTCCAGCGCCGCGGGCCGTTCTCGATCGCGCTCAGCCGGATGCGCCCCGACCAGCTCGAGCCCGACGAGCCGATGGTGCATGTCGATCTCGACGACCCCAGGGTCGGCGCGGCGGACGGCCTGCCGGTCTTTCGCGAACATGGCGGCAATGCACCGCTTCTCGATCACGTCACCGATGTCCTGCGTACCATCTACGAGGGGCTGGAAACCGCGCCGGCGATCTATGCGGCGTGGCGGGAAGCCGGGCTGTTGCAGTCGATCACCCTCCAGATCGCCCTCGACGACGGCCTGACCTACGACCTGCCGGACCTCTTCACCGTCGATCGGCAGGCGCTCGCCGATCTGTCGGGCGAGCGGCTCGAACGGCTGCATCGTCTCGGCCTGCTGGAAGGCGCGATGCTCGCGGCCGCCTCGCTCGGCAACGTCCAGCGGCTCATCGAACGCAAGAGCCTGAATCGGGCGGCGTCGTGACCGCGCGCGTCGCCCCGCCGCCGATCACCGCCGCCCGCGTGCGCGAGATCGACGCTGCGCAGGCAGACCCGATCGATCTCCGGGACATCGTACTGGAGGGCGGGCCGGTCGTCGTGCGCGGATTGGTGCGGGATTGGCCGCTCGTGGCGGCGGGGCGGCAGGGCGCGCAGGCGGCGGCCGACTATCTCCTGTCGTTCTACAACGGCCGCCCCGGGGTCGGATATACCGCGCCGGCGGAGGTCGGCGGCCGCTATTTCTACGACGACAGCCTCACCCGGCTGAACTTCGAGGCGCAGCGCGTGGCGCTCGACGCCTATCTCGGCCGGATGCTCGCGCATCTCGGCAACCCCGACGCCCCGTCCTTCTACGTCGGCTCGACCGACCTCGACCAATATTTTCCCGGCCTCGCCGCCGCGGGCAACGATCTGCCGCTCGACGGGCCGGCCTTCGGATCGCTGCTGCGCAGCATCTGGATCGGAAACCGGACGATCGCCTCGGCGCATTACGACATGTCGAACAACATCGCCTGCGTCGCGGTCGGCAGGCGCCGGTTCACGCTGTTCCCGCCCGATCAGATCGCCAACCTCTATCCGGGCCCGCTCGAACCCACGCCGGGCGGGCAGGTCGTGTCGCTGGTCGATTTCCGCGCGCCCGACCTCGACCGGTTCCCGGCCTTCGCGCAGGCGTGCGATTCCGCGTCCATTGCCGACCTGGAAGCGGGCGATGCGGTGATTTACCCCGCACTTTGGTGGCATCACGTCGAAACCCTCTCCGATTTTAACATGATGATCAACCTATGGTGGCACCCCTCCCCCACGTTCCTGGATTCGCCGATGGACACGGTGTTGCACGGCATGCTCAGCCTGCGCGACCGGCCGGCGGCGGAAAAAACGGCGTGGGCCGCTCTGTTTGATTATTACGTGTTCGGGCCGGCCGAGCGCCCCGTATCGCATCTGCCGGAGGAGGCCCGCGGCCCGCTGGCCACCCTCGACGTCCGATCCGCACGCCAATTGCGTGCCAAGCTGCTGCAGCGGATCAACCGATGACCGAGCCAACCCGCAGACGCATTGTCATCGCAGGCGGCGGCACCGCGGGATGGCTGACCGCCGCGGTTTTGACACGGCAACTCGGCGCACTCGCGGATGTGACCCTGATAGAGTCCGAAGAGATAGGCACGGTCGGCGTAGGCGAATCCACGATACCCACCGTCCGCGCCTTCCATGCCCTGATCGGCATCGACGAGCAGGAGTTCATGCGGGCGACGGGGGCCAGCTTCAAGCTCGCCATCTCCTTCGAGAATTGGGCGCGCGACGGCGATCGCTACATCCACCCCTTCGGCGATGTCGGAAAATCGACCTGGATGAGCGAATTCCAGCATTTCTGGCTGGAGGCACGAGCAAACGGATCAACGCGACCGATCGGTGCCTATTGCTTGGAACACGAGGCGGCCGATGCCAAGCGCTTCACTGCAAACGCAGCCCCGCCTCTGAACTATGCATATCATTTCGATGCCGGCCGGTACGCGCGTT
>Ga0182217_1000131_pt1 | contig 10801 bp, 5 predicted proteins | sample G5R1MG_18_FD_128395 | JGI IMG/M metagenome (GOLD analysis project Ga0182217, IMG submission 128395) | Switchgrass phyllosphere microbial communities from Michigan, USA - G5R4_NF_03OCT2016_LD1 MG | ecosystem: Host-associated > Plants > Phyllosphere > Phylloplane/Leaf | place: USA: Michigan... | reverse complement strand
TATCGGACGTTTGTTAAGGGCCTCATCACTGAGGCCTCTTATCTTACGTATCCAGAAGACTCTTCATTTGACGAACTGAATACCGTACTCAGCCGTAAAGGCAATCGTGTGCGGCGCTTTGGTATCAACTACAATGACAGCAACTTCTTTACTCGTGGTTACTTGGCTACTGAAGCTAAGACAGAGTACCTCTGGAACGCTGTAGCGTCTCAAGCTTCTCTTGCCTTTCTTGTCGTTCAGAGTGGCGCAACGATCAATTTCTTCAATCGATCTAAGGGTGCGTTCGCCGCTAACGTCAAATCGTTTTCCGTAAACCTTAACAACTATACTCGTCCGGGCGTATCTGACGTCCGTTATATGCAGTGTAAGTTTACGAGCGGTAAGGGCTATCTTTTCATCGTTGGCCCTGACATCGAACCTCTTGTCATTACGTACAACAAAGATAACGACACGATCATGACAACTAAGATCGCAATCCTTGCTCGTGACTTTGAGGGTGTGCCTGACGGTTTGCAGAACGCAGAAGAGCCTCCGACGCTGTCGTCTAATCACTTCTACAATCTTCTGAACCAAGGCTGGGTCTCTACGACCACGTCATAAAGGAATAGATACTTGGCACTTCAGCAGCCTCCTATTTACGAAGAAGGTCCCGGCGGCGGCTACGGGGACGACATTGGCAATAACCCTCCGGGTAATACGCCAGTCTACGTTACTGATCCTGTCACGTATCAGCAGGTTCCTGCGCAGCAGAATCTTTCTGCTTCCCCTGTCTTTACGTACAAGAATAAAATTGGTCGCTTCCCGGGCAACAACAAGCAGTGGTGGGTAGCCAAGGCTGATGCTGACGATAAAGAGAAGGGCGTCAAAGCAGGTGACTTCCTGCCTGAGCTCCTTCAGACTTTCTACAGCGGCAACAATCGAGCTCCTCGCGGGCACTATATCCTCAATCAGTTCCACAAAGATCGATCAGCTGTCAGCGGTGTCGCAGGCATTCCTATTGAGGATAACAATGAGCGGCCGAACAGCGTAACGTTCTTCAGCGGTCGTGCTTGGTTTGGCTGTCAGTCGAGCGTTTACTACTCGCAGATTCTCGATAGCACGTCAGCTGCAAAGGCTGGTCTCTGCTATCAGGAAGCCGATCCTACGGCTGAGGACATCAGCGATCTTATCGCTTCAGACGGTGGCGTTGTTCCTATTCCTGAAGCAGATCATATTGAAGCGCTGTTTCCTATCGGCAACGGCGTTATGATCTTCGCTCAGAATGGCGTGTGGTTTGTTAGCGGTGGGGACCAAGCGTTCAGCGCCCTCAACATCAGCGTTTCTAAAGTCAGCCCAATTGGAACGAAAAGCCCGTCCTCGATTGTCGAATACGACGGCACGATCTTCTGGTGGAGCGAGATTGGCATTCAAGCTATCCAGCAAGCGTCTGGTCAGTTTGGTCCTGTGCCCGGTCGTTTTGGTAACACGAACATTGCAGAGCAGACGATACAGTCGTTCTACAACGAGATTGGAGCGACGTCTAAGCACCTAGCGAAAGGAATGCTCGACGCACGTAACAACGTTATCTATTGGCTCTATAGTTCGAGCGATAATTTTGTATACGAGTACGACAGCGTTCTTATCTACGATATTACGCTTCAAGCGTTCTATCCGTGGAAGTTTAGCCAGATCAACGGAGGCCCTCGCATCAACGGCTTGTTCGTAGATACTGGCTATCTAGAAAGCGGCTTCGAAGATACTATAACGAACAACAACATTCTCGTAACAGACAAGAGTCTACCGGTCGTCAATACGCTGACGGACATAAGCATCAGACCGTCTGCTCTTTACTATCTGACGCAAGTCCCCGGAAAGGGTCTTACAGTCTCTGCTCCCGTCAGCTTTAGCTATACGGACTGGCAGGCGTGGAACGGCGTTGGCGCGAATTACGATAGCTACGTCATTACCGGCTACGAGCTTATGAACGACGCTATGCGAGATAAGCAAGTTGTTTATCTGTTCTCTCACTTCCGCTATACGGAGGGAGAAGACGGCAGCAATCCTTCGTCTTGTACGTTTACGGCTCGATGGGATTGGGCTGGTGATCGCAACACTAAGAAGTGGTCAACTGCTGTCGAAGCCTACCGTCCTCGGACAATCAATTTGACTGACGTTGTTGTCAGCAAGAATAAGGTGCGCGGAAATGGAAAATCAATCCAATTCAAATTCGGGACCTCAGAGCCCGGTAAAACCTTCGACCTCCTTGGATGGTCTGTTGCGTACTCAGGAAATACCCAACCTTAAGGAAATCTTTCGTGACGAAGCTATTGGCGTTTGCGCTGTTCATGTATGTGACGGGAAATATGTTATCCACTCGGAGCTCTTCGGAGAACCAACCAAAGAACGACTCGGACAAGCACAGCTTGTAAATACGCTTATCGACGAGACGTTCAAGAGAAAGGGAGTAGAAAAGCTGCATACGTGGGCAATTACTGACGAGCAATATAGATATAATATGTTCCTTGGCTACCAGCCCACAGGCAACGAAGTCGTCATCGAGGGCTTTGATACTCCCGTCTACGAATTTGAAAAGGTTCTAATCTAATGCCTGCTGTCGCTATTGCGGCTGTTGCTGCTACTGCTGCCGTCGTAGGCACTGCAAAAACCATCCAGTCGCAGAACAAAGCGAACAAGATGGCGAAGCAGCAATACGCTTACGAGCGGCAGATGAATCAAAACCGTTCAGTGCGAGAACGGCGAGACGCTATCAGGGCTTCTCGAATTGCTGGTGCTAATGTCGTACAAGGCGCAGAGAACGCAGGCTCTCAGGGGTCGTCGGCGGCTCTCGGCACTATGGGCTCTATTCAGAGCCAGCTAGACAGTAACCTATCGTTCCTCGATACGCAGGCATCGCTCGCTGACAAGGCAGGCTCTGCGTCTGTAGCCCGTCAAAGCGCTCTTAACGCCGCGGGTAATTGGGGCGCAATCTCGAACCTCGGCATGGCCGTCTTTGGTCAAAGCGGTGGTTTCAAAGCAGGTAGCAAGTAACATTGGACAATGATTTCTCTCTCGTCGATACTGGAGCTGAGCCGAAGAACGACGACTTCGCGTCTGTAACGGCTGTTGAGCCTGTTGCTAACCGCCCTGCTCGCCCGCTTGAAAGTGCTGTTCTCTCGGTCGCTACGGTTAGCGATCCCCTCTCGGCGCTTCAGAACGACAACATCGCACTCGCTCGCGAAACTATCGAACAGCAGAAGCAGTTCGGTGTCCGTCTTGGCATTGCTGCTAAGCGGCAGCAGAAGACGATGCAGCAGCTCAACTCTCTGAAGGCTCCCGGCTCGCCGATCAGCGCAGAGACTCGAAACATCATCGATCGTGGCTATAACGACATCGCTTCGCAGAGGATCGAAGACAACGCTCGTACGTCTGCTGAAACGGAAACTGTTGAGCGCATTCAGGATCACATTGACGCTGGCGAGACTGTCGAAGCTAAGCTCGCTTACAACAACTTCATCAACGGCAACGCTGAGCGGGTGTTCGCTAATCAAGCGACGAAGAACCTTGTCCTCGGGCAGTACATCGAGAAGCTTCAGTCGGAGTCGGAAGACGAGGGCGTAGGCCAGAAGGTCTGGAACTTCGTTACGTCTGTCATTCCGTTCAACTATAACTTCGAGCGGGCAGGTATCGTTGACGGTGCGTCTGGCGGCCTCAAGAACTGGCTACTCTCGGGCTCTGGTCTTCAGTCGCAGGGTGACACGCTCTGGGGCAAGTATCGCGATCCAAAGGAACTTGCTGCTGCTCTCGAACCGGGCGGCGCTCTCGATACGTCGATTCGTTCGAACGCTACGACTCTTGGCGGCTTCAATCCTGCTACGGCAGCTGACATCGCTACGAACCTAAACGCTCAGAACGACGCTGACAAGATGACGGCTAACGCGTTCGGCTTGCTCGCTGCTGCTGAGCTTGTCCCGGGCGTGGGAGCGATTGATCTACTGCCTTTTGCTTCGCGCAGCTTGACGAAGATTCCGGGTGTCCTCACTCGTCTCGGTAAGCCTTCGCTTGCGCGTAAGACGGTCGCAGATGCGTTTGAGACTGTCGTGTCTGACGGCGCTGAGGCGTCGATGAAGCGGACGGGGCTGTCTGAGGCAGACGTCGCAGAGAACCTCGAAGTCTCTGCTCTCAATCCGGGTGCTTCGACTGAGCACGCTGTTCCCATGTCTGTTGATCTTTCGACTCACCTTGAGGCGGCAGAGAACGTCCTTCGTAACTTCCCTGAGCAGATTCAAGTAACTCGTGCGTCGACAGCTGAAGAGATTCAGCACGCGTATGAGGTTGCGCTGAAGACGGAAGAGACGAAGCTCGGCAAGAGTATCAAAGACCACAAGTTCATGTACGAGAACATTCGTACGGGCGAAAAGGGTGTCTTTGAGCCGGGTATTCTTCCCGAGCAGGGCAACGTCGTCCACTACGTCGAATACACTGTAGGCAAGAAGAGTGGCGGTGGTTTCGCTTCTCGTGCTGCTGCTGTCGCTGAAGCTACGAAGAGGGGCCTCATTGGTCCTGAAATCGAAGGAGCGATGGTTGAAGGCAAGATCGTAACGAACGCTGATCGTGGCTTCACGCAGCGGGTCTACCACGGGACTGCAAAGGACTTCGAAGACTTCGACTTCGCTAAGACAGGTTCCGCTACGGGGGCTGAGAACACGAAGGGTGTTTTCTTCTTCTCGAATGATCCTGATGTCGCTCTTTCGTACGGCCGTAAGGCTGCGAGCGCACAAAATCACGCAGACTTCGAAGCTCTCCAAGCTAAGATCGCTTCGGGCGATACGTCTGACGCAACGATGGACGCGTTCGCTGACGCGATGGAAAAGGTTATGGATGACGCAGGTGCGGTCATTCGTCCTGTTGACGTCAACCCGTCGAACCTCCTAGAGGCAGACATGAAGGGTGCGTCTTACAACGGGCCTATTACGCAGAGCATCATTGACGAAGCAAAGAAGCAAGGCAAAGACGGCGTCATCTTCAAGAACTACGACGATGACATCCTTGGCGGCAAGGCTTCCGACGTCTACGCCCTCTTTAACAAGGAAGCAATGACTCCTGCTTTTTCGCCTGTCCAGCGAGAAGTCAGCGGGCAGTTCTACATCAAGGGTCGCGCTAACGTTCGTGAGGAGGGGTTCTTCACGACGCCTCTCAACACGCCTAAGAACAACATGCTCTCTGTCCTTCGCTCTGACGCTCGTCGTCTTGATCGAGGGGCGCAGCAGAAGGCTGTGACGGCTGGCATGGCTGCGGAGAGGGTGTCGTCTGAAACGCAGAAGGCGATGAAGGAAGTCCTCAAGGGCATCAGTAAGGAAGATAAGGTCTTCCTCGATGAAGTCATCCGTAAGGGTCAGAACGAAGAGCGTTGGCTGTCGGAGCGTGAGTTCAACAGCATCTTCGAGCGAGCTTCGGGCAAGCTGCCTACGGATCGAGTGACTGAGGCGTACAAGTCGTATCGTCTCTTCAATGACGCAGAGTATCTCCTCCGCAATGATGAGGTGTACAAGGACCTCGTCATCAAGGGTCACGAGACTGTTAAGTTCAAGCTGCCGGGTGACTACGACTTCGAAGGCGCTGCTATTGTCAAAGCTGAGGGGCAGCGTCCTACTGAGCGTGTCTACAACGTCAGCGACAACGTCCACTATACGACGGACAACATGCTGACTGCTGAGAGGTGGGAAGCCCTCAAGGGTGACGGCTATCTGCTAGTTAAGTCCGCAGACAACGTAACGCTTGGCGATGGGACTGTCGTTCGCAACTTCCTCATCAAGAGGGGCGATATGAGCCGTGGTCCTCTTGAGCGGATGCAGCTCGGCTACAGCGAAGGCGGACACCGTGCGTATACGGGTAAGTACTTTGCTAAGCAAGCGTCGAAGGGCATTCAGCCTGACACTGGTCAGGAGTACCTCAAGAACCCGAACGTGTTCCGGACGGGCGACAACCCTAACCGTCTTAGGGACTGGGCAGAGGTCATGAACAGGGCGATCAGGGACGCTGATAACGGCATCCTCGATCCTCAGCACTATGACGACAACGTCTTCATCAATCGGGGTGATCTTCACTTCCCGACTGGTCAGGAGTTTGTTGACGGCATCGAAAAGGGATACATCGATAAGAAGAACCCTATCGAGATCGTCTTCGATCGTGAGATGCCGACTGAGTACATCAAGGCGGACGAACGTGTCGCTCGCTACATCAACGAGGATGAAAGCGCTGCTACAGGTTATTATCGTTCTACTGGACGCATGTATAACAGTCGCAAGGGCGAAGCTCTCCTCGACGAGAGCGGGAACTTTGCTGAGACGGTCGATCCTTGGGAGACGATGAATAAGGCGATGTCGAACATCAGCCGTATGTCTTCTCTCTCGAACTACAAGACGTCGACTCTTGAGAGGTTCAGCCGTACGTACGGTCAGTTCCTTGGTGTTCGTGATCTAGACGACGTGAGCCCTACGGCTCTCCTCTCTGCTCCTGTGAAAGACGGCATCCCCCCGGAAGTCGTTCATCGCATTAAGGCAGAGCAGGCTGGCATCAAGCGCATCATGGGCTTTGAGACTGGCTGGGAAAAGGGCGTTCGTAACGCTAACCGTGAGTTCGCTGAGTGGGTGCTTGGTGACGCTCGTGGTGGCATTCGTCAGACTGGGCACGACTTCGTCCACTGGCTCGGCCGCAACAACCCTGTTCAGGCGCTGCGGTCTATTGCTTTTGACGCAAAGCTCGGCCTCTTTAACATGGGCCAGCTGCTGCTTCAGTCGTCGACGATCATTGCTGCTACGTCGCTGCATCCTCGTTCGGGCATGAAGGGCATCATGTCGATGATTCCGTCGATGGTTCACAACTGGACTGGCGGTAACGCAGCCATCCTTGACGTCCTTACTGAGAGGGGCTACAAGGCAATGGGCTTCGGGTCTTCGGCTGAGATGAAGGAGTATCAGAACTTCCTCCATCGCACGGGGTTCATGAACGTCGGCAATACACATCTTCTCATCAATGCGTACGGGCCCAACCGGGTCTTTGGTGCGGGGTCGATGATAGATGGTATCCGTGAGAAGGGTCGCGCATTCTTCTACATGGCGGAGCAGATGAACCGTGGCGTTGCTTCTCGCATCGCTTTCGACGAGCTGAAGTCTCAGGGCCTCGCTGTAGGCTCTGCGGAGTTCCGTGAGAAGTTTATCGGCATGGCTGACGACCTTACGTTCAACATGACGAATGAGAGCAGTGCGGCGTTCCAGCACGGCGTCTTCTCTATCCCTACGCAGTTCTGGGCATACAACGTCCGCATGATGGACGCTATGTTCGGCAAGAACTTCACGGGAGCTCAGAGGGCTCGCCTCATCGGTGGACAGCTTTTGTTCGCTGGCGCAGGTGGCGTTCCTGTTGCAGACGCTCTGTCGGACTACCTCAAGAGGCGGAACGGCGAAGCGCCTGATGTTGACACTCTCCTCGGTACTCTTGATCGCGGTCTGGCTGACAGGGCGCTCAAAGAGCTGACGGGTGCTGACGTTCAGTTTGGTAGTCGTGTCGGTACGGGTACGTGGTTGACGGACATGGTCAAGGACATCTTTGGCCTCGGCGACTACGGCGAAAAGAGTCCAATTGAGACGTTCGGTGGTGCTACGTTCAGCATCAGCGCTCAGCTCGGTAAGACGATGTTCGACGCTACTCGCTACGCTATGTCGGAGACGGGTGCGGATCAGGGCTACGCGATTACGAGAGAGAATCTCCTCAAGCTCGCGTCTAACGTGTCGTCGTTCTCGAACGTCAACAAAGCACTGATGGTCTACAACTACGGCATGCTCAAGAGTGCTAAGGGCTCTGTTCAGGTGTCTGACCTCCCAACGGCAGATGCGTTTGCAGTCGCTCTGTCGCTACAGCCTGCTGAGCTAGACAATATGACGTACATGTCTGCTCACCTCAAAGACAAGCAGAACATCGTGAAGGAAGCTGCTACTCAGCTCCGTAACTGGCGGCAGGAAGCTTTCAACAACCCTGAAGTGTTTGAAGAGAACATGCAGAAAGCTAACCTTCTTGTCAAGATGCTGCCTCCTGACGTTCAGCTAGACGTTCAGCGGCAGACGAATAAGATCACTGACAAAAGCTTCTACGAGCACATCGCTACGAAGTACAACGAAGAAAAAGCTAAAGAAGGAAATGGTGAATAATGGCTGACCTCTACGGAGTCAACATTGGTGACGTCGAAAGCAAAGCTCGCGTCATCGAAGCGCCTAATACTGCCAACACTTTTGGGACTGCCGTCGATGCCCTCGCAAAGGGTATCGGCGCTTTCTCTCAGAGGGCAGATAACATCGCTCAGCGTAAGAGGCAGGATGCAGCTACGGCCCGTCAGGCTCAGCAGGACGCTCTTGCTGCTGCTGGTCGCGCAGATCACGTTGAGAGTGAGACTCTTGCTTCTGACGTGACGACTGGCACGGCTCTCATCAACGCAGGTTCGCTTGGCGATACTTTCCAGAGCACGGCTGGTGACGTCCCTCTCGCTCAGACGCCTCCTGATCCTCGGATTACGGCTGACGTTGGTGCTGCTGCTAAGCAGGTAGCTTCTACGGCTGCGGCTGTCGATCAGGGCCGTATGCCTGCAATCAGCAAGCAGGCTCAAGTTGACCTCCTCTTCAATCGCCTCCTTGTTAAATACCCGTCGAAGGCGCATGAGATCGCGAAGCAGTTCAAGGACCTTGGCGTCGATAGCGCTCTGTTCGACGAGCTGAAGAACGAGGTCGACACGACTCAGTCGGCTCTCAAGGCTGACCGTGAGCACGGCGTCAAAATGCAGCAGCTTGCGCAGGAGAATCTGCCAGCTGAGACGTACGCTAAGATGACGCCTCAAGAGCAGACGCAGTGGGGCCTCGACTATACGCGTCAGCAGAACATCCTTGACTCGACTGTCAAGAATGCGACGCTACAGAACACGCTGACGAACACGACTCAGAGCCAGTATAAGTTCAATCAAGAGCAGATCGGTGACGAGTTTGTCACTAACGCTTCTGGCATGGTGATGCAAGCTATCGCTCCTCTTGCTAAGAGCATGCAGGAGCTTGTCCTTGCGTCCGATGAGCCGGGTGCTAACGTCGGTCGTGACCAGCGGCTCGGGTCGCTCGTTGCTCAGGCGCGTACGATGGGCGCTAACCTCATTACGAAGGTTATCTCTCAGGGCGGCTTCTCGAAGACGGAAGACGTGACGAAGGTCACTAACTACATCAACTCTCAGATCGAGAGCTTGATCGTCAAGCCTTACGAGGATCGAAACAAGGGTTTCGCTCAGGCATCGCAGATGTTCCAGACTCGCCTTGGTCTGAATGCTGCTGTTTCTGCGCCTGTCATTCATGACTTGCGGACTCGCTTTGGCATTCGTGTCGAAGACATCCCGGGCATCATGACGTCGCTTCCGCCTGACGTCCTCAACAGCGTTCGCTCTGAGTTCATGGGAGCAGGTAAGCCGGGGATCAATCGCAACATCGCTACGATCCACCTCACTAACGCGCTTGCTGTCCTCAAGGGCGAGAAGAGCCTTGCGTACATCGATACGCCAGAAGAGAGGCAGGCTGCTGTCGCGACTAACTTCAACTACGTGAAGAACCACGCACGAGAGGTTGCTAACGGCGGAGGCAACGCTGACTACTGGCTGAATGGTGCGCGTACAATGGTTGTCGCTTCGGCTGGCTTTGGTCCGAACACTCCTACGACGACTCTTCAGACGTACTCGTCTGCTGTCCTCTCAGAGCATACGATCAACGCGATCAACAAGCTTCAAAGTGGTCCTAACGGACAGGAAGCAAAGGAGCTAGGTGTTGGCGTTCGCGCTTCGGCTGCTCAGGTTCTGTCTGCTTCGCAGCGGCAGTTCCGGACTGTCAACCGCAGCAACACGGACCCTTATCGCATTGCGATGAATGCTGACGGCCACTATGAGATCGTCAAAAACCCGAACTGGAAAGCTCCCCTCACGACTCGTAACGAGTTTCCGGGTGGCGATGCTCGTACGGGGCAAGCTCGTCCGACTATTCCGTCTGACATGAGCCGGATGGTTGGGTCTGCTAACGTTGCTCTCTCGTTTCTTACGGCTACTGGTAACTGGGATGGCGACGCTCCGAAGGGCACTCCAAAGGAAGTCCGTCGCTTCTGGGCTACGGGCGGCGCAGAGCTGACTCCTGACCTTCGGTCGAAGAAGGTTGCTCAGCAGAAGAGGGGCGACTTTGATACGATGGCTAACGCTCTTGAGAGGGACCTGTCAAAGGCTCCTGATCTGATTACTGCTCCGACTGTAACTAGCGGTGGCAGCAGTCGCGGCGAGAGGAACAACAACCCGGGCAACCTTGAAGATAGTCCGTATACTCGCTCACAGCCGGGCTACAAGGGAAGTGACGGTCGCTTCGCTAAGTTCGAAACTCCTGAGCACGGACTGAAAGCTCAGGAAACGCTTTTGGCTAAGAACTATATTGGCAAAGGATACAACACTGTTGCCAAGGTAATTGGGCGTTATGCACCTCGGTCAGACAATGCGCAATCGTTTGACAACTACGTCGCTTACGTGTCTCAGAAACTTAACATCAACCCCAACGACACGCTAACGCCGTCGATGACGGGTCGTCTTGCTCAAGCTATGCGTGAATTTGAAACTGGCAATAGGAGCAGTTAATGCGAGAAACTATTAAAGCAATGATCGCTAGCGGTATCTACGATCAACATAAAATCTTTCGGGATTTGTACCCGACGTACAACGGTCACTACGCAAAGCTGCGGGACCTGATTAGTGAGGTAAAGAATGACG
>Ga0182217_1000129_pt1 | contig 10823 bp, 9 predicted proteins | sample G5R1MG_18_FD_128395 | JGI IMG/M metagenome (GOLD analysis project Ga0182217, IMG submission 128395) | Switchgrass phyllosphere microbial communities from Michigan, USA - G5R4_NF_03OCT2016_LD1 MG | ecosystem: Host-associated > Plants > Phyllosphere > Phylloplane/Leaf | place: USA: Michigan... | reverse complement strand
TCCGTCCGCGTCCAGCAGCTCACCACGAAACTTGTCGGCTAAATCCGTGACCATCGCTCTCTCCAAACCAGCACCAAGACCCTGCCCAAACCTGACAGCACCGTCAAGTGAACAAACGTGAGGGTTGGTTCGATTGGCCTAGAGCCATGTACGGGAGAATCTCGCACGAGGCTCAGACTTCGGCTTGCGAGGGCAATTAACGTCCATCGGGGTTGCAGGTGATCCCTTTACGCATTTGGAACGGCTGGCCTCTTTGGCCAACGTCCGAGCTCTGCGGGCCGATTGCCGAAAGAGCCCAGTCAATTATCTCGCCTTCTGCAATCAGCGCCGAAGAGTACGGCAGCCGGCTTATAAGCCTACCGCTAGCACTTCGCTTATGCCGTCCTGCTTCTCACCCTGACACCGAACGATGCAGTGTCACCGCTGCGGTATAAGCGCCTAACACTCGTCAGAAACGAAGCCCGGCCAAGTGGCCATATATTCGATGAACTGCGCCCCGAGCCCCTCGTCGGCGAGATAGGAGCGACTCACGGGAAGTGAGGTGCTAACAAAATCTGGATTCGCGGCGATCTGTTGCACAAAGTCGTGATGGAGGATTGCTCCACGACCTATGAACACGAAATCTGCGTTGCGCCGCAAGCATTCTAAAACGCTGCGCCCTGTCATCAGCTTACCCGCCACTCCCAGGCGCGTCTGCCCGCGGTCCAGATCGGTAAACCAGTCCATAATCGGACGTCCCTTGAAGACTGGGTCTTCGGGCTCCTTGAATGTGTCCCAGCACGAAATATCAATGTAGTCGCACAGCCCGGACGCCAAGATGCCCTGCGCGAGACTGCGTATCTCCGCGAAGTCTAAGCCGTAGCGCTCGGGCGAGAGCCGCACGCCGATCTGAAAGTCGGGCCCCGACCGATCACGAAGGCCGGACAGGATGTCCATCAGCGCGCGCGACCGCCCCTTCGAAGAACCACCGTAGCGATCGGAGCGATGATTGCGGGTCCGATCGAGAAACTCGCAGAGCAGGTAGCCGTGGGCGGCATGCACCTCTACACCATCGAATCCCGCCTTTTTGGCGCGCAAGCCGGCCAAGATGAAGTCCTCCACCACTTGGTCGACTTCGCCGGTCGACAGGGCGCGCGCACCGGTGCCATCATCGGCCACGCCAACCGGCTGCGCTCAGATCAGGTCCGCCTTCGCTCGGGACCCGGAGGGCATGATCTGCACGGAACTTACGGCACCCCCGACGCGCAAAGCCTTTGCCAACCGCTCCAACCCAATCAGATGTCGATCCGCATGGATGCCGAGCTGCCGCGGGTAGCCCTTGCCTAATGGATGTACGGTTGCCCCGCAGGTCATGACCATTCCGAAACCGGCATTGGCGCGGGTGACCAGGAACGCCATTTCGTCTTCTGTCAGTGTTCCGTCGTCCCCACTTTGCAGATTCGTCAGCGGAGCGAGCGCCAGGCGATTACGCAGGCTTGGCCCGCGCGTCAGCTTTAAGGGGCTAGAAATCCGCGCTTTGCAATTCATTCAAGCACCTCTCAGGAATGCGCCGACCATGCCAAGACATCCATCCTCTTGACCGTTCTGGATTCAAATCGTCGCTCCAGTCGGGTGGGCGTCCGAAGGACAGGCATTCCGGAATGCAGCACATTGCGCGTTCTCTCCCGTTCGGCCGACTTCGCTTTCTTGCTCAAGCACCACCCCGCAAGCAAACGAGAACTTGACGACCTTGTCAATGCATGCAAGGCATCCGCAACAAAGTTAGCCGGGGGGTGGGCCGTGCGCTGCATGCCAAGATTGGCCCCCGGGTTGCTGCGTGGCATTAAACAATCCGCCTGTACCCGCCGAGGAGACGCCTCGCTCGTAGGGCCAACCTAATAGGGCCGGGCGAGCAATCTCAGGACGAAAACTTGATGAACGCTGAAGCAACCCTCATGACAGAATTGCCTTCTCTGGACGGTTTCTTAAAGCCTCGGGGCGTTGCCTTGGTAGGAGCCAGCGATCGTTCCGCCTTCTCCCGGACTGCTCATGCGGCAAGCAAACTGATTGGTTTTGATGAACAGACCTTTCTCGTTTCGCGCAGCGGCGGCCTAGCCCACGACCGAGCCACATCTACCGACATGCGGGACTTGGCGGGTAAAGTCGACATCGCGGTGTTTATGATACCAGGCGACGGGATTCTGGAGAAAGTGGAAGAGGCCGCTCAAGCGGGAATCCGCTACGCCGTCGTGCTTGCCTCTGGCTTCGGAGAGCTCGGGTCTGAGGGGAAGGCCAAGCAAGACGCGCTTCTTGCGAAGATGCACGAAAATGGCATGCGCATGATGGGGCCCAATTGCCTGGGCTTCATTAATTACCTCGACCGAACTGCAGCCTGCACGATGAAATCGCAGGTGCCCCTCCGCATAGGCAATCTGGCGATCGTTTCGCAAAGCGGCGCGATAGCCAGTGGAATGTCTCGCTTTGCCCACCAGCAAGGAATCGGCCTCAGCCACATCGTCGCGACTGGCAACGAGGCCGATATCGACTTCACCGAAGTTGCGCCGCAGATCATCGTCGACGAAAGAGTAGGCGCAGTCTGCTTTTTCATCGAAACGGTCCGCAATCCGGAGCGGTTCGTGGCGATGGCGGAGTTGGCTCAGCATCATTCCAAGCCGCTCGTGATGATCAAGGTCGGCGCTAGCCCGCTCAGTGCACAGGTTGCCGCCGCGCACACCGGCGCACTAGTTGGCGACGATTCAGCGTTTGACGCCGTTTGCCAACATTACGGCATCATTCGTGTCCATTCGCTGGAAGATGCGGTGCTGACCGCCGCGTTGGCCGGCCATACCGGACGGCTCGGCAAGGGTGGACTGGGTATGCTTTCGATTTCAGGTGGAGCGTGCGAGATTGTCGCCGATGCGGCGGCAAGCGCCGGCGTTGAGCTTGTCCCATTTACGCCGGAAACGGTCGACAAATTGTCCAGTGTACTTCCCGATTTCTGCACCGCCTCGAACCCTCTCGACGTCACCGGCGGGGTTGTGGCGAAGCCACAAATGTTTGAAGATGCACTCGCCATCGTTGGCGAGGATCCTGGCGTAGCCTTGATCGGAGTTGTGCAGCCCCTGCCCGCCAAGGTGGAAGTAGGAGCCAGCGGCGAACTCCTCCGTGCGCTAGGCCGTGGGTTCAAGAGAATTCCGGTTCCCGGAGCGATGGTCAACCAAGCTGTCACACCCGTGACCGAAGTAGGCGATCAGGCGATTGTCGATGCGGAACTCCCGCACGTTACAGGCGGTCTCAACACCTTCGTTGATGCCGCTGCCCGGATCTTTCGCTGGTCACGGCACCTTGACGACAAGCCGGCGCCGCTGCGCTGCGCCGGGGCCGCAACGGACGCTCGGCCCCGATCCGAGACTGAGACATTGCGGTACCTTGCGAGCAAGGGTGTGCCCACGATCCCGTTCGAGATCGTTCAGGCCGGTCAGGCCATGACCGATATCGGGGGGCGACTGGGCGATAAACTCGTCGTCAAGATCGCGTCGCCGGACATCCTCCACAAGACCGAAGCCGGCGGCGTGCTGCTCAATGTCGCTGCCAACGAAATCGACGATGCCGTACGCATCGTGATCGAGCGGGCCCGTAGCTACAATCCGCAGGCGCGTGTTGATGGCGCCCTTATTGCACCGATGCGGGCGTCGGCGCTTGAGTTCGTGGTTGGTGTTGCGCGCGACCCGCAATGGGGCCTGGTGCTCGCGATCGGCCTCGGTGGGATATGGGTTGAAGTGATGCAGGACGTCCAACTCCGCCTCGCCGGCACCTCGGCGAAAGACATTGCAGGTGCCCTGCGGTCGCTTCGTGCAGCCAAGCTTCTCGCCGGATATCGTGGCTCCAAGCCGGTTGATGTCGATCGGCTCGCGAGTGTGATCGAGTCGATAGCGGTGGCAGCAATTGACCTGGGGCCAAAGCTCGCGGCGCTCGAGATCAATCCACTGCGGGTTGATGGAAGTGAAATCGAGGCGCTTGATGCGCTCGCGATTTGGGAGTGCAACTGAGCTCACCGCATCCCAAGAACACTTGATCGATTAGAGGGATGATCGGGTAAGCTTGCCACATGAGCTGTTCAGCCGCCGGACTGCCCCGTCTGACGCCAGGCTATGAGTTGGCGCAAACACCTCCATTCGCAAGCATCGGAGGCGTACCAATTGATCAACCCCCTGCTTAATTGACAGCCTTAGATCTGACGCTATCGTCATATTTCGACATCAAGGCGGCGGAAGACCCGTGAGCAGCAAGCCGGACAGACATGACATAGTAAAATATCCGCTCGCAAGCTTTGGTGGCGAGGCGCCGCTAACGGCCCCGTGGCTTTCACGTCTCGAACTCAGCGAGCCAGAGAGCCACAATGTCATGGTGAAAGGCGCCAACGTTGAATATTGTACATGGGGTGAAGCGAACCGGCCTGGGGTCCTGTTGGTTCATGGTCTCTTTGCGCATTCACGTTGGTGGGGCCCAGTTGCGCCCCTTCTCGCGCACAATTTCCGCGTCGCTTCACTTTCTCTTTCGGGCATGGGCCGCTCCGGTTGGCGGACTGAGTACAGCTTTGACATGCACGCAGAAGAAATGCTCGCTGTGATGGACGATGCGGGGCTGCTCGCAGGGGACGCAATGCCGGCGCTGATAGCCCATAGCTTTGGTGCCAACTCAGCTAGCATCCTTGCGGCCGGACATGGAGACAAATTGTCGTGCATGATCATGGTCGACACCGGCATGGCCTCTGGCAAACATCCATCGTCGTCTACAAAGCTAAGGCGCTACAAAACGCTCAAGGACGCGTTGGGCCGGTTCCGCTTATCTCCACCGCAAAACTGCGAAAATGCCTGGCTCGTGGATGAAGTTGGGCGGCATGGACTTTTAAAGGACGCAGACGGCTTTTGGCGGTGGTGTTTCGATCCCGATTACGTCAGCAAGCTTCGCTATTCCAACAGCTTCGAAGCCTTGCATCAGAGCCGATGCCCACTCGCGTTCGTCTATGGCGAACAATCTGAATTGACTCCTGAGCGCATACGCGAGGCACAACAGGCGCAAGCGCCGGCAGGAACCACCTTCACCATGATCCCTGACGCCGCTCACCACGTGATGCTGGATCAACCCGTTCGTCTTGCCGAGACCTTGCGCACGCTCCTGACACGTCCTGAGCGGGAGTGCGGGATTCCAAGCTCGGCCCTGTGAGGCATCCGGGCACGGTGGCCGGAAGCAGCGCAGTCAACACCTTTAGAACAAGTCCTCTCCCGGATGGCCGTTCTTCAAGAACGACGCTGATGCGACGCAGCACACCCGCCATAGCTATCGGGGCCTTCAACGTCGGATCGCAAGGGAAGTATATGAACGAGGTCGAACCTACTGCGCACCGCTTTTTTTCACAGCGGCTTGCCCTCAATTATTTCGACTGGGGCAATCCGACGGCGCCACCGTTGGTGATGGTCCACGGCGGCATGGACCACGCTCGCAGTTGGGATTGGATTGCCCGCAAACTTTGTCGCGACTGGCACATAATCTGTCCGGATCTTAGGGGACATGGCGACAGCGCGTGGTCGCCTGACGGAAGCTACGCTCTGCCCTTCTATGTATCGGACCTTGCGCAACTGATTCATCAGATCAGTGAGCAACCAGTCTCCATCATCGCGCACTCGCTCGGCGCGGCGATCTCGTTGCGGTTCGCTAGCCTCTATCCTGAACGGGTGCGCCGACTTGCGCTGATTGAGGGGGTGGGCGTTAGCCACTTTGATCGGGATGATGCAAAAACTTCGACCCAGATTTGGCGCGATTGGATCACCGATCGTCGCGCCTTAAGCGCACGATCGCCTCGGCGCTACGCCACGTTAGACGAAGCGTTTGCACGAATGAGACAAGAAAATAGCCAACTCTCGATTGATCGAGCCACTCATCTGACGAAACATGGGACCGTACGCAACGAGGACGGCACCTGGAGTTGGAAGTACGACAATTACGTGCGGTCATTCATCCCAATGGGCTTGCCTGGCGAACAGCTGCAGGACAGTTGGGCGGCGATCGAATGCCCCGTGTGGCTGATACACGGGGCAAACAGTTGGGCAGAGCATCCTGACATGGACCGACGTGTTGCGAACCTCAGAAACGCGCGGATAACCAGCTACACAGATGCCGGGCACTGGGTCCATCACGACCGTTTTGATAATTTCTTGCCGGACTTGAAGGAGTACCTTCAATAGCTTACGCGACAGGCGGGACGCTCGATCCGTCCCTTGCCTGCACAACATCGATGCATCCACGCAAGCTGCAGCGGCTTTAACTGTTAGACAACACCGCAACGGCTCCGTCCCCAAAGTCGCCGTTACCGGTTACAACTACCGGACCAGACAGATCGACTTGCGCCTTGCCAGCCGTCCCCCGCAATTGCCTGACCGCCTCGCACAGATGATTGATCCCGGCAACCGAATGCGCCTGAGACAGCAAGCCGCCGTGCGTATTCGTCGGCAAGGCGCCATCAAGCGCTATGCCACCGGATTCTACGAACGGGCCGCCTTCACCGGTTTTGCAATAACCAAGTGCTTCGAGCTGCAAGATGACTAAGAAGGAGAACGGATCATACAGCATAGCGGCCTGGAGGTCGTGGGGAGTGATACCAGCCATCTCCAGAGCATATGGCGCCGCGATACCGATACCCGATCGAAGTGTATCGGACCGCGTGACGATCGACGATGGTGAATCCGGATGACCTTCGGCGATGCCCAGCACCCACGTGGGCGTGTTACGACAGTCGCGAGCCGCATCAGCCGCACTGACAATGTACGCGGCGGCCCCATCAGATTCTATACAGCAATCAAATAGGTGAAGCGGATCAACCAGCATCCGGGATTGCTGATGCTCTTCAATGGACAGGGGCGCTTGCATGATCGCATTGTCGTTCAACAAGGCATGAGCGCGTTCCGTCACAGCGACCATGCCTAGTTGGCGGCTGGTTGTACCGTAAAGGTGCATCATGCGTTGAGCCATTAATGCATAAAAATGCATAGGCACTGTGGCCCCAAACGGGCTTTCGAACTCACGCGTCGCCTCGAAGTTAGCCTGGAGGAGTTGCGGCCGCGCCGAGATTTTCGTGCCAGAATATCCGTTGCGTCCGGCTACGACCAACACATGCCGCGCGGAGCCGCTCGCCACAGCCATTGTGGCGGCGTGCATCGCCGTCAGACCATTGGCACCCCCAAAATGGACGGTGGCCGAGAACGCCAACCGCTTCAGGCCAAGATGCTCGTTGAAGCCCTCGCTTGTGAAACCGTTGCCGTGCGGTGAAGGGATAATTCCGTCTATCTCGTCCCGATTGATGCCGGCATCGGCGATGGCCCGTTCCACAGCCTGCAGCTGCAATTCCCGATCGGACATGCCGGAGCCCTTGGAATACTTCGTCTCGCCGATCCCGGTGACAGCCGCCTTGCGATGAAGGGTCATGCATGTCCTCCCACAATGGGCTTGAATTTGGCGAGAGGATATTCACCCGCGTTATCGTCCCACTCCAGCGTCACCCGCATTCCAGCTCGCACGTCAGCGGGGTCCGCTCCCACGATGTTCGTGAGCACTCGGACTCCCTCGTCCAGCTCTACGATCGCAATGACATGCGGTACCTCGTCCTTAAACCCGGGGTGAAAGGCGCGACGTGGGATCACAAAACTGTGCACGGCCCCAAGCCCGCTCATCAATGCCCATTCAAACTGATCGCTTCCATCGGTGGGGCAGCGCAGCTTTGGGTAATGTATTAGTGACCCACATTGAAGGCAGCGCTGGATACGCAGTTCGTGCGAGCGACATGCCTCCCAATAAGGCAGCGAGGCCTCGGACGGTTGCGGAATTGGTTTCGATGCCATGACCTCTACCCTTCTCAAATCAGTTCGTCAGAGCCCATAGGCCCCGATGTCGAGCGCTGCCCAACTTCGGCAACTTGGCTCACGTGCGCCTTGCAACTTTGGAGAACCTCCAGTCAGGCGTGGTCCTAGATGTTGAATTTTCAATTATACTTCATGATCTTACGTTCAGAGCGCGCCGTTAGCACGGAGTTCGCCAACTTCGTTCGCCGACATGCCGAGCCAGCGGTTGAGAACACTGTCACTATGCTCCCCAAGCAATGGCGGCGGCTGGTCGTACACCGGCGGCGTCCGTGACAAGCGGATCGGGCTCGCCAGCACCTTGAGATTGTCGGACAACGGGTGCGCCATCGGCAGGACCATGTTGCGGAAGACCGCCTGATCATCGGACAATGCTTCCTCGACAGTATTCACGCGCCCCGCCGGAACCGTGACAGCCGAGAGTTCAGCCAGCAGGGGCGCGCACTGCCAGGTTTGGATCGCCTGCTGCAAGATCTCCCGCAGTTCCGCCCGATGGGTATACCGTGAGGTCGTCTTCGCGAACCTGGGCTCGTTCGGCAAATGCTCCAGCTTCAGAACCGCGCACAGCTTCTGGAACTGGCGGTCGAGGCCAGCGATGATGTAGACAGAACCGTCAGCGCAATTGAACACATCCGAAGGCCCGCCGCTCAGCGGGCCATTCCCTTGCCGCCCAGGGACCTGCCCTGACACAAGGTAGGTCTGGCCCACCGTAGCCAGCGAGGCCAGCGCGCAATCGAACAGCGCAATATCGACATGTTGCCCCAACCCGGTGTTGGCCCGGTCGTTCAGCGCGGCAAGAATGCCGATCGCGGCGTTGTGCCCGCCCAAGATGTCGACAAGATAGGTCCCCGCCTTGACCGGTTCCCGATCGGGGAACCCGGTGATGCTCATGATCCCGCTTTCAGCCTGAAAAACCGGATCATAGCCGGGCTCGGGCGCGCGAGGACCGTCTTGGCCGTAACCGGTGACCGAGCAATAGATCATCCTCGGATTCAAAGCAGCGAGGCTGTCATAATCAAGCCCATACTTGGCCAGCGTGCCGACCTTGTAGTTCTCGATCAGCACGTCCGCGCTCATCGCGAGCCGCTTCACCACCTCTTGTGCCGCCGGATTGGCAAGATCGAGCGTGAGCGACTGCTTGTTACGGTTACACGACAGGAAAAACGATCGTTCCGATGTGGGCCCATCACGACCGTCAAGTGCGACGCCGCCGATATTGCGCGAATCGTCACCGGTGCCTGGCCGCTCGATCTTGACGACTTCCGCGCCAAGATCGCCGAGGATCTGCGCAGCGAGCGGGGCTGCCAGCACTCTGGACAGGTCCAGCACCTTTAACCCTGCGAGTGAGGTTCCCCGCGATGCCTGTTGGTCAGATTGTGTCATTGAAGCCCTTGCCAGAATTCAGAACGATCACGAGCAGCCAATCTGCAGGATCGCGGACCTGCAGGAGGTAGGCTTTACCTCTCGGCCCCCGACGCATCAATGGTCAGCGGGTCCTGCTTCGCACTAAATCGTCACAACCGTCAAATTCTGATTACCCGATCGGCGTCGCTCGAGCCGGGGTTTCTTTGCATCCTGCATCTTCCACAGCGGCACCGCAACGCCGGGTTCATCGTGCTTGCCGCGGCGTTCGCACCGAGCGAACGCGTTCGTCAGCCCGCCGCTGCCGCGATGATGATATCCGCGGCATTCCACGCGGACGCCATGATCGGGCCGTTCGTGTTCGCAGATACCATCGTCGGCATGATCGATCCGTCGACGATCCGCAAACGATCGACGCCGCGAACCTTGAGCGTTGCGTCGAGCACGGCGTCGGCGAAGTCACCCATCCTGCACGTCCCGCAGGCATGACATCCAGCCTGACCTATGCGACGAAAGCCGTCGAGGATCTCGTTGTCGGTCTGAAGCGATCTGGTAGGTTCACGCTCACCCGAGATCATCGGCGCGATAGCCGGTCGCGTCATCCACGTTCGCAGGTAGCGCTGCATGGCCACGGTAACCGCGCAATCGTAGGGGTCGGTAAGATAACCTGTGCGGATCCGAGCAGGGGCGGCCGGGTCACGGGCGCTGATTTCCACAGAGCCTTCGCTGCGCGAGCGCAGCGGGTAGCCAAAAAGCGTGATGCTGTGCCGCGGATCGACCGTCATGCGGCCTGTGGCGTCCGCGGCGGCCACCATCGGCGAGAGCAGAATCTCGATGTCGGGGGTTGCGGATTCGGGCAGTACGGTGCCAAATGCGCCGACGCTTCCGTAGCCGGCCGCCATCGGACCGCGTCCCGTCAGGTAGTAGCGAACGACATTGCCGAGGAGGCGCAGTCCGTTCAGTTGCCGATTCTGGCTGTGCGGCCCGGCAAGGTCGAACACCATCTGCAAAAGGCGGTGCTCGAGCATGTGCCGGCCGACACCCGGACTATCCACGATAACGCCAATGCCGCAATCACCAAGCAATCGGGCGGGCCCGATACCGGACCGTTGCAGAATTTGCGGTGACATGATGGCGCCAGCCGAGATGATCACCTCGCGGCCGGAATCGAACCGTTGCCTGCGGCCATCGATAATCGCGTAGATCCCGACCGCCCTGCGACCTTCGAACAGCACGGTATCGACCATCGCTCCGGTCAGAACGCGCAAGTTGGGCCGGCGCCGCGCTCGCTTCAGGAAGGTTTGCGCTGCGCTCTGCCGCCGGCCCTTCCAAATGGTGCGCGGCGCGTAGCCGACACCATCGCGACCGGATGCATTGAGATCGTCGACCCGGGGAAGGCCCATCTGCACCCCTGCGGCGATGAAGGCCTCGGAGAGCGGATCGTGGATCGGCTCGATGGTAATGCCGAGCGGCCCGTTACCGCCGCGGCAATCGCTTTCGCCCAGTTCGTGCCGCTCCATCGCCCGGAACGCCCGGCCCATCTTGTCCCAGCCCCATCCTTTGGCACCG
>Ga0182217_1000128_pt1 | contig 10869 bp, 20 predicted proteins | sample G5R1MG_18_FD_128395 | JGI IMG/M metagenome (GOLD analysis project Ga0182217, IMG submission 128395) | Switchgrass phyllosphere microbial communities from Michigan, USA - G5R4_NF_03OCT2016_LD1 MG | ecosystem: Host-associated > Plants > Phyllosphere > Phylloplane/Leaf | place: USA: Michigan... | reverse complement strand
GTAATGCTCCGGCGGCAGCGAGAAGAGCGTGGCGAGATTGCCGTTCAACATGGCGTTGCTGCCGCGGCGCTGGCGCATGATGTCGATGCCGAGTTCGGCGGCGGCGCGGGTGTATCCGGTCATGCCTCAGTGCCCTTGATGTCGATGTCTGCGGCCAGCCGCATCAGCGCTTCGGTGACGGGGGTGCGCAGGTACCCCATCAGCTGCCCGGCGAGGTGCGGGATGAACCACTCCTGCCACGGGCCATCCAGATCCAGCATCTCGGGCGGCTGGACGCGCTCCATTGCGCGCGTCGTGCGCCCGTCCGCCAGCGTGATGTCGGCGGCGAAGTCCAGCACCGTGATGCCGCCCCGCTCGCCGCGGCTGAACGCGAGGCTGACAGCCGGATTGCGCTCGACGCGCGCCAGCCAGTCGATCAGCAGCTGCACCACCAGCGGGTCGCCGCCAGCCTTGTTCAGCCGCTCGACGAGGTAGCGGATCAGGTCGGTGCCCCGCAGCGCGCGCACGCGCTTCATCTCGTCGTCGTTCATGCGCTCGCGGCGCGCGATCCATTCCCACTCGCTGCGAGTCATGCGTCGTTGGTCGGTCATGCCTTGTCCTCGATCTTGATGCGGAGGGTGTGCGCGGCGCTGGCGTGGCGCAGCTGTCCGATCGTGCGCCCGGTCGCGCCGCACATGGCCTGCGCCACGCGCGGGGCGTGCTCGCGGATCACAGCCAGATCGTCGACGTCGATCGAGCCGCGCGCGATCGCCTGCGCGATGTGGTTCAGCGCGTTCTGCCGCTCGCTGTCGCGCAGCTTCGCGATCCACTGTGACTGCCGGCGCGCCATGCCGTCCGACCAGCGCACCGCCTGCGCGCCAGCCCACCAGCCGCGCTTGTAGAAGCGGTGCCCGGCGAAGAGGAACCCGAAGCAGCCGCCGAGGAAGATAAAGCTGGCGGACAAGAGGATGGTGCCAGTCATGCTCGATACCTTTCACAAGAGGGATGTCCGCAATCGGGCACGCCGCATTCGTCCTGCCAGCGATGCTCTTCCCAATCGTGGCGCCCGGCTAGCAGTCGCGCGCGCTCGCCGTCTGTCAGATCTGGCTGGCGGAACAGGTAGCCCCGGCCCGGGGCGTTCGCTCCCGGCGGCACGAGCGCGAAGTCGTGGACGATCACGAAAGGGTCGTCGTCTTTCATGCGCGGCTCGCTGCGCCACACGTTCCACCCCGCGCCCTTCTCCAGCGCCTGACGGAAATACGCCTCGGTCTGCTTCTGGAGCACCCGATATGCGTGCTCTGCCCAATCAAACTTGACGCCGCCGCGCATTGGCGACGTCAGATCGTAGTCCAGCACCTTAAAAGTGTCTCGGAAGCCTGCGCCCGCTCCCATCACAGCACCTTGTTCAGCAGCCCGCCGAGGCCGAAGAAGATCAGCGGGGCGAGGATCAGGGCGAGCGCGGCGATGGTGCCGCAGGTGAGGCCCGACGCGGGCTTGTTGCGATAGGTCAGCATGGATCAGGACTCCTTGTCGTCGCGGAAGCGCAGGAACGAGGCGCTGCGCAGGTTGCCGCTCTTCGTATGGCCGAGGTGCTTGACCTCCATGATGCGACCGCGGCGGAACGCGGCCGGCACGGCGCGCAGCGCGTCGGAGATGCCGCGCCCGATGCGCGCCACGACGCCGGGCTTCACGTCGACCAGCGCCGCCTTCACGCGCCCGTCGATCACCTCGACGTCCCGGATAGGCAGGTCGGCGGTCTCGGTGCGCTTGAGGCGCATCCAGTAGGGGGACGGGCCGCGCACATAGGGGGAGTCGGCATCCTTCGTCACCAGCCCCTCCAGTCCCAGCGCCCATTGCTCGCCGGCTGCCACCTCAATCCGGTCTCGCGCGTCATCGCTGGTGAACAGGTCGTGCGGCGCGACCATCACGCCACCATCGCTCAGCGACACGCCGGCGGCGGCGGCGGCAGCGATCAGCATCGCCTTGCGCTCCAGCAGCGGCAGGGAGTGGCGCTGCCCGCGGTACGCATCCTCGTCGACGCCGTCGAACAGCATCACCACGCCCGTGCCCTTGCCGCGCTGGAAGTCGGACACGGCAGCGTCGAAGCCGTCCATGTGGACATATTCGCCGAACAGGCGGTGCAGACGGCCGGTCATCCGCTGGAGTTCGCCTTCGACCGCGTCCAACGCGCCGCGCAGGTGCGACACGGCGCGGAACGGCGTGCCCTCGCGGCTGTACCCGCCAACCTCAAGGCGGCGGCTATAGCCGAGGTGGATGCCGTCGTATTTCATCTCGACGACGGCGCGCGCCGGGATCGCGGCAGGGTTCCAGTCGACCGGCAGCATCATCAGATCGGTCGGGCGGCGGTTGGCGCGCATCGCGGCAGCGAAGATATCAGTCATGGCGGGTTTCCCCTTCCCAGATCAGCACGGCAGCTTTGCGGTAGGCACCATCGCCGCCCAGCGCGTCGATCGCCTCCAGCACGTTGTCGGTACGCTTCCACGGGCCGGACGGGTGCCCGGCATATTCGATTGCGTTGCGGTCGGCGGACAGGCGGAGATACACCCGCGGGCGCGCATCGGCGCTGGTGAAGCTGGATGCCTTAGCCACCGATCGTCTCCGCAATGCGATACAGCGTCTCGCCGCCGTTCGATTGCTCCAGTTCCCATTCCAGACCCCACTGGTCGTGATAGGTCGTGATGCGCACCGCCATGATCGCGCCGCCGTTCGATACGGTAGCGACGTCCGGCTTCGCGCCGATCAGTTCCAAGATGGCGGAGCAGGCTCCCATGCGCGCAACGACAACGCGAGCGCGGTCCTTGAGCCAGCGGTCGCTGGTATAGCGATCCATCCACGCCAGCGCCTGCTGCCGCACCGCCTGCGCCGGCAGCCCGTCGCCGATATAGGAAAGCGCCAGGCGCAGCGTAGCAGCCTCGGTCACGGTCTCGCGGGTCGACTGCCCGTCGACGCTGGTGCAGCCGAGCACGACGGCGACGAAGGGCGGGCGCTCGCCAGCATCGGGCCGGAACCACACCTCAATTTCGGTCCAGTGGCGCTTGTAGCGCAGCGGGTCAGTCGCCTGCGTGGAGCGGTGCGCGATGCGCTTCGCGCCCGGCTCGTTGCTGATGTCGTCGTGGGTCACGTAGCTGTTCCTTACCATTCGAAAGTGGGGAGCGAGGCGAGCTCAAGGGCGTCGCGGTCCAGCATGATCCATTCGAAGCCCGCGAAGCGCGCGAGGCGCAGCAACTCCGCCAAATCCGCGGGGTCATCGTCCTGCGCGTCGGTCATCAGGAAAAACCCCACGTCGCCCTTGTTGTAGCAATGCGGGCGCATGTGCTGGAGGTATCCGGCGGTCGCTTCGCTGATATGCGCGGTCGACAGGATCAGCATGGTGGAAGTGGGCAGGGTATCAGCCATCGTTTCGTTCCTTCGATCAGTAGGAGCAGGGATCAGGCGCGCAGCGCCACGACGTTGTCACCGGACGGCGCGGCGGCGGCGGGCGGCGCGATCAGCCCCGCCAGAGCGTCGGCGAGGGGCTGGAGGCGCGCGACATGCGCCTGCGCCTGCGCCAGCCCGGTCGCCATGCCGCGCGCCTCGCGCACCGCCGTGCGGCGGTCGGCGCGCACCTTCACCATGCGGGCGGCGGTGCGATCGCGCGCCGCGATCAGGTTGCGGGCGATCGTCAGTGCCATTTCCTTAGTGCCGTCCGACTGGTCCAGCGCCTCGCGCGCCTCGCGCAGCTGGCGGCGCATGTTCCACGCGCGCAGGATGGCGCGCGCCTCGCTGGCGCTGCGCTCGCGCTTCACCGGCGCAAGGGCGGGCGCAGGCGGGCCATAGAGTGCGACAGGCGTCGTCACCGGCGCAGGCGCTGGCATCGCCTCCAGCTGCGCCACGCGCGCCGCCAGCGCCTCCACGGTCGCGAGCAGCGCCGCGACGTGCTCCGCGCCCGCCTGCGGGGTCTCAGCCGCTACTGCCGCAACGGGTTGCGCCTCCACGACGGTCTCAACCGGCTCCACGGCGGCGGCGGGCTGCACCTTCGCGCCGCGCGGCTGGCAAATGCGCGCGATGTCGTCGCGGTGGATGCTGGAGATACGCTTGCGGCGCGGATACGTCCCATCGGCCTTGACCAGATCGACGCGCGGATAATTCAGGACGTCGACCAGCTGCGCCAGCCGCACGAAGCCGCGCGCGCCGTCGCGCAGCTGCACCGCCACCGCCGGACGCGGATCATCGGCGCGGAACCCGTCCAGCGCCTCCAGCCGCGCCAGCGTAGCAGCGCGCGCCGCCGCCTGCGCCTGCGCCGCCGCCATCTTCTCGCCGATGCGCTTGAACGAGCCGTTCACGAAGCGACAAAGCGCCGTATCGACGCGCGCCGCGCGCTGTAGCTTCGCACTATGCCGGGTCGCGCCGTCCGCGTCCGCCCGATAGCGGGCACGGGCGCAGAGAATGGCAATCTGATAGTGCTCGCGCGCCTGCATCAGCTTCGCGTGGGGCGCATCGGCCCGATAGGTCCGCGCATGTTCGTCGCTGGCGCGATAGTCCGCGATAGCCTTGCGCATCAGCGCCGGCGCGCGGGCAACGAACGCCAGCCCATATTCCCGCATCAGAACATCGCTCGCGCTTTCGATCCGCTCCACGGCGGCGGCGGCGCGCTTCGTGGCGGGCGCGGCGCGGCGCGTCTCGTCGCCAACGCGCATAGGCATCAGCACCTGCACCAATTCCGGCGCGTCCGCCGACTTCCAGAGCATAGGGGCGGCAGCGTCCGCGAAATGCCCGACCAGCGCCCCGCCGCCCGCGCTGGCGACGATGTCGACCAGATACTTCGCGTTCATGCCGATAACGAGCTCCTGCGCCTCGCCGCCGCTCCAGTCCGCGCCGATGTCGCTTGCCCGGTGATTATCCTCATGCGTCTGCGACAGCACCGCGCCGCCATCCGCCGCCACCGCCAGCTTGCACGCGCCCTTGCCCTTCGACGCCTTCGACATAGCGCCCGCCACCGCCGCGACCTGCGCGCCATCGAACGTCACCGCCAGATCGTTAGCGGACGGGATGACGCGGCTGTAATCTGGGAACGTCCCGTCGATCAGCTTGGACCGAAAGGACCAGCCCGCCGCGTCGAGTGTCATCCGCTGCGCGTCGATCGCAATCGCCACGTCGCCGGTCGGGCGCTTGCCCAACGCCTTGATTGCCGCCGCCACCATCTTGCGCGGAATGATGACACCCGGCAGCTTCCCGCCCGTCACGGTGGGCGCGTCGCGCGTCACGACGGCGAGGCGATGCCCGTCCGTCGCCGCATAGGCGAGGCGCGTTGCGTGCCCTTTCCGTTCGATCAGGTGCGCGTTGATGCCGTTCAGATAATAGCGGGTCTCTTCGAACGAGACCGCGCGCAGGACGCGGGACCAGTCATGCGCCAGCGTCGCCGCATCGGTGCTATACGCGGCGGCGGCGGCGGTGAGCGGCTTCACCGCATCGCGCGGGAAGTCTGCGGCGGGAAGCACCGCAACGCGCGACGTCATGCCGTCGCCGACGACCAGCACCGCGCCCTCGACCCGTTGCAGCTGGACCGCGTCGCCGGTGATCGCCTTCACCGCCGCCAGAAGGTCGCGAGCGTCGACCGCGACCGCGCCGGGTGCATCCCACGCAGCCGGAACGATTGTGCTCGCGGCCATGTCCAGATCAGTGCCGGTGAGGCGCGCGCCGTCATCCGTCGCTTCGATCAGGACACAGGAAACGATAGGGATCGTGTTGCGCGCCTCCACGATCGACGCGGACAGGTAGGACAGCGCGGCGAGCAGCGGCGCGCGGTCAAAGAGCACAAGGGCGGCGGCGGCGGTGGAATTCGTCATGTCGTGAGTTTCCTTCGATCGCGAGGCTATCAGCGCCTCTCTAACCGTCGCGGACGGCGGTTAGAGGGACGGCGGGCGCGTGGTGCGCCCGCGCGCCTGTCAGTCTTCCAGAGCGTCAATTCCAATCGCATCCTCGCGGGAAAGCCCGTGGATGCTGAATTCAGTTACCAGCGGAACGAGATAATCAGCGCCGCGCAAGGTCTCGTTCGTCGCCTCAATCCGTTCCGCCAGCGACCGCGCGACGGTCTCAGCCTCTTCGCGCGTCGCAACGCCTCGCACGACGGCGCGGACGGGCACGTCAAACGAGATGTCGAAGGCGAGGGACGGCGCAGGCGGGTTGTAGGCGTTGGCAGCCGCAAGGGCGCTGCGCACCGCCCCCTGCATCGTGACGCATCCGTCCGAGGCGAGGGACAGCAATTCCGTATGTTCATCGTTGCCCGCGTAAGCGCCCACGATCCAATCCGTCGCCGTGGGCAGGCTGCCGCCATCCGTCCCGGTCAACCATACGTGCGCGCCGTTCGCGCCGTCGACCTGCACCGCGATGCACCCGCCGCCAGTCTGCGCCAGCGTGCCGCCCAGATCGTCGACCAGCCATGCCCGCAATTCCGGGTCCAGATCATTGAGCGGCGACGGGGCGCGGACGGTCGGCGCGTTCGGCCCGCTCCAGTCGACGTTGCGGATGATCCAATCGGGCACAAATCCCCAATCAAACGGCTCACCGTAGCCATCCCTATCGGCTTCGCGCCATGCCGCGTCGACAACGTCGACCCATCCCAGAGCGGCGAGGCGCAAGGCGCTGGTGCCGATAGCCTCACGAACCGCGCGAATGGCGACGGCGCGTGCCTCGCGCACCGGGTTGGGGCTGCGCACGTCGCCGGTCGTCTCGCTCGCCATATCAAGCACGGCTTCCCAGATGCAGGCGGCAGTCTCCAGCGAGTCGGCGGGATATACGAAGCCGCTAAGCGCCTTGTGCGCGGCGGCGACGGCGTCCTGTTCCTCCACGCTGCGCGGTGGCGTCATGGCGTCGATGCAGAGGCGCAGGGCGGCGGCGGGATGGTTCGTGGCGGGCATGTTCGTTCCTTCGATCAAGTGAGTTAGGCAGCGGTGCGCGGCAGGTCGTGAAGGTCGCGGGCAATCTCGCGAATGACGCTATCCATGCGGATCATCTGCCCGGTGGTGGCGCGTCCCCAGATCGTGAGGCCCGCCACGTCGTCAACGACGGTCTCCCCCTTCGCGCGCAGCTTGTCCGCCAGCCATGACGTGACCAGCCAATGTTCGTACACCTCGCCGCCATTCGGCACGTCGAGGTTTTGCGTTTCGAACAGATCCGCCCACGCCTCCGATTCGGTTTCGAACCAATCGCCCTTTTCGGCGGGTTCATCCTCCAGAATGATCGGCTCCAATTCCGTCCAGCGGAACCCGTCATCGCCGCTTTCGATGTCATAGGCGGCGACGCGCTTGCCGCCGACGCGCACCATCAATTCGTCGCTGTCGCGATAGTCGACCGCATCCGGCTCGCGATATGCAAGGCGCGTCATATCGTCATAGTCGATACCAAGCGTCTCCATCTGTTCGGACGTCATGCCCGACGTGGAGCGCATCAGGCCGTACACCAGCGCCGATACGCAATAGCGGACTTCGTCGGCGACGATCCGCCCAGCGGCATCGTCTAGGGCGCGCTCAAGCGTCTCAGCGGTGAAGGGGACGGCGGGGCGGATGGTTTCGGTCGTCATAGTCGTTTCCTTCGATCGGTCGGGCTTAGCGGGCGGTGCGGGCGAACGCGGGCGCGTCGGGCGCAAACATCAGGTCGAGGAACAGAGCGGCGGTTGCCTGCGCGCGCTTCACCTTGCGGGCCGTGCGGCGGGACAGGGTGCGGGCCTTGCTGGCGGCGGTGCGGCTGGAGTCGATACGCATCGTGCGTTCCTTTTCGATCGTGGGCAGTAGCGCCCCGTAACAGCCCGCCTATGCGCTGGCGGTTACGGGGCGGGCGCGCGGTGCGCGCCAGCCGGTCACAGCGCGAAGAGCGCGAAAATCAGAACCCAGAGAAGGGCGGATATGGGGAGGCCATAGGCCAAGCCGCGTTCAAGGCTGGGAGCCATGCTTACCACTCCCCGTAGAGCTCGCCGCCGTACACTTCATCGTGCCAGACGGTGAAGCGGGCGGGCTTAGGGTTGCCGTCCACGATGAACAGAACATCGCGCGAGCCGGGGATGATGCCGCTGCTATCGCGACCCGGCGCTACCGTGCCGCATACGGTGAATGTTTCGGGCGAGTCGTAGTTTGCGAACTGGGCGCGCACATAGTCGATTGCAGCGCTGGCGTTGGGGGTGCGGAGCGTCATCGTTCGTTCCTTCGATCAGGTGGGGCTTAGCGGCGGGTGGCGTTCATCATCGCGAAGTGACCGGCGGTCTTTGCGATCATGCCCAAAATCAGGAACGCGCAGCCGTTGGTCTCGCTGGACGTGGAGGGCCAGCCCTGCGCCGGTGCAGCGTCGACGCCTGCCCAGATGAACGCGAAGGCGAAGGCGTAGAGGGCGAGGATAGCGACGGTGCGGGCCATGTTCGTTCCTTCGATCGGTGCGGCGCATCGTCGCCGCTGATCGTCCTAATGCCTTGCGCCGCAACGGGTTGCAACCCCCCATGTGAAAAAATCGGGAAGATGCACCGCGCCGCGTCGCGCGCCGACGGGTGGCGCAGCGCGCACCGCGCGCGGTGCATCTCGGTGCGCGCCTGGCCGTCCCCACGGGCACAGAGAGGAATCGCGCCCGGGTCCTCCTGCGCCCGCGCCTGCAGGCAGAGCGATGGGGGATCGCTAAGGGGGCGATCTTGCACTATTTCGAAATCGAGAAGGAGCGACGACGGTGCCCCGGATCCGCGAAGACGTCTTGAGCCAGGTCTGGAGGCAGGCGCACGTCGTCGGCGCCCGGCATCAGCTGTCGGGCGTGCAGTTTGCGGCTCTGCGCATGTTCGCGGCGCAGCGGATGCGCGAATTGCCGCACACCGTCGTCGACGGCAGCCGCGGCGATGCGATGCGCCCGACGTTCGTCGACGCGCTCGATCACGCTGCCCGCGACATCGCTGGTGGCAACACACCGAAGTAGGAGAAGAGCATGGATCCGAAGCAACTGCAGATGCACCTCGCGATGACGCGGCGGTATCATCTGACGATCGACGGCGATTGGGGACGCGGCACGGACGCGGCCGTGATGCAGATGTTCCAGGACGGACCGGACACGCTGCTGGTCGAGCAGGATTTCATCGACAGCGCAGCGCGCCTCAAGGTGCAGCCGGCGGCGATCAGGGCGTTCTGGTCGGTGGAGGCTGCCGGCGTCGGCTTCCTCGCTGGGATGCCGAAGATCCTGCCCGAGCGGCACCGCTTTTCGAAGCTGACCGGGGGCCGGTTCGACAAGTCGCACCCGACGCTGTCCTCGCCGACGTGGAATCGCTCCTGGTATCCGGCGACGCAGGGCGCGCGGTACGAGGTGGTGTGCGATTGGGGCCAGCTGCTGTCGAAAGCCGGGCTGCCGGTCGACGCCGCGTTCGCCGCGACCAGCTGGGGCGGGCCGCAGATCCTCGGCGAGAACGCCGCGCGCTGCTGGATCACCGACCCGGTCCTCTTCGCCGAGCATATGTCGCGCGACGAGCGGTCGCAGCTGCTGTGCTTCGAAGCCTTCGTGCAGAACGCCGGGATCCTGCCGTCGCTGCGGCTCGTGAACCGCACGCTGGCGACGTGGCAGACGCCGGCGCGGCTCTACAATGGCACCGCGTTCAAGGTGAACCAGTACGACCAGAAGATGCTGGCCGCATTCATCCGCTTCGGCGGGCAGTAGGAGAAGAGACGATGGACATTTCGATGCTGGCACCGACGGTGGCGCGCCTGTTGGGGGTGACGCCAGCGACCGCTGTGCTGCTCATTCTAGCCGCGAACCGCATCGGAGCGATGATTGCGCGCGCGATCCCGAACGATGCGACCGGTTGGCGCGCGATCGTGCGCAAAATCGCCGCAATTATCGGGACCGAGGTGCCTTCGAAGCTGACCAGCGGTGTAACGGTGGCGGACGCGGCAAAAGCTGCTATCACCACGCCGCCGATCAAGCAAAAGGTCGAGGAAGCAACGGGGGTCGCGCTCGCTGACGATGATTTGGGCGAAAATGTCGAAAATCAGCGAAATCGCCCGATTTGATCGGTAATTGACCGGAAATCTCGGATTTGGAGAAGAATATGCGCAAAATACGTCTTTTTATGCACGCAGCGGCGCTTTTTGCCGTCTCCGCGTGCGCTTCTGCCCCGCTCGCGTCGCCCGGCGGTAAGCCGCCCGAACTGTCGACCATCGAAATCGCCGCGGCGCAGCTGACGCCCGAGCGCATCGACATGGCCGTGCGTGCGATCGACCTCGCCGCCGTGACCGCGAAGCTGGCGGTCGACACGAAGCGGCTGACGCCCGGGTCCGACACGGCGAAGGCGATCGCCAAGTTGCTCGATCAGACGCGCGACGCGGTCAATACCGCGCGCCGCCTGCGCGGTGTCGGCGACCTGATCGGTGCGGTGAACGCGCTGAGCGAGGCGGAAACGACGGCCGGCGCGGCGCAGCGCGTGCTGGTGCAGCTGGGTCAGAAGTAGGAGGCGATGATGGCAGACTGGAAAAAGCTGTTCGACGGCGCGACGACGATCGCGCAGGCCGCAATCCCGATCGCCGGCGGTGCCGGGGTGCCGATCGCCGCCGGCATCATCATCGCGCGCAAGGCGGCGGAACTCGTCGACTCGATCGTGGCACAGGGCGGCGTGCGACCGCCGGAAGAATTGCTCGCCGCGCGCGCCGAACTGGACCGCGTGATGAACCAGAACGTCGACGAGGCGATCGCAGCGCTCGATCCGCCGCAATAGGCTGAACCCGATCGAAGTTGTGTCGTTAGGGCGTCGGGAGGTACCCGGCGCCCTTTCTTGTGCCTGAAATCGCGTGATATTCTGCCGGGACTTTCATTGGAGACCCGTCGTGAAGATCCTGATCCCGATCCTCGCCGCCGTGCTCGCCGCCGCCCCGGCCG
>Ga0182217_1000126_pt1 | contig 10911 bp, 5 predicted proteins | sample G5R1MG_18_FD_128395 | JGI IMG/M metagenome (GOLD analysis project Ga0182217, IMG submission 128395) | Switchgrass phyllosphere microbial communities from Michigan, USA - G5R4_NF_03OCT2016_LD1 MG | ecosystem: Host-associated > Plants > Phyllosphere > Phylloplane/Leaf | place: USA: Michigan... | reverse complement strand
CGTCGACACCTCTCGCTAATGCGAGCCGATATCAAATAAGGGGAAAGTTGATGTTCACCGGGTCCAGCCTGTGGTCGATCGCGCTCGTACTCGGGAGTGCCGGTCTTGCCGCACCGGTCGTCGCGGATCCGGCAGATCGCGCCGCCGTTGTTCCCGGCGAGGATCAGGACATCATCGTCACCGGCGACAAGGACAAACGCCCCGCCACCTCGACCAAATTGCCGCTGACCCTCAAGGAGACGCCGCAATCGGTCACCGTCGTCGACCGGCAGCGGATCGAGGATTTCAACCTCAACACGATCGCCGACGTGCTGGCGCAGACGCCCGGCGTCACCGTCACCTCGATCGACAGCAACCGCACGAACTTCAACGTGCGCGGCTTCGCGGTGCGCAACTTCCAATATGACGGCGTCCCGACGATCTATCAGGTCGGCGCCTATGCCAATAGCGCGGTCAGCGACATGGCGCTTTACGATCGCGTCGAGATCGTACGCGGGGCCGCCGGGCTGATGGCAGGCGTCGGCGACCCGTCGGCGACGGTCAATCTGGTGCGCAAGCGCGCGCCGAGCGCATTGCACGGCACCTATAACATGCAGGTCGGCAGCTGGTCCTATTACCGGCTGGAGGGCGACGTCGGCGGGCCGCTGAACAAGGCCGGCACGGTGCGCGCGCGCGTTGCCGGCGCCTATACCGACAAGGGATCGTTCGTGAACTTCCAGCACGATCGCTCGCCCGTGCTCTACGGCACGATCGAGGCGGACGTGACCCCCACCACCCGCATCCGCGTCGGCGCCGATTACCTGCGCACCACGTCGGACGGCGGCGCCTGGGGTCTGGTGCCGCTCTATTACAGCGACGGCGGGCGGATCGACCTGCCGCGATCGTACAGCGGGGCCGCCGCCTACAGCCGCTGGTATCGCGAGAACACCAATCTGTTCGCCGCGGTGGAACAGGATCTCGCCCCCGGCTGGCTGGCGCGCGTCACCTACAATCGCCGCCTTTCGAACGCGCACAGCCTGCTCTACCAACAGGCGAGCGGCACGCCCGACCGCAACGGCCTGGGGCTGCTGCGCTGGGACTATTACGGTCGGAACGAGCAGAACGAGGATTCGATCGACGGCTATGTCAGCGGCAAGGTGAGGCTGTTCGGCCGCGATCACGAGATCGTCGGCGGCATCAACCATTACGAACGCCGCTTCACCGTCGATTATTCGCGCATCGTCGATCCGCGCCCCTATTCGACCAGTTTCCCCAGCATCTTCACCTGGAACGGCAGCATGACGCGGCCGACGATCCGCTATTCCGATGCGCCCGATTTCATCGAGGGGACGAAGGAAACCGGCGCCTATGGCGTCGTCCGGCTCAATCCGGCGGACTGGATCAAGGTGATCGCCGGCGGCCGCTACACCGACTGGCGGACGCGGCGCGACAATTACCTCGAGACCGGCAGCGTCGATCCGGCGCCGGCGCGCCGCGCGACGCGCAACGCCGCACGCCGGCTGGTGCCCTATGGCGGCGTCGTGATCGACGTCACGCGCGCGGTGTCGCTCTACGCCAGTTATGCCGAGGTGTTCAGTCCCGTGGCGGCACGCAACGCCGCCAACGAGCTGCTGTCGCCGACCACCGGCGTCAATTACGAGGCGGGCGTGAAGGCGACGCCCTTCGGTCCGGGCTTCACCGCCTCCGCCGCCGGTTTCCATATCAAGCAGGACAATATCGCGATCGTCGATCCCGGCGCGGTGGCGGGGTCGCTGCCCGGCGGCGGCACGCCCTATATCTCGGTGTCGGGGGTCAAGACCTGGGGCGGCGAGGCCGAACTCGCCGGCGAACCGCTGCCCGGCTGGACGGTGTCGGGCAGCTACACCTATGCACGCAGCGAGGACAATCGCGGCGCCCGCACGCTGCCGCAATTCCCGCTGCACATCGCCCGCCTCTATACGACGTGGCGCGTGCCGGGTGAGCGGCTGACGATCGGTGGCGGGATCAACGCGCAATCGCGCATCTACGTCTGCGGCCGCCTGCCCGCCGCCGCCGTCGCGCCCGTCTGCCCAAGCAACGCCGCACAGCGTGAGATCGGGCAAAACGGCTGGGTCACGCTCGACCTGCTCGCCCGCTATCGCCTCACCGACAAGGCGACGGCGGGTCTCAACGTGACCAACGTGTTCGACCGCAGCTATTTCGCCTCGCTCAACACCGGCCCGGGCGGCTTCTACGCCACACCGCGTCGCGTGATGGGCAATATCCGCGTCAACTTCTGATCGACCGCGGCGGCGCACAGGATCGTTAAAGGTCCGAAACGACCTTGTGCGCCGAGGATATTGCGCTAATGCGACTTGATATCGATATCGGTCTGGGGATTTCGTGGATATCCGTCGTTTCGCATTACTGGCCTGCGCGTCGCTGTTCCCGTCACTGGCCCAGGCGCAGGCCGCCCCGGAGGCCCCGGCCGACGACGTGATCGTCACCGGCCGGGCGCAACGGCTGTACCGCACCGACACCACCACCATCGGCAAGGGCGTCGACGACCCGCTCGACATTCCGCAGGCGGTGCAGGTCATCAACGCCGACCTGTTCACCGATCAGGGCGCGCGCGACGCCACCGATATCTATCGCAACATCTCGGGCGTCAGTTTCTTCAGTTACTCGGGCGTCACCTTCCGCGGCTTCCGCCAGGACCAGTCCTTCTACGACGGGATGCGCGGCAATCCGTTCATCGGCTTTTCGGTGCCGAAACTGTTCAACATCGACCGGGTAGAGGTGCTCAAGGGGCCGGCCGGCCTGTTCTTCGGCCCCGGCTCGCCGGGCGGGATCATCAATTACGTGTCGAAGACCCCCGCCGACCGCAGCGCGCTGCGCACCGTCGTCACCGGCGGTACGTACGATCGCATCGGCATTTCGTCGGAAGCGACCGGGCCGGTCGATGCCGGCCATATCGTCAGCTATCGCGTCGCCGGCTTCTACGAATCGATGGACCCGTATCGCCGCAATACGCAGAACAAGGCGTTGATCGGCGACGGCGGCCTGACGGTCCGCACCAATGCCGACGGTACGCTGACGGTACAGGCGACCGTCTACGACAATGCATCGCAGGGCAATCGCCTGCGCGGCGTGCCGACCGACGACGCCGGCAACTTCCTGACCGACATCCGCTGGAACGCGAACGAGCCCACCGACTTCCTGCACCTCACCGCGCACGCCTATCAGGCGCGTTATGCCACCGCGATCGGCGATGCGGTCCACTTCGACGCCGGCGTGCGCCGGGTCACCGCGACCGAGACGCAGCAATATCACGAGGCGCGCGGCTTCGTGACCGGCAGCAGGGATCTGATCGCCCGCGAGTTCCGCGACCAGATCCGCGGCGTCGATTCGCTCGCTTTCTCCGCCAACCTCACCGCCCGCGTGACCCTCCTCGGCATGGCGCATACGCTCCAGACCGGCGCCGACTGGTATGACGAATCGAGCATCCTCAAGTCGCGCATCCTGCGCGCCGGCGTGACCCCACTCAGCCTTGCCAAGCCGGTCTATACGCGCTCGGCGCGCGACGTCGCCCGCGCCGCGGCGCTGCCCTTCGTGGTCACCGATACGCGCGCCAGGCGGCAGGGTGCCTATCTGCAGGACCGGATCGCGATCACCGACAGCGTCCTGCTGGTCGGTGGGCTGCGCTACGACCGGTTCGCGGACCGGGTGATCCGCGGCGCATCGTACAAGGACGACGATATCACGCTGCGCACCGGCGCGATCTACAAGCCGCGCAAGGACATGTCGCTCTATCTCAGCTGGTCGCAGAGCTTCGAGCCGCAGGCCGCCGCCAGCCAGAATGCCGATGCCGGCGGCCCCTTCGCCCCCGTCACCGGCGACCAGGTCGAAGGCGGCGTGAAGACCGACCTGTTCGATGGCCGCGTCCAGGCCAATCTCGCCGCCTATCGGATCGTCCGGCGCAACATCCTGCAAATCGACGGCAGCCTGCCGCCGCTCAACGGCCAGGATCAGCTGCGCCCGATCGGCGCGGTGACCAGCAAGGGATTCGAGATCGACCTGTCGACCGATATCACGCCGGAATGGGTGGTGCTGGCCAATTACGGCTATAATGATGCGCGGATCACCGGCACCATCCCCGGACGCACGGTGACCAACGCGGTCGGCGACCGGTTCGCCAATGCGCCGCGGCACAAGCTCGGGTTCTGGACGCGCTACCAGATCGCGACGGTCGATGCCGCGGTGGCGTTCGGCGGCGAATATGTGTCGCGCCGGCTCAGCCTGTCGGGCCAGACCGTGCAGCCCTATACGATCTTCGACGCCTCGATCACCAAGGGGCTGGGCGTCGCCGAACTGATGCTGCGCGTCGACAATATCTTCGACCGCGTCTACGCCGCCTCGGGCTTTACCGCGCAGAGCGGCCATTTCCCGGGCGCGCCGCGCACGATGTTCGCGGAACTGCGCTTCCGGCTTTGACCATCACCTAAATCGCCCCGTCCCGATATGGGTCACACTGCCCCGACACAAGCGGCGGCCGCCGAGAGCCGGTGTCACGAGGCCATTGCGACGGAAAAAAATCATTTTTACCGGCGCACATAGACGAGCGCGGCATAAATCGGACAGTATACGAACCACGTAACCCTGCCGCCTGGTTCTGGCAGGACAAGTGGATCATATCGGCATGAACAAGCAAAGTCCGGCTGACGCGGCCGGGAAGGAACGGCGGTCCGGCAGGCGGCTGCGCGGCGCGGTGATCCACCAGCTCGGCAGGGCGATCCTCGCCGGCGACCATCTGCCCGGCACGATCCTGTCGGGCGAGATCGCGCATGCCAATGCGCTCGGCGTATCGCGCGGCGCCTATCGCGAGGCGATCCAGGGGCTGATCGCCAAGGGTATGGTCGAAAGCCGGCCGAAGACGGGAACGCGCGTGCTGCCGCGGCAGCGCTGGAACATCCTCGACCCCGACGTGCTCGCCTGGGCGTTCGCCGGCGTTCCCGATATCCGGCTGTTGCGCAGCCTGTTCGAGTTGCGCTCGGCGATCGAGCCGTACGCGGTCCGGCTCGCGGCGGAGCGGCGCAGCGACGCCGATCTGGCGACGATGCGCGAGGCGCTCGCCACGATGGAACGGCTGACGCTGGCGACCGATGGCGGCCTCGCGGCGGACCGCGCCTTCCACGAAGCGATCCTGTCCGCCTCGCAGAACGACGCGTTGATCGCGCTGAGTTCGAGCATCGCCGCCGGGGTGGAATGGACGACGCGGTTCAAGCAGCGCGACCGCGCGCTGCCGCGCGACCCCCTGCCCGATCACCGCCGCGTCTATGACGCGATCGCGGCGGGCGACCCCGATGCCGCCGCCGCGGCGATGACGGTGCTCATCAAGCTCGCGCTCGACGACACCTGGTTCGGCATGGGCGGCATGGTCGCATTCTGAGCGCGACGCGCCGCCCGGCGATCATTTGCCGGCGGGCGTCGGACCGGGATAGGCGACCCCGAGCTGCTCGAGATAGGTCGGGTAGCGGGCGGGATCATAATAGCGCTTTTCCATCGCCGGGCGCAGGTCGGCCATCAGGGTTTCGTTGCGGTGAATCGCGGGCCGGTCGTCGGGCGCGAGCACCGGGTCGTAATGGTCCGCCTTCTGCTGCACGTCGGTGAAATAGCGTTTGGCGTCCGCGACCAGCTGCGGCGTGGTCATCATGTCGAGCACGGTCATCGCCACCGCCTTCGCCCCGACCACCGCGCCCTTGTGCGCGATCGGCGTCGCCATCGCCATCGCCGCGGTCGCATGGTGGAAGATGATGTTGGGGACGTTCGAGGGATAGCCGATCGTGATCGTCGGCACCGTCCACATCACGTCGCCGATATCGTCCGACGCGCCGATGCTCGCGCCGCCGCGCGTCTCGGGGGTCGACAGCGGCGCGACCGTCGTCGCCAGCGGCTGGAGCCTGAAGCCGTTGGCGGTCTGGATCGATCGGGCGAACGCCTGATCGGCGGCGCTCCACTGCGGCATGCCGACCGCGCGGATATTGGCATAGGCCGCCTCGGCGAGCGGCTTGTTGCCGAAATTGGGTGCGGCATAGCCGAGCAACTGCCGCGTCACCGTGGTGCCGGTCGCCTTCGCCGCCGCCCCGGCGATCTCGTTGCCGGTGTCATAGAGCGTGCGGACCGCGGCGAAATCCTTGTCGCGGAAATAATACCAGTTGGAGGCGAGCGCCGGCACGACATTGGGCTGGCCGCCGCCATTGCCGATCACGTCGTGCGACCGCTGGCTGACCGGCAGATGCTCGCGGCGGAAATTCCATGCGAGGTCCATCATCTCGACCGCGTCGAGCGCGCTGCGCCCTTCCCAGGGCATCGCCGCGGCATGCGCGGTCTTGCCGTGGAACGTATATTCGACCGACACCATCGCGTTCATGCCGAGATCGCCATAACCCGTCCCGAACGCGGTGTTCACATGCGCGAAGATGCATGCATCGACGCCCTTGAACAGTCCGGCGCGGACGTAGAACGCCTTGGTGCCGAGCAATTCCTCGGCGACGCCCGGCCACAGCATCAACCGGCCGGGCAGATGATGTTTCTCCATCACCGCCTTCACCGCGATCGCCGCGGCGATTATCATCGGCATGCCCGAATTATGCCCCTCGCCATGGCCCGGCGCGCCGGGGGTGAGCGGCGCGAGCGTCGCGACGCCGGGCGTCTGCGACACGCCGAGCAGCCCGTCGATATCGCTGCCGAGCGCGATCAGCGGCCCGCCGCTGCCCCAGGTCGCGGTGAAGGCGGTCGGGATGCCCGCCACGCCGCGCGTCACCGTAAAGCCGTTCTTCTCGAGGATATCGGCGAGATAGGCGGAGGTGCGCACCTCCTGGAAACCGGGTTCGGCATAGCTGAAGACCTGATCGATCATCACCTGCAACGGCTTGGCCTGCGCCTCGACGCCGGCCGCCGCCTCGGCCTTGATCGCCTTGCCTGCCGCCGCCTGCGCGGCGGGGGCCTGAACGGCGAGCGCGAATCCGGCAAGCACACGGACGGCGTACATCGCCCGGCTCATTGCGCAGCCGTCGTCGGATATTTGATGCCGAGCTGGTCGAGATAGGTCGGATATTTGGCGCTGTCGTAGTAATATTTCTCCATTGCCGGCCGCATCTCCTTCATCGCCTTCTCGTTCAGCCAGATCGCCGGCTTGTCGGCGGGCGTCAGGACCGGATCGTAACGATCGGTTTTGAGCTGGACGTCGGTGAAATAGCGTTTCGCATCGGCGAGCAGCCTGGGCGTGGTCATCATGTCGAGCACGGTGGCGGCGAGCGCCTTGGCACCCGCGACCGCGCCCTTGTGCGCGATCGGCGTGGCCATCGCCATCGCCGACAGCACGTTGTGGCCGATCATATTGGGGATGTTCGACGGGAAGCGGATGGTGATCGTCGGCACCGTCCACATGATGTCGCCGATATCGTCCGAACCGCCGCCCAGCGACCGCGGCCGGTTCTCCGGCGTCGACAGTTCGGCGATGCTCGACTTGAGCGGCTCGACCTTGCGGCCGTTCGCTTCCTGCACCGCCCTGGCGAAGGCCTGGTCGTCGGCGCTCCATTTCGGCATGCCGACCGCCTGGATATTGGCATAGGCCGCCTCGGCGAGCGGCTTGTTGCCGAAATTGGGCGCGGCATAGCCCAAGGTCTGCCGCGTCACCGTCGTGCCGGTCGCCTTCGCCGCGGCTTCCGAAATCTCGTTGCCCGTCTCGTAGAGCGAGCGGACGCCGGCGAAGCTGCGATCGCGGAAATAATACCAGACCGACGCCTTGTCGGGCACGACATTGGGCTGGCCGCCGCCGTTGGTGATGACGTAATGCGACCGTTGCGTCACCGGCAGATGCTCGCGGCGGAAGTTCCACGCCGCATCCATGATCTCGACGCCGTCGAGCGCGCTGCGCCCCTCCCACGGGCTGCCGGCGGCATGCGCGGTCTTGCCGTGGAAGGTATATTCCACCGACACCATGCCGTTCTGGCCCATCTCGCCATAGCCGGTCGAGAAATCGTTGCTGACGTGCGTGAAGATGCAGGCGTCGACATCCTTGAACAGGCCGGCGCGCACGTAATAGGCCTTGGTCGCGAGCAATTCCTCGGCGACGCCCGGCCACAGCATCAGCCGGCCGGGGATATGGTTCTTCTCCATCGTCTGCTTGACCGCGATCGCCGCGGCGATGACCAAAGGCATGCCGGCATTATGCCCCTCGCCATGGCCGGGCGCGCCCTCGACCATCGGCTTGATGGTGGGGATGCCGGGATATTGCGAGACGCCGAGCAGATCGTCGATATCGCTGCCCAGCGCGATCAGCGGCCCGCCGCTGCCCCAGGTCGCGGTGAAGGCGGTCGGAATGCCGGCGACGCCGCGCGTCACGGTGAAGCCGTTCTTCTCCAGGATATCCTCGAGATAGGCGGAGGTGCGCACCTCCTGAAAGCCCGGCTCGGCGAAGGCGAAGACGGTGTCGACCATCACCTGGATCTGCTTGGCCTGCGCCTCGACGTCGGCGATCGCCTGCGCCTTGACCGCCTTGCTCGCCGCCGCCTGTGCGGCGGGCGCCTGGACGGTCAGCGCGATCGTCGCCGCGGTGAGCAGGCAGCGTTTGAGACTGGAACGCATCGGGGAAGCTCCTTGGCTGTCGGGGAAAGGCATCAGAATTGCAGCTTCACGGCCATGCGGAAGACGCGGCCGACGACGTCGTAGAGGCTGCGGCTGGTCTGCGCGTAGGCGGGGACGTTGTTGCCGTCCGGACCGTTGCCGACCAGCACCGGGTCCTTGTTGAGCAGGTTGTTGACGACGAAGCTCACCCGCCCGTCGGCGCCGAGGCCGCTGAACTTCACGGTCAGCGACGCGTCGAGATAGGTCGCGCCGGCGATATGGTTGTCGTTGATCGTGCGATATTGCGTCGTCGAGGCCGGGCAGCCGCTGGTGCATTCGATATAGTCGTTGCCATAGACCCCCGACCCGAAGCCGCGCGCGACGAGATTGAGGCTGACCGGATCGATGTCGTAGAAGGCGCTGACCCGATAGACCCAGCGCGGCGAGGAATAGGTGCCGGCGAGGCTGCCGCCGTTGACGCCGGCATAATCGATCGGGAAGCTGATCCCGTTGTCGATGATATTGTCGATATAATGGGTGACGTTGCCGTGCAGGCTGAACTTGCCCGGCAGCGTGTCGGCAATGTCGGACAGCGCGAAGCGATAGCTCGCCTCGATATCGAACCCGCGCGTGCGCTGCTGCGCGAAGTTGATCGGGCGCAGCACGATGCTGGTCAGCGTCGATCCCGAGAAGACGATGTTCGAGCAATAGCTCGATACGTTGAGCGAATAGCACAGGTCGACGGTATCCTGCGCGGTGACGTTGCCGATCGCCTTGTCGATGCGGATGTCGTAATAATCGAACGAGGCGGAGAAGCCGGGCAGGAAGCGCGGCGTCACCACCGCGCCGACCGTCCAGGTCTTGGCGACCTCGGGTTGCAGGTCCTGGTTGCCGACCTGATTCTGCACGAATTGCAGCGAGCCGGTCGCCGGCGCGGCGGCGCCGGTCGGGATGATGACGGTGTTGGTGCGCGCGGTCCCCGCCGCGAACAGCTCCTGGAGGTTGGGCGCGCGGATGTCGCGGCTCAGCGTGCCGCGGATCTTGATGTCGGGGATCGGTTCGTAGGTGCCGCCGACCTTCCACGTCTGCACCGCGCCCGAGGTCGAATAATCGGTGTAGCGCCCCGCGGCGTTGAGGTTCAGCCCCTTGACCAGCGGCACGTCGACCTCGAGGAAGCCCTCCTTGACGTTATACTGGCCGCGATTGACCAGATAATTGCCGTAGAGCCAGCCGGTGTTGAACTGCGGATCGACGCTGCCGTCGATCTGCTCCTTGCGCCATTCGCCACCGAAGGCGATCGCGACCGGCCCGCCGGGCAGATCGAAGATCGCGCCGTTGATCGAGGCGGCGGCGACGTCCTGTTTGATCGTCTGGTCGCGCTGCGGCTGTTCGGCGCCATAGATATAGGCGAGCGCGGCGGACGACGGGCCGGTGGTGCCGAGCCGGTTGATCGGTACGCAGCCGTTGGTCGGATTGGTCAGCGTCGAACGGCAGACGATCTGCCCGCCCGACAGCACCGCATCCTGCGCCAGCGCCATGCGCGCGTTGTTCCAGGTGTTGGTCAGCTCCTCGTGCGCCTTGACGACGCCGTGCTGGTAATAGGCGTTCCACGACCACGCCTTGTCGAACAGCGAGAAATCGCCCTCCAGCCCGCCGACGTAGCGATAGACGTCGCGGCGGTTGTCGCTGCCCGGCACTGGGAAGCCCGCGTTGCTGGTGCCGATGGTGATCGACGACAGGCCGAGCGTCGCCATCTGCGCCGCGACCGCCGGATAGAGCGTGGTGAGATAGGCGTTGTCACGCTGGATGACGACGCCGGTGCTCGGCGTCTGCTGGTAGAAGCTCTGGCCGTCGTAGCGGTTGAACGCGAACTGGCCGTAGACCCGCAATTTGCTGGTGATGTCATAGCCGACGCGCGAGAAGGCGCCGATCCGCTCCTCGTTGGGCAGCAGCGAATTGGTCCCGACATGGCCGGCGAGCGTCGTCTGCGTATCGCCGCCGATCATCCACGGGCTGAGCGTCTGGCCATAGGTCAGCTGGCCGGTCTGGCCGGCACCGAGGAAATAGAGGCCGCGCAGCGCGCCTGACGAGACGAGGCCGCCCGCGGTATAGCCGCTCGGCCCGAAACCGGATCCGTTGAGCCGCTGCGGCAGGCCGTTGGTCGCGGTATAGGCAGGGTTGTTGATCTGGAAATAGCCCGAGCGGTTCCAGTCGCGATCGATCGTATCGACGCCTTCCTGCCGGAAATATTCGCCGTTGAGCAGCACGTGCAGCCGGTCGTCGAGCAGCGACAGGCCGGCGCTGGCGGTGACCCGGTAATTGTGG
>Ga0182217_1000123_pt1 | contig 11107 bp, 13 predicted proteins | sample G5R1MG_18_FD_128395 | JGI IMG/M metagenome (GOLD analysis project Ga0182217, IMG submission 128395) | Switchgrass phyllosphere microbial communities from Michigan, USA - G5R4_NF_03OCT2016_LD1 MG | ecosystem: Host-associated > Plants > Phyllosphere > Phylloplane/Leaf | place: USA: Michigan... | reverse complement strand
TCTCGCGCCGGCGAGCTTTGGGACGTGCTGATGGCATCCGGCAACGACAAGGGGATCGTGCCGGTGGGCGTCGATGCCTGGATGATCCTGCGCACCGAGAAAGGGTATCTTCACGTCGGCAGCGACACCGACGGCACGACGATCCCGCTCGACATCGGCTGGGGTCATGTGCTGAAAAAGACCTCGGATTTCGTGGGTCGGCGCTCTCTGCTGCTACCGGAACAGCAACGCACCGATCGCCATCAGTTTGTCGGCCTCAGTGCTACTGACGGCTCTGTCCTGCCAGTCGGTGCCCATGTGCTCGGTCGCGATCGCGCCAGCGATGGCTACGTGACCTCTTCTGCCTTTAGCCCGGCCGTCGGGCGAGGAGTTGCGCTGGGCATGCTGCGCGCCGGGCAGTCGCGGATAGGCGAAACAGTCGACATACGCACCTTTTCGGGTGTGCGGCAGGCGCGGGTCGTCGAGCTCTGCAGCTTCGATCCCAAGGGAGAGCGCTTGCATGTCTGATGGTCACTGGACTCTGGCGTGCACGGGCTTCGAAGTTACGCAGCAACCATCATGGCCGGCAATTTCGTTACGTGTGCGTCTCCCGGATGAGGCGGTGCAGACACGCGCGGCTGCCCTGCTCGGCGCAGCCCTACCGCTTCAACCCGGCCACGCCACTACAGTCAATGGCGTCCGCTTGTGCTGGCTGGCCCCGGGTGAATGGCTGCTGCTTGACTCTGATCTACCGGCCGAGCGGCTCGCCGCAGCGTTGGCACCGGCAACCTGCCACGTCTCGGAAAGCGGAGAGGCTTTCGTCCGCTTCCGCATCACCGGTGAACGCGCGTTGGCGGTGCTCGCCAAGGGCACCAGTCTCGATCTGCCTGCGCTCGTGGCCGCGGGCAGCTGCGCGCGCACCCGGTTCGCGCAGATCCATGCATTGTTCGTTGTGCCGACGGCCGGCGAAAGCAGACTGGATCTCGTCGCCGACATCACCTGCGCGGAACACCTAAAACGGTGGTTCAGCGTGGCCACTCTCGACTTGTAGCCGAAGGAAATTCGCGTGACGGATCCTGATCCCTGTTTTGTCATCGTTCTTCGTTGCCCGGAGCGGCGGGCAATCGTTGCCCAGGTCGCCTCTTATCTGGCCGATGCAGGCTGCACGATCGAGGAATCCAGCCAGTACCATGATCCCTCAACCGGCACCTTTTTCATGCGGGTGGTATTCCGCCCTGAAGATCCCCGCTCGATTGACGCGGGAAGCCTGCATACGGGCTTTTCCATAGTCGCCGATCGTTTTGGCATGGAATGGGAACTGCACAATCTCGCGCGCCGACCCAGGGCTCTGCTGATGGTCTCCAAGTTCGGGCACTGTCTTCATGATTTGGTTCACCGTTGGCGGGCCGGCGTTCTCCCGCTTGATATAGTCGGTGTGGTTTCCAACCACGAGACGATGCGTGGCTTTTGCGAATTCCAGGGCTTGCCTTATCACTGGCTGCCGGTGACGAAGGACAACAAATCTGAACAGGAAGCGCGGCTGTTGGAACTGATTGACCGCGAACGTGTCGATCTTGTCGTGCTTGCCCGCTATATGCAGGTGCTTTCGGAAGAACTTTGCCATCGGCTGGGCTTGCGGTGCATCAACATCCACCATAGCTTCCTGCCCAGCTTCAAAGGCGCTCGTCCCTATCACCAAGCCCATGCGCGCGGCGTCAAGATGATCGGCGCTACCGCGCATTTCGTCACCGCCGACCTCGACGAAGGTCCAATCATCCATCAGGATACTCGCCCCGTGGATCATGGCTTTACGCCGGAGCAGCTAGTCATGCTCGGCCAGGAAGTCGAGGCGTCGGTGCTTAGCCGTGCAGTGACCTGGTTTGCCGAACATCGTATCATCAGCAACGGCGGCAAGACTGTCGTTTTCCGCTGAACGAGCGACGATGCGCCAGTGGAGCCGCTTGGATGGAGCAGCGATCCTGAACGTTAGGCCGGGACAGGCGCTCCCCTGCCCGCCCCCTTCTTCATCCAAGACCCCAGCTCTTCAGAGAGACCGCCCCTAGCAAAGGCGGTGAATTTAGGCGCGCACTTACCAAGTTGGGTGATGTTCTTGGTCGTCGTCAAGAACCTCGCCCATGGGATCGCTGTCCATGCAGATCCGCGCGGGCTTGGTCCTCCAACTCATTCGAAACGCAAAGAAAGGGCCGACACCTTCCGGGCCAGATTGATGTCCCGCTGGGACAACCCATCGGCATCGTGGGTCGTCAGCAAGATGGAAACACGCCCGTAGACGTTCGACCATTCGGGGTGGTGATCGGCCTTTTCGGCTTCCAGCGCCACGGCCGTCACGAAGGCGAAGGCGATCACGAAATCGGGAAACTCGAACGTCCGCACGATTGCGTCACGATCCGGTTCATGCGTCCAGTCCGAAAGCGACGCGAGCGCCTGGGTTCGTTCCTGGTCGGTCAATCTTTGCATCAGATGGCCTCCACGCTCTGGTCGATCATTCCAAAGACGGCGTGACCCTTGTCATCCTCCATCCAGATCCGGACTCTGTCGCCAAAGTTGAGGAAAGGCGTCGCCGGCGCGCCGTCAAGGATCGTCTCGACCATCCGCACCTCGGCGATGCAGCTATAGCCGAGACCGCCATCGGCGACGGGCCTGCCAGGACCACCATCGGCATCACGGTTGGAAACGGTGCCCGAACCGACGATCGTGCCTGCGCCGAGCGAGCGGGTCTTGGCCAGATGCGCGATCAGGGTGCCGAAATCGAAAGTCATGTCGACGCCGGCATCGGCACGACCGAAGGGGCGGCCGTTGAGGTCGACGTTCAGCGTGCCGTGAAGCTTGCCGTCTCTCCACTGATCGCCCAACGCATCGGGCGTCACGAAGACAGGCGACAGCGCACTGGCCGGCTTGGACTGGTAGAAGCCGAAGCCCTTGGCCAGTTCGCCGGGGATGAGATTGCGCAGCGATACATCGTTGACGAGGCCCACGAGCCTGATGAGGCCACGAGCGGCCTCTGGCGACACGCCCTGCGGCACGTCGTCGGTGACGACCACGACCTCAGCTTCCATGTCACAGCCCCACCCCTCGTCGGCCAGAGCGATGGCATCGCGCGGGCCAAGGAAGCGGTCGGAGCCGCCTTGATAGACAAGGGGGTCGTGCCAGAAGCTCTCGGGCAGTTCCGCCCCGCGAGCACGTCGCACCAGTTCGACATGGTTTACATAAGCAGAGCCGTCCGCCCACTGATAAGCCCGGGGCAGAGGCCCGGCGAGCGTGGCCGGATCGAGCGGCTTGCTCGCACCTGATCCGCTCGCCAGATCGTCAGCGAGGGTCCTGAGCTTCGGCTCGGCAACAGCCCAATCGTCCAGTGCAGCCTGCAACGTCGGGAAGACCGGCCCTGCCTCGACGTAGTGGGAGAGATCGTTCGACACGATGATCAATCGGCCGTCACGGCCGTTCTTCAGGCTGGCGAGTTTCATGCTTTGGGATCCTTGTGCAGCCATTCGGCGTGGCGGGGCGCGCGTCTGGTCCGGCTCCATTCCTCCAACATCAGCGGCGCGACGCGCTTCAATTCAGCATATTGCTCGTCAGTGCCGATGTTGCACGCGAGCTCGACGCGGTGGCCATCGGGATCGAAGAAGTAGATCGACCGGAACACCCCATGGAATGTGGGGCCAAGCACATCGATGCCTTGCGCCTCGATATGCGACTTGGCAGCAAGCAGCGCGGCTTCATCCTCCACTTCGAAGGCGAGATGCTGGACCCAGGCCGGGGTATTGGGGTCACGGCCCATCGCCGGCTGGTTGGGCAGTTCGAAGAAGGCGAGCACATTGCCGCCGCCGCAATCGAGGAACACGTGCATATAAGGGTCGTCCTCGCCGGTAGAGGGTACTTTATCCTCGGCGAAAGCAGTGGTGTAGGTCATGCCGAGCACGCGGCTGTACCATTCCACCGTCTCCTTCGCGTCGTTGCAGCGGTAGGCGACATGGTGGATGCGTTTGAGGTCAGGAGCCGCCGAGCTCATGCCGTCTCCCCGACATTGAGCGCACCGCGCTGCAACTGGTCGCGCTCTATGCTCTGGAACAGGGCAGTGAAATTGCCTTCGCCAAAGCCTTCGTCCTTCTTACGCTGGATGAATTCGAAGAAGACCGGTCCGATCTGCGGCTGCGCGAAGATCTGGAGGAGCAGGCGCGGGTCGCCGTCCTGGGTCGATCCGTCGAGCAGGATGCCGCGCGCCTGGAGTTCGCCCACCGGCTCGCCATGGCCCGGCAGCCGCTCGTCCAGCATCTCATAATAGGTGGCGGTCGGCGCCGCCATCAGCGGCACGCCCATGGCCTTGAGCCGGTCCCAAGCGGCGATCAGGTCGTCGCACAGTAGTGCGATATGCTGGATGCCCTCGCCGTTATAGGCGCGCAGGAATTCCTCGATCTGGCCGCCGCCCGCCTTGCCTTCCTCATTCAACGGGATGCGAATCTTGCCGTCTGGCGCGGTCATCGCCTTGCTGGTGAGGCCAGTATATTCGCCCTTGATGTCAAAATAGCGGATTTCGCGAAAGCCGAAGACGCGCTCGTAGAAGCTGGCCCAATGGGCCATGCGACCACCATAAACATTGTGGGTCAGGTGATCGATGATCTTGAAGCCCGCGCCCTCGGGATGCCGATCGACGCCGGGTTCGTAAACAAAGTCGATGTCGTAGATCGACAGCCCTCCCCGCTCGCCATCATAGCGGTCGATGAGGTAGATGATCGATCCGCCGATGCCGCGCACGGCAGGCAGACGCAACTCCATGGGGCCGGTTCTCACCTCGACCGGCTCCGCGCCGCGCTCGATGGCCAGTTCATACGCCTTCGCCGCATCCTTGACCCGCCACCCCATGCCGCAGGCCGACGCGCCATGCTCGGCGGCGAAATAGGCGGCGGGGCTGCGCGGCTCGTAATTGGCGATGAGGTTGATGCCGCCCTGCCGCCACAGTTGCACGTCCTTCGACCGATGGCGGGCGATCAAGGTGAAGCCCATGGCGGCGAAGACCGGCTCTAGCAGGCCCTTCTGCGGCGCGCTGAACTCCACGAACTCGAAGCCGTCGAGGCCGATGGGATTGTCGAAAAGGCTCATATCGTCTTCCTTTAGAAGTTGCGTTAGCTGGCGACGCTGTTGGTCACCGGGATAAGGGCGCCATGTATGGCGCGGGCGGCAGGCGACACCAGGAAGGACGCCACCTCCGCGATGGCGTCGGGATGGGTCCAGCTCGATGGATCCGCATTCGGCATGGCGGCCCGGTTTGCCGGCGTGTCGATGATGGAAGGCAGCAGGGTGTTGATGCGGATGCGGCCCTCGTCGAGCTCCGCGGCAAGGCTCTGGGTCAGCCTGGCCACAGCGGACTTCGACGCTGCGTACGGCGCCATGCCGGCACCACTCGGCTCTGCCGCAGCGGCACCAATTGTGACGATCGCGCCCCCAGCTCCGAGGCGGGGGAGCGTTGCTTTCACAACAGCAAGGGTCGTCTCGAGGTTCTTGCGGAACAGGGCCTGCCATAAGGTGGCGTCGCTGTGCGCTACCGGTCGCCAGTCGAAGGCCCCGGCCATATGGAGGACGCCATCTAGACCACCCAAAGCTTTTACCGCCACGCCCACGGATCGCTCAGCGCTCTGGGTATCGGCAAGATCTTCGCAGGCGATCGTGCGCGGATCTTGGGAAGGCGAGTTGCGAACGATGCGCGCCACCTCATGCCCCTGTCGGTCCAGAAGGGCCGCGGTCGCTGCGCCAAGCACGCCGCCAGCACCAGTGACGATGAACTTCATGCGGAAAGTTCCTACGACTTGGCAGAATGAGAGATGCTGTTGTTCCGGTCGAACAGGTAAGGAAGCACGGCCTCTACGAACCGGCCGAGGTTAGCCTCGTTGAGCCCAGCCACGTTGATGCGGCCATCCGCTGGCATGTAAATTCCATGCGTACGCCTGACGGCAACGACGGCATCGCCGTCGAGCGGCAGTCGCGAGAAGAGACCGCGCTGCGTCGCGACAGGTCGTAGGAGTGGGTGAGCTGCGGCCAGCCCCTCTCGGACAGCCTGGAGACGACAACGCATGCTAGTGAGTTCATCCTGCCAATGTGCTCGCAAGGCAGGATCATCGAGGATCGTCCGAACCACGGCAGCGCCGTGATCGGGCGGCATCGACCACAAACTGCGGGCAATCGTCAGCGCGTTGGCCCGAGCTAGTTGCAATCGTGCCTCGCTCCCGGACTGGACGAAGAGGGCACCGACCCGGTCACGATAGACGGCGAAGTTCTTGTCGCAGCTGTAGGCCAGCAATGCGTCGGGCACTGCTGACAGCATGTGCCGCGCCCCCTGAGCGTCTTCCTCCATTCCATCGCCCAGGCCCTGGTAGGCCAGATCGATGAAGGGGATGAGGCCGCGCTGGATGCACAGATCGGACAAGGCAATCCATTGTTCGTGCGAAAACTGGGTACCGGTTGGGTTGTGGCAGCACCCGTGCAGCAAGAGCACGTCGCCCGCCCACGCGTCTGTCAGCGCGAAGACCATGGCGTCGAAATCGATACTTCCGGCAGTTGCGTCCAGATACGCATGGGTGCGCACCTGCAACCCGGCCTCGCGGAAGATCGGCGCGTGGTTCGGCCATGTCGGTTCGCCGATCCAGACCCGTGTGTCCGGCCGTGCTCGGGCCAGCAACTCTGCCCCGACACGCAATGCCCCGGTGCCGCCAGGGGTCTGCAGCCCGAAGCAGTGCGTGCCGAGCGCATCATTGCCAGATATCAGCTGCCATAGGAGCTGCGCGAAGCGCTGGTCGCCTTCGGCGCCGAGGTAGGACTTGCTGGTTTGTCCGGCGAGGAGCGCTGCCTCAGCATCCTTCACCGCGCGCATGACAGGGGTTTCGCCCGTTTCGGTGCGATAGACGCCGACGCCGACGTCGATCTTGTCCACGCGCGGGTCCGCGCGGTACTGTGAGATTAGCGCCAGCAGCGCATCAGGCTTTTGCGACTCTAGGCCTGCGAATGCGTCAGAAGAAACCGTCATGCTCCAGCCTTTGCGTGCGCGTAATCCTGGGTTCCTGCATGGAGAACGCGATCGGTCGGGAGCAGGTCTCCAACCTCGATAGGCTCATGGCCGCGCAAGCGCTCATAGATCGGCCCGAAGTCGGCATCGCGTGTCTGCTGCAGGAGATCATCGAAGCTATCGATGACGAAGTAGTTCTGCTGGTAATCATCGATCCGGTATTGCGATCGCATCACTCGCTCGAGATCAAACCCGATGCGGTGGGGCGAAGGATCGTCCAGAGCGAACAGGCTTTCGCCATAGGACGAGACGATCCCCGCCCCATACAGCTTGAGGTCGCCGCGGTCGCGGATCAGCCCGAACTCGACGGTGTACCAGTAGAGGCGCGCGAGCGCCTCGATCATGCCGAGCTTGGCCGCCCTAAGCCCCCCTTCGCCATAGGCCTGCATGTAATCGGCGAAGACGGGGTGGACGAGGAGCGGGACGTGCCCGAACACGTCATGGAAGATGTCCGGCTCCTGCAGGTAATCGAGCTGCTCGGGCGTGCGGATGAAGCGGCCCGCAACGAAGCGGCGATTGGCAAGGTGGTCGAAGAACATCTCGTCGGGCACGAGACCAGGCACTGCGACGACCTGCCAGCCAGTTGCGCGATGCAGCCGTTCGTTCAGTTCGTCGAAGTCGGGAATGCCGGGCTTCGACATGCGAAGGACATCGAGCCCTTTCATGAAGGCGGGAACCACGCGCGTCGGCAGCATACCGGCCTGGCGCGCAAAGAGACGGTCCCAGACTGCATGCTCTTGCTCTGTGTACGAGCCCCAGTCCTGCGGAATGGTCCAGTCTGAGGCCGCACCAGGCGGTAGTGGGTCTGTGTTTGCCATGACAGAAATTTATCATGCCATAGTGAAAAGTCGTTTCATTGACCGGGTCTGTTGGATCTAATTTGATCAAAATATATCGCCAAATACCGTTGCAAGATTTGAATCGATCATGTGTTTCATGCAAGCATGGGGGTTGGGTCCGCACTGGGCGACTCATTACGACCACGGAAGGTAGAGCAATGACGATGACCCTCCATGGCTATTGGCGCTCATCGGCTTCGTACCGGGTGCGCCTGGCCGCGAACCTCAAGGGGCTGGCCTATGACCAGGTCAGCTACGACCTGAGGCGAGGAGAGCAGGGAATGCCGACGCTGCGCCGGCTGGCGCCTCTCGGCCTCGTGCCAGCCCTCGAGGTGGATGGAGGAAGTCTGACGCAAAGCCTGGCGATCCTCGAATGGCTGGAGGAGACACACCCGTACCCGCAGCTATTGCCCGCCGGAGTTATGGAGCGGGCCATAGTGCGCGCCATGGCCTCGACCATCGCATGCGACATTCATCCGCTCAACAACCTGAGGGTATTGCAGGCCCTCCGGCGGGAACTGGGCGCATCAGAGCCGGTGGTGCAGGAGTGGATCGCCCGCTGGATCAAGGACGGCTTTGCTGCGCTCGAGATCATGGTCCGCAACCACGGACGGGGTTTTTGTTTCGGTGACACGCCGACGATGGCGGATTGTTGCCTCGTTCCGCAAATCTACAACGCCCACCGCTTCCATGTCGACCTGACCGAGTTTCCAGAACTGCTCGCGGTAAATGCCCGGTGCAATGAAATCGATGCATTTGCCCGAGCGGCGCCCGAACGCCAACCAGATGCCGATGGAGCGAGTGCATGACCGTGGAGCGCAAGATCGACGCAATCGATCGCAAGCTGTTGTATGAACTGCAGCGCGACGCATCGATCAGTCATGCCGCACTTGCCGACCGTGTCGGCGCGTCGACAGCTTCGTGCTGGCGCCGAATGCGGGCGTTGGAAGCCGATGGCGTGCTCGGCCGCCAAGTCCGGCTGGTTGATGCAACGCTGCTAGGCCGCGGCGTCAACGTCATCTGTCACATCAAGATCAAAAACCATTCCATCGAGACGACAGAGGCCTTCGAAAGCTTCGTCGTGTCACGAGACGAGATCATCGAGTGCTATTCCATGTCCGGTGACTGGGACTACCTGCTCCGAATCCTCGTTGCCGATGTGGAGGACTATGACCGCTTCCTGATGCGAACCGTGCTGCGGCACCCAGCCGTTGCCACGGGGGCGTCCCACTTCGCCCTATCACAGGTGAAATACACCACTGCTGTTCCTTTGTAGGACGATAGCGGATCCGGTAGCTTACCAAAGCGCCTCCCGGTCGCACCGGGCCGCGGCGATGGCGCCCACAATGGTGGCAGATCCGACCCGCGCGATCCGAGCTTCCCAGGCGGACGTACGCCGCCATCGCCTCCGTTCGGAAGCGTTCAGGAGCAAGAAGAGATCCTGCGCATTCGCAGCCATGACTTTCATTCAGACGAGCGCCCGGGCGACAGGGACCTCCGAACGCGCAGTCAACGTCCTGCGCGAGGCCACGAGAATATAGGCTAAGGTGCAGACAGGCGTCCATGTCGAAATGATTGCTCTTTCGGTCGGCCGAGTCTGGCATTGGCTCAAAATAGCGAGGCTTGAACAGAAAGGGAACGGTTTGCGACGGACGTGAGCGGATGCTGTGTCCTTAGTCGGCAACGCTATAAGGCGAAATGAAGTTCATTCACTCGGCCGACTGGCAGCTCGGCAAACTCTTTGGCCGCTTTGATTCCGATGTCCGCGGGGCCCTGACGGAAGCTCGCTTCGACGCCGTTGACGCACTTGGGAGAGCCGCGGCCGAGCATAGCTCTGAGCACGTCATCGTTGCCGGCGACATCTTCGACACAATGGGCCCGAAGACGGCACAATCGTTCAGGCGATCTCGCGAATGCATCGGCATGCCTGCCGATGGTGGCTGCTCCTGCCGGGGAACCACGACTTGGCGCGCAATAGCGGCCTGTGGGACCGCGTCCGGCAGCGGACCAGCAACAAGATCATCGTCCTCTCGAAACCTGAGACACGAGAGATCGAGGACAAGATATGGCTGCTCCCGGATGATGCGGTGTAGCTGCCGGGTGCTCAGCGGCTTGAGATAGTGCTGACCGGGAACAGCCAACCATCGGAATGCATAATCTCTTGCTGCCGTCCCGCCTTCCAACACTCACGTAGCAGCCGGAGCAGACCAATTGGGAGCATGGCATTGCGGTACTGCGCGCCTTTGCCGCGCTCGACCCGCAGCAACATGCGATCGCTGTCGACATCGCGCACCTTGAGGGCTGCAATCTCAGAGGCTCGCAAGCCCGCGCCATAAGCAACCGACAGCGCCGCCTGATGCTTGAGGCAGGTGGTAGCGGCCAGCAGACACGCACCTCATCCTAGCTCAGCACAACGGGCAGCTTGCGGATGTGCCCTTTGCGAACCAGCCTGCGTGCGAGGTCCGGTCGATCGACCGTCTGCGTGAAGACGAACCGTAGCGCCGACACCATGCTATTCATCGTTGGCACCGACATGCCGAGGTCGCGCTGCTTAACCTGGAAGCGCCGTACCCCTTCTGTGTTTGCGGCTTAGGGCGGGCGCGCCAGAAACGTTGCAGGGCGCGCCACATCACGGATGTAGTTGCGCTGTGTCTCGCGGCCGAACCAGCGCATCTTCATCTCATCAATGAGACGCTGGCGTAGCGGGCTGACGGGAACAGGAACAAGGGTGGTCATGCCAGGGCTCCTTCTTGTGGAGCCTCGATGCTCTGCCTGCCTCGCGCGACACTCAATCTAATGGCAATGCCCGCGCTTTCACCTCAGCCATGCTGCACGCATCCTCCCGCGAAGCTGGTTCGTGCTTCCACCATTTCGGCGGCATGGAAGCGTGCGTTTATCAATCGCCGATCAGGTAGTCCGGTGGCCTTTTGCTCAGCCTGCTGCTTCACAGAATTGAAGTCCTACCTACCTCGATCTATCTAGATGGGTGTCACTCTTATGCTTCCTTGGCCGGCATCAGCCCTCGACAGTCTCGATCCGAAGAGGCGTAAACAACCAGCGCTGCGCACTTTGTGACGCGTGTGGTGTGCCTCTTACGCTTTCAAGCAACGGGAACTGGAAAGCCAATGAGCCTGCTCCTGCGCAGCACGGCACGCGCACTCGCCGGGCCTGACACGCAGCCGTGCCGGCGCGTTGGCCCACGGCACCGCCTTAC
>Ga0182217_1000122_pt1 | contig 11117 bp, 10 predicted proteins | sample G5R1MG_18_FD_128395 | JGI IMG/M metagenome (GOLD analysis project Ga0182217, IMG submission 128395) | Switchgrass phyllosphere microbial communities from Michigan, USA - G5R4_NF_03OCT2016_LD1 MG | ecosystem: Host-associated > Plants > Phyllosphere > Phylloplane/Leaf | place: USA: Michigan... | reverse complement strand
GCGCTGTCCGCGCACGTTCACACAAGGAGCTGATGATGTCCGAAACCACCGAAACGGTGCCCCAGGAGCCGAAGAAGCATCCGTTGATCGAGAAGATCATGCACGAGCTGCGGACCGGCGGCGACCTGGACAATGCCGAGAAGAAGGCCGGCGAGGCGCTGACCGAAACCGGTGCGATCTACAAGCGGATCGAGAAAGATCATCGCGGCAATCGCGCAGCGGTCAGCATCTTCCGTCGTCTCCAGAAGATGAGCGGCGACAAGCGCGCCGATGTCATCCGGACGCTGGAGCCGCTGCTCGTCGAGGCGGGCTACACGCTGGAAGTGATCGATCCGGAAGAGCTGCCGCTTGGCCAGCAGGCGCAGGCGGGCCAGCAGCAGGACGCCGGCGACGACGGCGATGATGACGAGCAGGACGACGACACGTCGGAAACCGAGGGCGCGCCTGAGAAGGCATCGAGCGGCAAGGATGCCCTCGCCAGCGCTCGCGCTCGACTGGCCGGTGGCCGTCCGCGTCTCGGCATCGTGACCGGCGGCGAAGAGGCGGTTCACTGATGCCGCGGGCCGATGCCGCTCCGCAAGGCGTCGTGGCCTATGATCTGGCCGGGAGGGTCGGCTACGCCGTCTATCATCCCGATCTGGACGAGCCCCGGTTCGGTCACGTTGACCTGTTGCCGACCACGACTTCGGGCAGCATCGGCCCCGCTTGCGCCATGCTGTTCGACCACCTGGCATGGGTGAACGAGATGTGGCCTCTTCGTGCTATCGGGTATGAAGGCTTCCTGGCCCCGACTGGCACGGACAAGGACAAGGAGAAGGGGTTCAAGACGAACCCCGCCACGCTGAAGAAGCTGATCGGCACGATCGCCACGGTCGAGATGGTGGCCGCGATGCTCTCAGATTATGAGGGCAAGACGCATGGCCGCATCGTGGACTTGCACACGATCAACAACGCGAGCTGGCGGAAATACTGGCTCGGCAGTCAGAAGCGCGGCACGCCGCGTGCGCGATGGAAGGAGCTATCGATCAAGAAAGCGAACGGCTTGGGCTGGGAGGTGCCGGGCGACGACGCTGCCGACGCGCTCGGCCAGCTTCACTTCCTGCTCCATAAGCTCGGCATCAAGACGCGCTACGGTCGCAACCCCTCCCGGGAATTCATCAACATGGCGCTCGGCTGCGGGATGCCGGTCAATGTCTAACTGGCCGTTCGGTGATCTCCGCATGTTCGGCTATCGCGTCATCTATCTCGACCCCGCTTGGAAATTCACCAACTGGTCCGCCGCCGGCGAGGATCGCAATGCGCTCGGCCACTACGACTGCATGGACGAGGATGCACTGGCGGCGTTGCCTGTCGGCCATCTCGCTCATCCGGACGGCTGCGCGATGTTCTGTTGGGTGACGATGCCGATGCTGGAGGTGGCGCTGCGCCGGATCCGCGGCTGGGGTTTCCAGTTCTCGACCGTCGCGTTCACCTGGGCGAAGCGGACACGGCTCGACACCGGCTGGCACATGGGGCTCGGCTACACGACGCGCGGCAACGCCGAGCTATGTATCCTCGCCTTCAGCGGCAAGCTGGGGCGGCCGAAGAACCGGGACGTGCGATCGCTGATCGTCGAGCCGTTGCGCGAACACAGTCGCAAGCCTGACCGGACCTATGGCGACATCGAGCGCCTATACGATGGCCCCTATGTCGAGCTGTTCGCGCGCACAAAGCGCGAAGGTTGGGACTGCTGGGGCAATGAAACGGAGAAATTCACGGCATGAACGACAGACCGCAACGCCGGCGCACCGCACGTCGACCAGCGGGCCGCCGAGACGATCTTCCACTCGGCCATTACGACGCCCGCGAAGCCGCGATGGAGCTGGCCGAATATCAGGAGCTGATGCGCCTCACGCCGAACAACACGGAGGCGGAGGCAGCGCTGCTCGGCGCGCTGATGATCGACAACCGCATGGTCGGCAAGCTGCCGCCGGCGCTGGAAGCCGATCACTTTTTCGAGCCGACGCACGCGCGGATCTTCGACCGCATCCAGTCGCTGGTCGCCGCCGGGCAACAGGCCAGCCCGATCACGCTGCGCCCATATTTCGACGGCGAGGAAACGACGTGGGTCGGCGAAGACGGGAAGGATCAGGTGCTGACCATCCCGCAGTATCTGGCCAAGCTGACCGGAAGCGGCGCGGGGCTTCTCGGCGCCACGTACATGGCCGAACAGGTCACGTCCCTTTTCCTGCACCGCGAGCTGATACAGGCCGGCAAGGATCTGGTCGAGCGCGCCGCGAACACGGGCGAGATGATCGATCCGCGTGAGGTGATGCAGGAGACGGAACGCCGGCTGGCCGAGATCGGCGGCGCGATCCCGACGGCCGAGCGCACCGGCGCGGATTGGGAAGAGGCGTTCGAGGACACGATCAAGCACGCGCAGGCCGTGAAGGACGGCCTGGCGTCGGCCGGCCTGAAGGTCGTCGGGTATGACGACTTCGTAGAGGTATGCGGCCAGATCGGCGACACCGACATGATCCTACTCGGCGGTCGGCCGTCGATGGGTAAGACGGCGGTGGCGTGCAAGATCGCAACCAGCTCGGCCATGGCGGGGGAAGCCACCGACTTTCTGTCTCTGGAGATGGAGAAGCCCCAGATCTCGATCCGCATGATGGCGGATGCGATCTTCGACGAGCAGAACACGTCGACCTATTCGGTCCTGAAGAGTGGTCAGTGGACGCGCAGCGATCACCGCGCGATCGCCGAGGCGCGCGATCGGATCGCCGGCAAGCCGCTGCATATCGACGCGCCGCGTGCGATGTATATCGAGGATCTCGTGCCCTGGATCCGTCTGCGCCAGCGTGCGTGGGCGGCCAAGGGCCACAAGATGCGGCTGCTCGTGATCGACTATCTCGATCGCTTCCGCACGAAGAAGCAGTTCAGCGGCGAGACGGAGCGGGTCAGCTACATCTCCCGGTGCGTGAAGGAGGCGGGGAAGGACTGCGGCATCGTGATCGTCCTGCTCTGCCAGCTCTCGCGCGACGTGGAAAAGCGCGAGGACAAGCATCCGATCATGTCGGATCTGCGGCAGTCCGGTTCGCTGGAGCAGGACGCCGACGTGGTGCTGTTCGTCTATCGCGACGAGTATTACCTGCGGACCACGAAGCCCAAGGCGAGCGATGCGGTGAAGCTCGCCGAATGGGAAGACGAGATGACCGCGGCGAAGAACCTCCTGGAGCTGTATTCGGTCAAGGTGCGCGAGGGCGCGCCGACCAAGCGGACAGGGTATTATTTCACGGATCGGCAGGCGGTGCGCGACAGCCTGTTCTACACGGACAGCGGGTACGTGCCGCCGCAGGACGAGATGAAGTTCGAAGACCTGGCGCAGCCGGCCTAGACAGGCTGGCCGCACAGGGCGCAAATGGATTGCGCCCCCGATCCGGCAAGATCGAGGGCGCGAGTGACGGCGATGCTGGCGCTGTCTGGGGAGCGGTATATTCCGGCCCCGTCACGTCGGCAAGCTATGTGGAGCTTGACGATGGATCTGATGAACGATGGTTGGCCCGATAGGATGCCGACATGCTGAGCCGGCAATCGGTAGCCATCGCCTGGGCGATCCAGGCGCGCGGTATCAGCACTGGCGCATGGAAGGTGCTGGTCATTCTCGCCCATCGCGTGAACAGCCGCCGCGGCGATTACGACGTATGGCCGAAACAGAAGACGCTCGCGCATGATTGCGAGATGCCACTGTCGACGCTGAAGCGGCACCTGGACGAGCTGGAGAAGGCTGATCTGCTGAAGCGCTCGATGCGCCATCGCGACGATGGCGGCATTTCCGGATGCACCTATCGCCTCAACGTCATCGCGTTCTTCAAGGTCGGAAAAGAAGAGGTCGATCACACCTTCGCAGACGACGAAGCCGACGCTGATGATGACACCCCCATAGCTCAATTTGAGCCAGGGGGTAGTAACCAGCCACGGGCTACCCCCCCGCCCAAGGATGAGAGGGGGGCCCAGCCCAAAAATGGGCTACCAAGAACAGGAGAAGATAAAGAACAGGAGAAGAGGAACCTTCTTTCGGCTGATCGCCGAATGACGGACGACGAGCTGACCGCTCAATGGATCCGCACCTGGAATGCCATGGTGGAGCGCGCACCGCTTCTGAAGCCGATTACGACCATGGGTGAGAAGCGGGTGAAGGAGCTGGCGCTTCGGATCGACGAATACGCGTCTAGCCGTGAGCCGGATGCCGTGAAGGCCGTCATGGTGCAGGCCATCGGTCAGATCGGCGGGAGCCTCTGGCTGACCGGCGAGAAGCCAAACGGCGGATGGCCCGCGCCGGCCATGTGGGCGACCAAGAAGGCCAATTTCGACAAGCTGATGGAGGGTTTTTATGAGCAAGATCGCAACATTGCATCGGGCGGTCGCGCTCGCCCCGGAACAAGCTCGACAGCTTCGGCAGGACGCGCGGCTCTCGATCTTGTCCGCCGCAGCCGCGGAGAGGCGGCCTGACGCCATGCCGGCCATCCCCGACGATCTCCGCGCGGCATTGCCGTCGCTGGTCGCTCACGAGCGCGGGCGCATGGCCCCGGCGGCGTTGGAGGTGCTGAGCAATGAGCTGACGCGCCAGCTTTCCCTCGTCGGCGGGCCGATGACGGAACAGGAGAAGACGGAGTGGATCGCGTTCATGATGCTGGAGCTTGAACGGTTCCCCGGCGATCTGGCGCTCGCGGCGCTGGCTGAAGCACGCCGCACCTGCCGCCGCCCATCCGAGGTGCTGCCGGCGATCATGGCATATCTCGGCGACATGCCGCTGCGCCGCCAACGGGCGGTCGAGCGGATCGAGAACCTGGCGCGCGTCGCCGGGCTGTTACCACGGGCATAGGAGACACACATGTTCCACGGGCTGTTCATCGATAATTTCTGCGGCGGCGGCGGCGCTTCGACCGGCATTCGTGCCGCGATCGGGCGCGAGGTCGATATCGCTGTCAATCACGACGCCATGGCGATTGCTGTGCACAAGGCGAACCATCCGACCACTGAGCATCATTGCCAGGATATCCGCGCCGTCTGGCCCTCTGCCGTCACCCGACTGCAAGAGGTGGCCGGCGCCTGGTTCTCGCCCGATTGCAAGGAATTCAGCAAGGCGAAGGGGAAGCCGGTGAAGAACCGGCACATTCGCGCCCTGGCGAACGAGATCGTCCATTGGCTGCGCGAGACTCGTCCTGTCTGCGCCTACATCGAGAACGTCGAAGAGTTCGAATATGCGGCTCCGCTCGACAAGCTCGGCATCCCGCTGCCGGACCAGAAGGGGAAGATATTCAAGGCGCTGGTCCGCTCCTGGCGCGCTGAAGGCTATCGCGTTGAATGGCGACTGATCCGCGCGCGCGATCACGGCGCGCCCACATCCCGCCGCCGCCTGTACATCATCATGCGCCGCGACGGCCTGAAGATCGTCTGGCCCAAGGCGACGCACGGCGCGCCCGACAGCGCCGCGGTTCGGGCCGGCAAGCTGAAGCCGTACCGCACCGCCGCTGAATGCATCGACTGGTCGCTGCCGTGCCCTTCCATATTTGAGCGCACGAAGGAGCTGGTCGACGCCACGAAGCATCGGGTCGCCCACGGGGTCATGCGCTACGTGGTCAATGCGGCGCGGCCGTTCATCGTCCCGATCACGCACCGGCAAAGCAGCGTTCGCGCGCACGATTCGGCGGAGCCGCTGCGGACGATCACGACTGCGAACGGCGGCGAGTTCATGGCGGCAGATGCCGAGATCGTTCCGCTCGATAGCGCGATGGTTCTCGATACGTCGTACACCAACACGCGCGCCAGTCGCGTCTTCGACCCCGCGGATCCGCTGCGGACGATCACCAGCCAAGCCAGCCATGCGGTTGCTGAGGTGAAGCTGGCTCCGCATATCACCAAGTTCCATAGCGGATCCGTCGGGTCGCCGCTCGATCGCGAAATGCCGACCGTGACCGGCAATGGCAATCCGGTGCGGCCGGCTGGTGCCACGCCGCTTGGTATTGTCGAAGCGGCGGTCGCACCGCTGATCGACCGCCAGTTCGGTCGCTCGAACCCCGCCCCGGCGAACCAGCCGATCGGCGCGACCACAGCCGGAGGCGGCGGCAAGTCGGCGCAGGTGAGCGCGTTCCTGTCGCGCTGGCATAGCAGCAACACCAATGGCGGCACCGGCCAGCTGGAACAGCCGCTCGGCGTGGTCACGGCTGAAGGCCAGCACCACGGCATCGTCTGCGCGCATATCGAGCAGGCCAACACGGGCGGAATGCTTGGTCGCGCCGCCGACAAGCCGCTGACCACCGTCACCACCACAGGCGCGCAACAGCGCGTGGTCGAGACGACGTTGCTGCCCGAAGGCGCGCTGCCTCCGGAGATGATGCGCAAAGCGAACCGGGTCGCTGCGTTCCTGGTGAAATACTATGGGACGGCCAAGAGCCAGGCCGTCGATATCCCGTTCGATACCGTCACCACGCTGCCGCGCTATGCGGTCGTCACGGTCGAGATCGATGCTGTGACCTATGTCATCGTCGACATCGGCCTGCGAATGCTGACGCCGCGCGAGCTGGCCCGCGCACAGGGCTTTCCGGATAGCTACATCCTGGATCCGGAGGTCGAGGTGATGGTGCGGGGCAAGCTGACCCGCCGACGCCTGACAAAGGCCGAGCAGATCCGCATGATCGGCAACAGCGTCTGTCCGGATGTAGCGCGGGCGCTGATCGCTGCAAATCAGCCGGGCGCTTGCCAAGACTATGATGGCACAGTCAGCGAAATGCGATTGGCGGCGTGAAGGCGTCGGCCGCGATCGTGCAACAGGCCGATCGATTCGATCTGCTGCGCTGTCGTTGCCCGACGTGCCTGTTGCTCGATGCGCAGCACCCGGGCGAGGGCTTCCAGCTCGCGCTCTTCCCATACCGGCCGGCGGCGCTTTCCAGTCGCCGGCAAACGAGATAGTCATCGGGCGGGCGGCCCCGTGGACCTGACTGAACCCTGCCGCCAGGAGAACGACCATGTTGGAATGCATCAAGCAGGTTGTAGCCTCGCATCTGATCGAGGCGGTTGCCGTGATGGTTCGCGATGCGCTGGGCGGTAACGTCTTGGTCAGCATCATCGCCGCCGATACTAAGGATGAGGAACGCCAGGAGTTGCAGCGCACTCTTCGCGATCGTCATGATCTCGATGTGTACGACCCGCGTAAATATATCTTGGTCCCGTTCGGTCAAAAGGGACCGGAGGGTCCGGCTCGTCCTGAAGCCGATTTCACGGGTGCGACGGTCACGGAGGCGAAGCTGGCCGGCAATGCGCAGTCGATTGCCTCGACCTTGGAGGCATGGGCCCCGCATAGCGATATCGGTGCGATCGTCGATCGTGCGGCATACCACGGCTACAGCGTCAGCCTGAGTATGTATCCGCCCGAGAAAAAGAACGAGGATGACGACCCGAACCGCGTCTGATATTGAACCTGCGGCGCCTGGGCGGGCGCCACGGATGATCCTCGCGGGAAGGGGGCTGGCGTTGCGGAGCGCCAGCCCCCTTTTTTGTCCGTCGACCGGAACCGGCTGGTGGCGTATCCAAGCGGCGTTGAAAGGAGGCGTCAATGTCGATCGCACCGCTGGCTCGCACGCTGCTGATGAAAGAGGGTTCGGCACCCGGCGTCATCACGGCGCCGATTAAAATTCCCACTCCGCCGCTTCGCGATAATCTGGAAACGACACTCGCGGGCTCGCCGAAGCAGAGGGTGCGCGTTGCCGGCGCGCCTGAGCTTTTCGCCGCTCGCGCGGCCGATCGTGAAGCGGTGAGGGTCCGATTTGCGGAGAACGCGGCATATGCCGATGCGCTGGCCGAGCGCGTAGCAAAACTGGAGGCATAAACCTTGGCAGATCAAGATGATGGGAAAGTCGTCACAGCTTCCACCGAGCTGTCGGACGACATCGATGCCCTGACGGGCGACGCGATCAATTTCGTGGAGAAGCTGGTTGCGCTTCGCGCGCGAGTCGAAAAACTGAACCTGCCGCCGCCGATGACGCTTTCGCTGTCGGAACCGATATCGAAACCCGAAGGCAATACCGGTACGACGCTGTTCGCGTTCATGCTTACGCTGGGGCGCAATGGATCGACCGAAGAGGTGCCGTACACGTATGTCGTGACTGGCTCTGGGGAGAACCCGGCCGCCGCCGCTGATTTTGGCGGGACATATCCGTCTGGCAGTGGTGTCTTCGGACCGACGGAGACGATGAAAATCATCCAGATCCTGGCCACGGGTGATTACAGCAACGAGCCGAACGAGATGTTCACGCTCTCGGCTACGGCGGCCGGCCTCACCATGACATCAACCGGCACGATCCTGAACGACGATTCGCCGGCACCCGTCCCGGCATTTCTCTTCAGCGGACCATCGTCGATCCTGGAAGGAACGCCTGCTCAGATCGTGCCGGCGTTCTCGTTCGCCGGACCGGCATCTATCGTCGAAGGAACGCCTCAACAGATAGCGCCGGTCTTTGTCTTCGCGGGGCCCGCCTCGATCATCGAAGGCACACCCGAGGCGATCGTGCCCACGTTCCTTTTCGCTGGCCCCGCAACCATAAACGAGGGCAATCCACCCCTGGCACAATACGGTTTTACCGGACCCGCCACCATCATTGAGGGCAACTGAACCATGACGATTGCGACTTATACCGTCACCGAGAACGCTGCGACCAGCGTTGCCCGGACTCTTGTGGTTGGCGTCCGCGCCCGATCCGGCTCGTCCAACCCATCCAAGGCTGCGGATTGGAAGGGCGGCGTCTTCCCAACGATGACGTTCAATCTGGCCGCTGGCGCGACCACGGCAACCGCAACGATCGAGACGGTCGGCAATTCTGTCGTCGACGGCGATCGCGAGTTCGAGTTCTATACGATCAGCCAGTCGCCGAGCGGCGGATCTGTTACGCTGTCGCCGCAGTATGCGAAGATCACCGACGACGACACGGTGCAGCCTATCGTCGTGTCGCCGTTTCTCTATAGCGACGACCTGGAAAGCGCAGCGGTCGGCGACGATCCGATCGCGCGAGCGAATTGGTCGGCGATCGGTGCGGCTCCCACGACGTACAAGGTATCGACCAACAAGGGCATCTACAACACCACCTATAACCGTGGCGCCGGCCTGGCCCTGTTCGGTCCGGATCAGAACACGGACGGCACCGACATGGGTTTCATCGTCGAGTTCGACGAGAACAAGAGCGCGTCGCCGGGCAACGGCCGTAGCGATGCGTACAGTTTGAACTCGATGTATCTGGCGCTGTTCGTGAAGGACATCTCCAATTACGTGCGTGCTTCCACCAACGACGGCACCGTTCCCGCGATCGGCCGCTCCTATGTCGACGGTGCCGACAATTTCGTGTCGATGACGTTCCGGCACCGATTGCAGACGCCGCCTCCGTCGATGACGGGCGCCGCGAGCATCAAGACGACGTGGATCTATCACGACGCTCGTATGCGCGTCATCCTTCCCAACGGTGAGCGCTGCTTGGCGGTAGACGGCTCGGGAACCTACCCGAAGGACAGCGCACTTCTCACGGGCATTCCCGGGCTTGCCGACCTGGCGGCTCGACGCGGAAAGGTCGGTTTTCAGAACGCAACCGGCACCTATGATTTCGGCAATGGCATCCGCGTCACGCCGTTGCGAATGCTGGTCATGGCCCATGCCCGCTTCGCTTCGCGCACGGCCGTTGGCAGCGGGAAGGGGCGTATCTGGCTCAGTGGCGATTACGTCGGCACGGCAGTCCGATGGGGCTATCGCGTCATGAGCGCATCGAACGGTGCAACGCCAATGGCTGTTGTGCAGGATTTCCGCGAAGTGACCGACGTGACGCTCGGCACGGCGAAGTTCAAGACGTTCCGCTACATCGCCGAGGCTCCTGTAGGCGGCCCGTACATCATCCAGACGTTCATGACGGACAGCGACGGCGTGACCAGCTTGGTCGGCAGCAAGCGCGTCACCGTCGGCGGTACTGCGGGCATCGGGTACGGACAGTCCAACTCGGTCAAGATGGGCGACAGCGTCAACGGCAAGCTGTCGACGTTTAGTCGCCTAGTTCCGTCGCAACCCTATTTCGGGAACAATCCCGACAACGTGCCGGCCTACGAGCTGACCGGCATGGGTACGGATGAATACACCTATTCGTGCAACGTCGAATGTTCGCGCATCATCGCAGAAGCCACGGGTACGCCCTGCCTCTTCCTGTCGACGGGAGTTCCTGGATCCGGCATTTCGTATCTGGAGCAAGACTCGACGCTCGACAGCACCTTCCAGGTGAGCCGCAACCTGATCGATGGCGTGATCGACTTCATGACTTACGATCAGGGCGAGGGTGATCGAGACGGCGTTGACGCGCCAAACGGCTTTTACGACAAGCTTGAGTCGATTTATCTCAAGGGCATCGCGCGCACCGGAAACCCGAACCTGCTGTTCATCATCTCGCCGATCGGCCGTTTCTCAAGCACCAATCCGCCCAACAATCTCACGACATGGGCTAAGCTCGACAGTTACTCGCGCATCATCAAACTGGCCTACGACGCGCTGATCGCGAAGTATCCGGGCAAGGTGATGTACGGTGCCAGCAAGATCGGCATTCTGCACGGCACGAACGATCCGTACCACTACACGCCGGAAGGCTATATGGAGACGTGCCGTCGCATCGGTCGCACCGTCGCCAAGGCTTTGGGAAAGAACGTGCCGGATGGCCGCGGTCCTATCCCGAACAGCCTGAGCCGCAGCGGCGCCACGCTGAACATCGGCATGGATATGAACGGTGCGGCATCGCTGACCGATCTCGTCACCAAGTCGACGGTCAGTGACGATCAGAAGGGCACGCCTGCTCTGTCGGGCGCGCTCTACGGCTATGAATTCAGCTCGGATGGCTTCCAGACCTTGCTCCCGATCGCGAGCATCGCGCCGAATGCGGCGCGGAATGGGCTGGTCGCGATCTTGCAGTCTGATCCGGGTAAGCCGGTACAGGGACGAAGCTATCACGGCGGCTCGTATGATGATCGTCAGGCTTTCTGGGGCACCGGCTATGCCGGCGGCTACGAAGACGTGCCGGTCTTCCCGATGCCGAACAATTACCTGACCAGCGCCAACT
>Ga0182217_1000121_pt1 | contig 11166 bp, 11 predicted proteins | sample G5R1MG_18_FD_128395 | JGI IMG/M metagenome (GOLD analysis project Ga0182217, IMG submission 128395) | Switchgrass phyllosphere microbial communities from Michigan, USA - G5R4_NF_03OCT2016_LD1 MG | ecosystem: Host-associated > Plants > Phyllosphere > Phylloplane/Leaf | place: USA: Michigan... | reverse complement strand
CGGGGATGTATGCGCCCGGCGACTACGACCTCGCGGGCTTCTGCGTCGGCGCGGTCGAGCGCGACCGGCTGCTGACCGGGCGGGGGATCGCCGCGGGCGACGTGCTGCTGGGGCTGGCGTCGAGCGGGGTCCACTCCAACGGTTTCTCGCTCGTCCGGCGGCTGGCCGCGGACCGGGGGTGGAAGCTCGACCGGCCGGCGCTGTTCGACCAGGACCGGCTGCTGATCGACTGGCTGATGGCGCCGACGCGCATCTACGTCGCGAGCCTGCTGCCGCTGTTGCGCGAAGGACGGATCAAGGGTTTGGCGCACATCACCGGTGGCGGATTGCTGGAGAACATTCCGCGCGTCCTGCCGCAGGGTGCGCACGCGCTGATCGACGCCGATGCATGGGAACAGCCGCGGCTGATGGCGTTCCTTCAGGCGCAGGGCGCGATCGAGCCGGAGGAAATGGCGCGCACGTTCAACTGCGGCATCGGCATGGCAGTCGTGGTCCGCCCCGACGAGGCCGAGACGGTCACACAGGCATTGGCGGCTATCGGGGAAACCGTGTTCCGCATCGGCACGATCGAGGCCGGTGAGCGCGGCTGCACCGTGACCGGCAGCGCCGAGACGTGGAGCGCGCGCGCGGCGTGGCGCGCGACGCACCACGCGTGACCGCTCCGGCCAAGGTCGCGGTGCTCATTTCCGGGCGCGGTTCCAACATGCAGGCATTGGCGGAACATGCCGGCACTGAGTACGAGATCGTCGTCGTCGCCTCCGACCGGCCCAGTGCGCCTGGGCTCGCTTGGGCGATCCAGCATGGCCTGCCTACCTTCGCGCTCTCCCCCAAAGGGATCGGCAAGCCGGTGTACGAGTCCGCCTTGGACGGTGCGCTGCGTGAAGCGGGTGCCGAGTGGATCGCGCTGGCCGGTTATATGCGGCTGTTGTCGGACGAGTTCGTTGCCAAATGGCGCGAACGGATTGTCAACATCCACCCATCTCTACTGCCTAAATACAAAGGATTGGACACGCACGCGCGTGCGATCGCCGCGGGCGACACGAGCGCGGGTTGCTCGGTTCACGTCGTGACCGAGGAACTCGACGCCGGCGAAGTGCTCGGACAATGCGGGGTGCCGATCTTGCCCGACGACACGCCCGAGACGCTCGCCGAGCGCGTGCTGGTGGCGGAACATCAACTCTACCCCGCCGTGTTGAAGGAGTTTGTGCGTCGATGAGTGACGATCAGATCAGCAGCCAGATCGCGCGCGTGCGCGAGATCGCCTCCTTGCTGCCGCGCGTCGAGGAGCAGGTCCTAGGCGGCGACAAGGCCTTCTCGGTTGAGCAGAAAGCGTTCGCCAAGGTGGACGATGCCGGCACACTGCACGTGCTGACGGCAGTCGACGACACGACCTGGACCCGGATCGAGCTGAACGAGGACACCGACTGGGCGTTGGTCGAGGACGCGATCGCGCGCAGCTGGGAGTTGAGTGCGCCGGCCGGACTGCTCGAGGCAGGCGGGCGCTAGGTTACAGATCGCGCGCGAACACCAGATCGTCGTGCCACGTGGCACCGACGAGGAACCGGCGCTCGCCGATTATCGATAATCCTTGCTTGGTGTAGAAGCGGTGCGCGCGAACGTTGCCACCGTAGACACCAAGCAGCAGGCGCTTATGTCCTGCTGCGCGCGCATCGTCGACGGCGCGCGCCATGAGCGCCGGGCCGAGCCCCTGCCCATGTGTCGGCGCGAGCGCGTAGATGCGTTTGAGTTCGACATCGCCGGGTCGCGCGTCGACCGGCAGGTCGGGCTCGGTCAGCAAGGTGTAGCCGAGAGGTGCGGAGCCCTGCGTTGCCTCGGCGAGCGTCGCTACGGCACCTTGACCCATGTAGCGCGCGAACGCGTCCGCGCTGCTGTTGCGCGCCACGTGCGCGACGATGTCCGCACCGTCGAGAACACCCGCGAACGCTTCCAGAAAGGTCGCGCCCGCGACGAGCGAGAGGGTTGCGGCATCATCCACGCTCGCGCGTCGCAGGCGCCAGTTCATCAGCCGACGATCTCTTCCGGCTTGAAGAAGTAAGCGATCTCGATCTCGGCATTCTCGTCCGAGTCCGAGCCGTGCACGGTGTTCGCCTCGATCGACTCGGCCAATTCCTTGCGGATCGTGCCAGCGTCGGCATTCGCCGGGTTGGTCGCGCCCATGATGTCACGGTTGCGCTGCATCGCGTTCTCGCCTTCGAGCACCTGCACGACGACCGGGCCCGAAATCATGAACTCGACCAGATCGTTGAAGAAGGGACGCTCCTTGTGCACCGCGTAGAAGCCCTCGGCCTGATCGCGGGTCATGTGGATGCGCTTGGATGCGACGACGCGCAGCCCCGCGTCCTCCAGCATCTTGGTGACCGCGCCGGTCAGGTTGCGACGCGTCGCGTCGGGCTTGATGATCGAAAAGGTACGGTTCGCGGCCATGACGGTCACGGGCTCCTGACAGAGGTGATGGAAAGTGCGCGTCCCCTAGTCGGCGCGTCGGGCACGCGCAAGAACCGACGTCGGGCGCACTGAGCGCCCATCGCAGCCGCGGACGCCTAGGCCGCCTGTTCCCAGCGGCCCGATTCGTTCTGCTTCCAGTAACGCCGTTCGATCCCGTCGCGCGCGGCGAGCGCCTTCCAGGCCGCGCGCGCGTCGCCGATGCGATCGTCGTCGAAGAAGTGGAACGCGCGGTCGAACGCGAGCGCGTCGTCGCGCCACTCGCCATCGGCCAGCGCCACGTTGCGCGCCTGATTGGCGGCATCAACATCGGGTGCGATCAACACGGGCTGCCGCGTATCATGCTCGGCGCCGGCGATCCCGTGCGGCAGGAAGCTGTCGGGCGCGTAAGTCCACAGTGTCTTGTCGAGTGCGGTGCGGCGCGCGGGGTCGGCCTCCACCACCAGCAACCGTCCGCCCTCGGCAAGGATACGCTCCGCGATGCGGGGCAATACGCGCTCGAGCGGGCTGGCGGTCAGGTGGTAGAAGTCGACCTTCACGGGCGTGCGCCTTGCCTCAGCCCTCGAGATTGTCGGCGACGAAGCGGTCGAGCACGCGCACGCCGTAGCCGGTCGCGCCCTTGCCCCAGGTCGCGCCGTCCTTCTCCGACCAGACCATGCCCGCGATGTCGAGGTGCGCCCATTTCACCCCCTCATCGACGAAACGCTTGATGAACTGCGCCGCGGTGATCGACCCGCCGCCGCGCGGACCGACGTTCTTCATGTCGGCGATCGCCGAATCGATCAGCTTGTCGTAACCGTCCGCCAGCGGGAAGCGCCACAACAGGTCGCCGCTCGCACGCCCCGCCGCCAGGATCTGCTCTGCGAGCGCATCGTCGTTCGCAAACAGCCCCCCCATCTCATTCCCCAGGCTGACGATCATCGCGCCGGTCAATGTAGCGAGATCGATGATCTGCGCCGGCTTGTGCTCGCGCTGGACCCAGGTGATCGCGTCGCACAGGACCAGCCGACCTTCCGCGTCGGTGTTGATCACCTCGATCGTCTGGCCCGACATGCTGGTGACGACGTCGCCGGGGCGCTGCGCATTACCGTCGGGCATGTTCTCGACCAGGCCCATGACGCCGATGATGTTTGCGCGGGCTTGCCGCGCCGCGAGGCTGAGCATCGCACCGGCGACCGCGCCGGCGCCGCCCATGTCCCACTTCATGTCCTCCATGCCGGCGGCGGGCTTGATCGAGATGCCGCCGGTGTCGAACGTCACGCCCTTGCCGACCAGCGCAGTCAGTGGCGCGTCGCCGCCTCCGTTCCACTTCAGCGCCAGGATACGCGCCTCACGCCGCGAGCCCTGGCTGACGCCGAGCAGCGCACCCATGCCGAGTTCGCGCATCTGCGGCTCGTCGATAACCGTGACCTCTAGTCCGAGCCCGTCAACCGCCGCGGTCACGCGCTCGACGAAGCTTTCGGGGTAGAGGATGTTAGGCGGCAGCGTCGCGAGCGTCCGCGCGAGGCCGAGGCCGCGCGTCACGGCATCGCGATCGCGCCAAGCGGCGTCGATGTCGGCGGCGTCGCTGACAACCACCAACTCGTCCAGCGTCGGCTTCTGCTTGACCGGCAGGCGCGTGCGATATTCGTCGAAGCGCCAGCTGCGCTGCGACGCGCCGGCGGCGAACCGCGCCGCGCTCGCCGCATCGGCACCCGACAGGTCGGCGACGACGGTCGTCACGCCCGCGGTCAGCAGCTTCGCCGCGAGTGCGCCGCCCGCGCGCTCGTACGCCGCATCGTCGCCGCTGCCGACGCCCAGCAGCACGACGCGCTGCGTTCCCTGCAACGCGGGCAGGAACACCTCCGCGCTCGTTCCCGGCTCGCCCTCGAAACGATGCCCCGACAAGGCACCGGTGACGAGCGCCTGATGCTCGGCGGCCAGCCCGGCTGGTTCCGCGCCCTTGCGCACCGCGAGCGCGAGCACCGCGGCATCGGTCGGGCGAGTGGCGGCGAACGTGATCTTCATGGTCAACCTATTCCCTCATTCTCTGACGTGCCTGATAGGCACGTGCGTGCACGCTGGCAAAGCGTTGCAGCAACGCGCGGGCGATGCGATAGGGCGCATCTGCAGCGCCGTGCTCTTCCGGCCGCTCGCGAGCGACTTACGACGGGAGCAACGTGACGCGTTCTGAACTTCTCGCCGGTTGCGTGCTGCCGCTCGCGATCGTGTGCGCGACGCCGGTCGGTGCACAATCCCTCGCGGATCGCCCTGCGATACCCGATCCGACGCTGACGATTCCGGCTGATCCCGCCTCGGCCGACAATGCAGCCGCGACGATTGCGCCTGTCGGGGACGATCAGGTGCAGTTCAGCTCGGGCTCGATCGAGTACGACTATAACGCCGACATCGTCACCGCGCTCGGTGACGTGCGCATGACGCGCGCGGGCGAGAAGCTGCGCGCCGAAAAGGTGGTGTGGAACCGCAAGACCGGTCGCGTAGTCGCGACCGGGAACGTCGCCGTCACCAATCCGCAGGGCGACACCGCTTACGGCGACTCCATCGACCTGACCGACACGCTCAAGGACGGCGTGATCGACAATTTGCTGGTCGTGATGGAGCAAGGCGGGCGCATCGCCGCGGTGACCGGTCGCCGCGACGAGACCGGCACCTATTTCCTAGACCGCGCGGCATATTCGCCGTGCCCGGTGACCGACGCGAGCAACTGCCCCAAGGAGCCGACGTGGAAGATCACGGCGGTGCGGGTAATCTACCGCCCCGACAAGGACCGTGTCTATTTCGAGCGGGCGCGCTTCAACATCTTCGGGCTGTCGTCGCCGGCGCTGCCGCGTTTTTCGACCAGTACTACCTCTTCAAACAGCACCGGGCTGCTCACGCCGGGCCTCGGCATCGATCGGTTGAATGGCGGTGAGTTGACGCTGCCGTTCAACATCGCGCTGGGGCAGAACCGCTCGCTGATCATCGCTCCGCATATCTTTACCAACGTCGTGCCGCTGCTTGAGGCGCGTTACCGCGAGGTGAACGAGCTCGGCGCCTTCTCGATCGCCGGCTACGCCACGTCGGGCCGGCGCAGCGAGGATTTGTCGAGCGGGTTCACGACCGCGACTGAGCGCGCGTTCCGCGGTTATCTTGACGGCACGATGCGGTTCCAGTTCAGCCCTGAGTGGAGCCTGTCGGGCTCGCTCCGGCTCTCGACCGACCGCACCTTCACCCGCCGCTACGACATTTCCGACGACGACCGGCTGCGCAGCACAATCTCGCTCGAACATATCGATCCGAACAGCTATTTCGCGATCAGCGGTTGGGCGACGCAGACGCTGCGCGTTGGCGATCGCCAGGCCTTGCAGCCGGTCGCACTACCAGAGATCGACTATCGTCGCCGCGTCTCCGATGTCGCTGGCGGCGTGCTGGCGCTTCAGGCCAACACGCTCGCGATCGGACGCAAGGCTGGGCAGGACACGCAGCGCGCCTTCGCCAGCGCCGAATGGAACCTGCGTCGTCTGACCAACTGGGGCCAGGAGGTCACGCTGACCGCCTTCGCGCGCGGCGACGCCTACAACACCAGCGACACCGCCGCGACCGCGGTCGCGAGCTACCGCGGGCTCGACGGGTTCCAGACGCGTGCGATCGGCGCCGCCGCGATCGACGTCAAATGGCCGTTCATTGGCGAGTTGTTCGGCGGCACGCAGCGCTGGACCCCACGCGTGCAGATCGTCGCCTCGCCGCATGTCGCCAATCTGCGCGTACCGAACGAGGATGCTCGCGCGGTCGACCTCGCCGACTCTAATCTGTTCGCGCTCAATCGCTTCCCCAGTTACGATCGCTGGGAGGACTCCTCGCGGATTACCTACGGCGGCGAATGGGCGTTCGATCGTGCAGGCCTGTCGATCGACACGACGATCGGGCAAAGCTATCGGCTCGACTCGCGTCCAACGATCCTGCCTAGCGGCACCGGCCTGTCGGACAGCTTCTCCGACATCGTCGGACGCACCAACGTGCGGGTGCGCGACGTGGTGACGTTCACCTACCGCTACCGGCTCGACAAGGACAATCTGAACGTCCGTCGCAACGAGGTCGATGCGACCGTTGGTTCGTATTTGACCTATGCGACGATCGGTTACCTGCGGCTCAATCGCGACATCGATCCCGCGGTCGGGTTGCAGGACCGCGAGGAAGTGCGCGTTGCAGGGCGTGCTGCCTTCGCGCGTTTCTGGTCGGTGTTCGGGTCGGCAGTGGTCGACCTCACGGATCGCAAGGAGGACGTGCTATCGTCCAGTGACGGGTTCGACCCCATCCGCCATCGCCTGGGCGTTGCCTACGAGGACGATTGCCTCGAACTGGGTGTGACGTGGCGACGCGATTACCGCACCACCGGCGACGTGCGCGCGGGCAACAGCTACTTGTTGACGCTGGCGTTGAAGGGGCTCGGACGCTAAGCCGGGGTTCAGCAAGGCCGGGGCAAGGCTTCGGCATGGTCGCGCGCGACCGCCATGGGAATTTGAGACGCTTGTGATGACGAAGACGAGGGGCGCGCTGCTGACGCGTCGAGCGATGGCATCGCTCTTGGGGTTGGCGATCACGGGAGCCGCGGTGGCCCAGACGGTCGACGACCAGTCCGTTCCCGACAACACCGGGCTCAATATCCCTGCCAATCTGCAGATTTTCGGCAAGCTCGACCCCAACATCCGCAAGGCGACCGCGATCGTCAACGAGACGGTGATCACCGGCACCGACGTCGACCAGCGCGTCGCGTTGATCGCGGCGGCGAACAACGCCAAACTGACCGACGAGGACCGTGAGCGGCTCCGCTTGCAGGTGCTGCGGCAGCTGATCGACGAGACGCTCCAGATCCAGCAGGCGAAGACCGCCGACATTACGGTGACCAAGGAGGAGATGGATCAAAGCTTGGCGCGCGTTGCCAAGCAGTTCAACAAGACGCCCGTCGAGTTCGCCGCATGGCTGCGCGATCAGGGCTCGTCCGATCGCTCGATGCGGCGGCAGATCGAGGGCGAGCTGGCGTGGAATCGCTATCTGCGCAAGCGCGTCGAGCCGTTCGTTAATGTCGGCGATGAGGAGGTGAAGGCGATCATCGACCGCCTGCAAGCCGCCAAGGGCACCGAGGAATACCACCTCGCCGAAATCTACCTGAACGCGACCCCCGATCAGCAGCCACAGGTCGAAGCGCAGGGTCGCCAGATCATTGGCGAGATCCAGAAGGCGCAGGCCCCGTTCAGCTATTTCGCACGCAACTATTCGGCAGCGACGACGCGTGCAGTTGGAGGCGATCTAGGCTGGGTACGCGCGGCGCAGTTGCCTGCAGAATTGTCGCAGGCGAGCGAGCAGATGCAGGTGGGCCAGGTCGCCGGTCCAATCCCGGTGCCCGGTGGCTATTCGATCCTCTACCTCGTCGACAAGCGACAGGTGCTGACCGCCGATCCGCGCGACGCTCGGCTCAGCTTGAAGCAGATGACCATCAAGTTTCCGTCGAATACGACGCAGGCACAGGCGAGCGCGCGCACCGCACAGTTCGCGAGCGCGATCAAGAATTTGCAAGGCTGCGGTTCGGTCGACAAGGTTGGCGCGACGTTGAATGCCGAGGTGGTGCAGAACGATACCGTCCGCATCCGCGACCTGCCCGGTCCGTTGCAGGAGATCATGTCGAAGCTCCAGGTCGGTCAGGCTTCCCCACCGTTTGGCTCGCCGACCGAGGGCGTCCGCACGTTGGTGCTGTGCGGGCGCGACGATCCGGTGTCGGGCCAGTTGCCCGGTGCCGAGCAGATCCAGAGCCAACTCGAGCAGCAGCGCGTCAACCTGCGCGCGCAGCAGGCGTTGCGCGATCTACGTCGCGACGCGGTGATCGATTATCGCTGAGCGGAACGTGCTTCCGCTCGTCATTTCGATGGGTGATTCGGCGGGGATCGGGCCGGAGATCGTCGCCAAGGCATGGACCGCGCGGCACGCGCACGACTTGCCGCCATTCGCGATCGTCGGCGACCCGCGCGCGATTGCCGCAGTGTGGAATGGGCCAATTGTCGAGGTGGCCGACCTGAACGGAAGCGCGCGGGTTTTTGACTCGTCTCTACCAGTGCTCGTCAGCAAGTCCGCCGGCGCGATTCGGCCAGGCGAGCCGGACGCCGATGGTGCCCGCTCCGCGCTCGATGCGCTGGAAACGGCGACCGGGCTGACGCGATCCGGTGCTGCACGCGCCTTGGTGACCGCCCCTGTGGGTAAGGCGCAGCTATATCAGGTCGGCTTCACGCATCCAGGACAGACGGAGTTCGTCGCGGAGCGCTGCGGCGTCTCGCCCGACAACGCGGTGATGATGCTGGCGGGTCCTTCGTTGCGGGTCGTGCCGATCACGACGCACGTGCCGCTCGCCGCTGTGTCGGGTCTGCTGACAGCCGAGCTGATCGTCGCCAAGGCGCGGGTCACGGCGCGTGGCTTGACAGAAGATTTCGGAATTGCACAACCGCGGCTCGCCTTTGCCGGGCTCAACCCACATGCCGGGGAAAATGGCGCGCTCGGACGCGAGGAGATCGAGGTGATCGAGCCGGCGATCGTGCAGTTGCGCGCTGAGGGGATTGACGTCGTTGGTCCGGTCGCCGCCGACACGATGTTCCATGCCCGGGCACGCGAGCGCTACGACGCGGCGATCTGCTGCTACCACGATCAGGCGCTGGTGCCGCTGAAGACGCTGCATTTCGACGAGGGCGTCAACATGACGCTGGGGCTGCCGATCGTGCGGACCTCGCCCGACCACGGCACCGCGTTCGGCATTGCCGGACGTAATCAGGCGCATCCGGGTGCGATGATTGCGGCAATCAGGATGGCGGATGCCGCGGCGGCCAACCGGCAGCGACACATTGCTGGCAACGCATGAACCATCCCGCGGTCGAGTTGTCGCCGCTGCGCGAGGTGATCGCGCGCTTCGGGTTGAATGCTTCAAAGGCGCTGGGGCAGAACTTCCTGTTCGACGCGCAACTGCTCGGGCGGATCGCGCGGGTGCCGGGCGATCTGGGCGAACGCGAGGTGTTGGAGATCGGCCCCGGTCCGGGCGGGCTGACCCGCGCATTGCTGGCGAGCGGGGCACGAGTAACGGCGATCGAGCGTGACCGGCGCTGCATACCGGCGCTCGCAGAACTCGAGGCAGCTTACCCGGGCAAGCTGCGCGTGATCGAGGGCGACGCAACCCAAATCGATGCACGGGCGCTGTTCGAAGGTGCGCCGCACATCGTCTCCAACTTGCCCTATAACGTCGGCACGCCGCTGCTGGTCGGGTGGCTGTCGGCCGAGTGGCAGCCGTGGTGGCGATCGCTGACGCTGATGTTCCAGCGCGAGGTGGCCGATCGCATCGTGGCGCCGGCGACGAGCGACGCCTACGGCCGGCTGGCAGTGCTGTCGCAGTGGCGGTCGACGGCCAAGCTGGCGATGCCGGTGCACCGCTCCGCCTTCACTCCGCCGCCTAAGGTGATGTCGGCGGTAGTCCACATCAGCCCGGCGGACGAGCCCGCGGGCGTCCGGCTCGACGTGCTGGAGCGGGTCACCGCTGCGGCGTTCGGGCAGCGCCGCAAGATGCTGCGGCAGAGCCTGCGCGGCGTGCCCGGCGCGCTCGAGGCGTTAGAAGCGGAAGGCATCGATCCGACCCGACGTGCGGAGACAGTATCCGTCACCGAGTTCGTGTCGATCGCACGACGGCTAAGCTAGCCGCTCAATCCTTCGACGTGGTCGTGTTGACGCCGATTTGCGTGCCCACCTGCGCGGTCGCGATCGGCGGCGGCCCTTTGGCGATGCGGGCGGCGAGCATAGTCGCCTGCGGGCACTGCCCCTTGCACAGCGTACGGACGCGGACGAGGTTCTGCTTGGCGCGCTCGACCGCACCTTTTGCCACCATAGCCTCGCCCTGCCCGCTGAGCGCATCGACGTCGTTGGGGTCGAGCAGCAGCGCCTCGCGATAGAGCCGGATCGCCTTGCCGGGTAGGCCGCGCGTTTCCGACACGTCGGCGAGCACGACGAAGGCGCGGCGATTGCGCGGATCGACTGCAAGCGCGGTTTCCAACAGATCGGTCGCACCGTCCAAGTTGCCCGCGACGCGAGCGGCCTCCGCCTGCTTCAGCAACGCGGTGCTGCGCGGATCGATCTGGTCGTCGGGTCGCTGGCCGTGAAGCGACGTGGAGATCGAAGCCGCTGCCAGCCCGAGCGCGACGGCGACGGAAGTAAAACGCATGATCGGCTCCAGCTTCGGCACTGTTCCAACGGATTAGCACGGGGCCCGCAGGCGCGCGACAAAAAAGCCGTCGCTGTTGTCCTGCGCGGGGGTGAGACGAACGCCCTGCCCGTGCAAGCGCCCGAACGGCAGCGACAGCGGCTCTGCCTGCCATTCAGGAAAAGCGGCGAGGAATGCGTCAACCTGATCGCGCCCTTCGGCGTCGAGCAGCGAGCAGACGATGTAGACGAGCGCACCGCCCGGCTTCACCAGCGGCGCACCGAGCGCGAGCACGTGGCGCTGGGTCGCGACGAAGCGGTCGATCCGCGCCGGGGTCAGCCGCCAGCGCGCCTCCGGGTTGCGCCGCCACGTGCCGGTGCCCGAGCATGGCGCGTCGATGAGCACGGTGTCGGCCGACCCAGCGAGCGGCGCGAGCGCGTCGCCCTCGCGCCCGGCGTCGAGCAGAAGCGGCTCGATGATCGTCGCGCCCGCCGCCGCCG
>Ga0182217_1000120_pt1 | contig 11174 bp, 21 predicted proteins | sample G5R1MG_18_FD_128395 | JGI IMG/M metagenome (GOLD analysis project Ga0182217, IMG submission 128395) | Switchgrass phyllosphere microbial communities from Michigan, USA - G5R4_NF_03OCT2016_LD1 MG | ecosystem: Host-associated > Plants > Phyllosphere > Phylloplane/Leaf | place: USA: Michigan... | reverse complement strand
ACCGTCGGCCATCTGTTCGTTCTTTGCGAGGAAGACGACATTCATCCCGTCAATATCGCGGAAGTCGCGGAAAGCCTGAACGAGCATATCGCCCATTTCGCCGTAAGCCTTGCGCGGGTCTTTGTTTCTGCGCTTCTCTTCGGCAAGGCAAACTTCGGCGATTTCGGAACCGCTGTCTAGCGCAAGCGTACCGATGTTACGACGATTGTTCGGCTTCAGCACAAATTCGTAGGCTTCGCGAAGCTGCGCCATTGTCTGAACTTGAATGACGGGGATATCAAATTGCCGAAGCGATAGAAGCCCACGTTCGGCCGATATGACGAACGGGCGCGGCGCACTGGCGATTAGCCGCGTCTTACCGACACCCGACTTGCCATAGACAAGACACTTTACGCCCGCCTTTTGGCTTACTTGGTTCGTCATGACGACTTGAACGGCCATTCGGTATTATCCTTCGTAAACTCGCGAACACCTAAACCAATCGCCTATCTTCGTCAATTCAACATCGCAGTTAGCTAGTTGCTTGTCGATTTCAACGAGGTTGTCAGCTACGCGCGCTGTCTCTGCGATCAAGTCTGATTGATTGACAAGGCCGACGATTGCAATCCGATCGGTGGGCGGAAGGTTTTCGAACCTTGCCAAAGGCCCGCCGATAAGTTCGACCATCGCGTCAATGTCATCGCGCGAAGGTAGATCGGCCATTAGGATAACGCCCTCAGCGCGTCTTCCATTGTTTTAGCCGCTTCGCGAGTTCCGGCCGACGCTTCGACTTCTCCGAGTCGCGCTAACGTATCGGCCGAACGATTAAGTTCGCGCGCCCACTTACGCAGCCGATCGCGAAGATCATCGCTCACTTCTTCGACCCCTTCGGCGCTTCGATCGCCAGCGTTGGCGCACCGTCGGATGTTTCGATCAGCTTGTCGATTTCAGCCTTGACGGCGCGATGCGTCGGGTTGCCGGTGTCGAGTTTGTTATATTCCGACTTGCTGAAGTCGGGCGTCCAAACGATGATGCGTTCGAACAGGAAGGTTGCTTCATTGCCGAGCGTGGGCATACGCTCTTCGGCTGCGTCAATCGCGTCGTGCGATGCTGCAATCTTGTAGTTGACCTTGCGAACGCCCTTGATCGTATAGCCGTTGTGCAACTCGGTGCGGTTCGTGCCTTCCTTGGCGTCATTGCCGAAAGCGAACTTGAACGCCAGCTTGCGGGCTTCCATTTCGTCAGCCTTGGCGGTTTCGAGCGCAGTCTTAGCCGCTTCCCATTTCGTCAAGGCTTCGTCGCGCTTGGCGATACCGACCGCCGAATTTACGTCGATCATAGCGCCATCGATTTCGACCATGTTCGTAGGCTGCGACGACGCAACCGTTTCACCCCATGCCATAACTGCGATCCTTGTTTGCCCGGTTAGAGCCCGCACCATACCGCCGCCAGCAATCGGCACAAGCCTATTTTTCACGCTATGCAAAATAATTTTTACGTCTATGCTGGCAACCGATCAGTTTCAGGGCAACCAATGACATTGCTAGAAGAGACGCGAACACGCCTGAAGGCGCTTCCGCGAGGCACCACGCTTAGCAGTATCGCAGATAAGTGCGAAGTCAGTATCGCTTGGCTATCGCGTTTCGATAACGGGAAGATAGATAATCCCGGTATCGTTCAAGTTCAGCGGCTTTGCGACTATCTGCGGAGCCTTGAAGCGTGAGTTTCGATCGCATTCCCGCTGAAATGCGGAACTATCCGCAATGGGTAGTGTGGAAGTTCGAAGAGACAGACGGCGGCAAACCGACGAAGGTTCCATACTCGCCTCGATTTCGCGGTCATGCTTCAGTCACTAACCCGGCAACATGGGGAACGTTTGACGAAGCTGTCGCCGCATATGAAGTCGCAGGCGGTGAACTTGCCGGGATTGGCTTTGTCTTAACCCGCAATGATCCCTTTGGTTTTATCGACCTTGATAACGCTTGGCAGACCGACGCGCACGGCGGCTATAAGTATCCCGATCCGCAAGCGATCTTCGATCGGCAACATAAGGTCTTCACCGAGTTTAACAGCTTCACCGAATGGAGCCCGAGCGGCACCGGCCTTCACGTTATCGTAAAGACGCAGCCTGTCGCAAACGGTCGCAAGCGCAGCGCGATCGAAGTCTATACGCAAGAGCGTTTTATGACTATGACGGGCAATGTGTATCGCGAAGGCGATATTGAAGAGCGCGGCGAACTCTATCATACGCTATGGGCGCAGATGGGCGGGCCTGCGTCGATCTATCGGCACGAAGGCAACGCGCCTGAAACGGCCGATGATAATACGATCATCATGCGCGCGCTTGAAGCAACGAACGGCGACAAGTTTCGCACCTTATTGCAAGGTGATTGGACCGACCTTTATTCGTCGCAGTCCGAAGCCGATTTTGCTTTCGTGGATATCATCGCGTTCTATACGCAGAATCGCGAACAGATTGAACGCTTGTTCCTCGCCAGCCCGCTAGGGCAGCGCGACAAGGCGAAGCGCCGCAATTACCGCGAATACATGATTAACAAGTCGTTCGATCGCCAGCTTCCGCCGGTCGATATCGAAGGGCTTGCAATGCTGAAGGCACAGTTTGAGGCGATGACGGCGAGTGACCCGGAAAACAGCGCGCCCGCCGCAGTCGAAACCGGGGCGGGCGCGGCGCATGAACCGGGCAAGGCTCTAGCAGCACCGCCCGTATCGCCTGCGCCGTATGATCCTGTCAAGCTGTTTCCGCCCGGCTTAGTGGGCGAAATCGCAGAATTCATCTATGCCGCAGCGCCGCGCCCTGTGCGCGAAGTCGCGCTAGTCGGAGCGATCGGGCTAACCGCCGGGATCATCGGCCGTGCTTATAACGTGTCAGGCACCGGCCTTAATCAATACGTGCTGCTAATCGCCCCTACTGGCACCGGGAAAGAAGGGATCAATGCCGGTATATCGAAGTTGATGAAGCAAGTTATCGGCACGATCGAAAACGGCATATCTTCCGCTCGCCAGTTCGTCGGCCCCGCTGAAATTCGCTCGGACGCGGCGTTGCTCAAATGGCTGGCGAAGTCGCCGTGCTTTGTGTCGGTAACGGGCGAGTTTGGTCTAAGGCTGAAGAGCATGGCGCAGCCTAATGCGTCGTCATCTGAAATCGGTCTGAAGCGCGTACTGCTCGACTTGTACGGCAAAAGCGGCAACGGCAACGTGCTTAATCCGATGGCGTATAGCGACAAGGAAAAGAACACCGATCCTATCGCCAGCCCCGCATTCACCCTTATAGGTGAAAGTACACCTGAACGCTTCTATGAAGTGTTAGACGAACATATGATTAGCGAAGGGCTCTTGCCTCGCTTTCATACGGTCGAATATCGCGGCAAACGCCCGGCGCTCAATAAGAACCACGTTCAGGCGCAACCGACCTTTGCACTTGTCGATAAGATGAAGATCATTATCGGACATTGCCTAGAGTTGATGCAAAAGGGCGGCGTTCATAACGTGCATATGCAGCCCGACGCCGAAGCCCTATTCGATCGGTTCAACGAATATTGCGACGGGCAAATCAACGATCCGCAGGCGCGCGAAACCAATCGCCAACTTTGGAACCGTGCCCACATTAAGGCGATGAAGATTGCCGCGCTGGTAGCCGTGGGCTGCGATCCTTACGCACCTATTATCGACTATGAGACAGCGCAATGGTCAACGCAGCTTGTTGTCGCAGACGCAGAAAACCTTCTCGCCCGGTTCGAAGCTGGTGAAATCGGGTTAGGCGCGCTTGGCGCATCTGAAACTCAACAAACTCGCGATATCAAGAAGGTTATTGCAACGTGGATGCGTGACCCGTCGCAGGCGTCTAAATATGGCGTGACCGAGGATATGCTACGCGACGGCGTTATCCCGTATGGCGCGCTTAACTCGCGGCTTGTCGCTATGGCATCGTTCCGTAATGATCGCTCCGGTGCAACGAACGCACTGAAGCGCGCTATCCAACTGCTAACCGATACCGACATTCTTCGCGAGTTGCCGAAGAAGCAAGCGCATTCGAAGTACGGTAAAGAAGCCCGCATGTTTGCCATCAGCGATATCGCTGTTTTGCTAAGTCATTGATTGTACGTGTTTTCTAATGGCTTGATGCGCCCTGCGGGGTCGATCTAATGCAATCTAACGGTCGATCTTACAGTTAAGTGACTGAAAAATAAGGTTTTCTAACGGTTCTAATGATCTAACGGTGAGAGGGGGGAGGGGGTAGGTAGGGGTTATCGCATTCGCCGCATACTGTAACCTACTACTATATATTAATATTAGATTATTAGATTTATTAGAAATGATGTATTTTCAATGACTTAACCGTTCGATTTGCCACTAGACCCCATTAGACTGGTCTTCAGGCGGTTGCGACGATTTCAAAAGGATACCTAGCGATGTGTAAAATTCACACCGGATTTGCTGTTAAATGCGTTGATTCGGTTGATCGCGTAAAGTTTACCCTCTGCGGCCTTGAGGTCGGCGCAATGGAAATAGGCGTCACTAGAAAGCGTGGGCTCGTTAACTGCGGAAGGTGCAAGCGCAATCCACGTTTTGAGGAAGCCGCTTGCATGTGAAATAAAATACGACGAATTGTTATTGACTGCGGCGAATGCGACGCCTAGATCGTATGCATCAACACCGGGCAAGGAATACGACGATGAACAACGACGGACGCAAGCGCATCGACGGTATCATGAAGGATATCGAAGCGCAGGCTGCGGCGAAGACGGCGATCGACGCTTTGATCGAAGAACTGAACGGCAAGATCAGCGACTTCAAGGAAGCCTTCGGCGATATCAAGACCGCAATCGAAGAGTTGCGGGACGAAGAGCAAGAGAAGTTCGACAACCTTTCCGAAGGGCTGCAACAGTCGGAGAAGGGGCAGACGCTTGAAGCGACCGTCGCCGCACTCGACACGGCTATCGAAAAGTGCGAAGAAGTCGATGAAATCGAAGACTTCGAATTCAGCTTCGACACCGATGACGCCATCACCGCGCTTGACGAAGCGAAGTACGCGGGGTGAACCTAGGGGGCGGCTTCGGCCGCTCCGCTGAACGTGGGCAAATAGGACAAGGAACCGGACGAATGGCAAATTGGCAACTTCGCATTCAGCGTTACAACCCGAAGGGCGGCGACACTCGCATTAGCGGTATTCGTCATATCCACGCCGACGGCTTCGATGCCGCAGCGTCGCGAGCGAACGATATCGCCGCAGGCATGAAGGATGCTGACCCGGAATGCGAATTTCGGATCGTGCATCTATTGTCGCATGACTATCGCGGCACTGACTGCGAAGGCGGCATTTATGCGTTCGAAACCCGCGATGAAATGTCGGCGCGACTTGCGCCGAAGATCGCGGGTCAGCCGGGATAAAATAAATCGTCGCATACGTCGCATTCGGCGTTGACAACCGCAGCCGGTGCGCCTAGGTATGGTGCATCGGCTAACGGAGTAACGAAGATGAACATTCATTTCGACCCTACCGCTTCGGTTTACGAACTCTTCAGCGCTGACGGTGAATGGCAAGGCGCATACGATACTTACGCCGAAGCTGACGAAGCGCGGCGTATTGCGGGCGGGCCGGGCGATAGCTGGTAAGGGCACAGGCGAGCCGGGGCGCAATCCCCGGCAACATCGCATATAAGGGCAAGGCAAATGAATGACGGCATCGACAAGGTAGCGGAAGCTATCTATCTCGCATATTGCGACGGCTGCGGCGCTAAGGGTGCGCAATGGGATGCCGTTGAAGAGCGTCACAAGCAAACCGTATGGCGTCCGAAGGCGTATGCTGCGCTGATCGACTTGACCGGGGCGCAGTCTGACCGCGAAGTCGCAATCGGCGAACACGCCTTCAACGCAGGATGGAATGCACGAAGCGCGACTATCCGCGATGAAGCCTCGACTGTTCACAAAGCATGGAGCGCCTACGCCCCGCCGGAGTTCGACTAATGGCATACGTGAAGACCTACAAAGTCGTTCCGACGCGCGATGCATTCGAAGTCACGCAAGAGTCAACGAATACCGTCATCGCCCGCTGCGCTTCTCGCGTTCGTGCGGAGCGCGTCAAGGATGTACTGAACGGGTGCGACGTGTTGCCCGAAGTCATGGCGAAGGGATAGGGTATGACTATAGACGAAGCATTGTCGCAGGCCGTAGAAGGTAACCGCGTAACCGCCCCGCATTTGCAACCCGGCTGCTATGTAGAGCATAGCCTAAGCCGGGGCTTTTTGCGTTGCTGGCGTGTCGATACGCCCGACCTAGAGCCCGAGCGAACGCAATGCGACTTCATCGCAGACGCGCACGACGTTGCTGAAGAATGGCGCGTGTTGCCGCATGAAGAGCAATACCCGGCGAAGCCGAAGCTTACGGGTGGATGGGGCGCAATCAAGCAACGGCTTGTCGATCCGACGCCGCCAACGCAGACCCCGCCGCCTGTCGCAGACGTGATCGATCTTACCGCGCCGCCGCACAAAGCCGCCGATCGGCTAGTTCAATCACCGTGGGGATTGCACCTGAAGCCGCTTGACCCGCGTAAGGGTGGATGGTAAGCATTCGTCGCATTCAGCAAAGGACCGGGCAACATGGACGACTTAGACTATATCTATCGCGGCTGGCGGGTGTGGTTCGCCTATCCGCCGATCCCGTTTCGCGGTGCAGACTGGCAAGCGACGCATCCCGACTTCGACGGGCCGGAAGACAATCGCTTCGTTCAGGGCAACTCGCGCATCGACGTTGAAGTCGCAATTGACGAATGGATTGAGGAAAACGACGAAGGCGAGTACGATCGCAAGGTTTGGCAATACGCCATGCTAACCTATATCGCCGCGTTCGCGCTTGTCTTAGTCGGCGTTGCCCTCATCGCTTGGGGGCGCTGAACATGGGCGATATGGGCGATATCTTCAACGATATGCGCGATATGCGTCGTCAACACATTGCAGAGCGAGTTAAGGCACAAGTGCCTTTCTTCGAAGGTCTGCGGGCTCGGGCTATCGCCGTCGGTTCGCTTCCGGGCGGCTTCCGTCTCGTATTTCGTGGCGCAGCCGGGTTCAACGAAACGTTTGACTATTGGCCGCAGCGGGGCAAATGGTTTGAGCATAGATCGCGCAAGCATCGCCAAGGCGAAGCCGGTCTTCTCCGCAGACTTGACGAACTTGGAGTTGAACATGAACGCATCGAAGCCGACGACGCAGGACTTCTCCGCTTTATTGGCAAAGCCGCGTAGGCGCATTGCCGAAACTAATCTTCGGCTTATCACTTCGGTCGCCCGCGATCCTTGGATTTGGGTTTATGCGCAATCGAAGGCGAGTTGATGGCTTGGGGCGATCCGATCCCGCGCAAGGCGATCGAAGGCGTTTGCGGCACTCACGGCGGCAATCGCATACCCGATAGGTATCTTGACGCATTCAACGCGCAGACGGATAGTTGGCTTCGCCGCATTGGAGCCCGGCCGAAGGAGAACCCTAGCGATGGGCTTCCGGCCGGGCTTGCGGGGTTTGTGGAGAGCATATGACGACGATCGCATATCGTGACGGATACATGGCCGCAGACACGCAAGCTTATCTCGGGCGAGGCGAGCCCGGCCATGCGCGCAAGCTGAAGGTTCATCGGCTTGTTGACGGTTCGTTGCTTGGCGTGTCGTCATCGATCGTCGGGGCCGCGCTGCGCCTTGTTGATTGGGTGAACGGCGGCTGCGATCAAGAAAGTATGCCTGTCATCAAAGACGGCGAGCGCGAACATGAATTCGAAATGCTTCGCGTCTTTGAAGATGGCGTCGTCCACTATTTCAACGATACTTATCATTGGACAGTGATCGAAGCGCGCTACTTCGCGATCGGCTCGGGCTCCAAGTACGCGTTGGGCGCTATGTCTGCCGGATGCTCGGCAAGCGGCGCAGTTGCAATAGCTTGCGAATTCGATCAATATAGCGGCGGTAACGTCGAACAATGGAAGCTTAGCGATGGGTAAGCGACAACGTGAGGAATCGCCCCGCATTGATGAACGAACCGAAAGTTTAGTTCGTCGTGCGATAGAGAAACGAGTTATCCGCGAAGGCTACAGTGAAATTGCTCGCGATACCGGCGTTGAGCGTTCACAATTGTATCGCATAGTCAATTACGAACTTAACGTATCGCCTCGCGTAGCTAAAGCGTTTGGGTTCGAGCAAGTTATTTATTATAGGCGGATACCATGACACCGCCGCAACTCGCCGTGAGCAACACCGAACACGCGCATCAACGCGCTTTATTCGCATGGGCGCAGATAGCCCGGCGCTATGGCTTCGCTGCGGCCGACGATCCCCTGTGCTATTCGAAGATCGGCTATGCGTCGCAGACGTATGGCATCAATCCGCGATCGGAGCCTAACCCGTCGGGCAAGGGCTTGCGATGGGTTGATGACGGCGGCTTCGTCACCGTCGAAGAACTCGAATGGCTCCACGCTATCCCCAACGGCGGGCGGCGCGACGGCTTCACCGCAGCCTTGATGAAGGCCGAAGGCGTGAAGAAGGGTATCTGCGATATCCATCTTCCACTGCCGTGCAAACGCTTCGCCGGGCTATACATCGAAATGAAGCGCCCAACCGGCAAGGGTCAACGCAAGGGCGCAACTTCCACCGATCAAGATGCGTTCATCGCATACGCAAGGAGGGTAGGTTATGCCGTATCGGTATGTTTCGATTGGCTCGCGGCGTCGCGTGAAATCATCAAATACGTTGACGAAGCCCGCAACGCAGGCTAAGGCTTGCTCGCAACGCCGCGAAGGTGACGAACTCGTTTGTCATTGCGGCCTACGTTGGAGCGCAGACGATGAACGCCCGCGCTGTATTAAGGAAGGGCTTTGTGCATGAACCGCGATCCCACGGAAACCGGGCCGACGCTAAGCGAATGTTTCGCCGTCATTATCCTTTTCTTCATCGCTCTTCTCGTAATCGGCAACGCGATCGAACTCTTTTGTAGGGTAGTGATGGGATGAACTACGCAGATGCTTCGTGCGACGACGGTAGCGGGCCGGTGTACGCCTTCCATCATATCGCCGTCTATCATCACGAACTTTATTTGCGCTATCTGCGAAAAAGAGCGCTGAAGAGCCGTTGACGTAGCCGCATTCGTCGCATATATGATGAATATAGCAACGAGGAAGCAGGCAAATGGCGCACGAAACTGAACTTCGCATTCTCGGCGGGCTTCCTGTCGCGATCGAATATACGGTCGCGGGCGCTGACCCTAGCGTCGGCATCATGTCGTCGTATGTTGACGATTGGTGGATCGTCGCCGTCAACGGGCGTTATGCCAAGAAAGACGCGAAGAACCCGTTTGGTTGGGTTCACGCCCGCGTAGATAAAATGAAGGGCGAAGAGGAACGCATTCGCGACGAACTTAACGTTCTGGCAAACGAGCCCTTTGACGACTATTACGACTGAAGGCTTGACGCCGCGCCCGAATGTGGGCAGTCTATAGCTTCCACGCAGGAACCGTCATCATGATCGACATTCGGCGGATGCGCCATAAAGGACGACGTAGGCGAAGCGGAATGGGCCTGATACCGCTGAACTAAGGTCCGCTACCGAAGTGTAGAAGAGCGGCTTACGGTAGCACTAGACATTGAAGGGGCGGCGCAAGGATCGGGGTGGTCGGTGCGTCGCCCCTTCTATTTCGGGCAAGGAAGGACTCGCAATGTTGAAGGAACCCGCAAAAGGTATCGGCGCGCTTTACGTCGATGTTCATGAATTTCATCGCGTCTTCGATCATCCGGCGCATTTTTCGCCAGTACTGCAACCGGCCGATCGTGTGACCGCTCGCGCTGATTGGCTTGACGAAGAAGTCGGCGAACTTCGCGAAGCAAAGACTATCGCAGAGCAAGCCGACGCTTATATCGATATCATCTATTTCGCAGTCGGCGGACTTGTCGAAATGGGCGTCGATCCGTCGGAGTTGTGGCGCATCGTTCACGGTGCGAACATGGCGAAGGTTCAGCCCGACGGCTCGGTCAAGCGTCGCGAGGATGGCAAGATCATCAAGCCCGAAGGCTGGTGCGAACCCGACGCAGATATCGCGATGGAAATCATGGCGCAGATCGATAAGGCGGAGCATTCGCCGTTGTTCGACACTCCGCGCCGTAAAGCCCTCGCGCAAATGACCGCTGACGCCGAAGAGTTCGAAGACGACGGAACGATGGACCGCTTGCGAACGCTTCACGAAAGCGGCCGGGCGGCGGTGCGCGCTGCGATGGGCGAAAGCCTTTTGCGCGAGCCGTCGAAAGCGCCGGTAGAGCGGGATTATGCTCCCGATCCCCGCTTCAAGCCGCGCGGCTTTGCCTAAGCCTAGCGATCGTCTGCGGCGGGTGCTATCTAGCCAAGGCGGCACCCGCCGCACCTTTCGAAAGGACTATTCGTGGCAGACAAACAGGCACCCGCCGCACCCGACAAGGATACGGCGACGCAGGCGGCGAAATCGCCGAACAGCGAAACGACGATGACGGATACCGGCGCACCTTCGGCCGCGTCGCCGAACGACTCCGGCCCATCGGAAGGGCTCGACACGAAGGACGAAACCGCGCGCGAGTTCGTCAAGTCGGGCGCGTCGGCGAAGGACTATATCAAGGACTTCGACGCACCCTCCGGCGACGAACTGCGTCGGCAGGCCGACACGACCGATCGCGAGAACGGGCGCGAGAATATCGCGAACATGGCCGACGGCAACTCGAACCACAACACCGTCGCCGGAACGAACCCCGTCGGCGTCGCATACGCAGACCGTCCCGACTACAATCCGCAGCGTCGGCCGTCGTCGCGCGCCAATCAGCAAAGCACGATGGGCGAGTCGCCGCAGATGATGGCGGCACGCGTCGATACGAAGAAGGAGTCGGCGACCGCCGCCGAAATCGTCCACGAACGGCGCGATACGGCGAACGAAGGGCGCGATCGGCCGCTTCGCAACGTCGATAGCCCCTACTTGGGCGAAATCTAATGCCCGACGCTGGCAAGCCCGACTATAAGGCTATCTTCGCTCGGGCGCAGGATAACCGCAATAAGCTTGACGCTTGCCAGCGTCACCTATTCCCCGCATTGCCGCTGGAAAACATTCGGCTAGGGGCAAAGATTGAATGCAAACGCTGCGGCGGTCAAATGGACCTAGTAGCCTTGAACTTTTATATTCGCGGTT
>Ga0182217_1000119_pt1 | contig 11299 bp, 14 predicted proteins | sample G5R1MG_18_FD_128395 | JGI IMG/M metagenome (GOLD analysis project Ga0182217, IMG submission 128395) | Switchgrass phyllosphere microbial communities from Michigan, USA - G5R4_NF_03OCT2016_LD1 MG | ecosystem: Host-associated > Plants > Phyllosphere > Phylloplane/Leaf | place: USA: Michigan... | reverse complement strand
GAGTTGCAGTGTCTGTAGGCGTTCGGCCTTTCGACGGTGTTCCCAACCCTTCAGGCTCCTTGGGCCAGAACCCAGACTTAGCAGCGGTCGGCGCAAGTAGTTTGGGATCGATGTCACCACATCCCTTGGCAATGAACGTACCCTCCGGTGTCTTCTGCGTGAAGTCAGTCCACTTGACCCACCCACGCAAGCACGAGAAGCCCCAGATACGGACACGAGGACCGGTCAGGAACAGAGTGGTGCAGGGTTGGGGGGTGTTCATCATAACCTCACCCAGATACTGGTCACCCTTATAGGACGACCATGCCTTGGGTTTGTCGATCAACTCCAACCGGTGCAACGACGTAGGAAGACGGAACTTGAATGTGCCCTGCTTACGCAGGGTCCGATCCAGTCCCTCGCTCCAAGCCTGACCGTCCTTGAAGGTGACCTCGTTGTACTCACCTTCCACGATGTAGCTCATGTTGACCCACGGATGGTCATGCAGAGCGCGGTCGTCATCGCTACGAAGGATGCGGTGCAGGTACAGGTTAAGCCACTTGTTGCGCTTCCATACCCACCAGCGGAGCAAGTAGGGATGGTCTGGGTCGCCAATCACTACGTCAGGCGGGCGACTCCGCATGACTCGATTGCACACGTTCTGCAACAGGGTATTCAACACGGGCGATCTCCGCACCTTGAGAGTCATCGAGGTAGATGGTTTGCCCATCGCTACCCCATGTAGCATAGCCAGCATTTACTGCGTCGTATGCGGCGTCTTTCCAACGGTCGCGGGCGAAGTTTGCGGCTCGCCCGTCAACCTGAAACTGATACCTAGTAACGCTTGCCACCAGCCTTCTCCCGATTCTCTGGCTTGTGATCGGCGCGGTTGGCGTTGAAGTCCAGCTTGGCCATGAAGACCTCACCCAGATCGATGTTCGCCTTCTCGCACTCCCGACCGAGAATGTCAAACTCTCGAATGAGAGCGTCGACCAGTTCCACGATCAGCATGGGATACTGCGGTAGCTTGTCGTCCTGCAACCCCTTGCGGTCGCCTTCCATCGCCTCGCTGATCTCGCTGTGAACAAGGCACAGCATCTCGCCCATGTTACGTTCGATGACGTTACCCTGAGCGTCACGCTTCCACCAACCCGCGTCGATGTTACGCTGGTGGATCAGCTTCGCCAGCACAGGCAAGTACCGTGCCGCGATCTCCATCTTATCGCGTTCCGTATAATCCATCGCTTCCTCCAAAAATAAGACCCCTTAGTCGGGGTCTTTGTTAAACATTTCGATCAGCTTTATCTCGATCAGATCAGACCCAATCAGATAAAGGTAGAAGAATACACTACCGATAACAATCAGTGGTATTCCTGTCACGTCATACAGGGCAGAAATACTGTACACGATTAGTGCCAGAATTGTACCCAGCAGGGTGATTAGTCCGTTAATCAACAACACCGATTTTCTCCTGAATAAAGTGTTGGACCTTGATCGGTACTTGCAACTCTTCAAACTTCTGACCTAACGTTGTAGCAAGACTGAAGTCTCCCAAACCAACGTCATCTGAAAAGCTAACCGCTTCGGTTTCACCTTCACGTAGAGGAATAATCGATAGGCAATCAACAGTGGGCAGAGTCTCACCGGGCTTCAAGATAACACGCAAATTAAAATTTAAGGTGTCGTCCATCCCTGCCAACTCGTCCAGCGTAACCGTTCGGTAGAACTCACCGCTCGGGTCTTCGCCGTGTGTGTAGGGCTGCAAAGACCCGGTACAGTGTACGGCGTGTCCTTCGACAACATAATCCCCAGCCACATGAAAATGACCAGACCAAATGTCAGTAGCGCCGTGTGCCAGAAGTCCTTCGACGGGGACAAGATGCTCATTATTCCCACCAAAATCAGCCAAATCCCAGTGGCCAACAGCCCCTGAATAATTTCCAACGAGAGCATCAACCTGATCCTTGGCGGATACCTCCCACTGCCAAGGGAAGAACCCAACGTCGTTAATGATGGCAGGCTCGAACAGTACATGAACATTGCTCAAATGTCCAATCATTCGAGCAAGCGCATGGAACGATCCCTTGAGTGGTTTGCCGTCCTTGTCCACGATCTCACGGAAGAGGTCATGGTTGCCAGCCAGCACGATAAACTGCGTCTTAGGCAGGGCCGCTGACGCCTCTTCGTACAGATCAGCTACCGCATGGACGAACTTCATGTCCACCCCCGGCTTATCGAACGTGTCACCCACGTTGATATTCATGCGGCACGATGTCAGCAGCAGACGACGTAGGTCATCTAGCTGCATCCGCTCACGCTCACCCTTGCGGTGTAGGGGCACGCCCTTGAAGACGCGCCCCATGTGAGGATCACCGATCAGTATATCGTTAGAGAACGTTTTCACAGGATGTAAACCGAGCCTTCTGAGCGAACAGAGCCTTCAACTGGAAGATCGAATCGTACAGCGCGTTGTGTTCATCGCCATCGAAGTCGACCAACTTCTCGATGTCAGGGTGTGCGGCAGAGCCACTGAGTCCTGCGGAGAAGCTATTCAAGTCACGAGCAAAGCGGAAGTGACAGGGGTTTGTCAAACCGTACTGATGAAAGTACGAAGCGACGTACGAGTAGTCGAAATGAGTTGGCTTCGACCACCAGCGCAGACCTTCCTTGGTATCCGGGTAGTCCTGCAACAGCCAGTTGTAGAACTCCTTCATCACCACACCGGGGTCGCGTGCCGTTGACATAATGGTCTTCAACACACCGGGCTTCTGCTTGCCCCACCACATCCGTGTTCCTTCGTCCCAATAGCGACCCGGTGGGATCGACATGGAAGCGTTAAAGAAGTTGGAGTCGATCTCTTCCGTATCGTAGTTGAATTTTACAGCGGCGATTTGGAGGACGGCGGTGTGGTCGAAACTGGTTGCTCCTGTGGTTTCAATATCGACCATGACATCAGTGAACACGGATTCATTTCCTTGTACGGGCGTGACTTGCGGCCAGCCCGCACGTCTTCAACAAATTCACTGGCGGATATGGTGTACCACTCGCCGTCGTTCATGTTTACAATGAAGAAATAATAGGGGAAGCCCCGGCCAGCGGCGTGGGCGGCAGCGGCACGTTGGGCGGGACGAATGTCCGCATACGGGAAGCTCGTTGCGTTGTAAGTCGATTTGACTTCCGCAAGAAATAGTCCTTCACATCCCCCAATGAGGAAATCTGAGGGGCAGGGAAACATCGCAAGGTTTTTTCCACGGTTAAGTCCCTTCACGTCACGCATATCACGAAAGCGATGGACCCAACGCTTGTTGAGTTCCATCGCCTCCACGAAGGTTTTCTCTGCTGACTTACCGTCGTTCTTCACGCCGCCATCATCCACTGGATCAGATCGTTGACCTTCTCCATCGGGAGTTCCTTACCGTCGAACTCTTCCCCGATGACGCCCTCGATCACTGGTGCCTCGTCAAGCTCGATCTGAGAGAACGCTGTTCCATCATACGGCTTGAAGGTACGACCAATAGCGACAGTGCAGTGCAGAGGCAAGTTTTTAATGTACTTCGGATGGTTGCACATCACCTTGCGGAACAAGGGAATGAACTCCGGGGCGTAGTCCCGGTGTACCGAGTACACTAGCTCGTCATGGATCGGCATCATCCACCGAGCGCCATCACGGTCCATGCCCTTGTTCATGTTCAGGATAGTGTCCTTGGCCAGAGCCGCACACATCCCCTGAATCATGCTGTTTACCGCTTGGTTCTTCGCCCGCCGTTGGATCGCTGGAAGTGCCAGATCAGCAAAAGAAAGCACAGCAGGGTCAGCACAAACATCAGCGAACTTACGCCGCATAGCAAGATACCAACCATCGGTTGCTTCCAGTCGAACGCGACGATGGCCATCAGGGAGAGTAACAAAGCCGTTACGCACCACGTCCGCGATAACGCCCAGTCGCCAAGCCTCGGCCACAGCAAATCGTTCACGATACCGATCTCCCGCTGCCCACATCTGGTCAGCACTAAAGCCCATCTTCTCGGCCACTGTGGCCAACGCACCCGAGTACCAGTAGTTGAAGTTGGCACCCTTTCCGACCTCGGTACGCATGAACTTGACCCACTTGGCGGGGTCGAGTTGCTTACCGTTGAAGTCCCGCAAGTCCCGGTTCATGGGATTGCGTCCACGCTTTAGCTCAGTGAGGAACTCGTCCTCAGTCAGCCAAGAGTAGCGGTCAGAAACAGAAAGAATGTCAACGGCAGCACCACTATGAAGATCACCATACGGCGTTTGACCGAACACTTTGGCAAACTCAGGATCGCCTGAGAACTCGCCAATTTCAACAAGCTCCACACTGCTCCAGTCAGCACTGACGATAATATGATCGTCACGATCCGGCAGATAGAAGCCTCGGACATACGTTGATCCTCCGCGTTTTGCCAACTGCATGGGGTTCGGAAACTTAGCCGCCATGCGTCGTGAGTTTAGCATCGAACTGATGACGGAGTAAAGGCACCCCGTCTCAGGGTCCATAAGCTGTGTGTACGGAGTCAGGTACAGCTTCATTGACTGCTCGATCTGACCCATGTCATTGAGCAGACCTAGAATAGTCGAATGGATTGCCTGCTCGTTCTTCTGGAAGGTGACGAGCATACGCCCGCGCGCTTCCTTGTCAGTGGAAATGTCCCCACCAACACGGACCAGCTTGTGACCCATCAGGTCGTGCAGAAGCACACGCATCCCGTAGTAGTGGCCAAGGTTCAGAGCCTCGCCCGAAGCACGCTTCGGGTTACCCTTCTCAAGCGACCAAGCGTTGCCGACCGGGTTGGATAGCTGATAGCACTGCTCGAAGTCATCAGTGCAGTTAGGGCTGACAGCCCAGTCCGCAATGCGACGACGAACCTTGGCCCCCGACTTGACGTACCATGCCTGCCACTCAGTCAGAGCCTCGTTCGGCTCGTCCTTGAAGGGCAACAGCTTGGCGATCTCAGCCTTGAGCTTACGCATGATGGCAGCGTAGTTCTCACGCTCCTTTGCCTGCCACTCGAAGACTTCCTTCTCATTGACACGCAAGCCGCCAATCCACGCCTCCGCATAGGCGTAGATCATCGGGTTCTCAGTCTCAAGGAAAGTCACCAGCGCAGCCGGGTTCTCCTTGAGCATCTTATCGAGCAGGAACTTGTAGTTCTTGACAGCCCAGTAAGCATCGTCCGCACCGTAGGAACAGACTTGCTCACCAGTCAGGTCACCCATGTTACTAGCACCAGCTTTAGCCAGTACCTGCTCGTAGGTTTCCTGATCGTAGTTCCAGATCGACTTCGTTAGCTTCTTGAGGCTGTAGCCCCAAGCGATCTCCTTGACGACACCGTTATAACTGAACGCCGACTTGGAATCCTTACCAATGAACTGCCCCAGAACAAACTGCTGGTCGGGGTTCAGGTCACGGCTCTTGGACTGGTCGAAGTTACGAAAGTTCTCAAGGATGGCAGGGATGATTGGCTTCACCGCCTGAAGGTTGCTGACCAAGAACTTCTCAGCCGAATACTCGTCAGCCCCGTGGTCCGACACAGCCATCTGCAACGAGCAGATCACGTCCTGCAACCAGATGCCAAGGCACTGGAAGAACATGGTCAACTCGAACGGTGCATTGTGGGCAATCCACAGTGCATCCTTCGGCTTCAAGTCGATAACAACCTTGACGATCTCCTGCGGAAGACGGTTCTCGGCATCGGCATGGTGAAGGTTGAAGTAGTATGCGGTGTCCGACCCCTCGGGATAGATCGAGAACCCGGTCATGGTTGTGCGGCGGTGATCGAACACGTGCCGCTTGGCGTTGTTGAATTGCTTCAGCCCATCATGCGGGTTGTCGAACGTCTCGCAATCGAGGCCGATGATCTCAGCCGCACCCATCTCAGCCGTGAACTTCGCCCAGACCTCAGGAGGCGTGCGTAGGTCCATCAACTGAGACTTGATCTGGGTCACAACATGAACTTTCGAAAGATGGCTTCGGCGTCCTGCGGACGGTTCAGACCACCGTGAGTGTGCTGTTCGATCAGGTCCAGCGGGACATCCCACAGATGGACGATCTTCCAGTAGGCGGCAATTAGATCACGGTTGGCTGGGTCAGTCAACCATGTCTTCACAGATTTTGTCCACGGCACATTGTCTAGGAGCCAGTGCAGATCATTGACCCGCAGCGCCTCGATCATGTCATCCCAGTACGGCTCGACCTTCATGAAGGCACCGTCGCCAAAGTTCAGGATGCCCTTGATCTTGTCCGACTGGTCCCCGACCAGTGTCTTGTACAGTGGGATGTACTTGGGCAACACGCCAGTCTTGTTGTTGACGCCAGCCAGTACCGCACCCTCGATCTGGAAGTAGTCCAGATCGTTAGAGTGGATATGGACCTCGTGTCCTTCCGCGATATACTTGCGAGCAAGAACACCGATCACATCGTCAGCTTCCCATGTCGGGACTTCGATCTGGGTGGCGGGCGAGTAGTAAATAATCTCGCGCATCATGTTCAGCCAAGCGTAGATGTCTTCACCTACCTCGGGACGAATCTTGTAGCCCTTGAAGAACTCTCGACGCCGAGCATTGTGATTATGTCCGTCCCACACATAGATGTGGTTGCCCTGACAGTTATCGAACACCATTCGCTCGCGCGATGACGTGCCGAATTGTTCAAGCTGACGACGCAATACATTGTTAGCGTCAAAGAGTTCGATCTTCATAACCCTAAACTTTCTAATAAATACAACGACCCATGAAAAAAGTATAGACTTCCAGCTATAGCGATAATCCACCAGTGCCGATGGTCTAGGTCATCTTTCGCCGCCTCACGAAAATTCATGGAACACACCATGAGCAGTAATCCTGCTGCCATTAACTGAATGTGTTCCATCATAATCAGTCTCGCGTGGGGTCTATGGGCCGAAGGTGAAAGCGATCACCCGCTCGGATAGGATATTCACGACGCAGTTCTGGTACTAGGACTGACATTGTTTTCACGTCGTCCCAGTGGTCAGCGACGGACAGGCTCACCGACTGACGGATACCTGTGGATCGGATCAGTTCAAGAGTGCGCTTTATCATAATCATGAAAAAGGCGGGAGTCTCCCCCCGCCTTCTCTCCCTCTCAGGACTCGGTTCTTACTGGTCGAGGACTTCGATCAGTTCGAACTCGTACACGCCGTAGTTCTGCCCAGCAGCGTTGGTACGCGGCGAGTGCTTGACCTTGACCTTGACGGTCGCCTGCCCAAGCCCAGCCTTGTCCAGCTTCTTGTGGAACTTCTGCCACGGCTTGAAGGCCGTCACGGAAGTGGTGATACCCAGCGTGGTATCTGCCTCGATGTCACCGCCACCCTTCGGGTCAGCGTATCCCTGCGTCAACGTGACGGGGATTTCCGCCAGACGATAAGGATCAGCAGCCTTCTGGCTCTCAGCCTTGAACTTGGAGAGAGTCTCGTTCCAGTTGCCGCCCTGTGCGGTCGTCACACCGTCGTAGGTCTTGGCGTACTCGACCTGCTTGCCGATGGTCTTCTGAACACCCCAAGCGAACTGGACCTCACTGAGATCGATGGTCGCCTCGAAGTCATCGAGGAAGCCCTTCCAGTTCTTGTTCAGTCGGATACCAAACTCGTTGACCGAGATGTACCCATCGACATCCATGCCACCGCCATTGAGGAAGGCGTCAGCGGACATATTCGTTGCGGGGAGATTGCTCTGACCGCTGTCCGTCTGGACCAGTGCGGTGCCCGAAGCTGGGGTCTGGTTGGCAGCGCCGTCCTTGGCTGCTGCGAGGATTTCGTCTAGCTTACTCACGTCTCAGTTCCTTTTCTCAGTCTCACTGCATTTGCAGCAGGGACTGGATACCAGATCGTGACCTGATGTCCAGTCCTATTTACACAATATCCTTGATCCACGTGAGAATGGGTCGCGTGGAGTCCACCTTGTTCGCAAGCACCGACTTCTGGTAGTTGATGTCGAGGACGCGATAATCAATCGAGTCATCGTACAGCATGATCGTCACCCGTAACGTCGTGGTACGAGTACCACGAGACGCACGTCGGTAAGCCTGCAAGAAGGTCACGTCGGTGTAATCCATCGACGCGAAGATAACGTGGTCAACATGCTCCCAGTTGTAGCCAACGGCCATCGTCTCGGGAGAGCCTACAATGTCATCAATCAACCCAGCGCGAAACGCTTGGTCAAGTCGGACACGTTCGGCCACAGGTGTGTTGGAATTGAACAGCCCAACACGCCGCCCCATGCTCTCAAGCAGACGAACAATCCGCTCCTGCTCGGCAATGTGTACCGAGAAGATCAGCAGGTTCTCGTCACGCTCGATAGCATCGGTCACGTGAACACGTAGTCGTTGGTCCTTGCCAGTCTCTTCGTCTGAACACAGTCCCATCGACTCGGGGTGAGCAATGATCTGGCGAGCGCGGATGGTGTTGACTCCGGGGAGGGAGCCATCGAGCCAGCCGTCTTCCAGTTCGAGCATCGCCATCTCAGCGAACTCGTCATACTTCTCCCGCATCTGTTCGCCCATCTCCACACGATCAGGGAGATAGACCACCGGTTCCTCACCATACACCTCGAAGAAGGTGTGACGCACAGAGTGCGCCAACAGGATTTGGCCGATCTTGCCTTCGTTCTTCCAGCTAAGGACGCGACCGTACTCGTCCTCGAACGCAACATGCTGGTAACGAAAGCCACTGTACGATCCGTAGTAGCGTGGCTCGATCACCTGTATCGCAGGATACACACTGTCAAGCCGCCCGTTCAGGAGCGTACCGGTCATTCCTACGAAGCCCTCGCACACCCGCATCATGGCGAACAAGGACTCAGTATTCTGGCTGTCATGGGTGCCGTAACCCATGTGCAATTCGTCAATGGCTACCGCCTTAGCGCCCCAGTGCAGGAGACGGTTCCAGAAGCGGGCCATGAATCGGAAGCCGCACAAGATAACCTTGGCGGTCGACTCGGCAATCAGATCGATTGTCTCGCCAGCAGCGAGCCGATCCCAGAAACGACGGTACTTACGATACCGCTTGGGGAACCGACCCTTGCCCGTCTTCATGAACTTGGCAAGGGATCGCTGCTCGCTCGGCTTGGCTTGTAGGATGTCAGTCTCAAGTACCTCGACATCCTCAGGCTTGAAATCCGTGAAGCGGAGAAGTTCGTCACGGTTCTTGTACAGAAGAGACTTGGGCTGGGACCAGACGGTCTTCCAGTTCTTCTCAACGTACCAGTAATAGATCAGCACGCAGACTGTGGGGGTCTTGCCAGTGCCGGGATCGCTGAGGTTCAGCGACTTAGGATTAGCGATATGAAAACTAAGGTCTTCGACCTGTAAGGGGCGAAGAGTCGGTTGTTCTTGTGACATACCATCCTCGCTGATGTTGGTGCCCCGTGTAGGAGTCGAACCTACACCCATTACGGACCAGAGTTTGAGTCCAGCGCGTCTTCCGTTTCCGCCAACGGGGCAATCTCTTGTTACTGGTAGGCCGCAAGGGACTCGAACCCTCACTCCTAAGAACCGGAACCTAAATCCAGCGCGTCTGCCAATTTCGCCAACGGCCCACAAGTAACAAGAGGTGGTGGATGGGTGAGGACTCGAACCTCTCCCCCGAAGAGCGCGGATTTACAGTCCGCTTACGACATCCAAGGTCGCTTTACCCATCCATAAATCAAGTGGCGGAACGCGGAGGACTCGAACCCCAGACCGATCTCCGGTCCTTCTCGCTTAGCAGGCGGAACCCCAACCTTAGGAGTTCACGTTCCAGAAATGGCGGAAGGTAACGGAGTCGAACCATCGACCTTGCGGTCGGGCCAGTTTTCGAGACTGGTTGCACACCACTGCGCCCTACCCTCCAGCGGGTAGGGACTTACGTCCTTACCCTAAATAGAGTGAAGAGCTACTTGAAGCTGTCAGGGCGCGAAGGAAGTTCATGAGGGCCATCTAGAGACGACCCTCATGCCTGTCAACACCTAAATTGGGTACACCAATTTATTTGTGAGGTCTTCATTCGGGTTATCAGTGTACCGCTGCATGTCAGCCGTACCCCGCATCACGTCAGGCTTGTATGCTTCAAACGTTGTGCCGTCAGCACGTTGCACGACGTAGTAAGAAGCTCGCTGGCCTCCGGGGTTGCCGTTGTACACGTTCCGAGATGTACTCCCGACAACGACACCACGATCTAGTTCACGCCAATCTGTGGCCATGCACCCATCGGCTGAGAATTTAATCAACTCTCGTTTGGGTTTTGGTTGGGACTCTGGGGTCGCCTTTCCCCAGAGCCACGACCACAGGCTCACTTGCGGAGACTGTACTGAACGATGGAGTCGCGCCCAGCGATGGTGCCCTGCTCGATGGTGACGATGCCCGAAGCCAGCGCCGACTCACGAGCCGCATCGTCAGGCTTGAGTTCGAAGAACCGGGTCTTGTTCAGGACCAGATTCATGGTGCCACTAGCACGCGACTCGGTAGCCGCAGTGATGGTGACACGACCGGTGTCAAGCTCGATGGTCTGGGCACCAGCCTTGACCAGCTTGGTGTTGATGCCGCTCAACTCGTTAGTGAGTTGAGCCATCTGTGCCTTGATCTCAAGTCCACGCTTAGCCAGCGTGTTGATTGCTTTGCTTGCCATGTGCAATGTCCTTTTGAATACGAAGACGAAGGGCGGGGGAAGAAGTAACAGCCAACAGTTCCGGTAGCCCATCGGACCGGACGATAGCTTTGGTGAGGTCGTTTGCAGCAGGACTGTTCAGCGTTCGCATGAACGCGAAGTACCGCGCTAGTTGGTCAGACATGCCAATAGTAACTCCCGAGGATCACGACCTAGTTCTCGGGCCAGACGCTCGATCTGGCTGAGCTTCCAGTCATGATTGAATGGCCGTTGCTCGGCCCGAATCTGCTCTCGGTTATTCATTCCGAGTTGGGGAGCAACGGAGTTGCGGCCCTGAACTTCGCTGTTCTGCCCACGCTCGCGAAGCAGGTAGAGATTGTCTCCTAGTTTCTGCCGTAGGCGCAGGGTTGCGGGGGACAGACCGAAAGGCATCGCGTCCTTTGCTTTCCGCAAGCGGTGCGAAAGGTAGTCGATGTTATGCTCGGCCTGCAATTCCTTGATGATGATGCGCGCCGACCGATTACTCAGCCCCTCTACCTCAAGGATAGCCGACATCGGCATGGGAGGGTCTTGCTGAATGTACCCAAGGATACGCTCGCGACGACGCTGCGCTCCCTCTTGGATCATCTGCTTCGATACGGACGACGGCATGTTACGCGGCCTCTAGCTGGGGTTGTACGAACCCGGTGGTGTCAGCCTTG
>Ga0182217_1000118_pt1 | contig 11326 bp, 12 predicted proteins | sample G5R1MG_18_FD_128395 | JGI IMG/M metagenome (GOLD analysis project Ga0182217, IMG submission 128395) | Switchgrass phyllosphere microbial communities from Michigan, USA - G5R4_NF_03OCT2016_LD1 MG | ecosystem: Host-associated > Plants > Phyllosphere > Phylloplane/Leaf | place: USA: Michigan... | reverse complement strand
TGCAGGTGGTCTGCATCATCGACGGGTCGGAGCCGGCGCCGCCGTCCTCTGCCGGTTCGGTCATGAAGAACGCCGAGCGTGCCTCGCCACGGACCAGCGGATCGAGGAAGCGCGCCTTCTGCTCGGGCGTGCCGACCTTGCCGAGCAGGAACATGTTGCCTTCGTCCGGCGCCGCGGTGTTGCAGGCGAGTGGACCAAGCGGTGACAGGCCGCTCTTTTGCAACACCACGGCAGTCTCGCGCTGGGTGAGGTGCGAGCCGTCCGGCAGGATATGCGGTGTCAGCACGCCGGCTTCGCGGGCCTTGGCACGCATCTCCATGACCATCGCATCGCTTGGCCCATGATGGTCGCGGCGGTCGTCACGCTCGTAAGGCACGATCACCTCGCGCACGAACGTCTCGACCTTCTCGGCAATGGCGGCGGCGCGGTCGGTGATGCTCAAGGCAGATCCTTTATAAAGTTCGGGACAATCATTGCGCGGTCGAGCCGCCGTCGATCACCAGTTCGGCGCCGGTCATGTATCGGGAATCGTCGCTGGCCAGGAAGACGATGGCGTCCGCGATCTCGGCAGCCTCGCCGATCCGGCCGATCGGGACATCGGCGAGCAGGTGCTTGGCCACTTCGGGATCGGCATAGGCGGGCGCGGTGAGCGGCGTGGCGATATGTCCCGGATGCACCGAGTTCGCACGCACGCCGTTGCCCAGGGCCGCGCACTCCAGCGCCGTCGCCTTGGTGAACATGCGCACGCCGCCCTTGGCCGCGCAGTAGGAACCGGTGTTCGGTGCGGCGGCGATCCCCCGAATCGAGGACATGTTGACGATCGAGCCATGCCCCGATGCCGCGAGCAAGGGCAGCATGTGCTTGGTCGCCAGGAACACACTGTCCAGGTTCACCGCGAGGACGGTGCGCCACTGATCCAGCGAGGTGTCGGCGATCGAGCCGAAGCGACCAAAGCCCGCATTGTTGACCAGCACGTCCAGTCGGCCAAAGCGTGACTCGATCCTTGCTGCCAGAGCGGTCCAGCCCGCCTCGTCGGTCACGTCCAGCACGATGGTGTCATGCTCCTCGCCGACCAGCGCGGAGCGTGCGTCGGCAAGCTTCGGGGCATCGCGGTCTGCCAGCAGCACCGTTGCGCCTTCGGCGGCGAAGCGCATGGCCGTGGCGAGGCCGATCCCGGAGGCCGCGCCGGTCACCAGCGCGATGCGGCCCTTCAGCCTCATGACGCATCCTTCAAACCGGCATCGCTCTTGCTGAGAGACAGCAGGCTTTCGAACACGGGATTGGTGCGGGACAGGATTGCCTCCGCACGCACGCGGATGGGTTCGTCGAAACGGTCGGACGGGAACACATAGAGCTGGTTGGCGCGAATGCCGTCGAATGCCAGGCTGGCGATTGCATCCGGCTGGGGGGCGTTGCGGTACATGTTGTCGGCCACCGATTGCAGGTCGGCTGATTCCGCCACAGGGCCTTTAGAGGTGCGCAGATGATCGGGACGCGACCGTTCCGCGTCGTAGATCTTGGTGGCGACCAGGCCCGGGCACAGCATGGTCACCCCGATCGGCGCGCCTTCATCCAGCAGGCCAGCGTAGAGCGCTTCGGTGACGCGCACCATCGCATGCTTGGAGGCGCCGTACACTGCGGAGCCCGCGCCGCTGACGAAGCCGGCCACGGATGCCGTGTTGAGGATGTGCCCTTCACGCCCGTCCGAGATCATGCGGGGCACGAAGCTGCGAATGCCATTGGTAACGCCATCGACATTGACGCCAAAAGCCCAGCGCCAGTCTTCGGGCGCGTAGTCCCACACCGGACGATGCCGGCCACCCGGTACGACGCCGGCGTTGTTGCACAGCAGGTCGACGCTGCCGAAGCGTTGCCAGGCCGCGTCCGCCAGCGCCTGGACTTCGTCGGGGTTCGCAACGTCGGTGCGCTGCAGCAGCACCTGCGTGCCGGTAAGCCGGGCGCCGACCTTCTCCAGATCGGTCATGTTGATATCGGCAAGAACCAGGTTCATGCCCTCGGCCGCAGCCAGATCGGCCAGCGCGGCGCCAATACCGCTGCCCGCGCCAGTGATCACGGCCGTTTTGCCCGAGAAGTTCTTCATTCGCGTGGTCCTCTCTACCATCTCGAGCTTCTTGCATGGCGCGGACTCGATGAGAGTGATCACTAGCCGACCGTCCGGTCGGGCGTCAATTCTCATTGAGGCCATTGACCCACAAAGGCGGGAGCCATAGCTATCAGCCAACCGACCGGACGGTCTGACAAACATCGGAGAGTTCATGCCTGCTTCTGCAAACCCGCTCACCGAACTTGGCCTGTTGAAGCGCGATGCGCCCAAGACGGTCGCCGGCTTTGCGCGCTTCCGTTCGATCATCGATACCGATGGTGCGATCCCTGCGCGGATCAAGCGATTGTTCGTCGCCTGTGCGGCCACGGTCAAGGGCTACGAGGACATGGCTTTGCGCGAGCTTTCCGCCGCGCACGACGATGGCTTGACCCAAGACGAGGCAGGTGCGGCGGTGGCGATCCTTTCCAGCTCTCGTGGGGAGGGTGCAGCCCTGCGGTTCCACGGGATATATCGCTCGGTCTATCCGGAGGCGGCCGACCCGAGCTTTGCGGTCGAGGAACTCACCGTGCAGCCGGGTGAGGCTGAGGCGAACTTCCTGCAGTACTTCGGCACCATGCCGCCTTCGCTCGCCAAGCTGATCGAGCTCAAACCGGTGGGCGCCGACGCCTATTACCTGATGCGAGAAGGCACATTGTCCGGCACCGCGCTGGACGCGGACCATGCCGAGCTGCTGCTGGTGACGGTGCTTGCCGCCGATTACAGCAGTTGGGCCTCGGTCCACATGAAGGGCGCGCGCAAGGCGGGCGCCAGCGAGGAGGCGGTGGCCGAGGCGGTGATCTGCGCGGTCCCGACCAGCGGCCTCTCGGCTTGGGTGATCGGTGCGACGGCGATGGACGCGTGAGCGTCAGTTTAAATCGCGCTCCCTGATCTCACAGCCCGCTGACGAGATGGCCGCCGTCCACGGCGATCACAGCTCCGGTCATGTAGCGCGACTGGTCGGAGCATAGCAGCAGGAGCGGGCCGTCGAGATCGCTCATCTGGCCCAGCCGACTTTGGGGAATGCGCGCGATCAGGCGCTTGCCCGCCTCCGAGGCGAAGAACGCACGGTTGAGGTCGGTCTCGATATAGCCGGGCGCCAACGCGTTCACGCGGATGCCGCGCGGCGCCCATTCCAGCGCCAGTGCCTTTGTCAACTGGATCAGACCGGCCTTGCTGGCCGCATAGGCGGCCAGTCCCTTGGACACCCGCTCTCCCAGGATCGACGCGACGTTGACCACGCTGCCGCCGGCATCGCCCATCGCCAGCGCCGCCGACCGTGCCACCAGGAACGCACCGGTCAGATTGGGCGCAAGCACACTTTGCCAGTCGTCCAGTGAAACGTCGATGGCGGCACGCGTCTGCGCGACGCCTGCATTGTTGACCACGATCGACAATGGCGGGCCGGCGGTAGCGGCGATCCTGGCAAAGCCCCGCTCCACCGAGGCGGCATCGGTGACGTCCATGACGACCGGGTGACATTGTCCATTCGCCGCCGAAATATCAGCGTGCAGGTCAGCCAGTGCCGCCTCGCGCCGGCCGGCGGCGAAGACCGTAGCTCCCTTGCTGGCCAGCAGCTGCGCGAAGTGTCGGCCCAGGCCCGAGGTGGCTCCCGTAACCAGTGCTGCCTTGCCGCTCAGATCCATGGGTACTCTCCTGGGTCACCTGTGCTCTTGCGCGCAGGCTTGATCAGCGGCATCGTTACGCACAACCGCATGGTCGGTCGAGTTACTAAAGTGAGAGTGGTGCATGCGGCTGAAAGGCAAGCGAACCATCGTGACCGGTGCCAGCGATGCTTCCGCTTACATCACGGGGACCGCACTGCCCGTGGACGGTGGCGCCCTCATCCAATAAGGTCCATTTCGTGCGGGGTGTCCGCCGAAGCATATAAGGATACGTAGACGGCATGCCGCGAACAGCGACGAACAAGCGGGCGAAGACCGTCGCGCATGATGAAAAACGCAACGAAATTCTCCGACACTGCGCGGTGCTGTTCGACAGGGTAGGGTACCACAAGGCATCCATGCAAATGCTGGCGGACGAGGTCGGCCTCGGCAAGCCGACGCTGTACCACTACTTTCCGAGCAAGCACGCGATCCTCTATGCGATTCATGATGCGCACATCAATGCGCTGCTGGCTGGCCTCAGTAACGCCGAAGAGTCCGATCCGCTGCAGCTGCTGCGTGCCGCCTGCATCGATATCCTGCGCGAGATCGCGGAGCATCCCGGGTATGTGCGCGCGTTCATGGATCATTATGGCGATCTGGAAGGTGACTTGCGCAAGCAGATCCGACAGCGCCGCAACGAATACCAGCAGCGTGTCCAGGCTATCATCACCCAAGGGATCGAAGCCAAGCTGCTGCGTGACTGCGATCCGGTGCTGACCACTTACGCGTTCCTGGGCATGTGCAACTGGTCGTACAAGTGGTACCCTCCGATGGCGAACGAGCGCAGTCCGGAGGACGTCGCCGACGCACTCTGCCTGCCCTTCTTCAAGGGATTGAGCCTGCAGGGCTAGGATCGCATGGTGGCCGGACCGATATCTGCGCCGCTCCTGCCGCCTGATGCGGTCGCGTCGGTGCGCGTAACGGATCCGGCGGGTATCCGCTCCGCGGCCGAAGCCCTGCGTGACCTGGTCCAGCGGCTCTGCGGCTTGCGCATTGCGGTATCGCACAACATCGCGGTCGCTGATCCCATGCGGGACGAGGCGGGCGCGGTGCTGGCAAGCGAGGTCTTCGGCTTCAGCGACAGTGAGGATGAGCGCTGGTGGCAGCTTCCGCAGTTGGCACTCTCCTCCCCGATCACCAGCGCATGCCGGCTGGAGGCAGACCCGTTCTGGTGCAACGAGCGCGGCTTTCACACCCGAGTGCCAAACCCTTTGCTCGATGCCCTGGACTTGTCCGAGTTCCGCGCGCGGGCTTTGACGGCGGCGGCGGTGGTGGTGCCGATCCACCTGCCGTTCGGTCAGATCGGGGCTGCCAGCTTCCTGTCTGCCGATCGTGGCAAGGATGACCTATCGCAAGACTTCGCGGCCTACTCGGACACGCTAGCCGTCTACGCGCGGCTGTTCGTCCACAGTTACGTCAAAGTCACCGCGCGCAGCCGCCCGGGCATTGCGGGCGCGTCCTTGAGCAAGCGGGAGGTCGAGTGCCTGCGCTGGGCGGCCGCGGGCAAGACCAACGAGGAGATCGGCCTGATCCTGGGCCTGCAGCGCACGACCGTGCGGTTCCACATACGATCCGCCTCGCGCAAGCTGGACGCCGTCAACCGCGACCAGACGCTGTTCAAGGCGGCGCAGCTGGGCTTTCTGGGCATGATGCGCTGACCAGCTGACATTTTGGTCAGCAGCCGACCGGCCGGTCGGTCATGTATGGACGATGGCAGGAGAGCTATCGCCATGCCCCAATTGACCCAAACCTCGTTCCCGCCGATCGCTGATGATCTGCTGTCATGGCAGGCAGGCGCGCTGCGCCTTTGCGCCTCGCGTGAGCGGGCCACCGGCCGCATCGTATTTCCGCCTCGTGCCCCGGACGATGATCGGTTCGAGCCCATCTTGCTGGGCACGCACGGTACGCTGTGGTCGTGGACGATCCAGCGCTTCCGCCCCAAGTCGCCGCCCTATGCCGGGCCGGACGCCTTCGAGCCTTACGCGGTGGGCTACATCGAGCTTGCCGGCGAGTTGGTGATCGAGGCGCGGCTGACCGGGGTCGCGTTCGACGACCTGCGGATCGGCATGCCGCTGCGGCTGGTGCCGCTCGCCTTCACGCTCGCCAGCGGGGCCGAGCGCACCACCTTCGCCTTTGCGCCCGTTGCAGGAGACATGGCATGAGCGACGTCTACATCGTTGGCGCCGGCATCCATCCGTTCGGCCGTACGCCGGGCCGCACGGGCATGCAGCAGGGCGTGTTCGCCGTTCGCCAAGCGCTGGATCGCGCCGGGCTGGAGTGGTCCGACATCAACTTCGCGTTCGGCGGATCGGACTCGGCCGGCAACGCGGACACCATGGTGTCTGAGCTCGGCCTCACAGGGCTGCCGTTCATCAACGTCGCCAATGGCTGCGCCACCGGCGGCTCGGCCCTGTACGGCGCCTATAACGCGATCGCCTCGGGCGCGTCGGACCTCGGCATCGCCGTCGGCTTCGACAAGCACCCGCGCGGCTCGTTCTCGCCGCTGCCCGCCGACTGGGGCCTGCCGGACTGGTATGGCGAGACGGGTCTGATGCTGACCACCCAGTTCTTCGCCATGAAGATCCAGCGCTACATGGCGATGTACGATATCGCGCCCGAAACACTGGGACGGGTGGCGGAAAAGGCCTTCGCCAACGGTGTCTTGACCGATCACGCCTGGCGGCGCGAGGCGGTGGACGCGGAAACGATCATGACCTCGCAGATGGTCAGCGATCCGTTGACCAAATTCATGTTCTGCTCGCCGGGCGAGGGCGCCGTGGCGCTGATCCTGGCGAGCGAGAAGAAGGCCAGGGCACTGGGCCTGCCGAGTGTCCGCCTGCGCGGCGTGGCGGTGCGCACGCGTCCACCTGGCTCGTTCGAGGTGTTCTCACCCGCCATCGACATCGAGCGCGGCGGCTCGCCCACCACGGTCGCCTCCAAGGCAGCTTACGAGATGGCGGGCGTGGGCCCTGAGGAGATCGACATCGCGCAGTTGCAGGATACCGAGGTGGGCGCCGAGATCATGCACATGGCCGAAAACGGCTTCTGCGCGGATGGCGAGCAGACCGCTTGGATCGCCGAAGGGCGCACGCGCATCGATGGCGCGCTGCCAATCAACACCGATGGCGGCTGCCTGGCATGCGGAGAGCCGATCGGTGCCTCTGGCCTGCGGCAGGTCTACGAGAACTACGCGCAGCTGACCGGCCAGGCCGGTGCACGCCAGGTTCCGGGCAAGCTGCGGCTTGGTTACAGCCACGTCTATGGTGCTCCCGGCATCTCGGCCGTCGCGATCGTGGAGGCCTGAGCCATGGACCTGACTTTCAGCGATGCGCAACTCGCCTTCCGCGACGAGGTTCGCGCATTTCTCGACCGATCACTCACCCCTCGGCTACGCCGTGGAGCTGCGCTGACCTCGGGCGTCTTCGCCGAACCCGATATCGCGCGTGAGTGGCAGTCTATTCTCGATGCGCAAGGCTGGCTTGTCTACCACTGGCCGGTCGAAGCCGGCGGGCCGGGCTGGACGCCGATCCAGCGCTGGATCTTCGAGAAGGAGTGCGCGGATGCAGGCGCGCCGGTCCTGCCGGGCATGGGGCTGAAACTTATCGGTCCGGTGCTCTACACTTATGGCACCCAGGAGCAGAAGGCGCACTACCTGCCGCGCCTGCGCAGCGCCGAGCATGTCTGGGCGCAGGGGTTCTCCGAACCCGGCTCCGGCTCCGATCTGGCCAGCTTGCGCACCAGGGCGTTGCGCGATGGCGACGAGTATGTCGTGTCGGGCCACAAGATCTGGACCACCCAGGCCCAGTTCGCCAACCAGCTTTTCGCGCTGGTGCGCACGGATGCGGACGTGAAGCCGCAGCAGGGCATCAGCTTCCTGATGATCGACATGGCGACGCCGGGTATTTCGGTAAAGCCGATTATCAGCGCCTCGGGCGATCATGAGCTCAACGAGGTGTTCCTCGACGAGGTGCGCGTACCCGTCGCCAATCGCCTGGGCGCGGAAGGTGAGGGCTGGTCCATCGCCAAGTTCCTGCTCGAGAATGAGCGCGGTGGATCGTCCTTTGCACCGCAGCTAATCGCCGACCTTGCACGGCTGCAGGAAACGTTCGGACCGGTGCCTCACGAGATCACCGACCGGGCGTTGCGCCTGCAGCTGGAAGCCGAAGCGCTCGAAATGACGGAGCTTCGCACTCTGATCGAGATCGAGGCCGGCTTGCCCGCCGACAACCGCACGCTGACCACCAAGCTGATCGCTTCCGAAATCCGCCAGGGGATCGAGGCTTTGGCGGTGGACGCCTTCGGTCTTGCCGGCTTGCAATTGCCGGAGGAGCGGCCGTTCTACGCCGATTACGCGCCGGCCGCCTTTGGTTCCGCAGAAGCGCAAGTCGCGTCGGCGCGCTATCTCAACAGCCGGGCCTGGTCGATCTTCGGCGGCACCAGCGAAATCCAGCTCACCATCATCGCCAAGGCCGCTTGCGGCCTGTGACAGACAGAGGATGCCCCCATGCCTGAAGCCTACATCGTTTCCGCCCGCCGCACTGCGGGTGGCCGCCGCAACGGCCGCCTGGCCGGGATCCACCCTGCCGACATGGGCGCGACTGTGCTTGATGCTCTGATGACTGAGAGCGGCATCGATCCTGCCGCCGTCGAAGACGTGATCATCGGCTGCGTCGGCCAAGTCGGGGAGCAGACCTTCGCCTTTGGCCGCAACGTCGTGTTCGCCTCAAGCTTGCCCGATAGCGTGCCGGCCGTGACGATTGACCGTCAGTGCGGTTCGTCACAGCAGGCGCTGCACTTCGCAGCCCAGGCCGTCATGTCGGGCACCCAGGACGTGGTGATCGCCGGCGGCGTGGAAAGCATGTCGCGCGTGCCGATCGGCGCCGCGATCACGATGGCCAAGGCGGGGGGGATCGGTCACGACCCGTTCGCCGATTCGATCCAGAAGCGCTTCGGCGTGCCGGCCTTCAACCAGTTCGCCGGCGCACAGATGCTGTCCGACAAGTACGGCTTCACACGTGAGGATAACGACCGCTTCGCCGTGGAGAGCCACCGGCGCGCCGCCGCCGCCACCCGCAGCGGAGCCTTTGCGGCGGAGATCGTGCCGGTATCCTACACCAATGCCGAGGGTGAGATCGCGATCCATGACACCGACGAAGGCATTCGCCCGGACACCACGATGGAATCGATCGGCAGCGTCAAGCTGATCCAAGAAGGCGGCACGTTGAGCGCGGCAGCCGCCAGCCAGATCTGCGACGGAGCGAGCGGCGTGCTGGTCGTCTCGGAAGCGGCGCTCAAGGCCCACAATCTTACCCCGATCGCGCGGATCGTGAATCTGGCGGTGACGGCGGGCGATCCGGTGATCATGCTGGAAGAGCCGATCCCCGCGACCCGCCGTGTGCTGGAGCGGGCTGGTCTATCGCTGTCCGACATCGACCTGTTCGAAGTGAACGAGGCGTTTGCCTCCGTGCCGCTCGCGTGGGCCAAGGCGCTGCAAGCGGATGCTGCCAAGCTCAATGTCAACGGCGGTGCGATCGCGCTGGGCCACCCGCTCGGCGCAACCGGCACCAAGCTGATGGCGACGCTGATCCACGCGCTGAAGGCGCGAGGTGGCCGCTATGGCCTGCAGACCATGTGCGAGAGCGGCGGCATCGCCAACGCGACCATCGTCGAGGTCCTGTGACGATGGACCTCGCGCCGAGCGAAGAGCAGATCATGCTGCGCGACATGGTGCGGCGCTTCCTGGACGACCGGCTGGATGCGACCACCATGGGCAAAGGGCCGATGGCGGCGGCCGACTGGCGGGCGCTGGGGGATCTCGGGCTTTTCGCCTTCCTCTTGCCGGAGCGGGCAGGAGGCATGGGCGGCGGCGCGCAGGACGTGATGATCGTGGCTGAGGAATTCGGCCGCAGCCTGGCGATCACGCCGCTCGCCGAGAGTGTCCTGCTGTGTGCCGGGCTGGTGGCGCAACATGGCACGCAGGCGCAGATCGACCGCTGGATCGAGCCGGTGCTGTCCGGCGACGCTGTGCTGGCGTTTGCACGAGGGGGATCGATCAACGGCAGTGTGGTCGATGGCAGTGTCGGCCTGGTGCGTGACGGCATGGCGGCGACTGCCTTCGTGATCGCCACGCCGGAAGGCGGCGTCGCTATGGTCGATGCCGATGCGCCGGGCGTCAGCCGTACTGCGGTGCGGCTGGTCGACGGCAGCATGGCCGCGCATGTCACGCTCACCGAGGCGGCTTGCGAGATGGTCGATGTCTCCGATCAGGCGCTGGCCGAGGCCCAAAGCTTGGCCGAATTGGCGGTGGTGGCCGAGCTGGTGGGCGCCATGACGCGCCTGCTCGATCTCACCTTGGACTACGTCAAGCAGCGCAAGCAGTTCGGCAAGCCGATCGCCAGCTTCCAGGTGATCCAGCATCGCTGCGCACGGCTCTACATGGCGCTGGAACAATCGCGATCGTTGCTGATCAAGGCCGCGCTGATCGAGAGTGAGGGCGCCATGGCGGCGCGCACCTCGGCACGGGCCTTCGTGGCCGACGCGGCACTGCGTCTCGCCGAGGATTGCGTGCAATTGCACGGCGGCATGGGCGTGACCGAGGAACTTGTCGTCGGGCGAGGCCTCAGGCGCGTGCTGCTGCTGTCCAAGCTGTTCGGCGGGGCCGCTTCGGCCAGGGCCGCGCTGGCCGCGTAAGCGCCTGTCGTAACGCCGGACCGCGATGCTGAAGGCGGGCGCCCTCTGTCAGGGGCGCCCGCCTTTTTTAGTGTGCCAGGTCCTCGCGGTACCACTTGGCGGCGAGCAGGAAGCAGGCTCCGGCGGCGATGCCGATCAGTGATAGCCCCGCCATGGCATAGCGCAGTCCCTGTGCGTCGCCGCCCAGCGCATCGCTGAGCACGCCGGTGAGCCAGGGGCCCAGGCCCAGGCCGATGAGGTTCACCGTCAGCAGCAGGATCGAGGAGGTGAACGCCCGGATCGCCGGTGGCACCACCGAGTGCGACAGGGCGATGATCGGCGCGTAGTAGAAGAACAGAAGCATGATCGACACAGCGCCTGCGATCAGCGATACCGTCAACGACGGCGAGAGGAACTGTACCATTCCGGACGGCGCCACCGCCATCAGGGCCAGGCCGACCAACAAGGGGCGGCGCTCCGGAGCCCTGGCGCCGATGCGGTCGGTCAGCCACCCGCCCGCGAAGATACCGATGGCGCCGCCTATGCCGCTCATCAGCGCAAGCGCGGTGGCCACATCCCCCAGTGCCATGCCGTGAGCACGGGCATAGAAGGGCGCGTTCCAGTTCAGCTCCATGCTCAGCACGAAGTTGTTGAGCGCGCCACCGGCGAACAACATCAGCAGGCTCTTCTTGCGCGCCATGATCGCCAGGCCCTCGCGCCAAGGCACCAGGTCGGGTTTGGGGCCGGCATCGAAGCGGCCGCGCTCAGGCTCATGCAGGAAGCGCAGGATGATCGGGCCGAGCAGGATGCCGATCCCGCCGATGATCCACAGCGCCGCGCGCCAGTCGATCGCCTGGGCCAGCCAGCCGCCGGAAAGATAGCCCAGCAT
>Ga0182217_1000116_pt1 | contig 11353 bp, 12 predicted proteins | sample G5R1MG_18_FD_128395 | JGI IMG/M metagenome (GOLD analysis project Ga0182217, IMG submission 128395) | Switchgrass phyllosphere microbial communities from Michigan, USA - G5R4_NF_03OCT2016_LD1 MG | ecosystem: Host-associated > Plants > Phyllosphere > Phylloplane/Leaf | place: USA: Michigan... | reverse complement strand
TGCTTTCTATCTCAATGACCGTCAGGCCTTCTGCTACGCACGTGAACGAGGGTCCGCTTACCGCGAGCGCCTTCCGAAAGCGGCCATGCTGCTTCCCACCTAGTTTCTTTCAAAATACTGACCGTCTGCGCCGCCGCGAAATCAGGCTTTAAAACAATGCTCGCGATGCCAGCGCACAAACTGCCGATGGGGTCGGTCGGCTTCACGGGGAGGCAGGAGGATGCGTCCGCTCGTATTCACCACGGAGCGGATGCTGTCCGGGTCATTTGCCTGACGAGATACGATGATCCGCATATCGTCATCCAGACTGATCAGGCCTCGGTCGAACATCCAATGCGCGGTGCCCGAAAGCGCGATGCCGTTGCTGACGATGTCCGGGCCGTTTGCCTCGACCGGGCGGATATGGGCTGCTTCCACCTCCGCCCGGCCGCCACCATTGATGAGTTTCAGGCCGGTCACCGCGCAGCGTTCGTCGTAGGCGCGTAGCACGATCCGCCGGAACACGCGGTCGCGGACCACCCGTGATACCAGGCTTGAAACGCGCTCACGAGTCTCGTCAAACCCGAAGGGCAGGCGCTCCTCGCGGACGCTAGCGGCATCGGATAGGACATCGGTGCGTGGCAGGAGCGCGTCTCCTTCAGCCAGGCCCGCTTGCACAATGCGGTTGAAGTCGCCTGCCGACAGCCCGCGGACTGCTGCTTGCGCTCGACCGGAGATGCGGCCCTGGTCGTTAAGCACGCCCCGCTCGATCGGACCATTTGTGTCGGCAAAGGGGACCGGCATGGCAAAATCGAGATAGCTGCCGGGTTCGATCAGCGCGAGATACATGCCTGGCGTAGATGGATCGGGGATAATGCGTTCGACCTTGGCGACCGCATGATAGCCCTTCGTTCCGATGACCTTGCGTGGCTCGTAATAGACGATCCAGTCACCGATGCAGGCGCTCGCTCGATCAAGATATTGCTTCGGAAACTGGTACTTCTCGGCCGGTGTGTCGTCATAGATCGAATCAGATCGGTGGATGAAGACGCCGAATGCCATGCCATTCGATACGGCCGGCCTGTGTCGAACGGAACGAAATTTTCAGCCTGCGAACCGGGGCGACCTCACAGGCACACTGCTATGATGTGCCCCTGTAACGCCCCGCGGGGTTGCGTGCCGCCATTGTGTCCCTCACGCTCTCTGCCCCACCTCCCCAGCCAAGGGGATGCTTGAGCGCCGAATTGGTCCCTCGACTCGGTGTTCAGATCGCCTTGGGCAGTCAGCAGGCACACCCCCTAAAAGTGAGGCTCAACGAACTTTGCTGACAATGTGCTGACAATGGCCTGTTTCGACCCATTGTAAGCAGCCTCTGTCGAGGCCCCGCTCCGCCAAATGGCGGAATTATCAGATAAAAAATGGTGCTGCCGGTGAGGATTGAACTCACGACCTCAGCCTTATCAAGATTAACTCACCAATCCCGCCATCATACTCCATCGTGCGCTGCGACCCAATTTCTCCCAAAAATCTGCCAATTTCGTTGATTTCGTACTGACTTTTAGTACGCTGCCATACGCTAGGATTTGATCCCGATTGCTTCCGGGGCGCTTCGGCGGAAGCGGTGATAGGAGTGATGGTGTGGCCAAGCTCAGCAAGCGGACGGTCGAAGCGGCAGAGGCGCAGGATAAGGACTGGTTCATCTGGGACGACGATCTTTCCGGTTTCGGTCTACGCAATTTTCCCTCCGGCAAGCGCAGCTACTTGGTGCAGTATCGTTCCGGTGGACGAACCCGGCGGTACACCATCGCCCTGCATGGCGCTTGGACACCGGAAATGGCCCGCCGTGAAGCCAAGGTGCTGCTCGGGCGGGTAGCGCAAGGTGAAAACCCTGCCGAGTGCCGCCTGCTCGACACTCAAGCGATGACCGTCAAGGAATTGTGCGAGCAGTATCTGGAGGATGCGAAGGCCGGTCTGGTGCTCGGCAAAGGGGGCGTCCGAAGAAGACGCTCACCATCACGACTGACGAGGGGCGCATCAATCGGCACATCATTCCGCTGCTAGGTAGTCGGCGTGCACGAGATATCGACCTACCCGACATCAATCTCGCGATGAAGAACATCACCGCTGGAAAAACCCGCGTCGATGTGAAGACCGGTGTGCGTGTGCCGTCGATGACCTCCAATTCCTGTTTGTGCGATACTCCCGCCATCCCTGCCTCCCCGCCGCCGTTCCTTGGTCAGTTGCAACCGCATATTGGCGCTACATGGCTACGTAAGATAGCAAATTTGAAGTCCCGCCGAGTGAGGGTCAGCGACGCTGACCAGCCTGAGTTTGAACACGCCTGAAAATCGGTCAGGTCAAAGTGTCGATGAAATGGCAGCTCCACGATGAAGGTCCAGATCGACCATGGCATCTTCGACTATTGCGGCGCTAAGGTCCGCACCTCCGAATTGCTGGTCTCCGCCAAGGTCGACACCCCCGCGGCGAGCGGCGTCTCCGGCCTGCTGTCGCCCGGCGCGATCGTCTGGAGTCTCGCCGCCAGCGGATCGCAGACGCTCTCCGACAATGGTCAGCGCTCCGCCTATCTCCGCGCCGTGCAGGCGCTGACCGAGGCGCAGCGGCTCGATTACGAGCGCAGCATCCGCGCCGCGATGCGCGACGTCGAGGATGTCCTCGCCGCACGCGACGCGGAGGTGCTCCGCCAGAACGCGCTGACCGCGGCATTGGCGGCGAGCCATACCGCCGTCGCCCGCGCCGCGCGTGAGCGCCGCGCCGGTACGATCGGCACGCTCGACCTGCTGACCACGCAGCGCTCGCTTTACACAACCGAGGGCGGACTCGCCATCAGCCGTGCCGACCGCCTTCGCCAGATCGTCACGCTCGCCCAAATCGCTCGGCGGCGGCTGGCAGGACAGCTATCCCGAAGCTACATCAGCAGGCTGAGAGATCGACTGTGGCGAGGCCTTCCTTGGGATCGAGTTTCGTCATTTGCGCTAATTCATGGCGGCGTCCGACGATGGCAGCTTTCGCAAGGCTGGCGCCGCGCTTGGTATCGAGGAGTCGGCGATCAGTCGCCGCATCCGCGATCTCGAAGATCGCCTTGGCGCTTCCTTGTTCCAGCAATCGTATGGTGATGTTCGCCTCACGATCGTCGGCGAACGCTTCCAACATCAGGCACGAGCGATCCTCGCCCACGTTTACGACGGTATCGTCAACGTGTCGGCGATAGGATACGGCATGGAGAGTCGCATCGCACGCGGCAACACCATCAAAGTTCTACAATGACGACGCCCTTGAGGCTTCCCTTGCACGCCTCGTAAAGTGCCTGCGGCGCGCTTTCGATGCCGCTGAACGTCGAGCAGGCGAGGTGCAGCCCCGTATTCCATTGCCACTCGATCCATTCGTCGAACGCCTCGGCTCCATCCCGGTCGGCGCTGTAGCCGCGCAGGGTGATATCCTTGAGGATCAACTGGAACGAATCCAGTTCGACCGGTGCCCTGATGCTGGACTCCTGCGCGTTCAGCTCCGCCGTCAGCGCCCCAAGCAGTACGAACCGCGCGCCCTCGCGCGCCGCGCCGACCGCCGCCGCCAACTGCTCCCCGCCGACCATGTCGACGAAGACATCGATACCATCAGGCGCGGCGACGGCGAGCTGATCCGCGATCGGGCCGCCGTTGCGCAGGATCACAGCGTCATAGCCCAGATCGGCCTTCATCCACTCCGCCTTGTCCTGCGAGCCGGTGCTGCCGACCACCCGAGTGGCACCGAGCCGGCGCGCGATCTGACCGGCCATCGCCCCGATCGCGCCGGCGCCACTGGAGACGAACACCGTGTCGCCTTTCCGGACGCTGATACCGCGGGTGAGGGCGGCATAGGCCGTCCAGCCATGGCCGAGATAGGCGGCGGGCTCGGCCGGCCTGACTTCCAGCGGTTTGCAGAGACCGGCATCGAGCACCGCATATTCGCGCCAGCCCAATGGGTGCGAAACGAAGTCGCCCGGCTTGAACCAGCTCAGGCTCGGGGCGGAGATCACTTCACCGATCGCGCCGTCCGCCAGCGTGTCGCCGACCTTGAGCGCCGGAAACGGTATGCCCTCGACGGCCTGCGCGTCGGGGCTGGCCATCATTCGCGTGGAAATGGACACGCGGAACCAGCGATTGCGCACGACGACGTCGTTCGGTCCCGGTTCCGGCAACAGCGTTTCGGTCACCACCAGATCGGTAGGCTGCAACGTTCCCTCGGGATGCGATGCGAGCCGAACTTCCCGGTAGGTCTTGGTTTGCGTTGTCATAGCCTCTTCCTTCGATGATAATGGAGTAGTTGCGAATGGCTTCGACGGAAGCGTTCAGCCCTCGATCTTATGATCCCGGCCGCCGTGAAGGCTGACGAAAGCGTTGACGACCAGAAGCACGACGAGAAAGCCGATCGGCCACACCCATCCGCCGCTCCAGTCGTGCAGCATCGCCGCGATGACCGGCCCTGTGGCGGCGATCAGATAGCCGATCATTTGCACCATGCTGGAAAGCTGAGCCATTTGCGGGTGGCTGACGGTACGTTTGGCGTAGAGCACGCCGGGAATGCCTTGCCCTGCGCCCATTCCGGCACCCAGCAGGATCACCCAGACCGGTGCCGTCCCGACCGACGCCAGCAACACGCCGAGCAGGCCGACAAGACAGAGGCCGACGCTGGCAAGGATATGGATGCGCTGATCGGCCATTCGCGCGGCGAAGGTCGGACCGAAGAAGCCACCTGCGGCAACAGCGAAGATACAAAGCGCGAGATAAAGCCCCGCGAGGCCGGGTGTCGCACCTTTGGCGACGTAAATGACCGGAAGCCACGCCAGCATCGTGTAGAAGACCAAGCACTGAATTCCGAAGAAGCCGATGATGCTCCACGCAATTCGATGACGAAGAAGCGCATGCCAGCGCTGGTCAGGACGCATTCCTACATGCTGATGCGAGCTACCCTGCAGCGGCAGCAGTGCGATCAGGGCGAAACCGGCGGGGATCGCCGCGGCGGCGAGCGACAGCGGCCATGAACCATCCGTCGCCTCATATAAGGGCACGGCGAGCGCGGCCATGATGCCGCCGCCGCCGCCCATCATCATCGCATAGAGGCCCATCATCACCCCCATGCGCCGGGGCGCGAACTGCCGACGGATGAAGACCGGCGTGAGGACGTTCAGCCCGGCGATGCCGGCACTGGCGACGACCGTTCCGATCAGCAATCCGGGCAGCCCCGTCGACCGGACGACGATGCCGACCACCAGAACGAACATGGCGAGGAACAACGCCCGCTCTTCGCCCCATCGGCTGCTGGCGATCGCGCCCAGCGGCGCGAAAAGACCCATGCACAAGGGTGGAAAGGCGGTCAGCGCACCTGCCATGATTTGCGTGAGGTGCATGTAGGGGAGGAGGGGTCCGACACCGCCGAACACCACCCTCAGGTTCAGGCAGATGAAAACTAGGGCGATCAGGACAGGGAATTGGGTGCCGCTGCCGTTGCGGATGCTCACTCGACTGCTGGACATACGACCTCGCTTGCCAACTGCTCGGCTAAGGAGCTACATCATGACTGGCGGTCAGTCAATATGATACGGCTTCACCTTTTCTTTGGAGAGCGCGTATGAACCGTGCCCCCCACTTCCATCTCGCCCCGACATCGCGGCCTGCGAGGTACGAAAAAATCGCTCCGGGATGTCACGTTCTGCCGCTCTGCCTTGTCATGGAGGCATCGTATCAAATGCAGAACGGGAAGCATCATGACCGAGGTACAACGCGTCGAAGCCACTGGCCGGGAAACGCAGGCAGCGATCAGCGTCGCAATCGTCTATCATAGCGGATATGGCCACACCGGTCGTCAGGCCGAGGCGGTCGCAAGCGGCGTAGAGGCGGTCCGGAACGTCATGCCGCTGCTGCTGTCGGTCGAAGAAGCGGAACGGCGCTGGGACGATCTGCGCGACGCCGCCGGGATCATCTTCGGCGCGCCGACCTATATGGGCGCGGCTTCGGCACGCTTCAAAGCGTTCCAGGATGCCACCTCCAACAGCGTGATGGCGAAGGGCTATCTGTGGCGGGACAAGATCGCCGCCGGCTTCACCAACTCGGGCGCGCAGGCCGGCGACAAGCTGTCGACGCTGATCCAGTTGACCCTGTTCGCGGCGCAGCATGGTATGCACTGGGTCGGCCTTGACCTGCCGCCGGCCAATAATTCCTCGTCCGGTTCCGACAGCGATCTGAACAGGCTGGGCTTCTGGCTTGGCGCCGGCGCGCAATCGAACACCGATCAGGGTCCGGATCTGGGACCGCCGGGGTCCGATCTCGCGACCGCCGCCTATCTGGGCAAACGGGTGGCGACGGCCACGGCGCAGTTCGTCCGGGGGCGCAGTGGCGTGGGTCAGGAATGGGCCTGAAGGCCGAACCCGCGCGCGATCGGGCCTTCCGTGCCCAGCGCCCGCGGCTGGTCCGGCTTGCCTATCGCATGCTCGGCTCGGTCGCGGATGCCGAAGATGTGGTGCAGGACGCCTGTGCCCGCTGGCTCGTCGCGGGACCGGAGGCAGTGCGCGAACCGGCCGCCTATCTGCGGACCATCGTGATGCGCCTCTGTCTCAACCAGCTGCGGTCGGCACGCCGCCGCCGGGAGACCTATATCGGCCCATGGCTCCCCGAACCGATCTTCGATCCGGACGATGCCGACAGTCCGGACGACATCACGCTGCCGCTGATGATCGCGCTCGAACGCCTGTCGCCGCTGGAGCGGGCGGCCTTTCTGCTCCACGATATGTTCGATATGGACTTTGCGGCCGTCGCGGAGGCGATCGGACGCGCGCCGGCGACCTGCCGCAAGCTCGCCAGTCGCGCGCGCCTTCGCGTTCACGACGCACGCCCGCGCTTCCCCATAGCGCCGGAGCAGGGAATGACGTTCGCTACCGCCTTCTTCGTTGCCTCGCGCAACGGCGACCTCACCGCGCTGCGCGACATGCTGGCGGAGCAGGTCATTGTCTGCGCGGATGGTGGCGGGAAGGTGCCGACGACACTGGTGCCGGTAGTCGGCTTCAGCGCCGTACTTGCGCTCCATGCCAGACTGGCCCGCTATTTCGGGCAATATCCGTCGCACCTTGTCCGATATGCCATGATCGACGGGCTGCCAGGATTCATCACGATCGAACGCGATCGCGTGGTGCAGACGACCGCCTTGCAGGTCGAGAATGGCAAGGCCGTGGGTATCTTCGTGACTCGCAATCCCGACAAGTTGCAGAGGACGCCGCCCGGACCCGTGAACTGAAGCTCGGCAGATAGGAGGATACCGCGTCAACGTTCTACACCACCCATCTTGACTGACTATCAGTCATGTGAGACTGACTCGCAATAGCGGACGCGATGCATGCCGGTTTGTTGGACCTGCCCCGCGAGTCGTCTGCGCGGCATTCAGTGGGGGTCTATCGAATGAGCCAGCGGCATCGGCACCTCGGGCGGCATCAATCCTTACCCAGACTTACTCACGGCGACTCAAGGCGAGGCGCATCAAATGCTCCGGGCATCGGGGCATTTCCAACGTTCGTTGCGCTCGCCCTATCTGTCGCATTGCCCAACCCGGCCTCTGCTCAGCCAGTCCGCGACGTTCCGAATGAAGGCAGTGCTGCGGCGATCGACGCTGGCAAGGTCGTGACCGGATCCGGAGCAACCGGGATCGGCGACATCACCGTGACCGCCCGCAGACGGGACGAGGGCCTCCAACATGTTCCGATCAGCGTGACGGTAGTCTCCGACGCCGGCACCGCCGTGGTGCCGTCGGCCTCCAACGCGTCGCTTGCCCGCGCCGTCCCGAACATGGCTTTCTTCGATGGCGGCGGCATCTATGCGAATAGCTTCAGCATTCGTGGCGTCGGCTCGATCTCGCCCCTGTCGTCGGACGATACGTCGGCGGTCATCTATAACCGACGAGTGTGCGACGCATGATCTCAGCGGCCGAAACCGGCCGGTCAGAGGCAAGGAAGGCCGTTGGAAACACATGCGCGCCTTGGCAGAGCGCCTCCGCCATGGAAACGCTGGCACAGCGAAGCCCCAAGCCGATCCTCTAGATCCCGGACGCGGCGACTGATTGATGACTCCTGCACGGCCAGGGCCTTGCCGGCCTTACGGAAACTGCCGTGCGCCGCAGCAGCGCAAAAGTAGGGATATTCCGCATCTCGATCCCTCCCGATGCGCGATGCATTTTTCACCCGCCGAGGCGCAGGGCGTTGCGGCAAAAACGTGTGATCGCCGATCTGAGTACGTCCCGATCGATCGACTCTGCGGGCACCGTCAGAGCGTCGTCGACCGCACCATGCATGGCGTCGAAGAGCATCACGGCAGTGATGCGGAAGTCCTCAATGATCCATGCACCTTTGGCAGCGCCGGTCCGCAGCATCTCTTCCAGTCGCGTGATGACCGGATTCGCGGATTTCATCGCCCGGTTTGCGGGCTGATGCTGGTGGAATACGAGATCGTGCAGCGCGAACTTGTCGAGATAGGCGTCCACGCAAGCGGCGATCCAGGCGTCGAGCTTTTGCGACCAGCCGCCGTCTTCACGCGTCACCGCGGCGTCGACCCGGTCGCAGAAATCGTCCACGAAGCGGGTCTGCAGTGCACCCAGAACATCGTCCTTGGTCGCGAAGTACAGATAGAAGGTGCCCTTGGCGACATCGGCACGTTCGACGATTTCCCCGACGCTGGTCGCGGTGAAGCCCTTTTCCAAAAACAGCGACTGGGCCGAATCCATCAGCTCGTCGCGACGCACTTCCGGGGGCTTGGTTCTGGGTCGCTTCATCGACTCGGACGACATCTCTTTTCCTCGTGCGCGCGTGCGTTTGGATCGCAATTTCCGGATGTCGCTCTATATGATTTGCGCCGACGATGCCGAGACACTTGATCGATCACCGTCAACAGCGAGCCCCCGACAAGATCGCCGCGAGCATCAGCCCACCGATCAGCGAGAGGTGCTCCATGGCGAAGTTTCGTGCATTGAAGGCCTGTTCGCCCTGCCTAGCCCAGAAGGGATGCGCGATGGGGATCGTCGCCAGCGTAAAGACCGCCAGTCCTCCCGCTGCGACCCATGCGCCATGGTCTAACACGATCATCAGTGACGCAAGCAACTTCAGAATCATGGTTGCGGCGTTGAACGCCCAGCCTGGTCGCAGTCCAAAACGGTCTTGCAGGGCGGAGGAGACTGCCCTGAATCGCATCGCCTGAAGGATCGCATCCGACCAGAAGACGAACGTCAACAGGAGCCGGCCAATCATCAGCGCCGTGTTTGATGCTAGAAAACCGACTATGGACAAACTCATGCTTGCCGCCTTCTGCCATTTCGAGAAGCGAAGCTACCGTATGACCGACAGTCAGTCAATAATTTGTAGTGATGTCCTTTGGTGTTGCACTAGGGGATTGCGGTTGCCGCAGCGTTGGCTGGCAGTCATCCCCTCGTGATCCTCGACGAGCCTTTCAATTAACTTGATCCCGTCGCGATCTTCGATCTCCGACAAGCTCTGCGTGGCATGGTCGATCACGGCCTGACGCTCATCACCGCCCTCCATGACCTCGGCACTCTGGTATCCGCATGCGACGCCGGTCTCATGCTGGCCGACGGCAAGGTCGCAATGACACTGGACGATAACATGGCGCGTACCGCCGCCCGCGATCCGCAGGCCTTCGAACGAGACATGATCGGCCCCCTACGATCGGTATCGATCTCGCAATTCTAGGCAGGGACCTTCGCGATTGGGAACCGCCCTTGAGACGCCGCAGGCGTTCTCGGAATCGATCGAGTCTTGGGAAACGACCTCTCGCATCAGAAACGAGGCGCTTACTCGTCAACGATAGTGGCGTGTAGAAAAGGTATGCGGGAAGCCAACATGTGCGCCTATAAATGGAATGACAGCAGAGGCGTTGGCGATGTTTTTTCGTGTAAATTCCTGGATACGTGAAACAAATACACGGGCGACGTGCATGTTGCTCGCGGTCTATGCGGCGGCGACTCCCCTTGCAGCGCAAGAAGCAGCTTCGACCCTGCCGGCCACGTTTACCAACCCCCCGTTGTTCTGGATGCCGGATGCCGGATCGGGTTGGATCGATTTTAGCCCTCAAGGCAACCATATCGTCATTCCGGTAGTGCTGAACGGACACCCCACGAGGGCATTGATCGATACGGGAGTCGATCAACTCATCGTCAGCAAAGCGTATGCTGACGTACACCGCCTGCCTTTGACGCCATGGGCCAAACCTGTCGGTTCTGGTGGGCCGGCCCAGTATTACACCACGCCTTCCGTTGCGCTCGACGTTGGCGCGTTCCGCACGTCGAAACCCGGCGCATTCACCGTTGTCGACCTTAGCCATCTGACCGGGTCAGGTCTGAACGGTGTCGATGTAGTGATCGGCCTGCCGTTACTCGGCCCGTTCGAATGGCAGGTCGATCAGGATCATCATCGCTTCCGGTTACTGAAAAGCGGCTCGATCCCCGTTTCAGACGGTATCCCGATCAGGGTGGGGCCGAACAATTCCAGACTGGTCACCGACGTATCGATCAACGGCAAGTCCGTGTCTTCAATGATCGACACCGGCAGCGATGACGAGATTTCCTTGGCATCAGAGGCTGCCGAGACCACGGGATTCGAGCCACAGACCGATATTGCATCGATCGGTATGGGTGGCATCTCGGTCCAGTCACTAGGCCGATTGACTGATTTCATGATCGGGACGCGCAAGGTGACGGGTGCTTACGCGACCATCGGAGGCAATGACTGGTGGGGATCGAAGGAGATACAGGCTTTGGTCGGCATGGGCGTGCTGCGGGCGTACAACATGACGCTCGACCTCTCCGCACGGCGGATGATGCTGGAACCCCGGCTTCAGCCCGCCGCGCCGATCTACAGAAGCAGTTCCGGTGTACAGGGTTTTGTTCGCGATGGTCGGTGGAGCATCGCTCATGTGATGCGAAACTCGCCGGCCGCGGCAGCAAGCTTGAAACCGGGCGTCGAGATTTGCGCTGTTGACGACAAGCCAGTGACGCAGGAGCTAATCGACGGTTACTGGAGACAAGCGGCACTAGCAACGCAGCATGTGCTGAAACTGTGCGACGGCACGTCACGGACCATTACGCTCCGCTCGTTCTACTGACACGGCCACACCGACGGAATGAATGCTCTTCCCGATTGGGATGGCAGACCGTGCGAAAACGCGGCGGCGCGGTGCCAACCTGACGTTCTTTCGACGGGCAGATCATGCAAGCACCAAGATCCGGGTTCCCTGCTGTGCGGGCGGCGCATTTGCCCGGTGGGGAGTATGTCTGGGCTCTGTCGGGGCAATTGGTGGCGCGGCTCAGGCCGTCACCGCCTGGATCA
>Ga0182217_1000113_pt1 | contig 11565 bp, 10 predicted proteins | sample G5R1MG_18_FD_128395 | JGI IMG/M metagenome (GOLD analysis project Ga0182217, IMG submission 128395) | Switchgrass phyllosphere microbial communities from Michigan, USA - G5R4_NF_03OCT2016_LD1 MG | ecosystem: Host-associated > Plants > Phyllosphere > Phylloplane/Leaf | place: USA: Michigan... | reverse complement strand
TAACCCGACGCCTTGAAACGCCAGACACCGGAGCCGCCGCCCACATGTCCCTTCATCTGTTCAACAATGTCAAAGAGCCGACAAAAACACCGGCACAGCTCCCCTACCCCTTTTTCTCGGGGCGGTCAGCGCGCCAGGTCTGTTGTGACTGCCTCGGCAACCAGGTCGGCCACCGCTGCGGTGACACCCATCTAGGCGGACCGCTCACCACCGTCAACAGGAAATTTCAGAAATCTGACAAATTCGCGGAACAACTATGGCAGCGCGGCGTGACCGCGCCCACGCCGCGATATGCCGTGCGATCCGCGGCCGCGGTGGACGGCGTGCGGGCGGACGCCTAGCACCCTGAGGCTTAGTGACTGGCGCGGAAGAGAATATCATGCCCGACAAGACGCCCCCCGATCCCGAGTTCGAAGCGCTGCTCCGCTATATCCAGGAAAGCCGCGGGCTCGACTTCCGCGGCTATAAGCGCACCAGCCTGCGGCGACGGATCATGCTGCGGATGGAATCCCTGGGCGCCGAGGATTTCGCCGCCTATCGCGCGCGGCTCGAAGCGCAGCCGGGCGAGTTCGAGGATCTGCTCAACACCATCCTGATCAACGTGACGTCCTTCTTCCGCGATCCCGACGCCTGGGACGTGCTGCGCGACCAGGTGATTCCGGCGATCGTCGGCGAGGGCGAATCCGACCGGCCGATCCGCATCTGGAGCGTCGGCTGCGCCTCGGGCGAAGAACCCTATTCCATCGCGATGCTGCTCGCCGAGGCGATGGGCATGGCGCAATTCTCGCGCCGGGTGAAGATCTACGCCACCGACCTCGACGAGGAGGCGCTCAAGATCGCGCGCGCCGCGACATACGCGCCGCGCGAGGTCGAGACGGTGCCGCCGGCGCTGCTCGCCCGCTATTTCGAGCGGACGAACAACCATTACGTCTTCGAGCGCGAATTGCGCAAATGCGTGATCTTCGGCCGGCACAATGTCGTTCGCGACGCGCCGATCTCGCGGATCGACCTGCTCACCTGTCGCAACCTGCTGATCTATCTGGAAGCCGAGACGCAGAACGTCGTGCTGCCGCGGCTTCATTATGCGCTGACCCGCGAAGGCTTCCTGTTCCTCGGCAAGGCGGAGACACAGCTCGCGCGCTCGGCGTTGTTCCGCCCGGTCGAGATGAAGCATCGCATCTTCGCCAAGGTGCCGCAGGAATGGCAGCGGTCGACCGGCAGCTTCACCGCCGCGCGCCCGGCACGGATCGAACCGCCCGCCACCGACGCGCATCTGCTTGCCGCGATCGTCCACGAGACGGGCAACGCGCTGCTCGTCGTCGACGACAACGGCACGGTCGTGCTCGCCAACCAGCCTGCGCGCCAGTTACTCGGGGTCACGGCCACCGATCTCGGCCGGCCGTTCCAGGACCTGCCGATCTCCTATCGCCCGATCGAGCTGCGCGCGCCGATCGAGGAGGTCTTCGGCCAGCGGAGCGGCGTGCGGCTGGAAGATCAGGAATTCCGCCTCAACCAGGCCGAGGTGATGCGGCTGACGATCGACCTGCGCCCGCTCTTCCGGACCGACGGCAGCGTCCATGCCGTGCTCGTCACCTTCATCGACCAGACGCGGCTGCACCTGCTGCATCGCGAACTGGAGGCGGCGCAGGAGAATCTGGAACATACGATCGAGGAACTGCAGTCGGCGAACGAGGAGCTCGAAACGACCAACGAGGAACTCCAGTCGACCAACGAGGAGCTCGAGACGACCAACGAGGAACTTCAGTCGACCAACGAGGAGCTCGAAACGCTGAACGAAGAGGCGCGCTCGTCGAACGAGGAGATGGAATCGGTCAACGAGGAACTGCGCATCCAGGCGGAACAGGCCGGGGTCCACCGCCTCTACCTCGAATCGGCGCTGCGCGCGTTGAACGGCGGGATCGTCGTGCTCGATTCGCAGCATGTCATCCGCAGCTGGAACCGCTGGAGCGAAAATGTCTGGGGGCTGCGCGCCGAGGAGGTGATCGGCACGACGTTCGAACAGCTCGACATCGGCCTGCCCATCCACAAGCTGGGCGAGGCGCTCGCCAGCGTGCAGAACGGCCGCGAGAACCATGTCGACCGGACGCTCGACGGTATCGACCGCCGCGGCCGGCCGATCCTGTGCCGCATCCGCATGTCGCCGCTGCTCGACGAGGGCGTCCAGCACGGGTTGGTGCTGGTGTTCCAGGACGTCAGCAACGAGCGTGCGCAGGAGGATTACGGCCGCTATCTCGGCCGGGTGATGGGCCGCGCGCTCAACGAGATCTATTTCCTCGATCCGCATACGCGCGCCTTCCGGCTCGCCAACGACGGCGCGCGCCGCAAGCTGGGCTATAGCGATACCCAGCTCAAGCAGATGACCTTGCCCGACATCCTGCCGCTGCTGACCGAAGACACGGTCGAGGCGCTGCTGGCGCCGCTGCTGAGCGGGGCGGAGGCGGAGATCGTCCTCGAGACGGTGGTGCGCGGGCAGGATCGCGAATATCCGGCCGAATTGCGCATGCAATATCTCGGCGACGAGCAGCCGCCGATCCTCGTGGTGGTGGTCCACAACCTCGGCGACCGCCGCCCGCCGGGCTGAGCGGTCAGGCGGCGCCTTCGACCGGCGTCTTGCGCAGGATCGCAACCGCCTGTTCGAGCGTCGAGACCATCGCCTCGGCATCCTTCGCCGCCGCCTCCCAGCGGCGCACGGCGTGATCGTGGCCGCGCGCGCGCGCGCTGTCGCTCATCTGCACGAACAGCCGGATGCGGTCGCGATGCGTGCGCGCCGCGACCCCGATCGCGCGCTCCAGTTCCTCGTTCTGCGCCTCGGCGAGCCCGAGCGGGGTGTAGGCGTGGCCGACCTGACAACGGAAGCGCAGCTCGGCCTCGATAGTCACCTGGTTGAGCACGCCGCCGCAATCGGGACAGGCGATGCGGCTCGGCTGGCCGGGAGTGGCGATATCGGTGTCCATGACGGCAAACTCCCGTGCGGCGATCCGGTCTTCGATAGCATATTCGGGCGGCAGCGTACGCCCCTCGCCCGCCTCTTCGCGGACCAGCGTGACGAGCAGCGCAGCGAGGCGATCGAGCGGCAGGACATGGTCGACATGATCGCGGGCCAGCGCATTCTGCGGCATCGATGGCCAGGCGGCATCGAGCGGATCCTGCACCACCGACAGGCCGCCCGCCGCCTTGATCGCGATCAGCCCCTCGGTCCCGTCGTCGAGCAGCCCGGTGAGCACGACGCCGATCACCCGGCTGCCGTAATGGACCGCGGCGGAGCGAAAGAGCGCGTTCACCGCCGGACGCGTGCGATTCTCCACCGGCCCGCGCCGGATCAGCAGGCATCCGTCGCGCAGCAGGATATGATGATCCGGCGTCGCCACGTAGATACGGCCGCGCTCGAGCCGCTCGCCGTCGTCGGGCACGACCGCGGGTAACGGCCCGGCGCGGGCAAGCAGTTGCGGCAGCATGCTTTTCGCCGAGGGTGACAGATGCTGGGCGATAACGATGCTGGCCGGCAGGTCCGCGGGCAGGGCGGCGCAGAGGCGCTGCAGGGCTTCCACGCCCCCCGCCGATGCGCCGATCACGATGATATCTCTGGTAGGCATGGGGCCGTCCCCTCTCCCCGCCATAACCCCCCAGCATCCGGTTCGGGGCCGTAACGGCAATTAGCCGAACCAATTCCGGCGGATCGGCGCTAGGATCGGCGCGAACGGGGAGACAGATGACGCGAATCGGAGGGTCTTCACGCGACGACGAGGTCGCCCGCCTGATCGACGAGAACGAACAGCTGCGCATCTCGCTCGAATCGGCGCTCGACGACAATGCCATGCTCGCCGAGGACAGCGCGCGGCTGCGCCGGCACCTGAGCGAGCTGACTCGCGAGATGCGCGCGACGCGGACGCTGCTCGCCGAACAGCGGTTGGTGATCAGCACGATCGAGCCGGCGGTGGCGCGCCAGACCGAGACCGAGGAGGAATTGCGCGTCGCCTTCGAGGAATTGCAGGTCCTGACCGAGGAGCTCGAGGCCGCCAATTTCGGCCTCGAACAGAGCAATCGCGAACTCGACGCGCGTGTCGAGCAGCGTACGATCCAGCTGATGGCGGTCGACGGCGCGCTGCGCGCGAGCGAGGCGTCGCTGCGCACCGTCGCCGACCTCGTCCCCGACCTGCTGTGGCGCACCGATGCGGCGGGGCTGGCCGACTGGTTCAACCAGCGCTGGCTCGCCTATACCGGCTGGACGACCGAGACGTCGCTCGGCGTCGGCTGGCTCGATGCGATCCACCCGCACGATTATGCGCTCACCCTCACGACCTGGCATCGCGCGGTCGCCTGCGGCGAGCCGTTCGAGCATGAATATCGCATCCGCAACGCGATCGGCGGCTATCGCTGGTTCCTCGTCCGCGCCGAGGCGCTGCGCGACGCGGCGGGGGGCATCCTCCACTGGTTCGCCGCCGGCACCGACATTCACGACCAGCGGATCGCGCTCGATGCGCTGCAACAGAGCGAACTGCGCTTCCGCACGCTGATCGAGGGCATTCCCCAGCTCGTCTGGCGGGCGGTCGGCATCGGGCGCTGGACCTGGTCGAGCCCGCAATGGCGCGGCTATACCGGGCAGAGCGAGGCGCAGGCGCGGGGGCTCGGCTGGCTCGACGCCTTCCATCCCGACGATCGCGCCGCCGCGATCGAATCGTGGCGTCGCGCGCAGGACACCGGCAGTCTGGAGATCGCCGGTCGCATCTTCCACCACGCCGAGGATCGCTACCGCCATTTCCGTACGCGCGCGCTGCCCGTCCTCGACGGCAGCCACCGCGTCATCGAATGGCTCGGCACCTCGACCGACGTCGACGACATATTGCAGTTGCAGGAGGAACAGGGCGTGCTGGTCGCCGAGCTCCAGCATCGCACGCGCAACCTGATGGCGGTCGTGCGCGCGGTGACCGGGCGGACACTGCGCAGCGCCGCCTCGCTCGACCAGTTCGCGGCGCGGATCGAGGACCGCTTCTCGGCACTGACGCGGGTGCAGGGGCTGCTGTCGCGGCGCGACACCGGCATCCGCGTCGCGTTCGACCTGCTGGTGCGCGAGGAATTGTCGGCGCACGTCGATCTGGCGGCACAGATCGCCGCGGGCAAAGTGACGCTGGAGGGGCCGGCGGGCGTGCCGCTCCGCTCCGCCACCGTGCAGATCTTCGCGCTGGCGCTGCACGAACTCGCCACCAATGCGGTGAAATACGGCGCCTTGTCCGATCGCGGCGGGCGGCTGACGGTGGCCTGGGCGATGCGGCAGGACACGGCGCCCGAACCGCAGCTGCACGTCGAGTGGCGCGAGACCGGGGTCGCCGACATGCCGCCGCCCGACGCACCGGCGCAGGGCGGCGGCTATGGCCGCGAGCTGATCGAGCGCGCCCTGCCCTATCAGCTCGGCGCGCGCACGCATTTCGCCTTCGAACCGGACGGCGTGCAATGCACGATCGAAGTGGCGGTGCCCGATCATCATGAGTCCGAGGCGATCGCCGCGGCCTAACGCCCCCCGCCTCCGTCAGAACGCGCCGTGCGCGCGCAGACCGAAAACATGCGCCGGCCCGCGATCGCGATTGTAGCCCGGGTTGGCGATACACTGGTAATCCAGCGTCAGCTCGACGCCCGGCATCGCGGCCAGCTTGTAATAGGCCTCGCCGATATATTCTGCGCCGGGATGCGGCAGCCGGCCGTCGCCGACCAGTACCCCGAGCCCGCCCGCGTCGAGATAGCGCTCGTGCGCGTCGCTAATGCCGTTGACGATCACCGCCGCGCCGATCGTATCGGCGGGCCGTTGCCAGCGCTGCCCGCGCAGCGCGAGGCCCGCCTGCACCGTCCGGTCGATATCGGTAAAGTCATAGGGCTCGATCGAGCCGTCGGCGACGCCGGCACGTGCGAACAGGCCGAGCGTGTCGGTGACGGCCTGTTCGGCATTGACGCTCGCGCCGGCGCGGGTCAGCCGGCGACGGACCGGTGCGGGATCGACGTCGGTGCCGTTCGCCGCGGCATAGGCGAGCGCCTCGTCGTACCGGCCGAACCGACCGCGGTTGCGGAACAACGTCACCCGCACCGCGCCGTCGCGCCCGGCGATCCGGTGGCGATGTTCGATCTCGGCATCGAGCTGATATTGCTGGAACCGCGTTTCCAGCGTCTCGCCGTTCGGCACCGTCGAGAGGTTGAACGCGCCGAGCCGCAGCGTCCATGCCCCGCGATAGCTCTCGACCGCGATGCCGCTCGCATAGCCCCAGGCGTCGGCAGCGTAATCGAAGCTGCCCGCGTCGACCGCCGACCAGTTGAGAAAGTCGCTGCGCGGATCATGTGCATAGACGTTGGTGTCGAACACGTCGCCGACGCCGAACTTGCCCGCGGTCACCACCAGACGGTCGCGGTCGCGCGTGCCGGCGAACTGGTTCGCCGCGCCCTCGACCGCGTCGCTGCCACCGCCCAGCCCGACGGTCTGGCGAAAGAACAGCCGTTGCAGGCGGAGATAGGGGCGCTTGCGCCCGACCTTATACGCCTCGGCGCTCGGAAAGCCGGCGACGCCGAGCGTGTTCGACAGGCCGAAGCCCTGGTCGACCTCCGGATCGATCCATAATTCGCCGCCGCGCCACGGCCGCGCCCCGGCGTAGAGCGTCAGGTCGACCGTCTCCTTGATCTGGTGCGGCGTCAGGCTGTTGTCGCCGGTATAGGGCGAGGCGAAACCCGGCGTCCCCTGCACGACGAGCGTCGCCTGGCCGTGGACGGCGATGTCGCCATCGGCGGCGGTGACGGTCTGCGCGCCGGCGGGCGCGGTGACGGTGGTGGCGAGCGCGCACGCGCCCACCAGCCAGCTTGCGATGCGAGCCATATCGGTTCCCCTTCGGACGAGTCGGTTAAAGGCGGTGCGTGACGGCGAGATGAAGGATGCGCAGCAGCACCAGCCCGCCCGCCCCGACCAGATAGAGCCGCAGGATGCCGAGCCACAGTCGCTCTCCCCGCGTCATCGTCAGCGGCGGAAGCGTGCCGAGCGGCGGCATGCGCCAGTCCTCGCGCCCCCTGCGGTCGATCGCCGCCGCCGGTGACGGCGACACCAGCCGGAGCACGCCCCAGCCGATCACCGCCACCGCCGCGCCGCCGCCGAGGATGGCGAGCATCGCCCCCGCGCCGAGATCGGGGAAGACGACGGCGGCGGTCAGGATCACCGACAGCAGCACCAGCAGCGCGATCACCGCGCCGGTGAACAGGTTGAGCCAGCGGCCGTTGCGCCACGGTCCCAGCACCGCCGCGTCGTTGCATAGCAGCAGCAGGAAGACGGTCGCGCTTGGCAGCAGCACGCCGGCGAGCGACTGCACCGCATTGGTGAGCAGCCCCAGCGGCGTGCCGGGGATCAGCACCAGCGCCGCGGCAACCGCGACCAGTCCCGCGAAGACGAGGTAGAAGCCGACCGATTCGCGCGGCGACCGGTGCAGCGAATGGCGGATGCCGAACGTGTCGCCGATCGCATAGGCGGTGCTGAGCGACACCGCCGCCGCACCGATGATCGAGGCGTCGACCAGCGCGATGGCGAACAGCACGCCCATCAGCCGGCCGCCATGCGCGGCGATGCCGTGCGCGACCGCCCCTGCGTCGGTGAACGTCCCCGCGCCCGGGGTTTCGGCGAAGGCGGCTGCGGTGAACGCCATCATCGCGACGCCGCCGACGATCACCACCGCGATCCCCACCCACAGGTCGACCCGGCTATAGGCGATGAAGCGCGGCCCGATCCTCTTGTCGATCAGATAGCTCTGCTGGAAGAACAGCTGCCACGGCGCCACCGTCGTGCCGACGATCGCGATGATCAACAGCATCACCTCGGACAGATGGCCATGCGCGGGCAGGCCCGGGACGACCATGTTGTGGACGACCGTGCCGACCGGCGGATGCATCGCGAACGCGACCGGCACCAGCAGCAGCGAGCCGAAGACGAGCACCATCATGAACCGCTCGAACCGGCGGAAGCTGCCGGTGCTCGCCGCGGCGACGATCAGCAGCGCCGCGACCGCGACGCCGGCGACCTTCGGCACGCCCAGATAGTCGAGCCCCAGGGTGATGCCGATGAACTCGGTGACGATGGTCAGTGCGTTGAGCAGGAACAGGTCGATGACGCTGAACGCGCCCCAGAACCGGCCGAAGCGCTGGAAGATCAGCCGGGCATGGCCGACCCCGGTCACCGCGCCGAGGCGCAGCACCATCTCCTGGTTGACGTAGAGCACCGGGATCAGCAGCAGCAACGTCCAGGCGAGGCTGGTGCCGTACATCTGCCCGGCCTGCGTATAGGTGCCGAACGCGCCGGCGTCGTTATCGCCGACCATCACGATCAGGCCGGGGCCGAGGATAGCGGCAAGCGTCGCCAGCCGGTGGCGCCAGCCGCGGCGGGTGCCGGTATCGTGTTCGGCGATACGGCCGAAGGCGCCGATGATGTCGCCCTTATGGGCGAGGTCGAGATGCGCGGTCGCGCGCACGGGCGCGCCGTCGAGGGCGAATTGGGTCATGGCACGGACTCCGCGTGCTGGATCGAACGATACGGGCTTGGGAACTCGGGCGGCGGATCACGCCGCCGCGGTTCGGCGTTCCCGATCGTCGTCGCGCCGGCGCGTGCGGCAGGCAGCAAGGCGGATGCGCCGGCTCAGCGGCTCGGCACGGTTGGGGGCAGGATCGGCGCGCCGTTCGACGCGCAGCAGCAACAGGGTCATCGCGACCTCCTCGGAAATCCGGTTCAGATCCGGCCCGGGACGTCGCGACATCGCCGGTCAGGCGATGGGGACGGACTTCCCGGCCGGGACGCGTCCGGCGATGCGGTACAGGGGGGCAAGGCCCCTACTGTCGCCCTCGCTGGACTTGGCGGTAGATCGGGTGTTCATCATCGTCCTTCGTTGCGGGCGCAGCCGCGCCCGACATGGTATCGGCGGCGCCTCGCCGTTGGCCGCCCCATACCCTACGGGGGTATAGGATCAACCCCCGAATCGGACACAAGATGAACCACATCGAAAAAGAGAAGAAAAAACTGCTGAACCGGCTCAAGCGGATGCGCGGCCAGATCGAGGCGATCGAACGCGCGGTGAGCGAGGACAGCGAGTGTGCGCGCGTGCTGCAACAGGCGACCGCGTGCCGCGGCGCGCTCGATGGCTTCATCGCCGAGGTGATCGAGGATCACATCCGCGCGCATCTGGTCGACCCCGCCGCCCCCGCCGACAGCCCGCAGCGCGCCGCCGCCGAAGATCTGGTCGAGATCGTCCATACCTATCTGACCTGACCGGCGCGCGCGCCGGGCCGCGGCTCGCCCCGCAAGCGTCATCGCCGTGTCACCGCCGCGACCGATAGGCGCGCGCATCGGACGGGGTTCGCCCGTCCCGCATGCCCGAGGGAACACCATGATGATCCGCCGTCTCGTCCTGCCGATGCTCGCCGCCGCCACCGGCCCGGCGATCGCGCAGGAGGCGCAGCCGCCGTTGCGGCTCAACGACATCGCCGTCGTCGGTACGCACAACAGCTATAAATTGCCGATGCCCGCCGCGACCATGGCGAAGATGCGCAGCGTCGCGCCGGCGATCGCCGATTCGCTCGATTACGGCCATCGCCCGCTCGTCGAACAGCTCGACGCCGGCGCGCGCCAGCTGGAGATCGACGTCAATTACGATCCGCAGGGCGGCCATTACGCGCGCGGCTCCGCCGATCCGAAGCTGCGCCAGCCCGGTTTCAAGGTGCTGCACGTCCCGGGGATCGACAATGCGTCGAGTTGCGTGCTGCTGGTCGAATGCCTGCGCATCATCCGCGGCTGGTCCGACGCGCATCCGCGCCACGTGCCGATCCTGCTGATGTTCAACGCCAAGGACGAACGCCATGCCGCGCACGGCGGCATCGACGCGCTGCCGTTCGATACCGCCGCCTATGACGCGCTCGATGCGGAGATCCGCAGCGTCATGACGCCCGACACGCTGATCACCCCCGACGACGTTCAGGGCCGCTATCCGACGCTGCGCGAGGCGGTTCTTGCCGGCAACTGGCCGACGCTCGCCGAGTCGCGCGGCAAATTCCTGTTCGCGCTCGACGAGCCGCCCGCCAAGGTCGCGGTCTATCGCGGCGCGCGGCATTCGCTCGAGGGACGGGTGTTCTTCATCAACACCGACGAGGATTCGCCCGCCGCGGCCTATCTGACGCTCAACGACCCGGTCCGCGACGCGGCACGCATCCGCCGCGCGGTCGCCGCTGGCTATCTGGTCCGCACCCGCGCCGACGCCGACACGCGCGAGGCGCGCGCCAACGACACCGGCCCGCGCGACGCCGCGCTGGCGGGTGGCGCGCAATTCGTCTCGACCGATTATCTGTGGCCCGATCCGCGCTTCGCCGGCGGCTATCGCGTCGCCCTGCCCGGCGGGATGGTCGCCCGCTGCAATCCGGTGCGCCGCCCCGCCGGCTGCGGCGAGCTGGAGCCGCGCTGATGCATGCGCTGCGGCTGGCGCTGATCCCGCTCGCGCTGCTTGCCGCCGACCAGCCGCCACCGCCGTATCTGGCGGGGCAGGCGATGCCCGATCTGCTGCGCATCCTGCCGCCGCCGCCCGCGCCGGGCGATGCGCGCGCGCGCGACGATCGCGAGACGTTCCGGCGCACCCGGGCGCTTGCCGGCACGCCGCGCTGGGCGCTGGCGACGCGCGACGTCACCGACGATCGCTTCACCGTCTTCGCCTGCGCGATCGGGCGACAGCTCGATCCGGCGCATGCGCCGGCGCTGGCGCGGGTCTTCGCGCGGTTGAGCGACCAGGACATGGTGGCGCGCGCCAAGGACGGGTTCGCGACGCCGCGGCCCTATCTGACGCAGGCAGGCGATATCTGCGAGCCGAAGACCGCGCATCTCGCCGGCAATGGCGATTATCCGTCGGGCCATACCAGCAACGGCTGGGCGACCGCGCTGATCCTCGCCGAGGTGATGCCCGCGCGTGCGACCCAAATCCTGCGCCGCGGCCGGCGCTACGGCGAAAGCCGCTATATCTGCGGCGCGCACAGCCGCAGCGCGGTCGAGGCGGGATTCATGGCGGGCGCGGTGCTGGTCAGCCGCCTCCACGCCGACGCCGACTTCCGCACCGACATGGACCGCGCCCGCGCCGAGCTTGCGACATTGGACAAGGGCGATCCGGCCGACGCCACGGCGGCCTGCGTCCGCGAACGGACCGGCGGCATGGACTAGCCGCGCGATGCGCAACGACCGAGTCTGGTGGCTGGACCGTCGGGCGAGGCGCATCGGCGCCCTCGCCCGGAAAATGGTGCCCAGAAGAGGACTCGAACCTCCACGACCTTGCGATCGCCAGCACCTGAAGCTGGTGCGTCTACCAATTCCGCCATCTGGGCACGGGGTAGGCGGCGGCCTTTAGGGGGCGGCCGGCGCGCTTGTCAACACGGGTTTCGCGGGGCAAGGGGCGAAACATCAGCACACCGACGAAAAAATGAGGCCCGGGCGATGAAAGACAAGCTGGTTACGATCTTCGGCGGCGGCGGATTCGTCGGCCGCTATGTGGTGCAGGCGCTGCT